>Ga0315278_10003143_pt1 | contig 14743 bp, 16 predicted proteins | sample YL17G06_0_MG_FD_203880 | JGI IMG/M metagenome (GOLD analysis project Ga0315278, IMG submission 203880) | Sediment microbial communities from Yellowstone Lake, YNP, Wyoming, USA - YL17G06_0 | ecosystem: Environmental > Aquatic > Freshwater > Lake > Sediment | place: USA: Wyoming | collected... | reverse complement strand
CTGCGCGATCACCGGGACGAGACCGTGTTCATCCCAGCGCAGGTCCTCGGCCCTCACGGGTGCGCGATCCAGGTCCCGGGGCGGCATCTCAGAGCCTCACCGCAACGCCCCGGGTCTGGAGGTACTCCTTGATCTCGCGGATGGTGAGCTGCCCGAAATGCAAGCGGCTCGCGGCGAGCACCGCGTCGGCGTGGCCTTCGACGAGCGCCTCGGCGAAGTGGTCCAGGTCACCCGCGCCACCGCTGGCGACCACGGGGACCCGGACGGCTGCCGCGATGGCCCGAAGCAGCTCGAGGTCGTAGCCCTCGCCGGTACCGTCGCGATCCATCGACGTGAGTAGGACCTCGCCCGCCCCGCGCTCCGAGGTGGCCTCCACGGCCCACGCCACCGCGTCGCGGCCGGTTCCCGTCCGTCCGGCGTCAACGAAGACCTCCCAGTCCACGCCTCCGGAGCCGCGTTTCGCATCGATCGCCACCACCATGCATTGCGTGCCGAACCGGTCGGCGCACCGCTGCAGGAGGGTGGGCTCGCGCACCGCCATCGTGTTGAGCGCCACCTTGTCCGCGCCGGCTCGTAGGAGCGCGTTGACGTCATCGTCGTTGCGGACCCCGCCGCCCACGGTCAGAGGGATGAAGACCTGTTCCGCGACCTGGGAGATGACGTCGAGCGTCGCCTTACGTCCTTCGACGGTTGCCGTGATGTCGAGGAAGACCAGTTCGTCGGCGCCCTCACGGTCGTAATGACGCGCCATGGCGACCGGATCGCCGGCATCCTCCATGTCCTGGAAGCGGGTCCCCTTCACCACGCGTCCCGCATCGACGTCGAGGCAGGGGATCAGGCGCTTCGCGAGCACGTGGTCACCCCCTGATGACCTGAGAGAGCTTCAGGGTGCGCTCGTACAGGGCCTTGCCGGTGACGGCCGCCTCGGCGCCGAGGTCGCGCAGCGCCCAGATGTCGTCGGCGTCCCGCACGCCACCGCTGGCGATCACCGGCGTGTCGGTGAGCTTCAGTACCTGGGTGTAGAGGCGCAGATCGGGGCCGTCGAGGGTCCCGTCGCGGGCGATCGACGTTACGAGGTATCGCGGCGTGCCGGCTTCGTCGAGCGCGGTCACGGCCTCCTCCAGCGCGGGTCCCTCCTCCTTCCAACCTTTGACCATCACGAGGCCACCTCGGACGTCCACCGCCACGACCACGCGTTCTGCGAACTCCTCCACGGCCCGCGACACGAAGCTCGGGTCGGCCGCCGCCGCCGTGCCGAGGATCGCGCGGGAAGCCCCGGCCTCGATCAAGGCCCCGATGTCCTCGAGCGTGCGCATCCCGCCTCCCACCTGGACCGGGATGGCCACCGCATGGCAGATCGCTTGCACGACCTCGCGGTTGTCTCCCTGCCCGAGCGCCGCATCGAGGTCGACGACGTGGAGCCGGCGGGCTCCTTCCTCCTGGAACCGCTCTGCCACCGCGACGGGGTCGTCGGCATAGGAGGTTTCCGTGCCCGGGTCGCCGCGGAGCAGGCGTACCGCACGGCCGCCGCGGAGATCGATGGCGGGGATCACGATCATCGGGCGGCCACGTCCTTCACGAATCGCTCGTACAACTGGAGTCCGGCGTCGCCGGACTTCTCGGGATGGAACTGGGTGGCGAACACGTTCGATCGGGAGACCGCCGCGCTGGAGGCCCGCCCGTAGTCGTTCACGCCCACCGTTGCGGTCTCGTCGACCGGCGGGGCGTAGGAGTGCACGAAGTAGTAGCGCGTCCCGTCGGGCATCCCCGCCACGTACGGGTGGGGGTCGGTCCAGGTGACGGTGTCCCACCCCATGTGGGGGACCTTCACGTCGTCGGGGAGCTTCAGGCATGAGCCGCCGAAGACGCCGAGGCCCGCTTCGGCGTCCTCCTCGCTCCCCTCGAACAGGATCTGCATCCCAACGCACACACCGAATACGGGCCGCCCGTTCGCACAGAACGCGCGGATCGTCTCGTCCAGCCCATGGTGGCAGAGAGCGCGCATGCACGCCCCGAAATGCCCCACCCCCGGGATCACGAGGGCGTCGGCGGACGCGATCAGGGAGTCGTCGCCGGTGATCAGGGGGTTCCCGCCCACCCGCGCGATCGCGCGTGAAACGGAGTGCAGGTTGCCCGACCCGTAGTCGAGGACGGCGATCGTGGGCACTACAGCGTTCCCTTCGTGGACGGGACGCCGCCGCTCCCGGTCCGGGCGCAGGCGTCCCCCAGTGCCTTCGCGAGCGCCTTGAACTCCGCCTCGCAGACGTGGTGGGGAGAACGTCCGTAGCGCAGGTGCACGTGGATCGTGAGGTTCGCGCTCTGGGCGAAGGCCCGCACGAAGTCCTCGAGCAAGCCGGTGTCGAACCCGCCGATCGTTTCGACCGGGACCTCGACGTCATAGACGACGAAGTTGCGTCCAGCGAGGTCGAGGATCACCTCCACCGCGGCCTCATCGAGCGGAACCGTGATCGAGGCGAACCGGCGGATCTCCGCCTTGTCGCCCAGCGCCTCGTCGAGGGCCTGTCCTACGGCGATGCCGCAGTCCTCCACCGTGTGGTGCCCGTCCACCTCCAGGTCGCCCTTGCAAGCGACCTGGAGATCCCAGCCGGCGTGCTTCCCGAGCTGCTGCAGCATGTGGTCGAAGAAGGGGATGCCCGTGTCCGCGCTGGCGACGCCTGCTCCGTCCAGGTCCAGCTCGACGCGGATGTCGGTCTCCTTGGTGGCCCGCGTGACGCTCGCCGTTCGATTCATGTGTACAGGACCTCCCGAAGGGTCTCGAGGAAGCGGTCGACCTCGTGTTCTGACCCGGCGGTGACGCGCAGCGCGTTCGGAACAACCGAAGAGAGGTCGCGGACCAGCACGCCCCGATCCAGCAGCCCCTGCCAGACGCCAGTTGCCGGTTTGGGAGGAACGAACAGCACGAAGTTGGCGTCGGAGGGGTAGACCGTGACGCCGTCCATCACGCCGAGGGCCTGCAGGATACGGTCACGCTGCGTCCGGATCGCCCCCAGGAGGGAGAGCGCCTCGTCGGCGTGACCGAGCGCCACGATGCCCGCGGCTTGGGTGAGCGAGGACAGGTGGTACGGGAGACGGACCCGCTGTAGGTCCGCCACAACCTCTGGGCTCGTGAGCACATAGCCGACCCGCGCTCCCGCCAGGGCGAACGCCTTCGAGAAGGTCCGCACGACGGCGATGTTGGCGTGATCCGCCGTCAACGTGATCGCGCTCTCGCCGCCGAACTCCGCGTAGGCCTCGTCTACGATCACCAGCGCCGAGGTGGCGCCGGCGAGCTCGTCGATCGCCGTGAGGGGCTGCGCGTTGCCGGTGGGGTTGTTCGGTGAGCACACGAAGATCACGTTCGGCTCGGCGTCCATAGCTTCGGCGATCGCGGCCTCTGTGAGGATGAAGGGCGCGTCCAGCCGGAGCGATGCCATCTCGGTGTGCGTCAGCCAAGCGAGGCGCGCATGCAGGAGGTAGGTCGGCTCGAAAACCACGGCGCTCTGGCCCGGCCCGCCGTACGCGAGGAGGAGCTGTTCGAGGATCTCGTTGGAGCCGTTCGCGGTCCACGTCCCCTCCACGGCGTGGCCGTGGCGCGCAGCGAGTCCTTCGCGAAGGCGGGTCATCTGTGCGTCGGGGTAGCGGTTCAGCGGGAGGTCGCGGATAGCCCCGGCCAGCTCGTCCGCGAAGTCCTGAGGCAGCGGATGCGGGCACTCGTTGGTGTTGAGGCGGATGGGCACGTCGTGCCGTGGTGAGTCATACGGGGCGACGTCCCGCACGCCGGGGCGCGGGAGCGCACGGCTCATGAGTCGATCGCTTCCGGCTCGTCGGCCTCGGCGCGGGACTGCATCGCCTTGGCGTGGCCCACGAGTCCCTCGGCCCACGCGATCTCGGCCGTGGACGGTGCGAAGCGCGCGGCCGCCTCTTCGCTCAGTTCCACGACGGATGAGATCGTGACGTAGTCGGAGGCGCGCAACCCGCTGGAGAAGCGGGCGGTGCCGGCGGTGGGGAGCACGTGGTTCGACGCCACCCCGTAGTCGCCGAACGGAACCGCGGTGGCGCGGCCCAGGAAGAGCGCCCCGGCGTTGCGGATGCTCGCCACGAACGCCTCCGGGTCGGGGAGCAGGACCAGAACGTGTTCGGAGGCGAGCTCATCCACCACCTCGGCAGCCTGATCGAGGTCGCGAACCACCACCGCCTTCGTGTAGCCCAACGACGTGTCGATGATCTCGCGCCGCCCCGCGGTTCGCACCGCGCGTTCCAGCGCCTCATCCACGGCATCCACCAGCTCGGGCGAGGTCGTGACGAAGAAGGTCCTCGCCTCGGGGTCGTGTTCTGCCTGCGCGATCAGGTCCAGTGCCACGAGGCGCGCGTCGAGCGTCTCGTCGGCCACGATGGTGAGCTCGGACGGCCCCGCCAGCCCGTCGATCCCGACGGTGCCCGCAACCTGACGTTTGGCCTCGGTGACGTACGCGTTCCCCGGCCCAACGATGCGATCGACCCGGGGCACCGACTCGGTCCCGTACGCCATGGCCGCCACGGCTTGCGCCCCGCCCGTCTTCGCCACGTAGGTGGCCCCCGCCCGACGGGCCGCGTACAGGACGGGCGCAGGCACGCTGCCGTCGGCCAGCGGGGGCGTGCACACCACGATCTCCTCCACCCCCGCCACCACCGCGGGCACCACCGTCATGCACACGGACGATGGATAAACGGCTCGGCCGCCGGGGACGTAACAGCCAACCGATGCGAGCGGACGCACCATCTCCCCGAACCGAACGCCGTCGTGCTCCTCGCGCCACTCGTGCGGAAGCTGGCGCGCATGGAACATCGTCAGGCGCTCGATCAGCGCGTCCAGCGCCTCCGAGAGTTCGGCGGGCGTATCCCGTCCGGCTCGTTCGAACTCTTCCTCGGTGACCATGATGCCCGTCTCGGCGAGGTCGGCGCCGTCGAAGCGCAGACACAGCTCGATCAGGACGTCGTCTCCCTCCACGAACACGCGTTGCAGGATGCCGGCGACGGTGTCGGCAACGGTGGGGTCGATCTCGAGCCGCGTGGCCTCGAGACGCTCGCCCCGCTCACGCAGGTCGAGGAACTCGAGCATCAGCGCTCCTCGTGGGCCTCGGGATGGGTTGCGCCGGCCCCCACCGTGGCGGGCGCCGGCCGGACCAGGCGCCGATCGCGAAGGAAGAGCACCCATCCGCTGATGCCCACCGCGGTAGCGGCGACGATCAGCGTGGAGACGGCGACGAGCAGGAGGGATTGGCGGTCCATCGGTGGCTCAAGGGTACCGAAACGGACCGGCGGCCAGCCGTGGACAGCCGAACGGCCCGGCACGAGGCCGGGCCGTTCGATGACGCCGGTGGTGCGAGCGGGCTACTTGACCGCGCTCTTGAGGCGGGCGCCCGCGGTCACCTTGACCGTGGCGCTCGCCGGGATCTTGATGGTGTCGCCCGTCTGCGGGTTGCGACCGGTGCGCGCGGCGCGCTGCACCTTCTGGAACGATACGAAGCCGGGGATCTGAATCTTGTCGCCGGTGGCGACGGTGGCCTCGATCGTCTCGGTCATGCCCTTGAGGACTTCATCGACCGTTGACTTCGCAACGCCGGTACGTTCCGCCACGGCGTCGATCAGCTCGGACTTGTTCATTACTAGCACCTCCCCAGGTGTAGGTCGTTCGTCCGACCATACACGGTTCGGGCCCGCAACCCCCGGAACCCCGGGGGTTCTTCCAACCCCGGGTCAAGGCTGGGCGTTGCGCTTCGCTTCGGTTCGACGCTCAGCTTCGAGGCGCTCGAGGTCCACGTCGGCGTAGCTCATGTGCGTGAAGGCGCCCGCGATGGCGTGATGACCAGCCCGTTCGTCGATCAGGCGGTGCATCGTCTGGGCCACCCGCCGGTACACGGGGTGCCCCGCCGGCTGGGAGCGCAGCTCGGTGAGGTGCATCGCCTCGCGCGCGGTCATCTGCATCACGAAGCGGATGCGGTAGGCCATGGCAACCGCGTACTGCGCGACCTCGGGCATCCCCGCGTCGAGCAGCGCACGCTCCATGGTCGCGCTGGCGCTCATGACTCGGTCCCAGTCCGCTCGCACGCCGGCGTCGTCGATCTGTGCCGGCGTCTCGTAGCCATGTTCGGTGGTGAGTCGCTGCCACTCCAGCGTGAGGGTGCGGTGGCGCTGGAGGTCGCGGAACGCCCCGAAGTCGCACAAGACGTCGAAGCGGTAGCCCGTGCGCTCCCAGGCCCTCCCGGGCTTGTGCCGTCGATTGCCGCGCTCGCCCACGCTCGCCCGAAGGATCTCTTCGCGTCGATCGATCGGCATCGCGCGCACCGTTTCGAGTAGCTGATCGTCCGGCAGATCCGAAGCTGCGTAGAGCACTGCGGCCGCGACCTTGAGTTCGCCGTCCGGATCCCACTCGACCAGGGTGACCTCGTCGCGCGCCTCCGGCTTCACGTCGGGGAGCACCCTCGACGTGAGCTCCTCGACGCGCTCACGGTTGTCGGCCCAGTACCGGCCCCACGCGACGCCGCGCTCGGCCACGTCCACGCGCTTGAGGAATTCGGGGATCACCTTGCGCAGCTCGACCGTCATGAGTCCGCCGTAGTCGCGCATCTCCTTCAGCGGATGTACCGCGAGGCGCATCAGGAGCTGTTCGTAGGACTGGCCCGTTGCGTACATCCCCAGGTTCGACCGCGTGCCGGCGGGAAGGAGCACCCGCAACGTGTCGCACGTCTTGGCCATGATCGTTTGGCGGTAGACGAAGTCGCTGTCGTCCGGTTCCTGAGGGTAGCGCTCCTGGAAGTAGGACTCCATCGGCTCGTACATCCGCCCGTAGGCCGCGAAGACCTCGTCGAGGAACGTGCCGTAGCGCGCCTCCAACGGGGTGCCGGCGAGCTCACCCGGAACGCAGGCGCGCCACCGGCCCCCGGGACGCCCGTCGTAGCGCATGTAGCGGGTGGACTGCTCGAGGTAGGCGGCGAGACGCCCCCACTCCAGGGCCTTGGCGAGGAGCTGCGAGGACTGCTCGCAGGCCAGGTGTACCCCGCCCAGCTGGGCCACGGAATCGTCGCCGTACTCCACGAAGACGCTTTCGTACAGCCGCTCCGCCCGCGCGCGGCCGGCCTCGGAGCCCGGGGTCGGATCCGGGGCCACGTCGTCAGCGAACTCGTCCAGGAAGAGCCGGCGCAGCGACTTGGTGGTCCGCGAGTAGCGGGCGAACATCGCGCCCTTCACGGCCTCCGGCAGATCGACGAGCGCGAAGACCGGTCCCTCGAGGTTCGTGAAGTGTGGCCGCAGGCGCGCCTGCTCCTCCGCGGTGAACGGTTCTGAGGCGAACCAGGTGCTCACGGCGACGGGGAGGCTCCGCTCCCCTTCGCGACGGTGACGGTGGAGCCGACCGGCACCATGGTGCCGGCGGCGGGATCCTGTGCCGCGATCCGGGTGGCGTTCACGCAGGCGGGGTTGGGAGGCACGGCGGGTCCCTCTGCGGTCACCAGGCCAACGGCGGTCAGGGCCTCGCGGGCGCCGAAGAGCGAGAGGCACCCGGTGACGACGTCCGGGACCGCCACCAGCTCGGGCCCGCTCGAGATGACGAGGTCCACGAACGAGCCCTTCTTCACGGGCGAGCCTTCCGCCGGGCTGGAGCTCACGACGTGCCCCACGGCGACGTTCGGGTCGGACGCCTGGGTCTGGGTGCCGACACGCAGCCCCACCGCGTCCAGTGCGGACTGGGCCTCGGCCAGGGTCAGGTCCTGCAGCGGTGGCACTTGGATGGTGTTGGGGGCCTTGGCCACGGTGAGCGTCACCTCGGCGCCCTTGCCCACCTGTTGGTCGGCGGCCGGGTCCTGCGCGAGCACGGTGTCGGGCGCGGCAGCGTCGGTCGCCTTGAACTTGGGGTCGGCCACCGTGAGGCCCTGGGCCTCCAGCGCCGCGGTGGCGTCGTCGAGGGTCTGACCCACCACGTTGGGGACGACGATGGTCAACGACTGCGGGTTCTCGTCCTTGGTGAGGCTGTTGACCAGGAGGTAGCCGCCGCCTCCGAGGATCGCCACGATCAGCACCCCGATCAGGATCCCGAGCCAAACCTTGCGACCCGAGCCCTGCTCCTCCTGCGGCGGGAGCACCGAGGTCGGCTGCGGCCGGCTGATCACCTGCGTGGCCTCCCCGGCCCCGGGCATCAGCGGCGTGGCTTGGACGTCCTGTCCCTTGATCACCCGCTCCAGGTCCTCGGAGAACTCCTGCGCGGTCTGATAGCGGTTCGCCGGGTTCTTGGACAACGAGCGCATCACCACGGCGTCGAGACGTGGCGGCACATCGGCGTTGATCTGGCTCGGGGGGATCGGCGCCTCGTTCACCTGCTTGTACGCGACCGCGACCGGCGACTCGCCCATGAAGGGCGGGCGTCCCGCGAGCATCTCGTAGAGCACGGTGCCGAGCGAGTAGATGTCGGTGCGGGCGTCAAGCGGCCCGCCTTGCGCCTGCTCGGGGGAGAGGTAGGAGGCGGTTCCCAGCACGGCGGACGTCTGGGGCGCGGTCTCCACGCCGGAGGTCATCCGTGCGATCCCGAAGTCCATGACCTTCACGGTTCCCTCGCGCGTGACCATCACGTTGCCGGGCTTGATGTCGCGGTGGATGACGCCCTGGGCGTGTGCGGCCGTCAGAGCTGAACAGATCTTCTGCGTGATCTCGGCGCCCTGCACAGGCGTGGGGCGCCGGCCCGCGTCAAGGAACTCGGCGAGGGTCCTGCCCTCGATGAACTCCATCACGATGTACTGGGTGTCCCCGTCGGCCCCCGTGTCGTACACGCTCACGATGTTCGGGTGGTTCAGACGGGCCGCGGCCTGCGCTTCGCGGCGGAACCGCTCAACGAAGCTGGCGTCGCGCGCGAACTGAGGGAGCAGCACCTTGATGGCCACGGTGCGGTTCAGGACCGGGTCCAGGCCGCGATAGACCTCCGCCATCCCGCCCGAACCGATCCGGGCTTCGATGCGGTAGCGGTCGCCGATCACCGATCCGTCCATCCTGCTCCTTTCCTCGTCTCGATCACGCGGGGCACGCGCCCTTGTTCAGGCAGGCGTCGATCACATCGGCTGCGATCGGCGCGGCGATCCGGCCGCCCGTCGCCTCGTCCCCGAGGTTGCCGCCGTCCAAGACGATAACCGCCACGGCGATGCGTGGAACTTGTCCCGCCCCGGCCGGTGCGAACGCGATGAACCAGGCGTTGGGCGGGTTCCCCGGTCCGTTCGTGGCGGTCCCGGTCTTGCCCGCCACGGTGATGCCGGGGATCTGAGCCGCGTAGCCGGTTCCGCTCTCGACCACGGAGATCATCATCTCGCGCAGCGCCGCCGCGCTCTCCTTCGAGATCGGCTGTCCATACACCTGCGGTGGGAACTCCTTGATCACGCTGTTGTCCGGCGCTCGGATCTCCCGTACCAGCCGCGGCTGCATCTCGGTCCCCCGGTTCGCGATCGTCGCGGCCACCAAGGCCATCTGCAGGGGGTTCGTGAGCACGTTGTCCAGGCCGATCGCGCTGAACGCCAGAAGCGGGTCGTTCTGCTCGAAGTACGCGGGGATCGGGAACCGACCGGTCTCGAAGCCGATCACGAACGGGATCGTGTTCTCGATGCACGTGGTCTTCGTGGGGGGATCGATGGGGCAGAACCCGTAGGCCTCCGCTTGGGCCTGCAGCTTCTCCGCCCCCAACTCCAGCCCGATCTCGCCGAACGTCACGTTGCACGACTGGCGGAAGGCCTCGGCCATCGTCACCGTCTTCGCACCGCCCGAGCACAGCTCGTTGCCGAAGTTCTGCAAGGTCCCGTCGGTGAGGGGAAGATCGAGCTCGTGGGGGTTGGGCCAGCGCGACTCGGGACCGAAACCGTTCTCCAACGCCGCCGACGCCGTGATCGTCTTGAAGGTGGAGCCCGGGAGGTACAGCTCGTCCTTGGCCCTGGACAGCAGCGGCTTCTCGGGATCGGCGTTCAGCTCGTCCCATGCCGCCCGCATCTCCTCGGACGTACCGGAGGAAAGCGTGTTGGGGTCGTATGAGGGGTTCGCGACCATCGCCATGACGTCGCCGGTGCGCGGATCGATCGCCACGACCGCACCGGGCAACGTGCCCAGCGCGTCTTGGGCGGCCGCCTGCAGCGTCGAGTCGATCGTGGTCACCACCGACGCGCCCTTCTTCGGACGACCCAGCACGAGGTCGGTGAGGTTGGAGGCCGCGAGCTCGGGGGCGTCGCCCGCCAGATAGTCGTTCATGGCCTGTTCCAGCGAGGCGCGCCCGTAGACCCGGGAGTAGTAGCCGGTGATCGCCGCGAACAGCGGGCCCGTGGGGTAGGTGCGGCGGTACAGGTAGTCCGCCTTGCGGCCCGCGCGCACGCTCGCTGCCACGGCCACCAGGTCCCGCGTGAGGATCGCCCCGCGCTGGACCTTGTACTCCGCGATGATCTGGCGCTGTGCGTTCGCCTCGTTGTTGCGGATCCCCTCCGCCGCGAACACCTGTACGTAGGCGAGTTGTGCGAACAGCAGCCCGAACAGCAGCACCAACCCGATACCGAGCCGGCGGATCCGCCTATCCACGCGATCGCTCCCACGGACCGGCCGAGATCCGCACCAGGAGCGCGAGCAGGATGAACGTGGCCACCCGGCTCGATCCTCCGTAACTGACCAATGGGAGCGGCACGCCGGTGAGCGGGATCAGCCGTGTGACGCCGCCAACGATGGCGAACGTCTGCAGCGCCAGGATCGTGGTGATCCCGGTTGCGAGCAGCTTCCCGAACGAGTCGGTGCGCTCCATCCCGATCCGAAGACCCCGGCCGATCAGCACCACGAACAGCAGCAGGATGCCGGCCGCGCCGATCATGCCGAGCTCTTCGCCGAACGCCGCGAAGATGAAGTCGCTGCCCACGTAAGGGATCAGCGTGGGGGAGCCCTGGCCCAGCCCGGTTCCCACCAGGCCGCCGCTCGCCATAGCGAACCACCCCTGGGCGAGCTGGAAGTAGCCGAGCCCCAGCACCTTGGACGGATCGAGCGCGTGCAACCAGTAGTCCACCCGCGCCTGCACGTGGCTGAAGACCGCGAACCCGATCCAGGCGCCGGCCGCGAACAGGATCGCGCCCACCACCAGGTAGCCCGCCCGCCCGCTCGCCACCCACAGCATCGCCACGAAGACCCCGAAGAACAGGAGCGAGGCACCCATGTCGCGTTCCAAGAACAGGACCGCGAGGGAGGCGCCCCAGGCGAGCAGGAGGGGGCCCAGGTCCTTGGCGCGCGGCATGCCCAAGCGCCCCACGCCGCTAGCGAGTAGCTCTCGCTTGGAGGCGAGGTAGCTCGCCAGGAAGATGACGATCAGGATCTTCCCGAACTCAGCGGGCTGGAACGAGACCGGGCCGAGGCGCGCCCACAGGCGAGCGCCGTTGATCTCGTAGCCGATGCCGGGAACGATCGGCAGCAGCAGCAAGATCACACCCGCCAGGCCGATCGTGTACGTGTAAGCGTCGAGCTTGCGATCGTCCCGCACCAGGAACAGCGTCGCGACGAAGGCGCCGAGCCCCACGAACAGCCACACCGCCTGGTCGATCCAGATCTCGGGCTCGCCCCGGTCCACCATGATCCGGTAGAGCATCGCGATGCCCAGGCCGCCGAGGATCGCGGCCACCGGTAGCAGCACCGGATCCGCCCCGCGAGCCATCCACCGCACGGCCAGCCAGGCCGCCACGAATCCCGCCGCGAGCAGCGTCCCGTACACCGCGAGCTGCTGGGGAACCCTGCCACGCAGCCCCAGCCCGGCGATCGCGAACGCTCCCACGGACACGATCAAAGCCAGGATCAGCAGGCCCAAGCCGGTCTTGGTTCGCGGCGCCTTGATCCGTCCCGCGACCGCGCTCACGGCGACGCCTGCCGTTGGCCCGCCTTCAGATCCGTGCGCATCTGCGCCACGATCGTCTGGGCCTGCTCGAAGCTGTCGGCATTGATGCCCTGTGGGAGGTTCACGTAGAACGCGAGCTTCTCCACCTGTGCGGAAGACAGATCGGTCTCCTCCACCACCTTGCTGAGGCGATACCCCAGCGGCTCGGCGGGAACGCCCCGGAAGATCGCGACGCGATCGCCGGTCACGCCCACGTACCACTGGCCATCGACGTAGGCCCGGCCGAGGAAGAGCCCACCCACGACGACCAGCAAGGCGAGCGCACCCCCTACGACCCATCGCCCCAGGGTCCGGCGGCGGCCCGGCGCGCCGGGCGGGGTGGCCGCGATGACTTCGCCGACGTCCCCGTGCGCGTCCACGATCACCACCGTGATGTTGTCCACGCCGCCAGCGCGGTTGGCGGCGCGCACCAGGCGGTCCGCGGTCTTCTGAGGATCGGGTTCGGCCTCCAGGATCGCCTGGATCTGATCCTCGTTCACCATGCCGAACAGGCCGTCGCTGCACAGCAGGAGGCGGTCGCCGTCCATCAGCACGACCTCCTCCACGTCGACCTTTACGTCTGGTTCGGTCCCCAGCGCGCGCGTGAGCACGTTGCGGTGCGGATGCACCGCGGCCTCGTCGGAGGTGATCTCGCCCGCCTCGACCATCCGGTTCACCAGGGTATGGTCGTGAGTGAGCCGCCGAAGGGACCCGCCGCGTTGCAGGTAGGCGCGGCTGTCGCCCACGTGAGCCAGGTGTGCCGCGCCGTCCACGATCCGGGCCGCCGTGAGGGTGGTGCCCATACCGGTCACCGCCCGGTCCCGCTGCGCGGTCTCGTACACGGCGCGATTGGCCGCGCGCACCTGCTCGGCGAGCGTGTCCTTGCCCGAACGGGCGAGCGTCTCTACGGTTTCGAGCGCGAGCTGCGAGGCCACCTCGCCACCGCGGTGCCCACCCATGCCGTCGGCCACCGCATACAGGGGCGGTTCCACCAGGAACGAGTCCTCGTTGCCGTCGCGGACCTTGCCGATGTCCGTCGCCACGCCCGCCTCGATCCTCATCGGCGGAGCTCCACGACGGTGGTGCCCACGCGGATCCGATCGCCCGGCTGGACCATCGCCGGCGCCGCGAGTTTCTGATCGTTCACATAGGTGCCGTTGGTGGAGCCCAGGTCCTCCACGTACCAAGACCCGTTCTTGCCGAAGATCCGCGCGTGCTGTTGCGACACGTACGTGTCCTCCAGCAGCAGTTCGCACTCGGGGGCGCGGCCCATGACCATGCTGGCCGCCATCTTCACGGTGCGCGGCTTGGCGCCATCCGTGTGGACCACCACGCTCTGGGGCCCGGGCGGCAGGACCGGACCGGGCGCGGCGCCCTTGGCGTCCTTTTCCGCGCGTGCCGACCGCGGGGCCCGATCCACCGCGAGACCCCGCACGACCCAGCGCGTGGACCGCCAGATGAACAGGAAGAGCAGGGCGAACAACCCGTACTTCAGGGCCGAAAGCGCGAACGGTGTGACGCCTTCGGCGAGCACCTAGCTCCTCCGGAACTCCAGGACGGTCGACCCGATCGTGATGCGGTCGCCGTCCTCGAGCGTGCGCGACTGGACCACCGCGCCGTTCAGCCGCGTGCCGTTGGTGGAGCCGAGATCGGTGAGCGTGGCCACCCCGTCCTTCAGCTTGATCTGCGCGTGGCGCCGGGATGCGCCCTTGTCCTTCAGGACGACCTCGCAGTCCGGTAGGCGTCCGATCGTCGCCGCGTCCCCCGGCAGGGTGACGGAGCGTTCCTCTCCATCTTCACGCACGAGCAGGGAGGGCCGTCCGTTGACCGCCGCGGTGGGCGCCACCTTCTGCTCGCCCTCGACCAGGCTGGCTTCACACGCGAAATCCCCTCTGCGGAGCTTGTCATCCACCATGAACTCGATCTCAGGTGGACCGACCATCCCCCAGCCGCGTTCGGAGGCGTTCTCCAGCGCCACGGTCTTGAGTTCGGCGGCCATGGCGGTCTCCGCCTGCTCCAGGCGTGAAGCGTCCTCGGCGCCGAGGTGGAACACGAAGTGGTTGGGGGCCCAGACCTCGCTCACGCCGACCGTCCGGCCGGCGTCCATCTCTTTGATCAGCCGCTTGGCGAGCTCGATCGGTTGCACGCCGCTGCGGAACGTCTTGGAGAACAGGCCTTCGACGAGGCCCCCCAAGCGTCGTTCGAAGTCGCGGAGGTTCGGCACGGATGCTGCGCACGCGCGAGGGTCGGCCGCGCGCTCCCGGCGCTCATCCTACCCCTGGGGGTGTGGCGAACCTGTGCTGGCCGCGACCTCGATGTCGCCCTCGCGGATCGCAATGAACTCCCCGGAGCGAGGGTGGTCCGACAGGGGATTCGCGAAGCCGTATCGCTCGTCGGCGGGAAGCTTGCGCCACCGCCACTCGCTGACCTCCCAGTAGGTGCGACGGGCGAAGACGAGGATCAAGACGGCGAGGAGGAACCGCAGCGTCGCCGTGGGGGAGACGGTGAGATAGCCGGCGAGCACTCCGGTGCCACCTGCCGCGATCCAGGCCGTGAGCCCCACGAATCCCACGATCGTGAGGTGTTGCATCAGGTGATCGAAGTCCAGATGGCTGTGCGAGCGGGTGTGTGTCATGGGTGCATCATGGGACATACCCGGTTTCGGGTATATCGTTCGAACGGGGGTGATCTCCAACCCCGACCGGGGGACGACCACCGGTCCACCCCGGTTGCTACCATCGCTGCACGCAACTCGGGCGAGTGGCGGAATTGGCAGACGCGCAGGATTCAGGTTCCTGTGTCCGAGAGGACGTGGGGGTTCAACTCCCCCCTTGCCCACCACCT
>Ga0315278_10003142_pt1 | contig 14744 bp, 13 predicted proteins | sample YL17G06_0_MG_FD_203880 | JGI IMG/M metagenome (GOLD analysis project Ga0315278, IMG submission 203880) | Sediment microbial communities from Yellowstone Lake, YNP, Wyoming, USA - YL17G06_0 | ecosystem: Environmental > Aquatic > Freshwater > Lake > Sediment | place: USA: Wyoming | collected... | reverse complement strand
AGGTCCGCCGCTCGTCTTCTGTCTCTTGTGAGATGCTTCGTGCTCTACCGACACCAACTCTCCCAAGACAGAAAAGCGGACAATTCATTTGCTACAAAACCGGACAATTCTATTTGTTGCTAACAGCCCTTCGTTCCGTAAGAACCTATCGTGATTGAGATACAGTCATGGTAATAGCTTCAACAGGGCATTCCTTGGCACAGAAGCCGCATCCGATGCAGGCCTTCTCATTCGCCATGCAAGGGCGTCCGTGCGGGTCGCCGTGATTTGCCGCGTCAGACAGGTCAAGACAATAAACCGGACAGGCATCGATGCAGATCCTGCAGGACATACAGGTCATTCTATCGAATTGCGGTCTCTCCCACAGGGACCTTTTTATCATCGCACAGGGAATGCCAAAGGGGTCATTTACTGCCTCCACCGGACAGATACGCCCGCAGGCGCCGCATTCAATGCACCGATCAGTAGCAATAACGTGAAGGGCATTCTTATTTCCCGTTATCGCATCAGTCGGGCAAAACCTCTTGCATGCGCCACAGCCATCGCACTTATCCGTAGTCCTATATGCCATGTTCGCCACCACGGAGATCTGATCCGACAACACTCTCTTCCCTTGGTCTTCCCGTCCCGGGGTCCCATCCGAACTGCTTATAGTAATCGCTTATCAATTTTTCCATATCCACCGTTCTTCCCCGGTTCGCTCCTTCGGTCTGCGCCGGTTTCCCGATGACCCGGTCGCCCGGTCGAAACGACCTTGGATCTATGCCATGCTTGATATTGAAGGCCTGCTTCAGTGTCTGGATTCGCGCCCCAATCTCCAGGTATTCCTCAGGAGTCTTGTTCCATCCTGTTGCTGCGTTCAACCAGGAAAATGTCGGCGTCCTCTTTGCGCCCAGAAAGACGCCGAAGAGGCATAGACCGGCACAGTTGACGACATTCATAAACTTGCTGCATAGAGCGGCCGTCACCGCTTTCTCTTCATCCGCTACGTATTTTCTGCCCTTGAAATAGAGAGGCTTCACGCGAGGCAGCCCTTTTGCCACCTTCCAGAGCTGGAACATCTCATAATACATCTGGGCGCCTACAGTATGCCTGCCCGGTGCGGCTTCCACGGAGTAATGAACGTTATAACCGGGGTCGTTCCTGCCGTCGTGCATGGGGAGTTCCTGACCGCCGGCATGCATTGCAAGCGCACCTGCTTTTTCACCGATCTTCCGCGCTGCTATCTTTGAACCATCCGCCAGTACATCGCCGATGCCCTCCCGCCTGATCATTTTTTCAATAAGGGCGACAATGGCTTCCGAATTCCCCCAGGTGAGTTCGATCCCATCTGTATCTTTCTTTGTGATGATGCCTGCCTCATAGCACTCAATGGCGAAGGCCACCGTGCTGCCCGCAGAGATTGTATCCATGCCGGCCCTGTTCAGCATCTCATTGAGCTGGAAGATGCTGTCCACGTCTGCATTCATGCACAGGCCGCCTAAAGAAAGGACTGTCTCATACTCCGGCTTGTGTGTTTCGCCGTATTTCCCCTTTGTTTCACATATGCCGCCACAACCCAAAGGACAGGCATAGCAGTGATACTTCACCTTTTCATACTTTCTGATTGCAGCCGGGTTCACGGACAGAGACTTTTTAATTCCCCAGTCCACGTTGCTGCCCCGCCAGTTCTTTATCGGCGCATCCCCCATCTCAACAGACATCTGATTCATACCGCCTGTGCCCCACTTCGTGAGCAGCATCTTATAGACCAGCCCGTCCATGGCCATCTGTACGGGCAGGATCCTCATGAGGGCGCCTACATATGCAGCCACAGGCCCGGCAAAAATAGGCGGTTGAAACTGCACCCACCGGTTGCACATCTGACTCAATCTCTTTATCTCAGCCCTGTTATGGACATGGATTCTTTTTTTACCGTCGAGGACAACAGCCTTTAGCCTCTTTGCGCCCATGACAGCGCCAAGGCCCGACCGAGCCGCCATTCTGCCTCTGTCATTGCATATGCCGGAGATGAGAGAAAGCCTCTCTCCCGCGGGACCGATGACGGCAACCCGTGAATTGGCACTCGTTTCCCCAATCAGCATCTCCTCTGATTCTACGGCATCCCTGCCCCACAGGTGTGACGCATCGCGAAGCTCTGCGACGCCGTTATTCACATAAAGATAGACAGGCTTTTCGCTTATTCCCGTGAAAAAAATGCCGTCATAGCCGCAGCGCTTGATGGCTGGCGAGAAACTGCCGCCGCAATTTGCCTCCCCCCATCCACCGGTGAGGGGTGATTTTCCGACGACCATCCATCTGCCGGCAAAGAGACTGCCTGTTCCGGTCAAGAGCCCGGACACAAAGCCTATGATATTTTCAGGACCGAGTGGATCAGCGCCGGCAGGGATCCTGTCGTAGAGGATGCAAGCGGCCAAACCCATGCCGGAAAGATATTGTTCGTAAACATGGTCGGGAATAGTCTCCTCTCGGATTTCGCGCGTGGAGAGGTCCGCCATCAAGATTTTCCCCATGTACCCGAACTTCATTCTGATCTCCTCAACCGTAAAAGATATCTAACTCCTCTTCGGAAGGCAAAGCATCTGTTGTCAACTGGATAAGAACCTCCCCCGTCTCGACAGCCTGCCCGGGAGTGACATGTATCTTTTCTACCAACCCGTCACTGGGCGATGCGACGAAAGTTTCCATCTTCATAGATTCTATGCTGACGAGATCCTGACCCCGATAGATACGTTCTCCCTTCCTTACCGGGATGGCAACCACGACTCCCGGCATGGGACAGCGAACGACATCCTCAGGGGGCATCTTCTTCGGCTTCGGCATGTGGTAATAAAGTTTCCATTCCAGGGGAGTGTAGATTCCGAATGTGCGAGTGACGCCGCGATAGGCCACCCATATGTTATTATCCCTGTAGCGAGTATGGAAGAATTGTGTTTTTCCGCCGATCATGAGTTTGATACGACGCCTGTAAAACTCAAATTCTGGCGTCACAACCTCGTACTTAAGTCCGTCTACCATCACAGTCCAGTTCCGAGGAGCCGGATTGACAATAAGACTTAATTCAAAAAAAACGTCCTCCGCTTTCACCATGTAGGTGATCCGGTCTTTTGACTGCTGTGGAGCACCCACTTTCGCCATCATCGGCTTGAGGGATTCGTGAACCAGCGATTGTCGATTGTGGTAGATGAGGGTCACGGCCATGGCCATAAAATGAAGCCACTCTTCGGGCGGGGGCAACTTCATCTGGCCTCGCTCAAAGTGCTCATCAATGAAATCCGTCGACAGGTCGCCTTCCATAAACGATGGGTGATTGAGCACGGCATTCACAAAATCAACATTGGTGACTAATCCTTCAATGTGATATGCGTTCAGTGCCTGGACAATGGATTCGACTGCTTCCTTCCTCGTTTCACCCCAGGCAATCACCTTGGAAAGCAGTGAATCGTAATAAGTACTGACAACGCTGCCGGCTACAACGCTGCTGTCAATGCGGACGTTCTTTATTCGGGCTGCCGCATACCGCGTAATCATGCCGGTTACGGGCAGAAAATTCCTGGCGGGATCCTCCGCACAGATTCGGGCTTCGACTGCCCATCCGGTTCCGATGACGTCTTCCTGACGGATGGGGAGTTTTTCCCCTGCAGCGATGCGAAGCTGGAGTTCCACCAGATCAAGGCTGGTAACCATTTCGGTTACAGGGTGCTCAACCTGGAGACGCGTATTCATCTCCAGGAAGTAGACACTCCTGTCTCTATTATCGAGGATGAATTCAACCGTGCCTGCATTCCTATAACCTGCCTCACGTGCAAGCCTGCACGCCATGGTACCCATGCGCTCACGCAGGCAGTCATCGACAGCGGTCGAGGGAGTCTCCTCAATGATCTTCTGATACCGCCTCTGGATGGAACATTCCCTCTCCCCCAGGTGAATTACATTACCGTAATGGTCGGCAATGATCTGTATCTCGATATGACGGATTCTCTCAATATAGCGCTCCATAAAGAAGTCATCCGTTCCAAAGGCCTTTCTCGACTCGTTTTGGCAGGACTCCATGGCGGAGTGCAACTTTTCCCCGCTCTCCACAACCCGTATCCCTCTTCCTCCTCCGGCGCGCGCCGGCCTGATCATCAAAGGATATCCAATCTGTTCTGCAATCGTTGTGGCCTGCGCCAGTGTGAAGATGCATCCCTCATGTCCCGACTTAACGGGTATGCCCAGCTTTATGGCAAACGCCTTCGCCGCTATTTTATCACCCAGTTGTGTGATGACTGATGCCGGAGGACCGATAAATATCAGTCCTGCTTGGGAGACCATTTCGGCAAATTCAGGATTTTCCGATAGAAAACCGTATCCCGGATGGATCGCCTGACACCCGTGGGAAATGGCGATATCGATGATTTTGTCCTTCGCCAGATACGATTCTTCCGGTCTGGATCCCCCTAAGAAGGCTTTTTCATCCGCTTCTCTGACGTGGAGGGAACGGGAATCCACTTCTGAATACACTGCCACTGTTTTGACGCCCAGCCTTTTGCACGTACTCATAATGCGGACAGCTATTTCGCCTCGATTCGCAATCAGGATTTTTTTAAACATAGCGCCTCCTTAAAGAGGAACATTTCCGTGCATTCGTTCCGGCCTTTCCCTCTTTTTCGCTTCCAGGAACTGAAGACTTCGGATGATCCGGTGCCGTGTATCCCTGGGAAAAATGACATCATCGATATATCCCCTCTGGGCGGACAGAAAGGGATTGACGTATGTCTTTCTGTATTCCTCCGTTCGCAACGCAATTGTTTTTGCAGGATCCGATGAGGCTTGGATCTCTTTCCGGAAAATCACCTCCGCTGCACCCTTCGGGCCCATCACGGCAATCTCCGCCGTGGGCCAGGCATAACTGATGTCACTGCCGATGTGTTTGGAATTCATCACGACGTAGGCCCCCCCGTAAGCCTTGCGGACGATGACGGTGATACGCGGCACGGTGGCCTCGATAAATGCATAGAGCAGCTTGGCGCCGTGGCGGATGATTCCTCCCTGCTCCTGTTCCGGTCCCGGCATAAAACCAGGCACATCCACGAGGCATATAATGGGAATGTTGAAGGCGTCGCAGAACCGCACGAACCGCGCTGCTTTGGTTGACGCGCTGTTATCCAGTACCCCCGCCAGAACGGCCGGCTGATTCGCTACTATCCCTATGGTCTGGCCTCCCATGCGCCCGAATCCGCATATGATGTTCTTCGCATAATAAGGTTGGACTTCCAGGAACTCGGCCCCGTCAAGGATACTGTTAATGCACACCTTCATGTCGTAGCTCTGGTTCGGGTTTTCCGGTACAAGATAATCCAGGGCCGGGTCCGTCCGTCCAACGGGATCACTGAGGTCAAGAATAGGTGTCCTTTGTTTGTTGTTGGAGGGGAGGTAGTTAATCAACCTCCTGACTTCCCGCAGACACAAGATGTCATTGGGCAGCACAAAATGGGCGACTCCGCTCTTTTCCGCATGAACCTTCGCACCGCCGAGGTCTTCGTGGGAAATCGCCGTATGGGTAATGGTCTCCACGACATTCGGACCTGTCACATACATGTAGGACGTATCCTCGACCATGAAGACGAAGTCTGTAAGGGCGGGACTGTATACAGCGCCGCCTGCGCAGGGCCCCATGATGCAGGAAATTTGCGGGATGATGCCACTGGCCAGGGCGTTTCTCTTAAAAATATCTCCGTAGGAAGCGAGCGCGTCCACCCCTTCCTGAATCCTGGCGCCGCCGGAGTCGTTGAGTCCTATGATGGGAGCCCCCACCCTCACTGCGTGATCCATCACCTTGCTGATCTTCTGGGAGTGGGCTTCACCGAGCGACCCGCCCCGCACGGTAAAATCCTGGCTGAACATAAATACTTCCCTGCCGTCGATCGTGCCATGGCCTGTCACCACACCGTCTCCTGGATATGTCTTCTCTCCGCCGAAGGCGCCACCCCTGCCTGTCTTCAGAAGGTCAAACTCCTCAAAGGAACCTTCATCGAGCAACAGATCGATCCGTTCCCGCGCACTCAGCTTTCCTCTTCGGTGCTGTTCTTCTATGAGTTCAGTGCCGCCGCCCTGCAAGGTCTCATTCCTCATGACCTCCAGCGCATTCAAAGTCCGCTGCGTGGCCGGTACCGTTTCATACGGCACAGCGGATGGATTCGGCTGTTTCTTACGGGCATTATTCTTCGTTTTTCGTTCCTTCATAAGCACTACTCCCATTTGTAATCTTTTATTTTCAGTGGGTTTGATTCCCCGAAACTTTGTCAGGCGTCATTCCCGACCCGCGACAAATACAATCGGGGGATCGTCATACACTCGGCATGCTTACCCCTCCATTGACCATATTCAATCCCCCGTGAATAATAGGCTTTCGCAAGCTTTGGATCGAGCTGAATTGCTTTGCTGAATGCATCAATGGCAGCACTTTCTTCATAATCTTCTCCTTCAAGCACAAAACCCCGCTCTCTTTTGAGAAAACGGGGTTTCAATAATCAGCACATGGCATCCTTCCGTCAGGGTTGAAGATCTTGAGTATTTTATTTGCCGGCGTTACATTCTTTTTTGCTATCACGATTTACATAGAAAATCTACTTTGAAAAGGGAAATCAGATAATAGCGGGGATTATTCCTTAAGCTGTCCGAGTAGTTGACGGACGGTCAGGATGAAATCACCGGGCTTTTGGACATTGATGGAATTGGGTTTAGGACAATAGTGTCGCACGTTAAAAGTAATCAGGTAGGCACAATTCTCTCGTATGGCGGAAACGAACAGCGGGAGATCCTTCGGGTCTGCCTGATCCGCATAAGAAGGTAGGTCGTCGGGAAGCGGATCGGGAATCACCCGCAGACAGCGGCTAACCAGCAGCCGGAATTCCGGTAATTTCGCCGGGAGTTTTTCTGTCAGATTACGTTCCACTTCCGTGATTGCCTGTTCAGAAGTGATGCAATCCAGTAATGTCAGCTCCCCCATTCGCAGGATGACATGGCTGGAACCATGTTCGGCAGGTGCAGCAGCACCTGCAAAGATCACATCTGCATCTATGAAAACCCTTGGCTTATGCACCTTAACTACCGTACTTTTCGGTTACGTATCGCTCACGTTGACGGCGCAGGTCTTTCAACATTTCTTCCACGCTAAGACCAGATTCCAAGCGCGCCCGCTCGATTTCTCTTGCCAGTTCGGGTACGAGTGGCGCCATTGGTGCAAGTACCAATATGCCGTCAAAATCCACCAGGGAAAAGGTGTCACCCGGCTGAATATTGTAGCGCTCGCGGACTTTGGCGGGCAGGGTCAACGCGCCACGCTGCCGCACTTGAACAGTAGCAGTCATAATATATCTCCTTCTGAAATTCTGCATAATCTGATTTACTGAAATTATACAGGAGAAAGATTAATTGTCAAGGATAATCATCTTGTCTGAACCTTCAAGTAGTTCTGATAATTGACGATGGTGAATGGATCGAAGAAAGGGAAGGGGGATTGAGGGGCTTTCCTTCCCAGGCCGCTTCCATGACCATGAGAAAATCATTGTAATCCAGGTCTTCAGGATTGTAAAAGATGGAGCCGTCGCTGAGGGCTTTTTTCGCAATATCCGGCAGCTTCTCTTTCGGCACCATTTCCTTTCCGTCCCTGTCCAACACCTCCTTGAAAAAGCGCGCATGCCTGCCGCCTGTTGCTTCATAGAGATCCTGATTCATCCGGCGGATGAGGGCGATGACTTTTTCTGCTCTCTCTTCCTTCGGGGTCGCGGCATACACGAGAGCGCCTGCCATGGGGAGCAGCAGTTCCGCCGTGAGATGACCGTTTTTGTGCATGTTATACTCCAGCCCATAAGGAAGGAGAATCGCCATACATGCTCCGTGGGGAACACCGCAGACAGAGCCAACAGAATGGCCAAGGGTATGCACCATACCGACCATGGAGTTCCCGAAGGCAATGCCTGCCAGGGTCGCGGCACTGGACATGCCCAGACGTCCCTTTTTATCACCAGGATTCACCATCACCTTAAGAAGATTATCGCTGATCAGTCTGATGGCCGCTAAAGCATGGGCATCACTCAGAGGATTTTTTGCGAGACAGGTGTATGCTTCCACAGCATGCGAAAGTGCATCCATGCCCGTAGCCGCCGTGATAGCCGGTGGGAGGGTGAGAGTCATCCGGGAATCCACGATAGAAGCATCGGGCAAAAGAAAATTGCTGACGAAGGCCATTTTCAGATGTTTTTCATGATCCTTAATCACTGCCACCAGGGTGACTTCGGAGCCTGTTCCCGCCGTCGTTGGTATCGCTATCAGGGGCCTTAATGCCCGCTTCAGGGCGTTGGCGCCGCTGAACTTCATCAAATCGTCAGCCTTTTCAGAGACGATTATATTAATTCCCTTGGCCGTATCCATGACAGACCCGCCGCCTATGGCAATAAGAGAATCGCAACCTTTCTCACGATACAAACGTGCCATGCTGTTTACAATCCTCAAATCTGAATCGGAAGGAACATCGTCGGCAATCGCCCGGATGTTGACGCCGTTGCTAATGGCATTAACCACGATGTCAATTAACCCGGCACCGACTACGCCCTTATCTGTGACGATCATCGGCCTTCCGGCATTCAGTTGAGCAAGGGTGTCTGGAATCCGCTCCAGGGCATCATGGCCGGAAATGATTTTAACCCGACAGCAGAATTCATAGTACCCCGGCATATCCATCGTGGGCTCCTTCTATCTTCCTTCCCTGGCTTGTCTTACAATTTTCACACAACCGGCCATGTCGAAGCTTGCTCCAGCGCCTACGGCTTTTTGTGCTATGTCCTGTAAAGTTTCTTCCGATACTTGTGCATCTTTCCATAACCGGGGAATGACGCCACCGCTCGCTGCCGATAGATCTTTCAGCAAATTACGAAGAATATCGACTGCTCTTCGGGCCCTCAAATTTTCAGCCATACTCGCGTATGCTTCGAATCCCGTCAGTGGCAACAGGAGTTCCGGTATGTGATAACCGCCTTCCGACATCTCCCTCTCAAGCATGTGGGGGAGCAGCATCCCCATGCACAACCCCGGAGGCAAATGACACACGTCGCCCATGACCTTGCCGAGTTTATGTGCAACACCGGGAGCTACATTAGAAAAGGCGCAGGCAGCCATGGCATGGGCATTGGCAAGGGACAGACGTCCGTTCCTGTCCCGTTGATCTCTAATTACATTCACCAGATGTTCCATGATTAATTGAATCGCAGTATAAGCGTAAGCATCGGCCAGAGGATTTTTGTCAGCACCGGTATAGGCCTCCACGGCGTTGGACAGGGCAGCCAAAGAGTTCGCGGCAGTCGTTACCGCGTCCTCCGGGATAGTCATGCGGGGATCGATGACTGCAAGATGGGGCATCAAAAAATGCGAGGCATAAGACCTGCCATCGAAGAAAGCATATTTGGACACTTCATAGCCAGTGCCCGCTAAGGTTGGCACGATGATTAGAGGCTTCAGAGGTCTTTTGATCAGATTCTCTCCGGCGCATCCCTCGATATCTTCCGGTTTACCGGAGACGGCAATATTCAGCATTTTTGCCGTATCTGCCACGGGCCCGCCGCCAACTGCGATGACTGCATCGTAGCCCCTGTCACGATAAATATTGAACAGCTCCTTGATTAATTTCAAATCGGGAGCAGCAGGCACACCGTCGAAGATACCGATGGCGATCCCGGAATCCTTGAAGGCATCGATGATGACGTCAACCAGGCCCCTTTCACCGGCATCTTTTCCTGCAATCACAAAGGGCTTTCTCGCATTCAAGGCATCCAGTTCGCAAGGGATCTGTTCCAGTGCCCTTTCCCCAGAGTTGATTTTCACAGGGCAGAAGAATTCATAGTGCTCCGGCAAATACATCAGCAACCTCATCAAAAGCCAAATATAGTCCGGACATAAACCAGCACCCGGCCAAGATATTTTCTACGGAAAGACCAGCCCGGATACCTCTTCACCGCTAACTTTGCAATGATCTTCGGAAGGAGATAGACCTCAACTATATCAAGGATGCGTACGACTGCGCACGCATGCGCTACTTCACCATCGACAATCAAACGGTCCCTGGCCGTGGCAAGGGTGGTACTCTCCTGAAAGGTGAAGATCAACATGGCAGCTTCTATATTCTTGATCTTCATTTTCAGGTCTATTCTCTTGCCTTCAGGGTCCCATCCCCTGTATCTCACAAACCCTCTCTGGTCCTTTCCCACAATCATATGCGGCCCGTTCGGCATAACAGAGAGCGCAAAGGTAAAATTATCCGGCATGTCGACGAATTCCTTTTTTGCTGCCCTGTCTACCGCGGCCGCGGCTTGGATGGCTTTCCCCATAAACCACATCATGATCGCCACATAATCTTTTTTCAGCGATTTTTTTCCTGCTGCAACTTCCCTGAAATTCTTCATCAATGTAATCCGTGTCAGCTTATTCAGTCGAAAATGACAGAGTAAAAATATTTTACGACGCTCTCGTTTTGTCAGTCCATGCGGAGAACCTTTGCCCCACGGATCCGCGCCTCCTTGAGTTCGACGAGGGCCATGTTGGCCTCTTCCAATGAAAATTCCTGCACCTCCGGTTTGATCGGAATCTCTGCCGCCAGATGGAGAAATTCAATGATGTCCCTCCGCGCCACGTTAGCCACACTCTTGATTTCCTTCTCAAGCCAGAGGTGTGTCGGGTAATTGATTTTCAGAAGGTAGTCCTTGTCGGTCTCTTCTTTCCTGATGGCGTTGATGACCAGCCTTCCGCCGCTCTCAAGGTTCTTCATTGCCTCGACTATCGGTTTCCACGCCGGTGTGGTGTCGATTATTGCATGGAGTTTTTCCGGCGGTTCGTCTTCCGTATTCCCCGCCCAGTGAGCCCCCAGTTCCGTGGCGAATGCCTGCTCCTTATCGCTCCGGGCAAAAACAGAGACCCCGGAATCCGGATATTTATGGCGCACCATCTTGAGAACCAGATGTGCCGACGCACCGAAGCCCGTAAGCCCCAGGTTCTGCCCATTTTTCAGGTTGGCCAGCCGCAGGGACCGATAGCCGATGGCTCCCGCGCACAGAAGGGGCGCCGCTTCCACATCAGAAAAGATATCAGGGATAGGGTATGTAAAATCCTCCGACACTGTCATGAACCGGGCATACCCGCCGTTGGCATCCCTGCCCGTAGCCCTGAATTCCTCACAGACATTCTCGTTCCCTTCAAGACAGGTGCGGCAATGGCCGCAGGCTGAAAAGATCCAGCCCACGCCGACCCGCTCGCCCGTGCGGAACTTCGTCACCCTTTTCCCTATTGCTGCCACTCTGCCAACCACCTGATGTCCCGGAATAATCGGGAGTGCCGGCGGCGGTGTTCGTCCCTCGATTTCATCCAGCTCCGTATGGCAGACCCCGCAGGCAGAAACCTTAATGAGGATTTCTTTCTCACCCGGCTGGGGCTCCGGCATATCGACGAGCGTAAGTGGGGTCTTGTTCTCCCGGAAACTGGAAATGCTCTTCAAGACCATTGCTTTCATTTTTTCCTGCTCTCCTCGTTGGCTATTATGCATCCACATCTTCCCTTAAATCAATATGAAATTATGCTCCCGGCTTACTTAGTTTCAATAATTTTAATTAGTTGACAATATAGACAATATTTTGCATAGTTGCAAGCACGCTTCAATAGAAGCAGTAACATAAAGCCATAAATCAGCCGTCGACTTCATATTGTTAATCTGTAATTTACACCATTTCTCTCGGGAGGCCTTTATATCCACGAGCAAAGTCTTTTGCCGAGCAAACAGGGGGAGCGCATAATTAAAGACCGGACACGATAAGGTTTTGCCGCTGACATCATGCCCAAGACTGGGAGGATACGATGAAACCATGCAGAGAATGTAAAAAAGAGATTTCCGAACAGGCCATTACCTGCCCGCATTGCGGGGCGCCATATCCTGCAAAAGATAAATGGGACGGATGGGGATTTGAATACAAATCGCAACTTACTTTTTGGGGACTGCCGCTCCTTCACATATCATTCAAATACCGCCCGAATAGAATGCCTGTAGTGGCAAAAGGCATCATTGCCATCGGGCAATTCGCATACGGCGTTGTAACCATCTCCCAGTTTGGTATTGGCATCTTCAGCCTCAGTCAGTTTACAGTTGCCGTATATGCGCTTGCCCAGTTTGCCGCCGCATATTCGCTTATTGCCCAAATCGGCATCTACATACACTCAGGTCGCGGACAGCTCGTAAGAAGTGTTGCGGAAATTATGGGAATGCTCCGACTTCAGGCGCCATAACGATATATAAAGGAGAACAAATGAAAAGAGGATTAATCTTAATCGATATTCAGAATGATTATTTTCCGGGTGGGAGCATGGAACTTGTCGGAATGGAACAAGCGGCTGAGAATGCAGGATTATTGCTTAAGGAGTGGAGGAATAGGAAACTCCCTGTCTTTCATATCCAACATCTTTCAAAGCGCCCGGGAGCGACATTCTTTCTGCCTAACACAAAGGGCGCTGAAATTCACAAATCCGTAGCCCCTCAGTCTGGTGAATCCGTAATTGAAAAATACTTTCCCAATGCATTCAGAGATACTGATCTATTGAATGTCCTGAAAGAATCAGAAGTGGATGAAGTGGTAATCTGCGGGGCCATGACTCATATGTGCGTTGACGCGACAACACGAGCGGCATTTGATTTGGGATTCCGATGCACTGTTATCGAAAATGCCTGTGCGACCCGCAATCTCGAATTCAAAGGCACAATGGTAGAGGCAGGCAAGGTTCAGGCAGCATTCATGGCCGCCTTGGCTGTGCCTTATGCAAAAGTCACATCTGCGAAAGACTTTATTGGTAAATGGGCATAAAATAATGTTCAGCCGCTACTCGGACATGTTTGATTGCTGATGACCTGCCGCCGGCGCAAAGGTTAACAATATGAATATCAAATTGATATTAGTCCTTATCCTCGTGAGTCTCGCCGCGATATTCATAATTCAAAATGTCACAGTAGTTGATGTTAGGTTTCTATTCTGGAACGTCTCGATGTCCCGTGCACTGCTGATATTTTTTCTATTGATTATCGGTGTTGCTCTTGGGTGGGTTTTGCATAGTTACTTTTCTTTCCGGAAATCGAAGGATGAGTCAGCCGGAGATGTCTGATCCTCAAATTTCTTAAACAAGATATTTTTTCGTTTTCTCTTCTTGTTTTTTGTGGTAGTTAATACGGGTGAATATCTTGTCTTTTTTGAAACTGCCCAAACACGTTCCATTAATTAACTAAAAATAAGGAGTCTTATGATGAAAGGTACGAAAATCAATCTCCATGACCGTCTTCGCGCCCTCGCTCAGAACCTCTGGTGGACATGGCATCCGGAGGTCATTAGCCTCTTCACCGACCTGGACCCGCATCTTTGGCGGCAGGTTGACCATAACCCGATAGCATTTCTCAATCAGATCACACCGGAACAAATTGAGGAGAGAGCCTCTGAACTGGTACTTCATAGCAGGATAAACTACGCCTTCCGGCGGCTTAATGAATATATCCAAAAGGATAAGACATGGGGAATGATGCACTGCGGAAATCTAAACAATCGACCGGTTGTCTATTTTTCTGCGGAATTCGGCATGCATGAGTCGCTGCCGATCTACTCCGGCGGATTAGGCATCCTGTCAGGTGACCACCTGAAAAGTGCCTCTGACCTTGGAGTTCCTTTGATCGGAATCGGGCTTCTATACCAGCAAGGTTATTTTAATCAGCGCCTGAACAAAGATGGCTGGCAGGAAGAAAACTACGTGAACCTTAATATCAACAATTTGCCGTTGCAGCCGGTCCTGGATTCGAACGGGCAGCCATTACTTATACGCATTGACACCCGGAGCGGTCCCCTCAGTGCCCGGGTCTGGCTGGTTCTGGTGGGTCGGATTCGTCTGTTACTGCTCGATTCCAATGTCGACTGTAATTCCTCCGATGATTGCGCATTGACATCCCGCCTCTATGGTGGAGATGACAGGCTGCGTATTAGACAGGAGCTGCTGCTGGGAATTGGCGGTGTGCGTATCCTGCAGGCGCTGAATATTATCCCTGGAGTGTTGCACTTAAATGAGGGGCACAGCGCCTTTGCCATCCTCGAAGAGAGCCGTCGAATTATGGATTACGACCAGCTTCCATTTGACCGCGCTCACCGGCGTGTCACTCTGCGCACGGTTTTTACCACGCACACCCCCGTAGCGGCAGGCCACGACCGATTCCCCCCTGATCTGGTAGAAGAACATCTCGGCATATTCAGAGAAAACCTCGGGCTGTCGCATGACGATTTCATGGCCCTGGGCAGGATTAATCCGTACGACAAGTCGGAACCGTTTTGCATGACGGTCCTGGCTTTGAAATCTTCATGCCGGGCGAATGGCGTATCTGCAATTCATGGGACTGTCAGCCGCCTGATGTGGCATCCCCTGTGGCCGCAGCGGCCCGAGTCAGAAGTTCCTATCGGCCACATTACCAACGGGGTGCATGTATTGTCTTGGCTGGCACCCCAGATGTACCAGTTGTTTGAGACACGCCTTGGCCAAGACTGGCCCACACGCATGGTGCACCCGGACATCTGGGAAACAATATCCGAGATTGACGATGGAGAGATGTGGGAGACACACCAGAGTCTGAAGATGCGCCTCATTCGCTTCGTCCGTAGACGCCTGCAATTACAGTCAGAACGTCAAGGCCATCGAGAAAC
>Ga0315278_10003141_pt1 | contig 14750 bp, 4 predicted proteins | sample YL17G06_0_MG_FD_203880 | JGI IMG/M metagenome (GOLD analysis project Ga0315278, IMG submission 203880) | Sediment microbial communities from Yellowstone Lake, YNP, Wyoming, USA - YL17G06_0 | ecosystem: Environmental > Aquatic > Freshwater > Lake > Sediment | place: USA: Wyoming | collected... | reverse complement strand
GTGAAGGGCACCAGGCGGTTTGCCCGCTCGCCGAACTCGTAGATCGCCACCTCGTTTCCGGGAGCCACTTTCGCGATGAACGCGGCGAGCGCGCTTCGGTAGGCCTCCACGGCGTTCTCCACGAAGCTGCTCGTGTCGACGAGCACGGCGAGGTGAGCAGGGCCGGTGAACGGCTGCACGCGCACGACGGCGCGGTCCTTCCCGTCCTCGCGTACCGCGAAGTAGTCCTGGGTCAGGCCGGTGATGGGCGTCCCGGCCTTGTCGAAGACCGAGACATAGACGTCACGCTCGTTGGTCTGGGCGACAAGGGTCAGCGACCCGCACACCACAACAGCGGCGGCGACAAGGGCCACACACACCAGGGAACTCCGACAATGGCGGGACATGACGCTACCTCGCGTCGAGTGACCGCGTGTGCTGCGGAGCCTTCATTTCAGAAACGCGAAGTAAATGACGTAGAGCCACGAGAAGATGCCGTGGATGATCGCCCAGACAATGGATTTGTTGACGCTCCACGAGATGGTGATCGCCAGTGCCGTCCCGAACCCGACGCCTGCCTTTGCGGCAGTTGCAGTGTGTGCCATGGGCAGAATATACACCCGGACCTTGGCGGTTGCGCTACGATCCTGGTGTGCGACAGCCTCTCGTGATTCTGGCGGTCGGTTTTCTGTCGACAGTGGCCGCGCTGAGCCTCGCGCCCCTCCGGATCGAAGCGGCCCGGCAAGGTCCGCCGTCCCGCCTGCCCAACATCGTCCTGATCTTCGCCGACGACCTCGGGTACGGCGATCTCGGGGTGTACGGCCACCCGACCATCAAGACGCCCAGGCTCGACCGGCTCGCGGCCGAGGGCGTGAAGCTGACCTCGTTCTATGCGGCAGCACCCGCGTGCACGCCGTCGCGTGCGGCACTGCTGACCGGGCGCTATCCGATCCGATCGGGTATGAGCGACGTGCTGATGCCCGAGAGTACTCAGGGCCTCCCTCAGGTCGAGGTCACGTTGCCGGAACTGCTGAAGTCCGCGGGATACCGGACCGCGATGGTGGGTAAGTGGCATCTCGGATCGCGGCCGGGCTTTATGCCGACCGAGCATGGGTTCGATTCCTTCTTCGGGCTGTTGTACAGCAATGACATGCTGCGGCCGTGGGTGCAGACCGATGTGCCGCTGCGTCTGTATCACCAGACTGAAGCGGTGGCCGGCGAGGTCGACGTCGCCACCCTGACGGAGAAGTACACGGAGGAAGCGGTCCGAGTGATCCGCTCGCACGAAGATCGCCCGCTCTTCCTCTACCTCGCGCACGCCATGCCGCACGTCCCGCTCGGGGTGTCGCCGAGGTTCGCGGGCCGATCCGCAGGCGGGCGCTACGGAGACGTCATCGAAATGCTGGACTGGAGCACCGGCCAGGTGCTCGACGCCCTGCGGGAGGCCGGCCTCGAGAGCAACACCCTCGTGATCTTTACCAGCGACAACGGCCCCTGGCAGGAGATGCCGCCGCGCATGCTGGTGGATCCGCGTGTCGTGCAAACGGACGCTGGCAGCGCCGGTCCCCTGCGCGGCAGCAAGGCGACAACCTGGGAAGGCGGCATGCGTGAGCCGTTCATCGCCCGCTGGCCGGGTCACATCCCCCAGGGCATCGTCAGCAGCGAGTTGGCCACAACGATGGACCTCCTGCCCACCCTTGCGAAGCTTGCGCACGTTCCGCCGCCCGTCGATCGACCCATCGACGGGCGCGATATCCTGCCGGTCCTCTCCGGAACCGGCGTCTCCCCTCACGACGTGTTCTTCTACGTGAACGTGCGTCAACTCGAAGGTGTGCGTGACGCACGGTGGAAGCTGAGATTAAGGAAGAACCCGCCGGACGCCCGGGTCATCGCCGAACTGTACGACCTGTCGCTCGATCCCTCCGAGCGCTACGACGTGGCCGCAGCGCACCCGGACACCGTCGAGCGGCTTTACATGCGGATGAGCCGGTTTGCGAGCGAGACGGGCGCCGCGATCGACGCTCCGCCCGATCTGCGCCGAGAATCAGATTGACACACACGAGACTGCAACGGTAGTGTTCGGCTGCGGTTGGCGGAGCTGGTGTCCTGCGACCTGACCGCTGCCAGTTGGGCCCTGGCCCGTGCGGCCCCGTGCGGCGGGTTCCTTCAAGACGGCTCCAATACGGCCTTTCCCCATTCGTAGGGGTTTTCTGTTCCTGAACGATCCAGGCGCCAGGCCTCAGGGCGAGGCTGCACACACCAGAAGATGATCGGTCCCGTGAATCACCGGAATGCTGAGTTCGGAAAGCGTGAAAGCCCCGGCGCGTTGGCCGATTCGATCCTCGTCGTCACGCCGTCCCATCGATGTGAGGCCGGGCTCGCTATCGCCGCCGCGCGCGCCGGGGAGGTCGGTCTTCTCGATCTGGGACTCGCCACGCCCGGCACCGTGCGGGCGCGTGCTCTGGCCGATCTCGCCCGGCACGCCGGAGGCCGCGGGGAATGGGGCGTCCGCTGGGATACGCTCGGCCGGCCCGAGCGTGCCCTGTCGAGCCTGAAGAACCTGGGGCAGCAGCCGTGGCCCTGGCTCGTGATCGGCGGGCTTGAAGGCGAGTGCTCCCCCGCTGCGCTTCGCGAAGTGTTCGGCAGCGCCCGATCGCTGGCCCGGCGTGTCCTGATCGAGATCCACGACCCGGAGGCGGCCATTGCGGCGGCGCAGCCCTGGGATGGCCTGATCCTCAAAGCCAACGAGGCCGGCGGACGGGTGAGCGCGCTGTCGTCGCTCATGCTCCTGCAGCGACTGGGCCGCCCGGATTCGTGCGGCCCGCGCGGGCCGGATAGCAGGCACGGCGCCTTCGACTGTCCGTTCTGGATCCAGGGCGCCTGGGGTCCGGACGCCGCAGCTGCCGCGTGGCTCGCCGGAGCGGCGGGAGTGGTGCTGTGCGAAGAGTTGTGGCTCGCCCGCGAATCACCGCTCTCTGATGATGAACGCTGCCGCATGGCGGACCTGGACGGGAGCGAGACCACGTGCGTTGGCGACCGCAACACCCAGGTGCGCCTGTTCGTGCGGGGCCCTCGGGCGGCGGTCGCGCAGATCGAGCAAGAGGTCGAGCAGGGCGCCGCCTGGCCAGGGTTCTTGTACGACCGCTGGGTCAGTCCGGCCGCTTCGGACGCTCCGGCTCCCCGGGCGCTCGGACAGGGCATCGCCCATGCCGCACGGCTGGCGCGTCGGCACGTGACGACGGGAGGGATCCTGCGCGCGTTCCGGACCGCGGTGGCCGGACATCTGGCGAAGCTTGGAGACCTGGCGGTCGGCGGCGATGCGCCCCTGGCTCGCGACCTGGGCATCCGATACCCGGTGTTTCAGGGTCCGATGACCCGCGTCAGCGATGTCCCGGAATTCTGTGCCGCCGTCGCCGACAACGGCGCCATGCCGTTCCTGGCGCTTGCGTTGATGCGCGGGCCCGAGGCGCGGGAGCTGCTCGAGACGACGCGCAAACGACTCGGCGAGTACCCGTGGGGCGTCGGCATCCTGGGCTTCGTGCCGCCCGCGTTGCGCCTCGAACAGGTTGCGGCAATCGAGGCCGTGGCCCCGCGCTGCGCGATCATCGCCGGCGGCCGCCCGGCCCAGGCCCGGGCGCTTGAAGACCGGGGAATCGCCACGTACCTGCACGTGCCATCGCCCGGGCTGCTGGCGGAGTTCCTGCGCGATGGTGCCAGGCGCTTCATCTTCGAAGGCCGCGAATGCGGAGGCCACGCCGGACCGCGATCGAGCCTCACGCTCTGGCAGAGCGCCATTGACGCCCTGCTTGACGCGGACATCGAGGATCCCAGCGCCGTCCATGTGCTGTTCGCCGGCGGAATCCACGACGCACTGTCGGCGGCCATGGTGCGCGCCGTCGCCGTTCCGCTTGTCGAGCGCGGGATGAAGACCGGCCTGCTTATGGGCACGGCCTACCTCTTCACCCACGAGGCTGTGCAGTGCGGGGCGATCGTCCCCGGCTATCAGCAGCAGGCGCTGAGTTGCACCGACACCGTGCTGCTCGACTCCGGCGGCGGCCATGCGACGCGCTGCGCCCGCACGCCCTTCGCCGAGGAATTCGCCGGGCGCAAGCGGCTGCTGACCCGGCGGGGTGCATCCCCCGAGGAGATTCGATTCGATCTCGAAATGCTCAACGTCGGGCGCCTGCGCGTGGCCTCGAAGGGCCTGGCCCGAGTGGCCGCCGCTGGTAGCGCCGGCGCGGCGGAGACGGACGGCGCCTTCGCCACCCGGGAGGGGCTCCTGGTCCGCGGCGCCGACATGCTGCGCGGCAACCTCGTGGAGGTCGGCCAGGAGGAGCAGTTCCGGGAAGGCCTGTACATGATCGGCGACGTGGCTACGCTGCGCCGGCGTACGCTCTCGATCGCCGAATTGCACGAGGAGGTGTGTGCGGGAGGCGGCGAAACGGCGGCGCGCCTGGCTGGGGTGTCGCTCGCCCGGAGGCCTGCATCCGTCCCGCAGCCGGGCGAGCCAATCGCCATCGTCGGCATGGCTTGCCGCTTTCCCGGTGCCCCGGACCTGCGGGGCTATTGCCGGAACCTCTTCACCGGTTTCGACGCCGTTCGCGAGGTCCCCGCCGAGCGCTGGAGTACGGAGCTGTACTACAGCCCCGACCGCGTGGCCGAGGATCGCCTCTACTCGAAGAGGGGCGCGTTCCTCGACGAATATCGCTTCGACCCCGTGCGCCACGGGATCCCGCCGACAAGTCTGGCCAGCATCGAGCCGATCCAGTTGCTCGCGCTCGACGTGGCCCAGGCCGCCCTCGAGGACGCGGGCTACGCGGAGGGCCGCGAGTTCCCCAGGAACCGCACGGCCGTCATCTTCGCGTCAGGCTCGGTCGCCGACGTGGGCATCGCCTACGCGGTGCGGACGATGTTGCCTCAGTACCTCGAGCAGGTGGGCGGGCTGGACGAGACCGTCAAGCGGCACATCATGGAAGGCGTTCGGGCCGCGACTCCGAAGTGGACGGAGGATTCGTTCCCCGGGTTTCTCATCAGCGTCCTGTCCGGACGGGTGGCCAACCGTCTCGACCTCGGAGGTCCGAATTTCACGGTCGACGCCGCGTGCGCCGCATCGCTGGCCGCGTTGAGCGTTGCAGCCGAACAGCTCCGATCGGGCCGGTGCGACATGGCTCTGGTCGGCGGCGCCGACGGGACCAACCACGTCCTCACGTACATGGGCTTCGCCAAGACCCATGCATTGACGCCCAGCGGCACTGCGCGCCCCTTCGACGACCGCGCGGACGGCGTCGTGCTCGGGGAGGGCGTGGCCGCGATCGTGCTGAAGCGCCTCGCCGACGCCGAGCGCGACGGAGACCGCGTGTGGGCGGTGATCCGAGGGATCGGCAGTTCGAGCGACGGACGCAACCGCAGTCTCACCGCGCCCCACCCCGAGGCGCAGACGCTGGCTATCCAGCGGGCCTACACCGACGCCGGGGTCGACCCTGGCACGGTGAGTCTGATCGAGGCCCACGCCACGGGCACCGCGGTGGGCGATCGCAGCGAGGTCCTGGCGAGCGGCCGGGTGTTCGAGCGCGAGGGGCGAGGGCCGTACTGCGCTATCGGCTCGGTGAAATCGATGATTGGCCACACGAAGTCCGTGGCCGGACTGGCGGGGTTGATCAAGACCGTCCTGGCCCTGACCCATCGCGTGCTGCCGCCGACGCTCAACGTCCAAACGCCCAACCGCCAAGCCGGGTTCGAGCGGGGGCCGTTCTACGTGAACACCGAGACTCGGCCGTGGTTCGCGTCCGAGGACGCGCCGCGCCGCGCGGGTGTCAGCGCCTTCGGGTTCGGCGGCACCAACTTCCACGTCGTGGTCGAAGAATACCGTGGCGGGTATCGCGACGGCGCCGCAGTAGACCTCACCCCGCGCCCTGTCGAACCCTTCCTCTGGCATCGGCCAGACACGGCCGCGCTCAGCGCCGATATCGGGCGGTTCTCCGCCGACATCGCCGACGCGGGAGAGTCCAATCTGGACCGGCTTGCGGCGGGCTTCTATGCCGACGAGTGCGAACGGCTGGCAGCTCACGGCGGTGTCCGCCTGGCAGTGGTGGCCGAATCGGTCGCCGACTTGCGGGCGAAGCTCGATTCCGTCCTCATCGCGTTGAAGCAGGAACAGCCGATGGCCGACCGATCGGGCGTCTGGTTTTCCGGTGCCCCAGCCGTCACGCCGTCCGAGGTGTGCTTCCTGTTCCCGGGTCAGGGCAGCCAGCACGTGAACATGCTCCGCGACCTGGCCCAGGGCACGCTTCTGGGGGATGGCCTCGCCGAATCGACCGACCGGCTGCTCGCCGGCCTGCTGCCGCGTCCGCTCACGAGCTACATCTGGCCGCGTCCGGTTTTCGACAGCTCCGCGGCCCGGCTGCTGCAGGCTGAACTCGACGACACGCGGATCGCCCAGCCGGCGTTGGGCCTCGTGGACCTGATGGCCTCGGATCTCCTCGGACGTTTCGGTCTGCGCCCCGCAGCCCTGGCCGGGCACAGCTACGGCGAGTACGTCGCGCTGAGCGTGGCCGGACTGATGAGCCGCGAAGATATGCTGCGCCTGTCCGCCCTGCGAGGACGGGCCGTGTACGAGGCGGGCCGGGAACACCCGGGCGGGATGGCCGCGATCGCCGCATCTGAAGAGGAGACCGTCGCCGCGCTCCGGGCCCTTTCGATCTGCGCGACGATCGCCAACCTCAACGGTCCCCGGCAGATTGTGATCGCTGGATCGGTCGAGGCCATCGACGCGGTGGTGAAACGGTTTCCGGAGCGCGGCCTTGCCGTGCGACGCCTCGCGGTCACGGCCGCGTTCCACAGCCCCGCCGTCGAGGCCCCGTCGCGGGCCGTGGCGACGTTGCTGGAGACGATCGAGCTGCGGCCGCCATGCACCCCGGTGTACAGCAACGTCACAGGAGAGCCCTACCCCGCCGATCTGGACTCGATCCGTGAACTGCTTTCGATCCACCTCGCGCGGCCCGTGCGTTTCGCCGATCAGGTGCGGGCGATGCACCGCAACGGCCTGCGCGTGTTCATCGAGGCCGGACCAGGGCGCGTGCTGACCGGTCTTGTGCGGCGCATCCTGGAGGGACGGCCCCACAATGCGCTGTCACTCGAAGCCGCGGGCGGATCGGGATGGATGGGACTGGCCCAGCTCCTGGCGCAGGCCTTCGCCCTGGGTCTTCCGGTGGACCTGGCGCCGTGGTTCGCAGGTCGCGGCCTGGGACGAACTCCGGTTGCCGCCTACCTGGAGCAGGAACGTCAGCACCGGGAAGGCCGGCCGACCGATTGGATCCTCAGCCCGCGAGGATCGCGCCCGGCATCCGCCCCGCGCGCGAATCCAGCCGCTTCCACTATCGAGCCCGCAGCTGATGCCGTCAGGCAGACCCGGACGCGTCTCCCGATTCCGTCCGATGCAGACCCGGCCCCGCCCGATCCGCTTCTGGCCCAACTCCAGGACGGGATGAACAAGTGGCTCGATCTGCAGCGAGATCAGCAGCGCCTGACCGAGCGCTTCCTCGACCTTCACGAACGCATCGTCTCCGGGCTCATGGGCGGCGCCGCGCCGCCGGCTATGTGCGCGCCGCCGGCCGCCGACCCGGGAGCCGAGTGCGGCCTCCCGGTTGCGCCGGCACCTGTGCTGTCCGCGTGGCGTCGGGTGCCGGCCCTCCCCCCGCCCGATGCGGAAATTGCGCAGCCGCCGGCGGTGGCAGAACCAGCGGCACGGGCCGAGGCCCCTGCCCTGGGTGGTGGACTTCCGTTCGAGGCCCGGGATGGCATGAGCCTCGCAGCGTTCAAGACCAGCCTGCTCGCCGAGGTCAGCCGCCGCACGGGCTATCCGGAAGACATGCTCGACCTGAACGTCGCCCTCGAAGCGGGTCTGGGTATCGACTCGATCAAGACCATGGAGATCTTCGGGGCGCTCAAGAAGTACCACAAGGTGCTGGCTGCTGAGGACCAGGATGAAGAAGAGGCCATGGTCCAGCTCATTCGGATGAAGACGCTCCGCGACATCCTGGACCACTACGTACGGAGGCGGGCGGAGATCGACGCCGCCGCTTCGCAGCCGCGCCCCGGAGCACGCGGACCCGCGGAGCAGTCTCGTGCCGAGCGGTGTCCGCCGACCGCATGCGAAGCGGTCGAGCGGTTGGTCCTGCGCCCTGTGCGCGCTCCGTTTCTCGATACTCACCGATCGAGCGACGCGCCGTCGTTCCCGCGCAACCGGGTTTTGTTGATTCTGGGCGAGGCAAGGGCGCTGGGCTCCGCTCTCGAGACGGCTCTGACCACCAGGGGCTATCGCGTCGTGCAACTCGTGCCCGGTCCAGGGCTCCGGGCTGTGACGCCGGTGCGTTTCGAAGTCGACCTCACGGATCCTGAGCGGCTGCGCCAGTTCGCGGCGCAACTTCGGGAGTCCACGGGCGCGCGGGTCGGAGGTCTGGTCAACCTGTTGACCCTGAACGAACGCATGCGCGTCGCCGGACTCGATGGCCTCGAGGCTCCTTTGCGTCTGCTGCGATCGATGGCCCACGTGGCCCAGGTGTTCGAAGACGACATCCGATCGAGCCGGTCGGAGGGTGGCGGCTGGCTGATCAACGTCACGACGTTCGATGGCCGATTCGGTCTTGGCCGCGGCGGAGCCCTGCCGGTGGCTCAGGCCGGAAGCCTGGGCTTCTTCAAGAGCCTCGGGCGCGAATGGAGAGGGGTGCGCGTCAAGAACATCGACCTCGACCCCCAGGCCGATCCCAGGACCCTTCTGATCGGCTTGCTTCAGGAGATGGAAGCCGCCGACTCCTCGGTGGAAGTCGGGTTCGACGGCGAGGGCCGTTGGCGCCTTGCGCTGGTTGAGGAGACGCTGACGGCCCACGGCGGCGTCCCTGACGGCGGACCGCTTCTTGACGAGCACTCGGTCGTGCTGGCCACGGGCGGCGCGGACGGGATCACGGCGGAGGTGGTCAAGCGCCTGGCCCATGAGACCCGCACACGCCTTGTTCTGGTCGGCCGAACACCACTCTGCGATCCGGGCGACGAGCCGGAAGAACTTCGCGGGCTCAGCGACGAGGGGTCCCTGCGCGCGGCCCTGATCGCGCGCCTGCGCGCTGCAGGCCCGGTGCTGCCGGCCGCTGTCGAGCACGAGTTGCGGCGCGTGCAGAAGGCCCGTCGTGTCCGGGCCACGATCGAGTCCTGCCGGGCCGCGGGTTCGGCGGTCGAGTACCACGCGCTCGACGTCCGGAACGGCGAGGCGTTCGCCGCGCTCGTCGATAGTGTCTACGCTCGCTGCGGGCGCATCGACGGCGTGCTCCACGGCGCGGGTGTGCTCGAAGATGGCTGGCTGCGCGAAAAGTCAGCGGAGTCCATGGCGAGGGTGTTCGAGACCAAGGTCAACGGCGCCATCGTCCTGGCCCGCCGGTTGCGGCCGGTGGCCCTGCGGTTTCTCGTGTTCTTCTCCTCCCTGTCCGGCCGCTTCGGCAACGCCGGGCAGACCGACTACAGCGCGGCCAACGAGTACCTGAACAAGCTCGCGGTGCACCTCGACGGCGAGTGGCCGGCGCGAGTCGTGGCCGTGAATTGGGGTCCGTGGAACACGGGCATGATCTCGGACAGCCTGCGCGCGGCCTATGCCGCACGCGGCATTGGTCTGATCGACGTCGCATCCGGCGTGCGCGCGCTTCTCGACGAATTGCGGCATCCCGAGGCCCACGCGCCTGAAGTGGCCCTGACCTGCACGCCGCAGCGCATCGCCGAACTGGCCGAGTCGCCCGTATGAGCCCGGCAGAGTACGTGGCACGGGCCCGGCACCTTCAGCCGATCCGGCGACACGCAACATGGGTCGAGCCGTGAACGCCGACGACGACGTCGCCATCATCGGCATGGCGTGCGTGTTCCCCGAGGCCGCCGACCTGCGGGCCTACTGGCGCAACGTGGTCAACGGGGTCGACGCGATCCGACAACTGCCGCCCGATCGCTGGCCCGGAAGCCGCAACACCTCGCTTCCGTCCGGGCACTTCGCGCACATCGGGTGCCAGCGCGGCGGCTTCATCCCCACGCCGTTCCTGTTTGACCCGCTGCGCTTCAAGGTCCCGCCGGCCGTAGCCGCCCACGGCGACGTGGACCAGTTCATCCTGCTGCACGTGCTGGGCGACGCGCTCGCCGACGCGGGCATCGGCCCGGCACATCCGGCCCGCCGGCGGGCGGATGTGATCGTCGGTCGGGGAGGCTACACCAGCAACAAGATGATGGAGGTCTTCCTCCGCGCCGACCTGATCGATCGGCTGTGCGGAGTGCTGGAGCAGCGCTTCCCGCAGTTCGGCCAGGCGGACGTCGAGGCGCTGGCCGCCGATCTGCAGGCCGGGCTCGGCGAGCCCGATGCGGACAGCATGGCCAGTTCGATCCCGAATCTGGTGGCCAGCCGGGCGTCCAATCGGCTCGATCTGTGCGGGGCGGCCTATTGCGTTGACGCGGCGTGCGCCTCGTCGCTCATCGCCGTCGAGCAGGCCGTGCGCCGCCTGCGCGAAGGACTGTGCGACCTGGCTTTGGCCTGCGGGATCAATTTCACGCACATCCCGTCGTTCTGGTACCTGTTCACGCGGATCCTCGCCGTTTCACCAAGCGGCAGCATCCGGCCGTTCGACCGGCGCGCCGACGGTTTGTTGATCGGTGAGGGCGCGGGCGTCGTGGTGCTCAAGCGTCTCCGGGAGGCAGAGCGTGACGGCGACCTTGTGCGGGCCGTGATCAAAGGCGCGGGCAGCGCCAGCGACGGCGGGGCGGTCGGCATTCTGGCGCCCTCCTCCGAGGGCCAGGTGCGGGCCCTTGAAGCCGCGTACCGCGACGCCGGTGTCGACCCGGCGAGCGTGGGGCTTCTCGAGGCTCACGGCACGGCCACCGCGCAAGGCGACGCCGCCGAGATCCGCTCCATCAAGACGTTCTTCGGCCCGCGTCAGACGCGATGGGCCACGCGCGCCATGGGCTCGGTCAAGTCGATGATCGGCCACGCCATGCCCGCCGCGGGCATGGCGTCACTGATCAAAGCCGCGATGGCCCTCAACGCCAAGGTGCTGCCGCCCAGTCTGCACTGCGAACTGCCCCACCCCGACCTCGCGGATGCGCCGTTCTACGTCAACCAGCGCGCGCGCCCCTGGATCCACGCGCCGCACTGCGGGCCGCGCCGCGCGGGCGTCAACGCCTTCGGCTTCGGCGGGATCAATGCGCACGTCGTGCTGGAGGAGGTCGCACCCCTGCTGCGCGCGTCTCGTGCGGTAGCCGCCTCCGGGCCGCCCCGTGAGCCGCTGCCGCCGACTGTCGAGCGGCCTCCGTATCCCGACCTGCACCGGCCGTCCGAGTTGCTGGTTTTCTCTGCTCCGACGACGCGCGAACTGGCTACTCGCCTGCGTCGCGCCGCGCACTTCGCGGGCGAGGATCGCGAGGGCTTCGATCTCGAGGACCTCGCCTGGACGCTCGCCGGGGAGTTCCAGGGCGCGGCCCCGTGCAGGCTGGCCTTCGTCGCGGACGCACTCGACGGGCCGGATCCCGACCTCGTTCCTCAGGCGGGCCGGCGCTCCGCCCTTGCCGCACGTCTGGAAGCGCTGGCCGACTCCGTGGAGCGCGATGGCGGGCCGCCTCGGGAAGAGGGGTTGTTCTTCGCGACGGGCCCGGCCCGACCGAGGGGACGCGTGGCCGGGCTGTTTCCCGGGCTCGCCTTCCCCGGACTCGTCGGACGCTACACCGAGCACCTGTTGACCTTCTGTCTGCACTTCCCGCGCTTCCGCGAGGTGTTCGACCTCGTCGAGGCTCGCGACTCGCACGCCGATGACCCCCTCCCCACGAGCTTCCTTCTCTCCCCGCCGAACCATCTGCCCGAAGCCGAGCGCAGCCGCCTGAAGCAGCGCTTCGCCGTGATGGCGGCACCGACCGACGCCCCGGTCCGGAACGGCGCTCCGGCGCCCGACGAGCGTCTGTTGCTGGTCATGGGGATGCTGGTCAGCAACTGGTCAAGTTGGACGCTGCTCGAACCGTTCGGAATCCCGTTCGAGATGGTCTGCGGTCAGAGCCTGGGCGAGTACTCCGCCTTGTGCGCTTCGGGCGCCCTCGAGTTCAGCGACATGGTCCCTCGCCTCTGGCGCTTTCTGGGTGAGGACCCGCGGATCGCCGGCCTGGGATCGCTGGCCTTCGCGGGCGCCACGGAGGGGCAGCTGGCGCCGGTCCTCGCCGGCCTGCCGAACGTCAGCGTGGCGGTGCATCTCTCGCCTGAGACGCTGATCGTCGGCGGCCCCGACGATGAACTCGACGACATGATAGGCCTCCTGCGCCGGCGCGGGTTGATCGCGCAGCGCCTTCCCCTGCCTCCGATGCATACGCCCCGCATGGAGGCCAGGCAGCGCGATCTCGTCGCCCTCGGCGGCGCGCCCCTGGCGCTCGGTCCGCCGCGTCTCTCGATCTACTCCAGCATCACGGCTGAGCCGATGCCCGGCGACGTGGACGAGGTGCGCCGACTGGTTGCCTCTAGCGCCTCGCGTCCCGTGCGATTCTGGCAAACCCTGCGACGGATGTACGACGATGGGGCGCGGTGTTTCGTCCAGATCGGCACGGGCACGCTGGCCGCCAACGTGCGCACGATTCTGCCCGAGCCGGATGTTTCGACCGTCGCGCTGGATGTCGAACACCGCGACCCCGTGACGCAGCTCCAGCACCTGTGCGGAATACTGATCGAGAGCGGCGTGCCGGTCGAGCTGCGAGCGCTGTTCGCGGCCCGCTGCCCGCAGACCCTGCCACTCGACGTCCCGCGGCCGCAGAAGCAGGCTCCGCGCGGCGCGGTGCCTTTGCTCCTGTACTGGCCGCCGTTGCGGGCCGCCTCGGGCGCGCGCGCCCAGGCGGCCGCAGGCGCCGCCGGTCTGGCGCAGCGGGTTCCGCCCATGCCGTTCGTGGGGCGGATCATCGAGCACGAGCCTGGCCGACGTCTGGTCCAGGTCCGGCGCTTCGCCCTCGACGAAGACCTGTACCTGGCCGACCACGCATTTCTCGGCTGCGCGGACCTGAAGCCGCTCCGGGATCGTTATCCGGTGGTCCCGCTGACGGTGACCCTGGAGCTTCTGGCTGAGACGGCCGCGTGCCTCGCGCCGGGCATGAACCTGCTGTCGATCGAGGACGTGCAGGCCAAGCGCTGGATTGCGCTCGATGGCGTCGACACGTTGGACGTGCGGGTCGAGGCCACGACCGGGCCCCCGGGTCCGGACGGGACGGTGGCCGTGCGTCTCGAGGCGTTCGACCCCGTGGCCTGCGTGGCGACCGCGACGGCACGTTTCGGCCCGCGCTACGGGCTCACGCTGGACCTGCGTTTCTCGGAGTTGACCGGGGCCCACGCCTTTCCGATTCCCGTCGAGCGCCTGTACGCGGACGGCCACTTCTTCCACGGCCCTCGGTTCCGCTGCCTGGCGGCGATCCATACGCGCGGCGACCAGGGTTTGCTGGGCGAGTTGGTCGTACCGAGCCACGACTCCTTCCTGCGCGCGACCGCGGCGCCGCAGATGTTGACCGATCCGACCGTGCTCGACGGCGTGGGTCAGTTGCTCGGGGCGATGTTCTTCGACCGCAACGTGGACATCCTTCCCGTTGGCGTGGACAGGATCGAGTTCTACCGTCCGCCCCCGCCGGCCGGAACGCGTGTCGCGGCACGCCTCGAGATCGTCGACTTCGACTTCGACGAACGCCGTGTGGCGGCGATCGCGGAGGTCCTGGATGGATCCGGACGGGTGTGGTTCCGTGTCGCAGGCTGGCGGGACCTCCTGTTCCGCTACACCCGGCGGCTGCAACTCGTGCGCCGAATGCCCGAGCGACACACGCTTGCCGAAGAGCGATCGCTGTCCGGGCTGCCCGCAGATACGGTAACGGTCGTGCTGCCGCGGGAGGTGCTTCGCGACGCGCGGCCCGATCGCCTGGCGCGGCTGTACCTGACAGTCCCGGAGATGGCGACCTTCCGCGAGCTTCACGTCAACGAGCCGCGCCAGCGCGAGTGGCTGATGGGCCGCATCGCGGTCAAGGACGCCGTCCGGCTGTGGATCAGCAGGCGCACGGCACGGCCGATGCTGCACCCGCTCCACCTGCTTGTGAGCAACGACGCCGATGGACGGCCCTTGGTCACGCTCGCCGCCGACCTGGGGCCGTCTCCGGAGGTCAGCCTGTCGCACACGGCCCGTGCTGCGTCCGCGGTGGCCGCCGACAAGCCCATCGGCATCGACATCGAGCCCGAGGACGGGAGCCGCAATCTCGTGCTCGGGGACTTCGCGACGATGGAGGAGATCCGCAAGATGCGCGAGGTGGCCGATCTCCCTGACGCGGCCTGGATCACGCGGTTGTGGTGCGCCAAAGAGGCGGCGGCCAAGGCCCTGGGTACCGGGCTGCGGGGGCGACCGGCGTCATTCGAGGCCGTATTGGTCGACAAGGGCGGGCATTTCGTCGTCCGATGCGGCGAGCCGCCCCGACACCTGCAGGTCACGACGGATCACTTCGACGGTGTGGTGCTCGCCGTCGCGTCGGCAGCGGGCGGCCGCCCGGGGATGTAGCGGGGCACCCGCCGGCAGTACTCGTCGTACTCGGCGCCGAAACGGTCGCGCAGTTCGCGTTCCTCGAGCAGCACCACCAGGTGAATGGCGGGAAACGAAAGTACGTACAGAACCCACGTGCCTGCGTAGTTTGCAAATGCCACGTAGGCGAAGGCAAACGCGAGAAGTTCCAGGTAGCGAGGGTTCCGGGCCTTCGCG
>Ga0315278_10003140_pt1 | contig 14752 bp, 16 predicted proteins | sample YL17G06_0_MG_FD_203880 | JGI IMG/M metagenome (GOLD analysis project Ga0315278, IMG submission 203880) | Sediment microbial communities from Yellowstone Lake, YNP, Wyoming, USA - YL17G06_0 | ecosystem: Environmental > Aquatic > Freshwater > Lake > Sediment | place: USA: Wyoming | collected... | reverse complement strand
GAGCTCGACGTGGTTCATGTCCTGGAGCGATCCCATGTCCACGAAGGCGCGCGGACCCTGACCGCCGATGATGACCATCGGCACGTTGGCCCGGTGGGCGCTGGCAACGGCGGTGACGGCGTCGGTCAAACCCGGCCCGGCAGTGACGATGGCGACGCCCGGCTGACCCGTGACACGCGCCCAGCCGTCGGCCGCATGCCCCGCGGTCTGCTCGTGTCGTACGTCGATCACGCGGATCCCCTCGTCGATGCAGCCGTCGTAGATCGACATCACGTGGCCTCCACAGAGCGTGAACACGAAGGGCACGTTCTCGGCGCGGAGTGCTCGGGCTACGACCCTACCACCGTGGATGTATCCCATTCCTGAACGACCTCCTCGCGTTGCTGCCTCTCCCCGGGTGCGCGGCCGCAGCGGACTATACCCACACGCCTCCGGGGTGGCAACGTCCGACGCGTACGCGGATCGAGTTGACGGCAGCGGCACGCTGTTCTCGGCACGCATTCGGTCCCAACTTATCCGCCGCGGCGCGGATGGAGCTGCCGAACGTCGCACGGTGCCTCGATCCGACACTTCGGTCGGCAGCTCATCCGCGATGCGACCGCTTCGGCTGCGAGCAAACAGTCAGAGCTCGTCCTGGATCTCGACGACGACGCCCGCCTCGAGCCGGGTGTTCGCCCGGAGGCACCCGCCGGCATCCATCGCCTGCACGGCGTTCCGGATCAGTTCGAGAAACACCTGCTTCAGCTGATCCGCCATTGGCGGCAAGTCGACCATTCCATCGATCGTCATGGGGCTCATCGAGCCGACGCAGGGAGGGGCGATTCTCGCCGGCAGAGAGACCGCCGTCCGGGAACCGATCGAAGTATGCTATTTGAGTTCGTATGCCTGCTGCCCCGGCTCGACGCCCGCACCAGTCTTCCGAGCTCGGGCGAAGCTCGAACCAAGGGGGGATAGATGACAATGCAGAGATTACTCGTGTGCTCGCTTGCGTGCCTGGGGCTCGCGGCGTCGCTGCGGCCCGCGGTCGCAGAGGTCGCGCTCGATGACATCTCGCCGAATCTCCGCGTCAGCGCGAGCCTCAGGACGCGCGGCGAATTCCACAACTTCTTCGATCCGGGCGGCACCGCGAACAACGACTACGCCTTCGGCGCCACCGTGCTCCGCGGCGCGATCGCCTGGAAGAGCGACCTGTTCGATCTCTTGGTGGAAGGCCAGAACTCGGCGCTGTTCGGTCTGCCCAACGACGCGATCCTTCCTCCCCCGCAAGGTGCGCTTGACCTCGGCGCCGTCTACTTCGCGAACAATCGGGCGCAGAACGATGCGAGCGTGTTTCTCAAGCAGGCCTATCTGAACCTGAAGCAGCTCTGGGTGGATGGGCTCTCGGTCAAAGGCGGGCGCTTCGAGTTCAGCGAGGGCTCGGAGGTTCTGACGGGCGAGCCGACGCTCGATTGGTTGAAGAACCTGCGGCTGTCGCAGCGACTGATCGGTCCCTTTGGCTTCTCGCACGTCGGACGCTCGTTCGACGGCGTGACGGCGGCGTGGACGAGAGCGCCCGTCAACGTGACCGCGTTCGCCTCGCACCCGACGCAGGGCGGGTTCGATCTGGCGGGCAACAAGGAGATGAGCGAGATCGATCTCGGCTACCTCGGGCTCAACCTGACGCGGCCGGAGTTCGCGAAAAACAGCGACGCTCGCTTCTTCTACGTCTACTACTCCGACGGCCGCGGCCTGCTGAAGACCGACAATCGCCCGCTCGACGTGCGCGCGCTCGACCGCCAGCACATCGAGATCCACTCCGAGGGCGGCCACTACATTCAGGTCTTGCCGACCGCCGCCGGCCCGTTCGAAGCGCTGGCCTGGGGCGTGGTGCAGCAGGGCCAGTGGGGAGAGCTCGACCACAACGGGTGGGCGTGGGACTTCGAAGCGGGATGGCAGCCCGCCGGCGTGGCGTGGAAGCCGTGGCTGCGCATCGGCTACGGCCGCACGTCCGGCGATAACGATCCGAACGACGGCGATCACCAGACGTTCTTCCAGATTCTCCCGACCGGCCGGATCTACTCGTACTCGACCTACTACAACCTCTCGAACAACCAGGACGGCTTCGCCGAGGTCTTGCTCCGTCCGATCTCGGGCCTGATGTCTCGCACGGCCTTTCACGACATCCGGCTGAGCGAGGCGAACGATCTCTGGTATCAGGGCTCGGGCGCCACGGTCTCGAACCGCGACGCCGGCTTCGGCTACTCCGGCAGGCCCGCTTCGGGGCATCACGATCTCATGCGCGTGATCGAGACCTCGCTCAGCTACGACTGGAACGCGTGGCTCACCATCGGCACGTACTACGGACATCTCTTCGGCGGCGACGTGGTGAGCGCCATCTTCAAGGGCAACGATGCGGACTTCGGCTACGTCGAGGCGACGATTCGGCTGTGAGCGGTCCTATTCTATCGGTCTTCGGCTATCGGCAAAGATCTCCCTGTTCTTTTGCCGGTAGCCGATGGCCCGGTTCGGTACTCGCCTCCGCTCTGCCGCCATAGTATCCTGTCGACCCGCATGGGCCTCGAACGTCCCGCCGTCGCGCTCGCCCTTCTCGCGCTCGTCCACGGCCGCACCGCGACCGGCGCGGAGACCGACGGCAACGAACTCCGCATCATCCGGGTCGTCGGCGTGGCTTCGGCGAGCGCCGCGCCCGATCGGGCAGAGATCGATCTCGGGGTGCTGACGCAGGCCGAGAGCGCCGGGCAGGCCGCCAGCGAGAATGCGAAGCGCGTCGACGCCGTGCTGGCCGCCGTGCGTAAGGCCCTCGACACCGAGGCGGACGTCACGACGGTCGGCTACTCGGTGACGCCGCTCTACGGCGAGGGTAAGCCGAACCGTGCGCCATCGATCAGCGGCTATTCGGCGCAGAACGTGATCCGCGTCACCACGGCCGATCTCTCGCGGGTGAGCCCGGTCATCGATGCCGGGACGGCTGCCGGGGCGAACGACATCCGCGGTCTTCGGTTTTCGCTCAAGAACGAGCAGGAGGTGCGGGCGCGAGCGCTGCGCGAGGCCGTGAGCCGCGCCAAGGCGGAGGCAGAGGTGATCGCTTCGGCGCTCGGCGTCAAGATTCTTCGCGTGCGGGCAGCCGAGACGGCCGGCGAACCGCCGATCGTCCGTCCGATGATGATCGGTGCCGCGATGGCTCGCGGCGGCGCACCGCCGACTCCGGTGGAGCCCGGCACTATAGAGCTTCACGCCAACGTCACCGTGACGTTCGAAATCGCGGAGTGAGTCGCGCTCCGCTCCCGTTCAGGGGGGGCCGGCGCTCTTCGCAGGACCTGCGCGCGCAGCGATTTTCGCCTCCGCGTCTTGCAGGAGCGTCTTGAAGGCCGGGTTGCTCTCGCGCGCGGCGAGTCCCCGCAGGTCGCCGCGGATCGAGTCGTCGCCGATCTCACCGAGCACGCCGATGCCGAGGCTCCTGAGCTCGGGATCGGACTGGGCCTCAACGAAGCTCAGAACGTCGCGGCCGGCCGTCGGGTCTTTGATCCGGCCGAGCGCCACGAGGATGCGCTGGCGGAGCGCGGCGCTCGTGCCCGCCAGGACGAGTCGATCGGCGAGAAACGAAGTGGCATCCTTCGCTCCGAGCCGTCCCAGCGCATCGATCGCCGCCGCGGCCACGCGCGGATCGGAATTGTCCACGGCTTGCATCAGATACTCGTGCGCCTTCGGATCGTTCGACTCGGCAAGCAGCTTGACGGCCTCCAGTCGGACGTCGGCAGGGCCGCCGTCCAGGTGCCGCGCCCACTCTTCGGGCGTCGACCCGACCCTCGCCCGCTGGAAGCGGCTCTCCCTCTGACTCTTCGCTGAATCCGGGAGCTCGGCGTGCGCGACGACGCCGGCCAGCAGCGCGAGCGCGACGCCGCGCAAGAGAACACGGCCGCCGCCCGGGCCGGTCACGCGCCCCCTCGCGAATCGCTGCGCGCTGCCTGCCACTCGCGGTCGGCGCGCGTGCCGCGATAGATCCGCATGTCGATCGCCCGGCGCACCTCGGGAACGAGCTCGAAGAGCAGACGATGCTCGGTCCGCATGTTGGCAACGAATGCCTCGACAGCCGGCTGCTTGGCCCGATCGCCGAGCCCCACGTATTTCTCGGCGAGCAGCCGCGAGATCGGCCAGATGTCAAAGTCGGGAAGCTCGCGACGGACGATCCTTCCATCGAGGCCGACGTGGCCGGCGAAATCACCAGTCGCCTCGATGCAGAGCGCGGCGCGTGGATCGCGCGCGATCTGCTTGCACCACACGCGCTCGTAAGTGCCGCTCAGCCAGAAGCTGCCGTCGTGGAGGAGCCACCACACGGGAACCGTGTACGGCCGACCGTCGCGCCGCAGCGTGGCCAGTACGCCGATGAACGGCTGACGGAGGAAGGCTTCGAGATAGTCGGGCTTCATGCGCGGCATAGAATCTTCCTTGACTATCGGCTTCCCGCTATCGGCTTATGGCAAAGACTTCGCGGCTTCCCTTGCGCTCGCGGTAGCCGGTAGCCGAAGCGCTTCCTCGAGTCCAGCGAGACTTCACGCCCTTTCTTGGATAGATTAGCTTCTGCGGTGCGCGAAATTCTCGCTTCGCCCTGACGGATCCGTGCCCGACCACTCCCCCCTCGTCCCCTACGTCCGCCCGGAGCAGAAGGTCGCCGAGCTCACGGTGCGCGCAGTACTGCTCGGTGCGGCTCTCTCGCTCGCTTTCGGAATGGTCAATTCGTATCTGGCGCTGAAGATCGGGCTCACGGTCTCGGCCTCGATTCCCTCGGCGGTGCTTTCGATGGCCGTGCTGCGCGGCATCCTCCGCCGCGGCACCATCCTCGAGAACAACGTCGTCCACACCATCGCCTCGGCGGGCGAGTCGCTCGCCGCCGGCGTGATCTTCACCGTGCCGGCACTGATCTTCCTGGGGCTCGCACCAAGCGGCTTCGAGATCTTCCTGCTCGGCGCCACGGCCGGGATGCTCGGCGTGCTGATGATGATTCCGCTGCGGGATACGCTCACGGTGAAGCGGCACGGCGAGCTGCCGTTTCCCGAGGGCACGGCCTGCGCGATGGTACTGATCGCCGGCGACAAGGGCGGCGCGAGCGCGCGGCCGGTCTTCGGAGGTATCGTCGCAGGAGCTCTCTACACGATTCTCGGGCGCGGCCTTCGCTTGTGGAACGACACGGTCTTCTGGAGTGTATCGTCGCTCCACAAGGCGTCGATCGGCTTCGAGCTGTCGCCGATGTTTCTCGGCGTCGGCTACCTCATCGGCCCGCGCATCGCTTCGGTGATGCTCGCCGGCGGGCTGATCGGCTGGGCGGCGCTGATTCCGTTCTTTGACGTCCTCGGCGACCACGCCGTCTGGTTCGGCTTGCCCGCGGGCATCGGCGCGCTCGAGGCCAAGGAGATCTGGCGCCAGGCGGTCCGCTACGTCGGCGCCGGCGCCGTCGCGGCGGGCGGCATGGTCTCGCTCATCCGCGCGCTGCCGGCGATGCGCGCTGCGGTCGTCAGCCTGCTTTCGAGCCTCGACGGATCGGCGGCGAGCAGCGCTCGCACCGATCGCGACCTCCCCGGCGCGGTCGTCGTCGGTGGCGTCGGAGTGCTCGCGCTCGGCCTCTGGCTGCTCCCCTGGTTCCACATGAGGCTCGCCGATGCGCTGCTCGCGGTCGCCTTCACGTTCTTCTTCGTCGTCGTCTCTTCGGAGATCGTCGGGTTGATCGGCACGACCGCGCAGCCGGTCTCGGGCATGACGATCACCGCCTTGCTCGTCACCGCGCTGGCCATCCTGCTCTCGGGACGAACCGGCGCCGAGGGCGCCGCCGCGGCGATCCGCGTAGCGGCGATCGTAGCGGTCTCGATTGCGCTCGCCGGCGACATGAGCCAAGATCTGAAGACGGGCGCGCTCGTGGGAGCGACCCCGTGGGTGCTCCAGGTCGGCGAGATCGTGGGCACCGCCGTCGCCGCGCTGCGGGCGGGCTGGGTGCTGTTCCTGCTCCACAAGGCGTACGGCATCGGCTCGGCAGTGCTGCCCGCCCCGCAAGCGAAGCTCATGGCCACGCTCGCCGCCGGCGTGATGCAGGGAGACCTCCCCTGGCGGCTGCTCTCCCTCGGCGCGGGGCTCGCGCTCCTCGCCGAAGCGTTCGGCGTGGCGAGTCTGCCGTTCGCGATCGGTCTTTATCTGCCGATCACGACCTCCGCGCCGTTGATCCTCGGCGGCCTCGCCTCCTGGCTTCTCCATGGGCCTCACCCCGTCGGCGAGAGATCGGCCGCACGGGCGGGTGAAGGGGAGCCGCATCTCCGCGAGTCGCTCACGCTGCTCGCCTCGGGACTGGTCGCCGGAGATGCCCTGATGGGTATCGGCGTCGCCGCGCTCGTGGTGAGCGGGCTCGCCGACCGCGTTGCGCTCCGCTCTCCGGGCAGCGGCGCCTGGGAGGACGTCGCGACGATGCTGCCGTTCCTGCTGCTGTTCGTCCTCTTCGTCCGCTTCGGTCAGCGAGTAACGTCGACTTCCCGCCCGACGAGATGACGAGCAAGAGCCCGCAACGGTCGCAAAGGATCTCGGCGGCACGGCGTGACGACGATCTTCGAGCGCGTCGGCGCTCCCGGCCTCATCCAAAATGCGATCGCCATGACCCCGCTCCGTGCTCCGATCGTTGTTCTCGGCGTGCAGTCGGTAGCCGATATTCGGCGACCTGCAAAAAAGAAAAGCCCCCGGGCGTCGTCGCCTCGGGGGCTCTCGATTTTTGGTTCCGTTACCGCTTACGCCTTTGCGACGTTCGACGCCTGGAGCCCTTTCGGACCCTTGACGACGTCGAAGGTGACGCGCTGGCCTTCCTCGAGGCTGCGGAACCCATCACCGGCGATGGCGCTATAATGGACGAAAACGTCCTGGCCGTCGTCCTGGGTGATGAACCCGTAGCCCTTTTGGCTATTGAACCATTTGACCATTCCCTGAGCCACTCTTGCTGACCCCCTTTCCGTGTAAATTTTGAGGGAAAAAAATTTTGTCAGCTTGCTGGCCGGAAACGGTCTGCGGGGACTGCCAAAACCTTCGCCTCAACCACTGCGTATGCCTGTAACACAGGCGGCGCAGGCAGCACAAGCCAAAGCACGTCGACCAAAGCACGTCGACGGTGGGGCACTTTGCACGCGGGGATCGCCTCGAATCGCGGATCGCCTTCGGCTGTCGGTTATCGGTTGTCCGCTTTCGCCACAACGATATCTTTGCCGAAAGCCGAAGGCGGACAGCCGACGACTGCTGCGACTTGACCGAACTTTCAAGCACATGATTAAAGCGTTTGATTTAATCCTGCATTGAAGCCTGCGCGGAGAGACGATCACCTGCGCGCGGCTCACCCGGAAGTACGAGGACGAAAGCGTGAAGCGCATCGAGTGCTAAGTGCACACCGAGACGGGGTGTTCGAGAAGAGGAACGACGACGTGACCATGCCCTACTTCAAAAGGAGCTCCCTTCCTTGAATCTCTCTCGCAATCGGCAGCGCGGCCGTCGACTCCCGAGGAAGCGCGGCTGGCAAGACATCGCGGGCTGGTATGACGAGCTCGTCGGCGAGCACGGCAGCGAGTACCACCGAGAGGTCGTCATCCCGCGCACCGTGAAGCTATTCGATGCCAAGCGCGGCGAGCGTGTGCTCGACGTCGCGTGCGGCCAGGGAGTGCTCTGCCGGGCGCTCGCGGAAGCCGGCGCGCACGTGACCGGCATCGACATCGCGCCCGCGCTGATCGAGGCGGCCAAGCGGCGGAACCAATCCGATCGGCTTGCAATCGACTACCGGGTCGGCGACGCCCGACGCCTCGCCGACATCTGCAACGCGGGAGGATTCGACGCCGCGGTCATCGTTCTGGCGATTCAGAACATCGCCCCGCTGTCCCCGGTCTGGGAAGGCTGCCATCGGGTGCTCGCGCGCGGCGGGCGGCTCGTCGTGGTGATGATGCACCCCTGTTTCCGCGTGCCGCGCGCGAGCCACTGGGGCTGGGACGAGCAGAGGCGCGTCCAGTATCGCGCGATCGAGCAGTACCTGAGCTCGAGCCGCGCGGAGATTCAGATCCATCCGGGGTCCGACCCGTCGCAGACGACGCCGAGCTTTCACCGTCCGCTTCAGGCCTACGTCAACACGCTCGGCTCTGCCGGTTTTGCGATCGACCGCGTCGAGGAATGGACGAGCCACAAGACAAGCCCCGCGGGGCCGCGCAAGGCGGCGCTCGACAAGAGCCGCGAGGAGATCCCGATGTTCCTCGCGCTCCGGACGAGGCGCGTTACGTGACATCGACCGCCGGCGCGCTTCTCGATCAGTCGAACGCGCGCAACGCCACGATCCGCGACGCCCGCGGGCGGCTGGCCGGGCTCTCGGTCGGCATCCCGCAGCCCATGCGGTCCTCGACGCTGCCGGTGCGCTTCGCGCTCGACATCTGAGCCGAGGGGGCGCGCTTTCCCGCCGTCACGGTCGTCGAGCGCGTCGACGGTCCTTCAGACCGTGAAGCCCTCGATCGGCATTGCCCGGCGACGCTTCCGCGAGGAGGTCGCGAAGTGGCCCAATGGCGTCCATTACGGCGCCGCCCACGTCGACAACCGTGCTCGAGCGCTACCTGCGGCGCAACGCGCTCGAGCGATTCGACCGGGGCTCGCTCGCGGCGAAGTCGGCGATCGCCGCCACTGCCTCGTCGAGATTCTGCGCTTCCGTGCGGCCCGAGCGTACCCGCGGCTTCAACGAATGATCTCCGTCCGCGATCCAGCGAACTCGAATCGCCGGCGAGAGCGAGTAGCCTGCGACGTCTTCCTGCGAGCCGAGCGCATCGCGCGTGCCCTGCACGATCAGCGTCGGCGTTCGCAGAGTTCGCAGATGCTCGACGCGAAGCGCTTGCGGCTTGCCGGGCGGATGAAACGGGTAGCCGAGGCACACGAGCCCTCGTGCCGAGACCTCGTCCGCGACGAGGCTTGCGATCCGGCCACCGAGCGACTTTCCGCCGATCACCAGCCGCTCCGCGCCGCCGAGCTCGCGGACGACCTCGAGCCAGCAGGCGCGCAGCACCGGCGGTCGGTCCGGCGGCAAGCGCCGCCCGCCGCGGCGCGCCTGCATGTAGGGGAACTCGAAGCGAACGACTCGAAGCCCGCGTGCCGCGAGGCCGCGAGCGAAGTGACTCAGAAACGGCGAATCCATCGGCGCCCCGGCGCCGTGGGCCAGCACGATCGTCCGCTCGGCGCGATCGGGGCCGTCGACCTCGAGAGGGATCACTTCTTGCCGAGCGTTTCGCGTTGCTTGGCGCGCGCGGCGCGGCTCTCCGCGGTCTGCCAGAGCGCCGCGGTGTGCGCCGCTTCTTCGGGCGTCTCGGCCATCACCCGCGCCACCGTGTCCGCGACCAGTGCGAGTTTGGTGTGGATGTAGACCTCGCGGGGAAAGGCTCCCATGCGCTGCGCGCGGCGCATCACGGTCTCCTCGAGCGTGTCGGCCGGGAAGAGCTCGTCGACGATGCCGAGCCGGATCGCCTGGCTCGCCGGATAGAGCGCTGCGCCGAGCAGGAGCTCGGCCGCGCGCGCATGGGCGAGGCGGAGGCGCGCGATCTCGAGCGCGACCTTCGGATAGGCAGCGCCGATCGCGACTTCGTTGAGGCCGATCTTGTAGTCGGCGTCGAGGCCGAGGCGATAGTCGCAGGCGAGCACGAGGATCAAGCCGCCGGCGATCGCGTGGCCGTTCACCATCGCGATCGTCGGCTTCGGAAGGGTGAGAAGCTTCACGTGCGTGTCGCGGAAGAGGGTCGTCAGGACCGCGACCTCGTCGTCGCCGGCTCGCTCAGTCGCGAGGTCGAAGCCCCCTGAAAAGAACCTGCCGGCGCCCGTGAGCACGACCGCGCGCACGCGCGGATCGGCTCCCGCGTCATCGAGCGCGGCCGAAAGATCGGCGAGCAGCGTCACGTCCTCGGCGTTCGCGGGCGGACGGTCGAGTGTTAGGACGCGCACGCCTCCAGAGCGGTTTTCAACGCGGACGGTTGCCATGAGTCCTCCCGTCATGCGTGTGCGGGGCCTTCCGAGCCCCGAATACGCACAACGAACTCGCAGGTTCAAGATGGCATCTGGCGTCACGGGATGTTACCAAGGCGCGATGCCGTTACTCGTCCCGACCGGCCCGAACGCCGAGCAGATCACCCACTGGAACGAGGTGTCGGCGCCCAAGTGGATCCGCTTTCAGCACGTGCTCGACGAGCAGCTCGGAGCCCTCGGCCGCATGGCGGCGGAACGAGCTGCGCTCCGCCCGGGAGAGCGCGTGCTCGACGTCGGCTGCGGCTGTGGCTCCACCACGCTGGAGCTCGCGATGCGGGTCGGCCGCGAGGGCTCCGTCGTCGGCATCGACGTGTCGACGCCGATGCTCGAGCGCGCACTGGAATGCGCGCGTGCGACGGACGCCGCGAACGTCGTATTTTGGAATGCCGATGCGCAGACGCACCCGCTTCCTCCCGCCGCGTTCGATCTCGTCTACTCGCGCTTCGGTGTGATGTTCTTCGTCGATCCCGCCCAAGCCTTTACGAATCTCGGACGAGCGCTTCGTCCGGGGGGTCGCGTATTCTTCGTCTGCTGGCAGGCGCTCGAGCGCAACCCTTGGATGGCGGTACCGATGGCGGTGGCGGCGCGCGAGATCACGTTTCCACCGCGGCCGGGACCCGAGGCGCCGGGCCCCTTCTCCTTGGCCGATCCCGATCGCGTGCGGCGGATCCTCGGCGACGCGGGCTTCCGCGATATCACACTCGAAGGATGCGAGACGATGCTCGCTATCGGAGGCGGCGGGACTCTCGACGACGCGGTCGAGTTCCTGGTCGACATGGGCCCGACCGGCGTGGCGCTCCGCGACGCCGGCCCCTCCGCTCGCCCGCGGGTGGTCGCCGCGGTGAAGCGGGCGCTCGCACCGTTCCACGGCCCGCAGGGCCTGCGCATGAACTCGGCGGTCTGGCTCGTCGGTGCGCGCCGGTCGTAGCATTCAGTAGACTAGCCTCGTCTCGTCGATCGTTCCGGAGCCGACGAGGGTGGCGTCGACGAGAAACGGGCCGCCGGTTCGCGAGGTCTGAGCGGAAGGATACGAATCGCGGAACGTCATGAATGCGTCGGGTCCGCGCCCGGCGTAACCGCGTCGCGAGCGCCAGGTTCTTCGCGATGCCGTCCCGTCCGTTCCGTCTCTTGGTTTGCGCTGACCGGCGGGTCGAGCAGGACCTCCCGGGCGCGACAACCCTCGGAGTAGGCGACGCAGTTGACGATACCCATGGCGACCACGTCGCGATCGCACGGGTTTAGTGTCCCGTCCCACCGGGGGAGACGTCGAGGCGCACGATCGCGAGGTCGGCGAACCAACGGTGAAGGATCGTCGCCAGCTCGGACGCCGCCCGCTCTTCTCCAACCAGGGCGGCCGCCGCATCGCACATCTCGGCGAACCGCGCGCCCCGCTGGACGGCGCGAAGCGCGGCAAGCTCGACGCGGTCGATCGTGCGGTGAAACACGCGCAAGTCTTCCCGCCAGATCCGCAGGACCGTCGGCTGCGGCGCGATTCTCGGCAGCTCGCGTCCCTCGGTGGCCGCCGACCACACCTCCTGGACCGGCGCGCGCGCTTCGAGAATCCGGAGCGACGGTGTCAGCTCGAGCCGGAGCGCGGGCCAGTCGTCGGGCGCGAGCCGCTGCAAACGCTCGGCCGACAGCGGTTCGGCGTCGGCAGCATCGAAGGCCCCCAGAAGATCCCATTCGAAGCGCGCGAGGTCGGGAAGATAGGAAACCTCGCGGCACAGCGGATGCGCTTCGAGAAAATCGCCGAGCGCGCGGCCGAGCATCCGGACCGACGGATGCTCCGAGGGATGGACCGCCAGGTACTCGGCTACGAGACCGTGGAACCGCTCGTGACCGACGACGGCATGCGTCGCCGGAAAGTCCTCGGCGAGGCAGTCGAACAGCCGGAAGAAGTACATGTTCGCGTAGACGTCCAGCCGGGCAAGCGCGCTCAGGCGCTCGTCGCCATGGAGCCACCCCTCGAGGCCGCCCGGAAGCACGCGCTCACGGTCGGGCAGCGCGGCGAGAGCCGCCGCAACGCCCTCAGGCGCGCGGATCAGCCGCCAGAAGACGTCCTGATTCTCTCTGAGCTTCGTCATCGATTTCGACCTGGATGCGCCGCGCCTCCTCCGCCTCCGCTGCGACCTCGGAAAACTCCGGGATCCGATCGTCGCGCTCGATCAACGTCGAGAGCGGTCCGAACCGCCGGACGGCCTCGGCGTAGAGCCGCCACACCGGATCGATGATCGCGTGGTCGTGTGTGTCGAGCAGATGCGTTCCGTTGTCGGTATGCCCAGCGAGATGGAACTGCACGACCCGATCGACGGGAATCCCTCGCAGGTAGTCGAGCGCGTCGAAGCCGTGGTTGAAGGCACTCACGTAGACGTTGTTGACGTCGAGCAAGATGAAGCAGCCGGCGCGGCGGGCGATCTCCGCCAGGCAGTCCCACTCCGTGAGCTCCGATTCGCGGTAGGCGAGATAGCTCGAGACGTTCTCGAGCAGGAGCGGCCGCTCGAGGAAGTCCTGCACCGTGCGTACTCTGGAGGCCACGTGCTCGATCGTCTCCTCGGTATAGGGAAGCGGCAGCAGGTCGTGCGCATTCTTGCCACCCACCCCGGTCCAGCACAGATGGTCCGACGCCCAGGCGGGCCGAGCGCGCTCGGCGAGCGTCTTCAAGGCGCGGAGGTATTCGAGGTTCAGTGGATCGGTCGACCCGATCGACAGCGACACGCCGTGCATGACGACCCGATAGCGCTCCACCACGCGATCGAGCACGTAGAGCGGACGCCCGCCCGGAACCATGAAGTTCTCCGAGATGATCTCGAACCAATCGAGCGCCGGCCAGTGCTCGAGGATGTAGCCGTAATGTTCACGCCGGAGCCCGATCCCGCATCCGAGCCGAGGAAACGGCGAGGGCCCCGGCGCCGTCATCCGCTCGACGACACCGGCATCCGACGGGGTGGGGCTGGGCGCCGGGCGAGAATCGTGCCCGGCGCCCAGCGGGGTATTCTCAATTCTTGACCGTGCCACCCTTGTCCGTGCACTCCTTGGCCGAGGAGACCTTGTCCCAGCCCTGGCCCTTGCAAGCGTTCTTGCCGGCGCATTCGTGGCCCGCGCCCGCGCACGCGCCGTGGCCCTTACAGGCGTTGATGCCGGCGCACTTCACATCTTTCGCCTCGCTCTTGCTTTCGTCGGCCGCCCGCGCGGCATTGGCCGCGAACAAGCCGGCAACCGCCGCCGCGATCAGCACTCCCTTCAACGGACTCTTCATTTCGATCCTCCTCATTGAAATTTCGGTCCGCGGCTTCTCCGCGGACCGGCTTTATAGCCTTGGATGCCCGAAACGGGCGTTGGATACATGGTACCTACGTCCCCGGATCGCTTCCGGATGAGCTTTAAACAAAGCGAGCCTAGTCGAGGTTCCGGACCGATGGCAAACCGCCGACGCGGCGAGCACCGTCGGGGGTCGCGCGGCGGCTGGGCTGGCTTGCTAGGCTGCACGGCCGGAGCCGAGATTGCAACCGACCGGAGCGATTCGTGAAGCAGCGTCCTTCGGGCCGAAGGCCGAATGTTGACAACGTCGCGACCGACCCCCTAGCTACAGAAGGATAGATGGAGATCCGGGGAAGAGTCGCGGTAGTAACCGGGGCCTCGAGCGGAATCGGGCGAGCGACGGCGATCGACCTGGCACGGCGCGGCGCCACCGTGGCGATCTGCGCGCGGCGCGCCGATCGGCTCGAGGAAACGCTTCGCGAATGCCAGAACCATGCCCCCTCCAGCCGGTCATATCCCTGCGACGTCCGTGATCGCGAGCAGATCCGCGTGACCATTGCCCGCGCACGGGCCGATCTCGGACCGATCGACATCCTGATCAACAACGCCGGCATCGGCGCCTACCACCTCTTCACCGAAGCTCCCGAGGAACAGTTCGAAGAGCTGATGCGCACCAACTATTTCTCGGCGCTCTACTTCACTCGCGAGGTGATGCTTTCGATGGTCGAGCGGCGCACGGGCACCGTGGTCTTCGTGTCCTCCTTCGCCGGCCGCATCGCCACCTGGCGCCATACGGCCTACTCCGCCTCCAAGTTCGCCGTGACGGGGCTCGCCGAGGCGCTCTACTACGAGGTCAAGTCGCAGGGGGTGCACGTCGCGGTGATCTACCCGGGCGCAATCCGCACCGAGCTCTTCGATAAGAGGCCCGGCTTCGAGCACTTGCGGCACGTGGTTGAGCCGCAGCTCCTCGGGCCCGAGGTCGTGACCCGGGCGATCGCCAAGGCGATCGAGAAGGAGCGCTTCGAGCTCTTCGCGCCCGAGCGCTACGCGCTGATCTGGAAGCTGCGCGCGCTGTTCCCGCGCACGATCATGCGGGGCACGCTCTCCTTCGTGAAGCGGCAGTTCGAGCGCGACGGCGAGTCGCGCTGACGGCCTAGTTCTGTGGCGCCGCGGCGGGCGCCCCACCCGGCTTTCCACCCCTGGCACTCGGATCCAATTGGCGCACGGAATAGCCGCTCGTAGCCTGAAGCCTCCCGTTTCAGCTCTTGTCGTAGAGCTTCAGCGCCCGCGCGCCGTGCGCCGCAGCGCCGCCGGCGCACAGCGCCGCGGCGAGGAAGCTCGTCTCGACGATCTCTTCGCGCGTCGCTCCCGACTTCTTCGCCCCCTTCACGTGCGCTTCGATGCAATAGACGCACTGCGCGACGTGCGCGACCGCGAG
>Ga0315278_10003138_pt1 | contig 14757 bp, 8 predicted proteins | sample YL17G06_0_MG_FD_203880 | JGI IMG/M metagenome (GOLD analysis project Ga0315278, IMG submission 203880) | Sediment microbial communities from Yellowstone Lake, YNP, Wyoming, USA - YL17G06_0 | ecosystem: Environmental > Aquatic > Freshwater > Lake > Sediment | place: USA: Wyoming | collected... | reverse complement strand
GAAAAGTATTCTGGATGCAGGCTGGGGCTTCCTGAAACAACGCCTGATAGACAAAGCGGAAGAAGCTGGTCGTCTGGTAGTTCTGGTAAACCCGGCCTATACATCTAAAGCTTGTTGTTCTTGCGGTACGGTTTTTGCCGATCTATCCCTAGCGGATCGTTGGTTGGATTGCGCTTGCGGTTTGTCGATGGATCGGGATGTTAATGCTGCAATTAATATTAAACGGGCGGGACACGCGCGTTGTAGCGAAAGCACAGACGTTGGTCTAAGGCTGCTCCATGAAGCCCAGCTGCTTGAGCGGCTGGGGAGTGTCACCTCGACAAGTTTGACCTGGAGCCCGGAGCTCCTGTGATGGTGCTGGACCCCGACAGTGTTGAGCTGTCAGGAAATGTGTCAGGGCAGTTTGTGCAAACCCACGCGCCGTTCTAGCCCACCAGCACCAGTAGGCGGGGCTTGAATGTGGGCGGGCCTGGGCACTTTCAATAAAAACCTTGGATTCAAATTAATCCAAATAGCCGGGATCAAATCCTAGTTTCTGTGAGATTGAGTAGGACTGGAGTGTGGATTTTGTAAGAACCTCTAAGGCTCTAAATAGATGGTTTTGGAAAGTTTGTGATTTGAACAAGATTACTCTCACACACCTTTGTTTTTTTTCAACATAATGGAATAAGATTGGATTTTTTTGGGCGATCATGCAATTCAAGATGCATTAATTATAACCAACACCCTCTCATATACTCAATTGTACATACAACGGTCAGTCAACGATCATCAACCAACTTAAGGCATTTGGTTTCCTTTGATGATAGATCGTTAGGTTTCCTGAATTCAATATGTTTTATGGTCTATGCCATCACATTAAGGATCGCAACTCATATTCCCAAAGTCCTTGATTTCAATCCAAGCCCCGCTACCTGAAGCAGATCGAACACCCTATCGAACAATTTCAAGATCACTTATAAAGAGTGAGCCGCTAGGAGTCTTATCGAACAAGATATTGATTTCGCGAATTTCAGCAAAATTAACTCCAACAAAATCACTAAACGGTATCCGGATCGAAGTCAATGGGACTCGGCCCGTGAACCATCCCCCTTCAAAAGTATCATTTTCCTCTATATCTCCAAGTGGGAATTGCAGCGCTGGCTCATCAGCTCGCGTGTGCACAGAGGCGGAATTCCCTTGGCTATCGACCAATTGAATCGTAAAAACCTGCGGAGTGCCAGCTTTGTTCAAGGGTGAGAGCGGATCGAGAGCCGCGCGCAGACTGATCGATGAAAACTTGCTCAGGTCGCTCCCCTCGGGCAGCGAGAAGCGCAAGGCGGTCCCATTTTGGGACCAGGATGTGACAATCATGGCAGGGTTACCCGGGATAACCAGGTTCACCCGCTTACACGGTTCGCTCCCCGGCTTCACACTCGGAGTGTAATACCCCTCCTCACAAAAGAAGGTCATTGCCCCCTCAGCAGTAACACTCCCACCCGCCAGGTTGGTTTCCAGCTCGGCCGCGCTGCCAGGCAGCAGCAATCGCAGGCGATCATAGGCGGGCGCCAGCGAAGCAAGGTGGGCGGGCAGCCCGTACAGCTCAGACGGCGCCTGCGCCTGGAGATCCATCCCCAGGCGCGCCAGTGCATCTTGATCCTGGTTGAAGATCTGCGCTAAGAAGTCTTTTGTATACGCACTGAGGAAGTCGCGCTGCGTTTCCGCCTGCAATATTGGCTCACAATCGGATCTGCCCGGGCGCGTGACTGCTTCATCTGCTAGTGTGCTATTAAAATAATTGTGGTTGGCGTTCTCAAGCCAGACGGATGAAGCCCACGAGCTATTATCCGGATCGAGCCGGTTAATTTCATAGAAGAGTTGCCCCTCCTGGTTGATCACATCATTATCGCAAGCCGGTAAGATCAATGCCAGCGGCAAGCGCGCGCCTCTCGCCCCACCCCAATTCGCCGACGGCGCTATCATGAGGATGCCGTAAACCGGTCCATAACCATGGTTTTTAAAACTGTCCGGTGTATCAAGGACTGCTTTTTCGGTCAGCCAGTAAGCGTATTCCCCGCCTTGCGAGTGCCCGATGAATGCCAGCTGTTTCAGATCAGCGCGACCTTGCAGCTCAACCCCAAACTTGTTCTCCCCCCCACTCGAGGCATCAGACAGGCTTTTCAGATGCAGATCCACCAATTGCCCCAGCCTTTCGATGGGTACTGGCTCTCCAAACCCAAACGTATTTTCTGCGTTGACATTGATCGAAAGAGCAACATAGCCCTGAGCAGCCAGCTGGCTTACAAGATAATCAAATCCGCGGTAGTTGGGTCGCTCCACTTCCGGATCACATGGCCAGCGGTCGACCGTATCCCCTTCAGGGACAGGGCAGCCTGGGTGGTTGCCGTGCAGGATGATGACGACCGGGTATGGGCCACCATCTCCGTCTGGCACAGCAATGATGCCGTTCAGGCGTACCGGCATGTTCCGGAAGCGGCTATCCTCCGGAAACGTCAATTGGGTGATCGTAGTATCGCCTAGATTGTATTCCACCGCTTCCGGCAGACTTGCTGGCTCGGTTGCGGTAGGAGCCTGGCCGGTTTCGGCTGTTTCGAGGGTTTGCGTAGCAATGGTCGTCATGATTGGCGTCTCGGTCGGTAGCACAACCGGGGTCGAGCAACCCAGCAAGAGGAAAGGTAAGGCAAAAAGTAAGAGGGGTCTTCGTATCATTCTGAGCATAAAATTCTCCTTGTGTAATGGACCCGATAATTAAGGCTATCCGCCCAGGAGGACGATGAGCACCACGATAACAGCCATCACCGATGTCAGCAGGAGACCGGTTTTCCACGGGCTCACTCCAGTGTACCTTCCCCAGCGAAACCCAGCGATAAACAGCATGACGAACGACACGATGGTCGAGATGCGAAGAGCTAGGGCGAAGTCGTTCCGCAGCGCCAGAAACGGTATGGCGGAGGGGATCACCGCCAGGGTGGCTACAACCGCATGACCCAGCAAAACGGTAATATCTCCGCGTTTTAAACCAATATTGTGCGGCTTGCCTTTCTGCAAATAGGGGAGGATACTTTCATACAATGCTTCGCGTTCTTCTCCATCGATGATGGGCTCGAGCAAGTAGTCCATGTCTTCTGCGATAATCTCCAGTGCTTCCTCGTTTGTCTCAGCAGCCTGAACATCTTCAAGCAGGCGGCGTCTCCCGCCCTGCTCAAACACAGTAAATAACAAGTAAAGAATACCGTCGATTATTCCCCAGGCTAACGAAGCGCCCAGCGCGGCAACCAGAAACTCATTCACCTCACCGGGTGAGATGGACAGAGGAAGAGCGCCTGACAGCCCGCCCAACCAGAACGCCAGTGTGAATGACAGAAATATGAGCAGGCTGAAGGTCGTCTCGGAGAGCCAATCGATAGGATCGATCAGGCTCTCCAGGAACCCTGATGAGAAGAACCTTTTTATGGGTCTTTTATGACGGATGTTGCTGACGGGTAACATGGTTAATTTTGCTCGATCAGGTAGAATTGCAGATTGCCAAACGGTAAATCCAGAACGATCGTTTCATCCTGATCTGTCAGCTGGGTCGCCTGCTGCAGACCTGCCCGCAGGATATCATGCATCCTGCGGGCAGGCAAGGCGGCTGGTGGTTAGCGGACCCGATGGTGATTGTGTCATTGCCATCGTCATTCAAGTCAGTGGTATATCTTCCATAAAGGTTGCTATCCTGAAACTTCCTTATTTCTTATTGAAAACTGCTGCCAGGGCATCATCTTTGGTCCGCAGTTGTAGAACATTGCCTTCGATCTGGTAAGTTGCCGCGCTTTGTAAGGCAGCCAGATATTGGGCTTCTTGGTCCATCACGCCTGCTGGATCGCTGCAAGCCATCATGGTGGATGCCAGAGGACCAATTGTGATCTGGTCCCCATTAACCTTGTATCCTCCGCTGTACGTGTTACATCCTGAGTTTCCGCTCAGGGTACCATCCTTGCCAAAATCAGCTGTCAGAGTTGTACCTTCCAGCGCACCGGTGACTGCCTGTTTGCCGTTGTTATAGCCAGTCGGCTCCCAGGAGGTGCCTGATAGATCCTGGGACTCAACTTTATATACAGCTAGGATGGTTTTGTCCGAGCCCACCAGGGTGAGCTGGTCGCCTTTAATTGCATAAGTCTTAACCTCTCCGAGAACGCTCAGGTAGGCACTTTCCTGTGCCATCACAGACTCATCGCACATCATCATCGTCGTGGCCATCGGAGAAGGAAATGTGATGGAACTGCCAGATACTGTATAAGTGCCGGTATACCGGTTACAGCCTGCCGATCCGCTCACCATGCCATCCGAGGTGAACTGAGCCGAGATACCCACACCAGCCGTGAGTGGCGCTCCTTTAAGCTCTGTAAGCGCCCACACCTTACCTGTCAGGTCGCTGCCAGGTGAAGCGCAAGCTGCTAGAATTATCATACCAGCGCAGATCGTCATAAAAACAATTATTCTCTTCATCTTGTTACTCCTTTTTTTAATCTAGTTTTACATAAATGAGACGATAAGGCTACCTCATTAGTTCCATATGGATCATATTCGTTGGTTTCTCAGCCTCAGCCCTGCCCATAACCATGTTCAAAGGTAGTTTCTGTTCTGGGCAGGACTGTGAAGCTTTATATAAAATCCCTTTCCGTCATTCTCAAAGTGCAACTACTTGTATTCAGATCATGGGACTTCGACCAGGTAGAAATCAAGCTCATCTGACGGTGAATTCAGGATGAGCTCATTCTCCTTGATTGTTGCTTTGGTTGCCTCTTCGAGGATGGTCAGGTAGTGTTCCTCTTGTTCCATGATATCCCTCGGGCAGGCAAGGCGGGTGGTCTCGAGCTTATCGATGCTGATCGTATAGGTGCCATCGCCATTATCGACGGCAGTGTATTCTCCTGAATATTCATTGCAACCTGCAAATCCAGCCAGCTCGCCCTGCTTGAACTGCAGTGTGATGGCCGTGTTGGGCAGGAGAGGCTCTTTATCGAGTTCAGACAGTGTCCACACATCGGTATCGAGGCGTGAGTCGATTGCTACATGGGTTGTTGCCTGGTTGCTCAAACCATTGCCATCCATTACAGACACAGTTACCTCGTAAAAACCGGCTGCTTTGTAAATATATGACGTGCTGGATGCCGGCGAGGCTGGTAGGGTTTCCCCATTGCCTAAGCTCCAGCTAAAAGAGGTGATCTCGCTGCTACCCTGCTTGGAGGTGGATGCATCAAACTTGACCGGCTCGCCAATAAAACCCTGGCTTGGACCGCTTATATTTGCTTGTGGCGGTATAGGCGCAGGTGGCGGTTGCGGGGTTGAGGGTGGTGCTTGTGCCGTAGGCCCGGGTGTGTACGTCGGTTGCTCAGGCGGTTGGGTAGGCTGAGGAGCCGTTGCGGTGGGTGGTGGAACCGTCGGTGTTAAGGTTGCGGTAGGTAATTGCAAGACATGGATCTGTGCCGTCGATGAACCGGTTTGACCACGCTGGTCAGTCACCGTGAGACGGACTGTGAATGAGCCTGCCGTGATATATGTATGCTGGACGACGATGCCGCTTGCGGTCGCATTATCGCCAAACTCCCATCTCCAGGAGACCAGCGGCACCTGTCCGGTTGAAGCTGATCCATCAAAGACAACAACCTGACCTACCTGCGATTGAGAACCCGCACTGATCACTGCTTGAGGTGGCTGGATTTCTTCAGGACGGTTCAGAGGCGACAACGAATAGTTCAAAGAGCCAGCGTCACCACCAATCTGGAGCGCTGTGTCTGCAACTAGATAGCTCCGCGCAGAGCGCAGGATGGCAAGCATTGCTGTTTCTTGCTGTTGTAATGTATCGTCAGGGCAAACACCGGAGCCAAGGCTGAGATTCGTGATACTGATCTGGTTATAGTTCGTCTGATACTGGGCGTTCAGGTCCTTACAGCCTGTATAACCGATCAGCGTACCATCCGGATTGAACAGGGTATAGGCTTCCTGGACACCCGGGCTGCTGCGTGTGTTGTTGAATGCCACCAGGTACCACTCACGTTCAATCAACTGTGGTCTCTGATCAACCTGGGATTGCGTTGCTGTGGGCACAGGTACAGTCGCCGTGCTGGTTACGGTAGGGGTTGCAGTGGCAAGTGAAGGTCTGAGAAAGCCAGGGGACAACACTCTGCCCAGCAGGATCAAGATCAGTAATAAAAGCACGACTCCGCCGACAACTCCTGCCCACATTGGAAGCAGTGCTTTACTCATCAATGCCCCTTCGTGTGTCTGTGACTGCCCACCAGATTCCTGGATATTAACCGAGTATGGTAAGCTCTTCTCGCCTCCAAACCACGGGCGCCGGGATGACTGAGCAGTATATTCTACTTTTGCTGACTCGCCGCTGGGCACATTGACCTGCTGAGGCTCTTTCGGCACGAAGGTCACCGAATCCTCGGGGTTGTTAAAGGTCACCTGGAAGGATGCTGGAATGTTAGAATTGTTTTGCACCAGCACGCGCTCAGGCAGGTTTTGATCCGGCTTCGCTGCTTCCAGGGAGCTCTTAAATTCCGTGAATGCCGCCACGGTCAGGATGCAGTCTATACTAACATTTTGATCAGGCGCTTCCTGGCTGGAAACCAGGATGTGAAAAGGATATCTGCTCGCCCGTGCGCTTGGGTCACGTGGCGGTTCGATGGTCAGTACTGCTTCTTTCATTTCACCTGGCTGCAGTCGTGATGCCGGGTCAGGGACAGATGTCCAGCTCTCTGGCAAATCTTCAATAGCCAGTCGAAAAGCATCTCCACCCAGTCCCTGGTTGATCATCACAACAGGGATCGACAATTTTTCGCCCGGGATCACAGCATATTGAACGCCTCCAAGCAAGACACCTATACGACCTTTGGCCTCGAATCCTGCCACCATCAATGTAACCTGTTTCTGTGCTGTCTGGGATGAGTCGATCACGCTGGTTGCCAGCAGCCTTGGCATGTATCGACCAATCTGGACATTCGGCAATGCAGGTGGTTGAATCTTCAGTATTATCTGTCTCTGCTCACCTGGTTGAAGCAGTACAATTTGATGCTCAGTGGATACCCAGACCATTGGTATTCCTTCTACACTGATTCTCAATTGGTTTTGTGTGCTGCCCTGGTTCGCTAAAATCACCTGGATTTCCAATGTTTCGCCTGGCGCGACTGAATATTGACTTGAATTAGTTGTCAGGATGATAGGATCTTGATTGGAGGTGTTCATATCAGGATTACTCCTCAGCAAAAGCAGCCATGAGCTGCGCTTCCTGCTCTTTTGTCAGGTTGGAGGCGATCAGTTCGAACTCGAAGCCTTTAAGCTCAGCGATTACTTTATCTTGCACCACATTGCTGGTCAGCAGGAACAGCGCTGAGGTGCCCTGGGTGACCTTCTCGCGGGTTTGTTTGATGAAATTGTCATCGATGCCATAATCAGCCATCTTGCCGCCCAGGGCGCCAAAAGCTGCCCCGACCGCCAGGCCGAAGAAGGGTACGAAGAAGATCAAGCCAAACAGCATACCCCAGAATGCGCCTTGCAGTGCACCAATACCAGCCAAGTTGGCTAGTTGCTTGGTCTTTGGCTTGTCTTTGCCCGTCGGCCAGGTGACGATGGCTGCATCCTGGACTTTGATCAGTTCCATTTTTTGCAGGGACTGGACCTTTTCCAGCATCTGGTTGGCACCCTCGGCAGTTGCGAATTTGAATACAGTAAGTGTGGTCATTTTTATCTCCTTAAAAATATATTGTTTGTAAATATATATACTCGGTTGATGATGTTTACTCTACATTCCACTTTTTTTCAAAGGTATGTCTCCTTCCTTTATCCATAATATCAAAGCATAGCTTGATGTCACCATATTCCCAAAGTGACACTATGCTAATCCTTTTCAATTTTTACTGCTGACATTATTTTTCTGCTTCTATTATGATCTCTTTCTCCAAAATTTTAGCCCATAGACACTCTCATGGCACCATGTTCAACCTCTGTTGCAGGTCAATCAGGGCTTTCTGTGGGATCTGGAGCAAGCCCACATTCGATCGATCCATATCAATGATCACCAGAAAGACAACCGATACAATTAACACCACTATGATCAAAGCGATGAGATTGTGTTTTTCACGATAACTGTCATACACGCCGATCAGGACCATCGTCATCATTGCAACAACATAGAGACCCAGCACGATGATCGGCGGGACGCGGTAACCCATCTCGGCGTTGATACGTTCGGTATGCAGATCAATGACTTGATTCAAAGACGAGAGGTAGAGGGCAATCGTCGGCCCAGGATCTCCCTTCGCAACATCTTCCGCGAGCAGCCACAGTTCATCATGGATCTGTTCCGACCGGGCAATCGCAGATTCCCTAGCTGCTGGATCGAGTGCCTTGAGGCGTAAACTGACGTATTCACGTAGCAGTTTTCGTGACTCCGCTCCGTATGGATCAGCCAGGTAGCCCGCACGCAGGTAAGTTGTCCCGATAGCGTTGGCTTCTGAAATTACTAACTGACGTCTTTGGTCAAAATTCCCTATCGCAATACTTGTGACAAATGCCAGGAGGAAGCCCAGTAAAGCCAGGGAAGCGCCAACCACTGTGCCGACACCCACTTCATCATTATCCGGCCAGCGCCGCTGAACAAGTTTACCCAAATGTAAACCTGCTTCAACAGACAGGAACAATATCATTATAGTCAGAATATAAATTGACCACATCGGTAGCATGTCTAGCAGCGGGGTGGTTAACATCTTTTCAATCCCTCCGAAATAGATTTTCAATGAAGCGCCTTAAGTTGCGCTCCTTCACAAGGTATTAGCTTTACGGTCGTACGCCTGCCTGCTCTTCATGGGATTCTTTCTTTCTTATCGCATTTCAAGGCTGGCAGCACGGGATGCGCTGCCAGCCCTGTTAACTGCTTATTGTATTGCCATGATTCGTCGCATCTCAGCTTCTTTATCTTGGATCACGTCTCCACTGACATCAAACGTCACGGTGTGGATCGTACCGGTGAATTCGAAAGGTGTCTCGTAGTAGGGCGCAACAGGTGCGCCGGGGTCAGCACCCACGGTGATCCCTCCCGTCAGCCCCAGGCTGAACGGTGTGGTATGGGGGAAATCGGCTTGGCCGACGAGTTTACCATCGATATAGAGCTGTGCGCGACCGGGAGTGCCCTTGCCGTTGGCGAAGTCCGGCTTTCCGGTCACTTCGAATTCGAAGCGCAATTCATGATGCCCGGAAGGGACCGGCACGGTGCTCTCGACATGCAGGTAGTCGCGAGCCACATAATTTTGAACATACTGCAGCTTGTTATCCTTTACATAGAAAGAATAACCGCCATCGACGCCACCAAAAGAAACCAATGCGCCTTGCGCACCTTCAGCGGGAATCTCCACATCAGCAGTGATGCTGTGTGTGCGGTTGAGCAGAGGCGGGCTGGCATTAAAGGGCACAGCCTGCGTGTGCGGGTAGAAGGTGTAATGCGTGCGGTCCTTGGTGAGCTGCGGGCGTTCATCCGCCATGCGCTGCACGCCACGACCATCCAACGGCAACACGTGGTATTTGCCTGCCTCAACATACCATGTCGCGATCATCTCGATCAGCTTGGCACGGTTCCCTTCGGCGATGTTATGGTTTTCGGCAAAATCTTCATCGATATAATAGAGCTCCCAGCTTGTAGCGTCCAGCTCGGTCAGCTTTTCCGCCGGGATCGGGTTGCCAAAACCGGTACCAGCCTCGGTAAATGATGGGCCAGGCCAGGGGCAGACCGCCCGCCAGCCATTGTAGTAGATGGAACGGTGCCCGAGCAGTTCAAAGTACTGGGTGTGATGCTTACTCTCCGCCTGGGCATCCTCGAGTGTGTGAGCAAAGCTTACACCCTCAATCGGAGACTGGGTGACGCCTTTAATGCTGGCAGGCGGTTCGATCCCCACAAGATCCAGCACCGTGGGCACCATATCGATGGCATGCGCATATTGGCTGCGCACCTCGCCCCTGGCTTTCGAACCCTTGGGGAAATGCACAATCAAAGGATCACTGATCCCACCACGGTAGGTCTCTCGCTTCCAGCGCCGGAAAGGTGTATCGCCCGCCCAGGTCCAGCCCCAGGGATAATGGTTGAAGGTGGTTGGGTCGCCCAGCTTGTCGATGTGTGCCAGGTTCGTCTGCAGATCTTCCTTAACATTATTGAAAAACAGGTTTTCGTTAACCGAACCTGTCGGTCCGCCTTCGGAGCTGGCGCCGTTGTCGGAAATCAACATGATCACGGTGTTTTCAAACTCGCCGATCGATTTCAGGAAGTCGAACAGACGGCCCATGTGGAAATCGGTGTGTTCCATGAAGCCGGCGAAAACCTCCATCATGTGGGCGTACAACCGCTTCTCATCCGCCGAAAGCGTATCCCACTCCTGCACATCGGGATCATGCCGGGAAAGCTCGGCATCCGCAGGGACGAGCCCCATCTCTTTCTGGCGGGCGAAGGTCCGTTCGCGGAACACATCCCAACCATCATCGAACACTCCTTTATACTTGTCGGACCATTCCTTGCGTACATGATGGGGTGCGTGCATGGCGCCCGGGCAGAAATACATGAAGAAGGGTTTATCAGGCGCCACCTGCTTTGAGTCGGCCACGAAACTGATCGCCTTATCCACCAGATCCTCGGTGAGGTGGTAGCCCTCTTCAGGTGTCTTGGGAGGTTCAACCTGGTGGTTGTCATAAACTAGCTCGGGGTAATACTGGTGCGTCTCACCACCCAGGAAGCCATAGAAGCGCTCGAAACCACGCCCTAGAGGCCAGCGGTCATACGGACCCGCAGCGGATATCTGGTCGGCGGGGGTCAGATGCCATTTGCCAACGGCATAGGTGTTGTATCCATTTTCGAGCAGGATTTCCGAGAGGAAACCGTTCTCGAAGGGGATATAACCGTTAGAACCGGGAAAACCGGTTGAGCCCTCGGTAATGCACGCCATGGCATTCGAGTGATGGTTGCGCCCGGTCATGATGCAGGAGCGCGTGGGGGAGCAGAGCGCCGTGGTATGCATATTGCTGTAGCGCAGACCGTTCGCCGCCAGCGCATCCATATTAGGGGTCTTGATCGGGCTACCGTAACAGCCGATCTGCCCAAAGCCGACATCATCCAGGACAATGAACAGCACATTCGGAGCGCCTGTCCTGGCGCGTTTGGGCTCTGGCCAGGCTTGCTCAGAAGTGTCGAATGTACGGCCGACCACGCCAGTAAACGCTGTTCCGGGTTTGTATTCTTTCGGTGACATAGAACTATCTCCTTCTTGGATTGAAAACTGTTTTGTGTAGTGGGCGACCTACAGGGTCGCCCCTACGGCTTATGAAATATTCGAACTGGCAGTCCTGTAGATCTGCCAGATCCGAGTTATTTACTGCTGTGCCATCAACAGGCGCACTTTGGCATCATCATCCTCGATCAGGTCTCCTGACATATCGATGACAACTTGTTTGATCTTTCCGGTGAAGCGGAAGGGGGCTACGTACTTGTGGGTGACAGCCTCCCCAAAATCGTAGCCACAACTCAAGCCTTCGATGCCAAAGACGATCGGCACCGTGACCGGGAACTCAGTAACACCGACCAGTTCGTCGTTAATGTAGAGCTGGCCACGTCCCGGTGTGCCTTTGCCTTCTCGGATTTTGGGTTCGCCGGTTGGATTAAACTCGTAGCGCAAGGCGCATTCACCCACCGGTACATCCAGATTGGAGATGACGTTGAATTCTCTCAATCCCATGTAGTTGTATACGTAGTGCAGCTTATGATCCTGAACATAGAGGACATATCCGCCGCTCACACCACCCTGCGCCAGGAGCACACCCTCGGCGCCACCTTGAGGGATGACCACTTCAGCAGTGATGCTGTGCGGGCGGTTATAGATCATGGGCGACACACCGGGATGTACCGGCGATAGATCAGGGTAGAAGGTGTATTGGTTCCTGGGTAATGCAACCTGGGGACGTTCAGCAACGAGCCTTTGAAAGAGGGTTCCATCCAGCGGCAGCACCTGGTATTTACCGGCTTCCACATACCAGCGCGCAATCATTTCAGCCCGCTTCTCCGGCATCTCGGCTGCCAGGTTGTGGACTTCGGCCGGGTCTTTAGCAATGTGATAGAGTTCCCATCCGTTGGCGTCCAGATCATCCAGCAATTCTGGGGTGATTTCGTCTCCCAGATGAAGACCTCTTTCAGAACCTTCAGCATAGCTGGGACCCGGGAAGCCACAGACTGCCCGCCAGCCGTCATGATCGATGGCGCGGGTGGCAAACATCTCAAAATACTGGGTGTGGTGTTTCGTGGGAGCTTCGCCATTGTTAAAAGTATGGGCAAAGCTGACGCCCTCGACCGGCGATTGGGCCACACCCCGAATCTGTTCCGGCGGCGTAATGCCGATGGCGTCCAGGATCGTGGGCACCATGTCGATGGCATGAGCGTATTGGTTGCGATTCTCACCTCTGACCTTGATTCCGGCAGGCCAGTGGACGATCAAATTATCGGTGCAGCCGCCGCGATAGACTTCTTTCTTCCAGCGGCGGAAGGGGGCGTTGCCTGCCCAGGACCAGCCCCAGGGATAATGATTGTAGGCGGCAGGACCGCCCAATTGATCCATACGAGGCAAAATATCCTCGAGGGTTTCATAGTAATAGTTGAAGCTGCTCATTTCATTGAAAGCGCCGTTGACACCGCCTTCTGAACTGGCTCCATTATCTGGGAGTACCATGATGAGGGTGTTGTCCAGCTCGCCAATCTGCTCTAGCGCCTCCAGGAGACGGCCAAATTGGTGGTCGCAATGCTCAAGGAAACCGGCAAAGACCTCCATGAAGTGAGCGTAAAGTTTCTTCTGCTGGTCGCTGAGCGTATCCCACTCTGGCACGTCAGGATCGTGCGGGGATAATTCGGCATCGGTAGGGAAGATCCCCATTTCTTTCTGGTGGGCAAAGACAACCTCACGGTACTCATCCCAACCCATATCGAACTTGCCTTTGTATTTCTCAATCCACTCTGGCGCCACCTGGTGGGGTGCGTGCGCACAACCGGGCGCGTGATAGAGGAAGAAAGGCTTGTCGGGTGCAATCACGTGCGCATCCAAGATAAAGTGGATAGCGTGATCGACCAGGTCTTCATCTAAGTGATAGCCCTCTTCAACCGTTTTCGGTTGGGAAACGGAATGGTTATCATGGGTCAGGTCGGGGAACCACTGGTTGGTCTCACCCCCCATGAAGCCGTAAAAACGCTCAAAGCCGCGCCCCAACGGCCAGCGATGGAAAGGACCCGCCGGGGTGCTCTCCTCCGCAGGTGCCAGATGCCATTTTCCGGTACAGAAGGTGTTATAGCCGTGCTCCAGCAGCATCTCGGAGAGCATGCCGTTTTGGAAGGGCATCCGGCCATCGTAGCCCGGGAAGCCGGTGGCAAATTCCATGATGCTCGCTACTCCGTTGGAATGGTGATTGCGCCCGGTGAGAGCGCAAGCACGGGTCGGTGAGCACAAGGCGGTGGTGTGCATATTGGTATAGCGCAGGCCATTCTGCACAAGCCGGTCAAAATTGGGGGTGTTGACCAGGCCGCCAAAGGCTGACATCTGGCCGTAGCCGACATCATCTAAAATTAAGAAAATCACATTTGGCGCACCTTTTTTGGCCCGCACCGGCTGGGGCCAGGCTGGTTCTGATTCAGATACCGTGCGGCCGATCACGCCGGGGAATGTGGTGCCGGGTTTATACTCTTTTAAGGACATAGTTATTTCCTCCGTATAGATATTTATAGTGGTGCACCAGCTTGCACATCTTAATGTAAAAGGGAAAGAACTTTCTGGGAGCTAGCCCAGCGGGACGTCTCGAGATCACGATACGCCACGCTCCTCCTAACCTTATACGTCGATTGAATCTGGTTTGCTTATTGGCTCAGCTTCCTCCTTTCTCAAGCGAGCCGATATATTTTTTATTGCCGTTAAGGCCATTTGACCCATATTTTGATCTCCAGGCTTATCCTCAGTTTTCAGACCAAGTTCTACTAAATCGATACGACCCTGTTTATCAAGTACTTCCAGGTCAGACCGCAGCATATATTTGGAATAGACATCGATGCTTGTCACAAGCAAAATCATCACCACTGGGCCGTAAAGTGCCCCGACGAGGCCAAGCACGCCCAGTCCACCAATAACACTCATAATAACCAGCGCCGGGTTGAGCTGGGCACCTTTCGGCACCAGGCGCGGCCTTAAGAATGTATCAATCTGGGCGACGAAAATGACAAAGGCAAGAATGACGAAAACACCCCGGATAACCTGCCCATTGAGGATCAAGATTATTCCTACTGGCCAGGCTACCAGTGAGACCCCGATCAAGGGGATAAGGGACAGGAACATAGAACTCAGGGTTAAAAACAGGACATACGGCACTCCTGCCAACAAAAAAACCAAACCCATCGCAAGCCCCTGTGTGATCGCAATGACGAATGTGCCCTTGAACATCGCCTTGACCATCATATCGATTTTGTCGAGGAATAGCTGGGTAATTTCGGTTGGAAATGGCACGATCTCGAGAATTTCTTGTTTGCCTGGACTTTTATAGCGGGGTAAAAACACATACATGATCACCAACACCACCAGGGCATTGGTGAACAACCTTGGCAGCGATTGGCCCAGGCTGATAAGCACGTTTACCAACCACTGGCTCAACCAGGCGACCGCCTGCGATAAGTTTTCTGCAAATCTGAACTCATCCAGATTAATATTA
>Ga0315278_10003136_pt1 | contig 14766 bp, 13 predicted proteins | sample YL17G06_0_MG_FD_203880 | JGI IMG/M metagenome (GOLD analysis project Ga0315278, IMG submission 203880) | Sediment microbial communities from Yellowstone Lake, YNP, Wyoming, USA - YL17G06_0 | ecosystem: Environmental > Aquatic > Freshwater > Lake > Sediment | place: USA: Wyoming | collected... | reverse complement strand
GGAGCCCTTTCATCACCACCCGGCTATGTGGCGCTTCGTGGCGCACGAGGGTGACGATGCGCAAGATCAAGGAGATGCTCAGGCTTCACTTCGAGGTGGGACTCAGCAACCGGGAGATCTCCCGGAGTCTCTCCGTGTCCCACTCGACCGTCAACGACCTGCTGGGCCGGTTCCAGGTGGTCGGGATGGCCTGGCCGTTGCCGGAAGAGGTGGACGAGGCCGCTCTGGAGGCGGCCCTCTATTCAGGCAACACCGGCAAGAGCCGGCGTCGTCCCGAGCCGGACTGGAACCAGGTCCACCGCGAACTTAGCCGCAAAGGGGTGACCCTCCAGCTCCTGTGGTTCGAGTACAAGGATCGGCCGACGGCTACCAGTACTCCCAATTCTGCGAACGCTACCGGCTCTGGAGCGGGAAGCTCGACCTAGTCATGCGCCAGGAGCACCGCGCCGGGGAGAAAGTGTTCGTGGACTACGCCGGTCAGAAGGTCCCCGTCACGGACCCCCGGACCGGCCAGGTCACCGAAGTCCCCGTCTTCGTGGCCACCCTGGGGGCCTCCAGCTACACCTACGTGGAAGTGACCGCGGCCGAGTGCCTGTGTCAACCGAAAAGTAGGCCACCGTGTTCATCGAACTGGGAGCCAGGGGCACGCCTGGACCTAGCGGCTTGAGCCTGGTCCGAGGGGTAGCCCGGGAGGCGCCCGCCCCCATTGGACTCTGGCTATCATGATGTCTTCCCCTCTCCTTCCGGCGGCGGAGGGTCTACACCTTGGAACACGGCCCTCCGTCGGCTCTCCCTCATGCGGTAGCTCTCGCCGTTGAGCAGGAGGACGTGACTGCGGTGGGTCAGTCGGTCGAGGAGAGCCACGGTCATCGTCTCGTCCCCGAAGACCTGGGTCCATTGGGCGAAGGGAAGGTTGGTGGTCAGGGCGGTGGCCCGGGTCTCGTAGCGGTCGGAGAAGAACTCGAAGAGAAGCTGGGCCGCCTCGCGGTTGAAGGGCACGTAGCCGAGCTCGTCGACGAGCACCAGGTCGAATGACCCGTAGAACCTCAGGAGCTTCGGGACGCGCAGTTCAGCCCGGGCGAGCAGCAACTCGTTCACGAGGGCGCCGGCCGTGACGAACCGGACCCGGAAGCTCTGGCGAATGGCCTCCATCCCCAGGCCGATTAGAACGTGAGTCTTCCCCGTGCCGGGATTGCCGACCAGGATCACACACTCGTGGGCGCTGACGAAACGGCCGGTGGCCAGTTCCTCGACCCTGGCTTTCGGCAGACCGGGAACGGCCGAGAAGTCGAAGGCGCCCAGTTCCTTGATGACCGGGAACCGGGCGGCTCGGAGGTTCCGCTGGTAGCGGCGTAGCTCGCGGGACTCGAGTTCGGCGGCGAGGACGCCCTCCAGGAACCGCAGAGCGTCCTCACCGGCCCCGAACTCCTCGGCCAAGGAACGGTAGCGGGCCGCGGCGCCGGGTAGCCGCAGGGCATGGAGCCAGGCATCCACGCGGCCCAGGAGGCTTTCATCATTCGGGGGCTGGGTGACGTTCACCGGCTATCCCTCCCTGCGGCCGCCTCGTCGAGCCAGGCGTAGGCCACGCTGGCCACGGCCGGGACGGGGGTGAGTGGCCAGCGGTCAAGGTATCGCTCGCCAAGACCCGCCGGGGAAGGTCTCTCCTCCGGCGTGGCCATGGCCAGGATGGACCGCACGCTCTCAAGGTCGAAGGTTCGGTACTGGGACGCCGTCTCGAGGGCGGCGGCCAGCCGTGGGACACCGACTATCTCGGCCAGCCGGAGCACGGCCACGAGTTCGCGGTAGGCGCCCGGGCGGGCAGCCAGGAACTCGTCCCGGTAGCGGGCGATGGCCGGCTCTCCGCGGGCGATCACGGCCGCGTGAGCCACCGCCCGGGGCTTGTGGGCCAGGACCGCTCATGGACGGCCACCGTGCGCTCCCTGTCAGTGATCTCGACGTGGTCCCAGAAGGCGCGGAGCAGAAGGGGCTTCTCGGCGTAGACCGCGGGGGCGGAGTAGACGGCGTGGTCGTAGGCCACAAGGAGGGTCTTGTCCACCCGGACGAAGCGGTTCCGGCAGGCCGGGAAGGCGGACGCGGGTAAGGCCAAGAGGTAACTCTGCTCTTCCTCCCAGAGGTCGGCTACCAACCGGTCGCTCCGCGGCCGCCGGCGCGTCTGGCTGTCGGCCAGGCATTCGGCCAGAAGCCTCTGGTTGAGCTCCGCCAATGAGGCCGCCCGCGGCACCGGGCTGAACAAGTTCCGCTGGGCCCACTGGACCAGGTTCTCCACGCCGCCCTTCTCGTTGGGGGCCCCGGGATTGGTGAACACGGCCTCGAACCCGTAGTGGGCGGCCAGGGCCTTGAACTCCGGTGTCTGGATCCGCAGGCCGCCACCCAGGATCTCACGGACGATCACGCTTGTGTTGTCGAACATGAGCTGGCGGGGGACGCCGCCCAGGAAGGCCAGGCCGCTGGCGATCCCGTCGAGCATGGACTCGAGTTTCTCGTGGGGGAAGACCTTCACGAAGGACACCCCGCTGGCCATCAGGCGCAAGGCGAAGAACAGACACACCTCCTCGACGTCGCCGATGCCGAACAGGGCGCGGCCAAAGTCGACCTCGGCCATGGACCCCAGCGGGAACTCCAGGGGGACGAAAGCCTGGCGGGCCCGCTCCTGCTTCCGGGACGCCACATACCGCCTGACCGTGATCTCGGAGACCTCGGCGCCGTAAGTCGCCACGAGGCCCCGGTACATCTTCCTGGCTGTCCTGCGCTGTTTCCGCGGCCGGTGCTCGTCCTCAGCGAGCCACTGGTCGATGACCGGCTTCCAGGGGTCCATCTTGGGGACGGGTCTGGGCTTTCGCAGCCGCATTCGGGGTTCGGGGCTCACGACGTAGTCCTTGGCCGTGTACTTGTCCACCGTCTTGCGGCTCACGCCGAGCAGTTTGGCTATCTTGCGTTTCGAGAAGCCTCTCGCGTGGAGAGTTCGGATAGAATGGATCTCGGGCACGTCGAGCATCTCCTACCTCCTGCTTAGGTTTGGTCGGTCAACCAAAGCCTAGCAGGTTTGGTGTGGGTGCGGCGTGCCCTCTTGCTTCAGCCCCCCGAGACTACCGGGGCGGCTCCCATTTCGCCGAACACGTGGCCCCTTTCTGGAGTATCACAGACAGCAACCATCCTTCAGGTCGTGTCAAGGCCGGGTTCGAGGGACTCCTGAAGAAACGATCCTGCCCGATTGGCCAGGAAGGTCGTGACCCCGAGCACGAGACGAGTAGGGAGGGGTCGCCGTGCAGCCACCGCTCCGCTCCCCGAGCCACAAATGACTGCCCTGATGCAGAGGTTAGAAGATGAGATACTCGAATGCTAATGGGCTCCAATGCCTTCTGTTGTCGAGCACAAACCTGACGAGTTCCGTCTGCAGGGACCGGGAGTTCGACGTAAGCTCCGCGAACGTGCGGCTGGAATACCGTTTTGCGTAGTCCAGAGCCTCCAACTCTTTTCGAGTATCGTCGTTGTACAGCTTTGACAAGAATAGGTCGTATGCCTCCACCACTCTGTCGAAATTGAAGTCACTGTTGTCCTCGTATACGTGGTAGATTCTTTCCATCGGGGTCAGATGTATGTGCTCACGTAAGTAGTTCTGCTTCTTTGACCGTCGGTTGCTGGAATTCAGGATGAGGAAGAGCAATCCCGCGTAAATCAGAATCCGGCTGTGCCTCAACTTGACGTTCCTGAGACCCCATTTGGACTCCTCTTGCCAGAAGCCGAACTCAACATTCAGGCAGATTCCCCGGAAGTATCGAATTAGGTCATTCATCAACACGATCGGTTCTTTGTCGGGCTCCTCTTCTAGCAGCGACAGATAGTGATCAAGCAGTCGGCTCAACACTGACTTAAAATACGTGTAGTTGTACAGCGCGCGGCCTTCCATTAAGATAAGCATCCTCTGCGCGGTCTTGAGGAGATTGTCCTCCTTGCTCCCGATTGTGGCCAAGAGATCTGACAGGACGACCGGCGTGGAGAATGCGCCCTCAGCGCTTGGCATGCTAAGGTTCATCTCGCGTGCTACCTGAAGGACGACCTCGACCTTTCTTGCTCCGTCGACAAGACCACCGTCGTGCACGATCAGGAAGTCCAAGTCGGATTTCTCGCTCGCGTCCATCCGCCCGTATGAGCCCGCAGCAAGGACTGTAAAGGTCCTTTCTCCCCTGAGTGCAACGTTGAGTCTGCCGTTGAGTTCAACAAGGATCCTGCGCGAGTACTCCCAGTTCGCCTTCATAGCAGGCACCTTGTTCTGCTTGCTCACTACGAAAACAGGTGGATCAGGATACCGGATGGCATCTCTGTCGGTATACCGCTGGTTGCCGTTCACTGTGATCCTCCTCCAGACCACGTCATACGTAGCATCCTGAACCCTAGCGGACGAGAACCCAGTAGCATCCCGAATTTCACGGACAAGACCCAACCCTTTCCGAAGTCCCCTCTAGGAGGCAGTTGGACCGCGGCCGCTGGAAAGTACTGCATATCTGGAGTTCACCGTGCGTACGTCGTACCCTGTCGACCGCTGAACCCTGCTCGAGCGGAATCGTAGGGGGGTCTCGAGATGGAGAATGCATCAGGCGGGCAATCGACAGACGGTTGCGGAAGATGCCCACGACGCTCGACCGCCGTTTGGTCTTCTTGTGCAGCCTTCAGCGGGTCTGTGGGGTGAAGGCGTCGGCAGCGCTGTTCCGGGAACGACACATTGGAAACCGGGAATTCGATGAGCCGGCGGAAAAGCACCAACCTTGGATACTAGGGCAAGGTCCTGACCACCTCACCTCATCAGGGCAGTCGAAGTCATTTCCCCGGAATCCCAGCGCATCTGCTGCTGGACCCGCAAGATGTGTAGCGTCCTGGACAGGGTGCCCGACATGACCGTTCTGTCCCTCATGCATTACATGGGGACCATGCGCGACGCACAGTCATCCAGAACCTGACCCAGTGGGGTCCTGGCCGAGTTCCCCGGAAGCTCGTCCTTGGCCATGAGAGGAGTGCCTGAAGATGGTCTCCGGAGCCCTCTGAATGAACGCTACCGACGTGTCCGGCTTGAATAGCTTGCGTGTCACCAGATCGAACGCTACAAGCCGAAGCGCCTAGCCGAGCGTCAGAGGACTTGACCCCGAGGTCAGAAGTCTGCGAAGATGCTTCCTATGTCAATCCCGGCTATGTGTGTGCCCAAGTAGGTATCTTTAAGGTTGCTCTTGCCCCTCTCAAGATGGGGAGTGCTAATGCCGGTCTCACAGGACACATGGGCTTCAACAAAGGCGGAAAGATCATCGCACACCTTCACAATCTCCCCATCATAGGGGTTGTGCACATCCGAGTTGTACGCCGCGTTTACCTCATCGCTGGAGCACCTTACAGTTTCCCCGCCCCTTGTGATCTTGGTGGAGAATTCCTCCTCAATGAGATACTCGATTGACGTATGCCATGAGTCCGGAAGCAACGGATAGAGCTCAGCCCTAACAAGCTCCCGTTCTATCTTGCCAATCACAGCAGGGAAACTAGGCTCTGCACGCTTTATGGGAGAGATGATATCCCGCGTTAATGTCTCTGGAAGATCGTGAAACAGGCCCCCGAAGAAGTTGTTCCGGATCCGCACGGAGCAAGCTGCAACTTCACGAGACATCAAGTAGCTCAACACGGCTACGAACATGGCATGACCGAGCACGGAGGTTGGAGGGACCCTTGGAGTCTGGCTCCATCTGACCTGAAAGCGGAGTTGACCAAACAAATCAATGAACTGCGCGATTGGAGCTTTGCACAGGAGGCTCCGCATGCCTACTAGGTCGAGATGTTTTTCAATATCAGAAAGCATCATTCGGTCGATCTCTTGAACCTGATGTCCGTTCGGGTTGGCGTTTCGCAGAAGCCCGAATTCCCAGTAGCTGGCATAGACATGCGCCGCAGAAAGTATCTCCTGGGCCTTCTTGTCAATGAAGCCGTCGCCGCTCAGGTACTCCCGTACCTCCTCGCGTAACGTGTCACTGGGGAGCACTGGCCTCAGTTGCTTGAAGACCCAATCACTGATCTTCTCAAACACCTCCGGATGGTCCAGGCGGATCTTCCTATACACTGGCGACTTGATGTCGGCCATCACAACTCGCCGCAGGAGCTCAAACACACCCCCCCGTATCAGACTGTGCCAGTCCACCTCGGCACCGGCGTCTTCCTCGCAACGAGCGAGACAGAAGGCGATGGCCATCTTATGGCCATTCTTGTCCATTTCGACTAGCTCGACAGGGCGGATCTGATCATTCCACCTCTTGATCGAGAAACCCTCGAAGAGCTTCATGATCAGTGGCTTGCGGAGCATCCCGAGTCCTCCCCTTGTCATCGTTTCTGCCGGCCCGGCACAGGCAAAGGCTGGATCTGAGAGCTGGAACCAGTCGACAGGACTGAGCGACCCTCGTATCCACCTGGCTCCGCGCCGACCCAGCGTCCTTGGAAGAGATTTCATATCTCCGGGCTTCGACGTAAGTCAACCTGACCCTGCAACCGTTCGCTTGCTGCACAGCGGCCGTTGACTGCAGGCGACTGCGTCGCAAACACCAGGTCGGCCTCCGCCGTCGCGCTGGTCTGCGCGAGTGTAGCGGTGGGGTCTAGAACCACCCACTGAGCCGGACTGGCGTTGAACAGCACGTAGTCACAAGCCAAGGGGCCAAAGCCAAGTCAGAGAAGGGGTTGACGGCTGTGCGGCCGCCGCGGGCGTGGTGCTTACGCGGGCTGCCGGTGAGGCGTGGGCAGGGCGTAGTAGCGTGGCGGAGGCGCCACTCCAAGGGCTTCGAAGATGCGGGACTGGTCGGCGGGGGGCCGCGAGGCCTGCCAGACCTCGCCGGACCGCGTGCGATGGATGCCCATCTGGAGTGAGCTCAGGGTCCGCTTGAGGTTGCGCCAGGTATCCCCGGTCCCGTTCTCGGCGACCCGGATGAGGAGGAGCCCGAGCCAGCAGAGAAGGACATGGACGCGGATCCGGTCGGCCAGCCGGTGGTATACCGGCCGGATGTCCACCAGGTGCTCGAGGTCCCGGAAGACGCGCTCCACGTCGGCGAGTTGCTTGTAGCCGAGAACGATGTCCTCGGCCGAGAGGCCATCGTCCGAGCTGGAGACCAGGAACTTGCCGTCGAAACGCTCTTCCATCCGGAGCTTGGCCTTGTCGAGCCGGAGCTTGCCGCTGGGAGTCTGGCGGATGTAGCGACCGTAGGCCGGGTGGGCCCGGAGTTGGCAAGCCGCCTTCCGGTGCGGCTCCCCGTCCAGTTGCTCTAGCTCATCCAAGAGACGCTGGGACGCGGCTGCGATGTCCTCGCGCCTTTGACGGTCCCTCTCGGCCTCCTCCGGGTTCCGGACGACCACGAAGCGACGGCGGGCCTCGCTGTCGCCGCCCACGACGACCTCCTTGATCTCCAGGCCGCTCTCAAGGGTCCGGTAGCTCCCCGCGCGGCTGAGGGCCTCGGCCGGTAGCAGCTGCTGGGCTTTGTCTGGGACATAGCTCGCCAGGTCCGATCTGGACAACTGAGTCAGGCGGCCGACTGACAAGATGACACGGCAGGGCGCGGTGGGCAACGGGTGGGTCCGGCCACGGTACGGAGCATCCTCGACTGGGCTATGTGCTAAGGCTGCGGCCGAACGCACGACGTTAGACCGGGCGGCTCCCGACGAACCAGGGTCATGCGGTACCCAACCCGCGAATATCAGGCTGATCAACCGTCGAGATTCGCCCGGCTCACCCGCTGCCCCCTGCGCCCTGCTGGAGGCAGCACAGGATGATCAACAACTAGGCGGACACGGTCCTGCGAGGGGGCCTTGAAAGCGGCCCTTCCATATCAGCCCAGCGAGCTCCGACCTATCTCTCATCGGCACAGCCCAGAGGGTCAGCCCTGAGTTTCCCCGGTTCATCTGACGCATCTACCGGGTTTTCCAGGAGTGCGTAAAGGTCGGCCTCGGTAGCATGGAGACCTACTGCCTCCAACGAGTTTCTGTCGGTATTGCGCACTGTGTCAATGGCGGCCTTCACAGACAGCCCGTGCTTCCGAACCAGCCAGGCGGCAAGTATCTGAACTGTGCGGCCGCTTCCACCTGAGCAGTGAACAACAGTGGGCTCACTGGCCTCGTCCGCTGCAACGAGGAACGGGAGGATCTTAGTGTCGAGGGTTGCTTGGTCGCACAGATGATAGTCCTCCACGGGGGCGGACAGTACGCGGGCACTCCCGAAAGCCTGATAGTACTGTTTGAGCAGCGCCGGGTCATAGTAGTCCAGCTGGGACGCCGCGAGAAGACAGCACACACGCCGAATCCCTCGGCCCTTCATGAACTCAATCCAGTCGTCAACTTCCTGTTTCCCGACCCTGTGAGCACTGTAGCCGGGGCGCTGAGCACCGTATATCAGGTCTCCACTCTGAGCGGGCGCGAACTTGAACCTGTCCATGTCAGCCTCCTCTCGGTTCGTCGGGCTAACGGCTTGCCGTTCACCTGCGCCGGCAGCTGCCAACCGGACGGGCTTTCAAACGCCGGCGTCAGGTGGAACGGTTGGTTAGCCTAGCGCCTGCCCTTTGTGTTGTGCGCCCGGGTGGCGGCGGGTTTGGTCATGCGAATGCCGCCGCAGCAAGAACTCGTTAGCAGCAACTTGCGTCCAGCGTCCTGGCCACCTTCAGGTCACCACCTGCGCGGAGGAAGCCCGCGGACCGATAGTCAGGCACAGAATGCTTCGCTCAACGCCTTGGCGCACTTGTCACCAAGTGGCCACGGGGAGTGTGGATTGCCAATCAACAGGAAGCTGCGTGTGAGACCGGATGTTAGTTTGACCACGCATGGTGCCGTCCAGGACTTGATGGGGCTGCGTCCTACATTGACCCACGCCACGGCGGCGAGCTTCTCAAATCCAGGGTCCGTGAACAGGGGAGCCTTTCGATCACATGCCAAATCTGCTACATCAAGGACCTGGTCGGCAAACACTGTTCCGACGAAGAACATGCTCGGACAGTCATCCGGAAGTTGATGAAGCTTGTCTGCAAGCTTGCTTCTGAGCCGTACCGCGAAGCTAGGCGAGCCGGGTTTTCCGCTTCCGTATTGGAACCAGACTCCTCCGTCGTCCTCGAACTGGATGGCTTCTATGATCGGATGTCCGAAGAAGTCCGCACCGTCTTCTGTCATGCGTATGGTCTGCCCTGAACTCAGCTTCGCTAGGCTCTCACCAGCAAGTTCCATATGACTAACTGCCTCTAGAGCTTTGGCAACTCCAGATACGTCACTCTTGACAGGCTTGTCATGCAGGACAACGCAGTATCCCCTGGGTGGACTCCAGTCCCCTAGAGCAAGTTGGACATGCTCCTCGAACTCTGGGTAGGGCCAGAAATCATCAGGAACCTTGGTGGCAACCTCTGAAGCGATGTCCTGTTCCCCGCACCTGAAGAGGGCATCGAAGCTGGCGCTGTTACACGGAACTTCGATGTCGAGCAAGTGCTGAGCCCGTGCGAGCACCCCAAGAACGTGACACTCATAGAAGTCACCCCAGTTGATAGTGGGTCGCCCAAGTCGCTTCTCTAGCGGATTGACCTTGTCTCCGACAGTCTCGCGGATACTCCGTAGGTCAATGCTCATTTGCAGGGCATAGCTGTCGTCCCAGCCCATGTGCTCACGCTCCCGTCACGTGCGGTCCCGATACCATCAAGAACCGCGTCAGGTGGAGTCGAACCTGAGCGCCGCGGCGGTAGGCCGGGCCTATCCGTTGGCTCCCCGTTTCCTTTGGGAGGGCCTCAATAGCCCGTCCATGACTCGGTTTCTCGGACCCGCTCATCGAACCGGACGTGCGGTTTTCCCGCATCCGGCTCTCGGACTGGTTTCACGTCAAGGCATGCAGGCGCGACATCCGCCGGCGGTCCTGCAACCGCACGAGGCCAAGCTCCCCCGCAGCGATCCAGGTGGCTGAATGCCGGGTCCCCCGCCCGGGGACCTTGTGTCGTCACCCTTGGCCTTGACGTAGAGCTTCCTCTGAAGCCTCCGGATCTCATCTGGAGTTGCCAAGCCCATGGCCAATCTCCTCTCCTCGGCTCCGTCCGAAGCACCCAGAACCAGGGCCACTTCCCTCCACCGGCGTTACCCGGCTTCCTTGGCAATATGGGCCCCTCCGACGCCCACCTCGACCCGCCCTCTACGAGGCGGTTGAGGGTCAGCGACTCCCTCACCTCGGTGGGCCTCCTGCCCCCACTACCCCGGCGAGTCATCCGGAGCCTTGGCGGTTGTCCCCGCTCCGGATGCGGCGGCCTTCCCCGCGTTAGCGTCGGGTCGGCACTCGCGACTGCATTTCGGGGCCTGCTCAGGGTTCACGCGTGTTGCGGCCCGCAGATTTGCTGGCTAGGAGGGCTTTTGTCCGAGTGGCTTGACGACCCCGGTCACCCGGAGGCCGTCCACCCGTAGCTACGAGGCTGTACCGCTAACTGCCTCGGCAGGACTTACACCTGCAAGAACGCGCCACCTTTCACGGCGCACGCTAACGAGCTTGCGGCTCAGTGGCGCCGGTTCGGGATTCCCGGTCGACGCACCGGACCCACCCGGCGTCCGCTGCAGCCGCGTCTTAGCCTGGCATACTGGCAGGGCTTGCCTGCTGACCGGTCTTCTCCGGTCGCACGCCGGCGCCTGCCGAGCAGTGAATCGTAAAGGACAAAGTGCAATCGGATCGCATGAGATTGCCGGCCTGCCGCGTAGAAGGGTTTCTGAGCGAGGCGACGCCTCACCGCATCCTGGTCAGTGACTTCCGAGAGAATACGAGGGCTCCCGGGTCTCCCCCAGGGGGCCTGACCCCTTAGACACCTAGCCCATCTGGCAGACGATCCCAGGAGATTAGATGGTCGCGCGGGGCTCACCTTGGCGGAGGAGGTGACCGAAGCTTCATCGCCGCCCTTGAGGTCGAGAGCTGGCACCTATTGGGAAGGAGTTCGGAGGCGGCCCGCGAATTGGGAGACTCGTAGCAGGCGGACTGGCCTAGTGTCCTCCAACCAGCAGAAGTGGGGCGGTTCACCTGGTGAAAGGCGAGCCCCAAGACACCAGCAAAGCGAATCGGCCGGACTTTGCGGACCTCATGCAAGTTTACTCTATCGTCAACGAAACGCAACGCTATGAGGGCGAGGGTATCTGGAGCCGCTTCAACATCATGGTGTCCCTACACATGGTCCTGTTGGGGGCCGTAGCGTTCGCTTACTCGTCCGGGCCCCCCAATGGTCAGGCCCTCATTAGTGTGTTGAGCGTCGGCGGTTGTCTCCTTTCCCTTTGGGGCATCTACGTTCTGCGGCGACTCTGGCTGTGGCACACGCACTGGAAGGATACGCTCCGGAATATCGAGTCGGAGTTCCCCGAGGGCCTGCCCAGACCGTTCGCGCACCGTCCACCAAACCTCAAGAAGAGCTCGGCATGGTATCAAAGCTGGCTACTCGCGTACACCCAGCCATTCATGATGATTCTGCTGCTCATTTGGCTGACTATCGCAGTACTCACCATCAGCGGAGCAACAGTGTAACGCCAGAACATCTGCCGAACCGACAAGGCGTGGTTAGGCCCACTGGCGCACTGGGGGCGTAGAGTGGCCGATCGGGCGAAACTCTCGAGGACGGGGGTAGACCTTGGGCGGGGACAAGAGTCCGGCCTCAGTGGCCGTCGTCCTTGCAACAGGTGAGAGCAGGCTTCTACTTCAACTCCGCGATGACGCCAAGGGCATTGAATACCCGGGCTACTGGTCGCTGATTGGGGGCTGGATAGAAGCTGGAGAGGACCCCCTGATCGCCGTTCGAAGGGAGATTCATGAAGAGCTTCAGACCCTGGATGGTGATTGCATCCTGCTCGGACCCGTGGTCTTCCTCGGCTCCGATGACAGGCAGGATCGTCCATGGACCGAGTATGTCTTCTACGCTCGTATACTCACGCCTCCAGACCAAGTCCGTATCAACGAAGGCAAGACCTTCGCCCTCTTTGCGTTCGATGAGTGCCAAAGCCTAGACAAGCTCGCGCCACATCACATGCGGTACGTAGACCAGTATCGGAGCCTGATAGAACCTTCTTTCGTTGCGGCTCAGAGCAGGAGAAGTGATGACGGGGGGACGCTGAGAATGACCGATATCCAGCAGTACATTGGCTTGAGTAGGTATGGGCTTGTGAAGGACTACCCTGCGCTGGAGGCTGGAGATGGCTTCGTGGTGACCACCACGAAGAACCCGACAGCCGCAATTCACACTCAGGCTGCTGCCAAGTTCATAGCCCTGCTCGAGTTCGCCAACAACGTGCCCCGGGGGAACCACTACCACCTGCGGAAGGTCGAGTACATGACTGTGCTCCGAGGCAAGCTCCGGTGCAGCTTCATGCTACCCAGTGAACCGGCCAAGACAACCGATACTATCCTCGAAGCCGGCCAAATGATGCGTATCCTACCGGGATGTGTGCACACTTTCACAGCGTTGGACGGCGACGTCTTGGCGCTCGAGTACTCGCCCCAGAGATACGAGGCCTCCGACGTGATTGTGGTTTCGTAACGGCAGCTTCGGCCTGGTTTCACTGTCGCTAGCTGTGCGAGGCATTGTCCGAGAGAGGGTCGCTTCTATGTCTCTGTGTCTCGATGGCGCACGTGTCATGGTTTTCGGAGGAACTGGAAGCCTTGGCGGACCTCTCGTCCGACGCCTCCTCGACCTGAAGCCCAGGGCGCTTATTGTGTTTAGTCGTGACGAGAAGAAGCAGGTTGATATGCGCCGCTGCTACTGTAATCATCCGGAGTTAGGGTTCGTCATCGGCGATGTCCGTGACCGGTCCCGAGTTCACGAAGCCCTCCGCGGAGTAGACATCGCCATCAACGCAGCCGCCCTTAAGCAAGTGCCGATTTGTGAGGAAGCCCCGACCGAAGCCCTCCTCACCAATGTGATCGGAGTAATCAACATAAGGCAGGAAGCTTTGGCCGCAGGCGTCGACACGGTCCTCTCAATCAGCACGGACAAGGCCGTGAAGCCTGTCAACGTCATGGGCATGACGAAGGCAATCGGTGAGCGGGTGCTGCTGACGCCTACCCCCATCGGATGTACGACGAGATTCCTGTGCGTACGGTATGGCAACGTGCTTGGGAGCAGAGGGAGCGTCGTCCCCCTGTTCTGCAAGTGCGTAGCCGAGGGTAGACCTCTCCCAATCACGGATACGTCAATGACACGCTTTATCGTGACGCTGGACGAGGCCGTGGATTCCATTTTGGCGGCAATCTCAGGCGGTCAGTCGGGAGAGGTATGGGTCAGGCACTCTCCGGCAGTTCGGATAGTCGACCTCGGACAGGCCATAGCCTTCGGCTTGCTCAACGGGCGATCGTACCCCATGACAGAAGTTGGGATCAGGGCTGGTGAGAAGGTCCATGAAATCCTTGTCTCAGCTGAAGAAATGCGGCATACCAGAGTAGACGGCAAGCACCTCCGCATTAGAGCGGACTACGCAAACAGCGATAGGCGGGTAGGCTTCACTGAGTACACCTCCCGGACTGAACGAAAACTCAGTGAGAGCCAAATCCTCGCTCTATTGAGGGCAGAAGGCTGGCTGTCGCCAGGTAGTCTCCCAGCGACCGACCAAATCGCCCTCGCATAGCCGGCTAGCGGCCAGAGGCTTGGGGTGGCGGATCACGAGTGCCTGCGCCCGGTGGGTCCGGTGGTGAGGACGAGTCGTATCCCTCCCGTTCAGCCAGAGATGAATGGCAGGCAGCATGGTCGCGGACAATTGCCGCTCAGGGATGAAGGTCCATGCACCAGTCCCTGTCGCCGGAACTGGGCCCGGACCTCAGCCCTGGGACAGCGCCCCAGCCGAATCATGGGTGGGCGACAAAGTACACGCTGTCCGCCGCTCCATTGATTATTCCGGGTGAAATCGTCCACCCGTCACCAACCGCGGGTCGGTGTGGCGCTTCGGAAGCGGCAGGACAGGTTACCGGAAGAGGTCAAGCGGATAGCGTGGAAGGCCCAGATGCGGCTGAACCACAAGTTCCGCCACCTGCTCGGCCGGGGCAAGCCCTAGCAACAAGGCGTGGTCGCGGTGGCCAGGGAGCTGCTGGGCTTTGTCTGGGACATAGCTCGCCAGGTCCGAGCTGGACAACTGAGTCAGGCGGACGACTGATCACATGACACGGCAGGGCGCGGTGGCAATGGGTGGGTCCGGCCACGGCACGGAGCATCCTCGACTGGGCTATGTGCTAAGGCGCCGGCCGAACGCACGATGTTAGACCGAGGCAGCTCCCGACGAACCAGGGTCATGCGGTACCCAATCCGCGAATATCAGGCTGATCAACCGTCGAGATTCGCCCGGCTCACCCGATGCCCCCTGCGCCCTGCTGGAGGCAGCACAGGATGATCAACAACTAGGCGGACACGATCCTGTGATTATTCCGCCTGAACCCGTCCACCCGTTCCGATCCAAAGCGTCCACCCATTCCGGTTGAACCCGTCCACTGAGTCCGATCCAAATCGTCCACCGATTCCGGTGGAACCCGTCCACCTCGCCGATAGCGAAGCGGCCCCCGGACACCACATCGGCCCATAGGGGTTCCTTCCGCCCGCTGGAAGCTCCCGAGACGTGAGTCTTGGGAAGGGGAACCGCTCTTGGCCAATCGGTAGGGTCGGGCGCGGGGCGCGGTGCCGTCGTCTCCGACGGTCCGTTTCCCCGGCCCGCCCTCCGAACCGGACGTGCGGGTCTCCCCGCATCCGGCTCTCCACAAGCCCGTGC
>Ga0315278_10003133_pt1 | contig 14774 bp, 15 predicted proteins | sample YL17G06_0_MG_FD_203880 | JGI IMG/M metagenome (GOLD analysis project Ga0315278, IMG submission 203880) | Sediment microbial communities from Yellowstone Lake, YNP, Wyoming, USA - YL17G06_0 | ecosystem: Environmental > Aquatic > Freshwater > Lake > Sediment | place: USA: Wyoming | collected... | reverse complement strand
AAAGCGCCGTGAGGAAGGCCGAAATGGAAAATGCGAGCCATTGGAAAGGCGGCTCGAATCCGATTTCGGTGTCGCGGAAGAGCCGCGCGATCCGGGGAGACATCCCGTAGAAGTGCGCGTCGATCCACACCCACCAGACGAGGGCCGCGAGCAGGCCGAAGGTGAGGATTCCGAACCAGTCGAGCGCCCCGGAGAAGCCGCGCTGCAGCGTGTCCACTTCCAGCGCAGCGAGCAGGCACAGTGGCAGCAGGAGCGGCATCGCGTAGATCGCGCGCGGCTCCGCCATCGCCAGCAGACCCAAGGTGATCACCAGCGCCAGCGCGCCCGGCAGCAGGACCCCGGGCGTGGCCAGTCCGCCGTTGAATCCGCGGCCGCGCGTCCAGAGCGTCCACAGCACCAGCGGGAGCGCGGGCCACGCGATCCACGGCATGTTCCGGACAAGATAGGACGGGTCGCTCGATGTCCCCGCCGCGAGCGGCGTGAAATAGTCGCCGATCGACTGCGCGGCCCACCACGCCTGCAGGTGCGACGGCGCGTGCGCAGCGAGCGCCAGCGGCCACGAGCCCGCGAGGGGCAGCGCAATGGCCAGCGCCACGGCAATCGTCAGCGCGTATTGCGGGGTTCGCCAGCCGGCGGACGCCAGCGGCAGCACGGCCGCGGTGAGCCCGAGCCACAGCGGGCCCATGAAGCCGCGGGAGAGGAACGCGACCGCGACGCCGAGCCCGACCAGGGCGCCGCCTGCCGTCGCCCGTCGCAGCGCGAGCGAGAAGCCGTACAGCGCCAGCGCCACGCCCAGAAGCAATCCCATTTCGGGCGACAACTGGTGCGCGCGGTCCCAGAGTCCGACCGAGCCGATGAACAGCAGCACCGGCAGCCAGCGAAACGTGCGGCCGTACAGTTCGCGCGCGGTCGCAGCCAGGAGCAGCAGCGTCAAGGCGAGCATCGCGCCCGCGGCAAGGCGCGCCGCATCGTGCGCGGGCAGCACCCCGGCAAAGGCCTGGCCGAAGAGGGCTGCCGCGGCGTAGGCGAGCGGCGGGCGGTCGATGAACGGCTCGCCGGCCAGCGTCGGCACCAGCCAATCGCCGGTCTGCATCATTCCCCAGGCGACGCCGAACGTGGTCGCGTCCTCCGTTTTCCACGGGTCGTGACCGACGAGACCGAGCAGAACCCACGCCCCGCACAGCAGGACGAGCCCCAGTTGCTTCAGCCCGCGGTAGGGACCCGAGGGGCTCAGCGTGGTCGTATCGTCGGCAGGGGCTCTAAAGCGGGGCATGCGGCGGGTCGGTGGCGGGAAAACAATGATCCCGAAGGGGGCGCGGAAAGAAAAAGGCAGCCGAAGCTGCCTTTCTCGCGCGAATCGAGAGTTCGCCTACGCCGAAGCGGCGGTCGTTTTCGACCCGTAGCGCTGGCGGAACTTCTCGACCCGGCCCGCGGTGTCCATGACCTTCTGCTTGCCAGTATAGAACGGGTGGCAGGCAGAGCAAACCTCGACGTGCAGCGGTTTGTTGACGGTCGAGCCGGTGACAAACGTGGTACCGCAGCTGCAAGTGACTTGAATTTCGTTGTACTTGGGGTGGATTCCGGTCTTCATCATGTCCTCACCTGGGTTCCGGCTCGCCGCGCGCACGCGGGAGCCGTCCCGCGAAGCGTCGATCGTCGGCTGCCGGAGCACCGGCCATCGGGAAAACCCGCAACCGGCGCACGGCGACAAACGAAAATTATCCCCTTTTTCGCGCTGCAATGCAACGGCGGCAACGAGCGCTCTCGAAGGTTGGGCGAAGGAGGCGGACTTTCAACCCTCGGCGAAAGCGGGGCGCGAATCTGGCGGCCGGATTTCCGGGAAACCCGGGTCCGACCTCGCCTCAGCCCCTGCGCATCGAGTCGAAAAAATCCGCGTTGTTCTTGGTCTGCTTGACCTTGTCGAGCAGGAATTCCATCGCGTCGAGTTCGTCCATGGGGTAGAGCAGTTTCCGCAGCACCCAGACTTTTTGCAGGATATCGGGCTTCAGCAGGAGTTCCTCGCGGCGGGTGCCGGATCGGTTGACGTTGATCGCCGGGTAGATCCGCTTCTCGGCCATCCGGCGGTCGAGATGGATTTCCATGTTGCCCGTGCCCTTGAATTCCTCGTAGATCACGTCATCCATCCGCGACCCGGTGTCGATGAGCGCGGAGGCGATGATCGTCAGCGAGCCGCCTTCCTCGATGTTGCGCGCGGCGCCGAAAAAACGCTTGGGCCGCTGCAGCGCATTGGCGTCGACGCCGCCGGTAAGCACCTTGCCGGAGGCGGGCACCACGGTGTTGTAGGCGCGCGCCAGCCGGGTAATCGAGTCGAGCAGGATGACGACATCCTTCTTGTGCTCGACGAGGCGCTTCGCCTTCTCGATGACCATTTCGGCGACCTGCACATGGCGAGTCGCGGGTTCGTCGAACGTCGAGGAGACGACTTCCCCGCGCACCGAACGCTGCATCTCCGTCACTTCCTCGGGACGCTCGTCGATCAGCAGCACGATCAGGATCACGTCCGGGTGGTTGGCGGCGATCGAATGCGCCACGTGCTGGAGCATCACCGTCTTGCCGGACTTGGGCGACGAAACCAGCAGGCCGCGCTGGCCCTTGCCGATTGGCGCGACGATGTCGATGATCCGGCCGGTGATGTTCTCCTCGGCCTTGATGTCGCGTTCCAGGATCAGCGGCTCGTCGGGAAAGAGCGGCGTCAGATTCTCGAACAGGATCTTGTTCTTGGCGTTCTCGGGCGGCTCACCGTTGACCCGGTCGACCTTCACCAGCGCGAAGTAGCGCTCACCGTCCTTCGGCGTGCGGATCTCGCCCTCGATCGTGTCGCCGGTGTGCAGGTTGAAGCGGCGGATCTGCGATGGCGAGATGTAGATGTCGTCGGTACCCGCGAGATACGAGGTGTCCGGCGAGCGCAGGAAGCCGAATCCGTCGGGCAGCACTTCCAGCGTGCCGTCGCCGAAGATGCTTTCGCCCTTCTTCGCCTGCTGTTTGAGCATCGCGAAGATGAGGTCGTGCTTGCGCATCCGATTCGCGCCCTCGAGTTCCATCGAGTTGGCGATGTCCACGAGCTCGGTGACGTGCTTGGATTTGAGTTCAGACAGTTGCATGGCGCGGGAGGCGTGCGGAAAGGACGAAGGCGGCGGAGTGCCGCGGGAACAATCTAGGGAGCGTGGCGCCCGGGAAAATGCGAGGCGGCGCCGTGAGCGGTGCTGCGCATCCGCCCCTCAGACCGAGGGGGATGCCGCGCGCACGAAGGTCAGCGTAGCGGGTTCAGAGATTGCTGTCAACAAAAGCGGTTAGCTGCGACCGGGACAGGGCGCCGACCTTTTGCGCGTGCACCGTCCCCCCTTTGAACAGGATGAGCGTCGGAATCCCGCGAATGCCGTACTTGCTCGTGACCGCCGGATTGGCATCGATGTCGAGCTTGGCAACGGTCAGGCGGCCGGCGTAGTCCCTGGCCACGTCTTCGAGCACCGGGGCGATCATCTTGCATGGCCCGCACCATTCGGCCCAGTAATCCACCAGCACCGGCGTGGAGGACTTGAGGACCTCGTTGTCGAAGGTGGCGTCGGAAACGTGCTTGATGTGTTCGCTCATTGCATCCTCGGGGAGGGCCGGACCTGCGGCACACCTAACCATCGGGAGCCGCCGCAGTGTGGGCCAGAAAACAACGTTAGCTGAAGCCCGCGTCCCGCGCAAGCGCCGACGGGAATCTCCGGACCGATTACCCGCAGATGCGGGTCCTATTTGGTAAAATCAACCTTTTTCTGCGCGGGGCCATGCGATGACCTACGTCGTTACCGAGAGTTGCATCCGCTGCAAGTACACCGACTGTGTCGATGTCTGTCCGGTCGATTGTTTCCGGGAAGGCCCCAATTTCCTCGTCATCGATCCCGACGAGTGCATCGACTGCACGCTGTGCGTGGCTGAATGCCCCGTCGAGGCGATCTTTGCCGAGGACGATGTCCCCGCGGATCAGCAGCAGTTCACGGCGCTGAACGCCGAGCTGTCGAAGCTGTGGAAGCCGATCATCGAGCGCAAAGCGGCCCCGCCCGATGCCGACGAGTGGAAAGACGTCCGGGAAAAGCTGAAGCACCTCGAACGCTGATTCGCCCCGGTCGCGGGCGGTCGACGGGATGGCCGGGGTGCCGCCACCCCCGAACCGGTCGGCCCGCCGTTTGACCCGATCGCGCAAACGCCCGTAAAATCACGAGCTTTTGCCGCCCAGAACCCTCACGCTCCGACCCGACAATGACCAAACTGACCCTATTTGCCGTGGCTGCAGCGGCCGCGCTGGCCGTCTCGGCATCGATTGACGCTGCCGCGCAGGGCGCCCCCGGGGATCCCGTTGCCGGCCAGCAGAAGACCCAGATGTGCGCCGGGTGCCATGGCATCGAAGGCTGGCGTACGGCCTTTCCGGAGGTCTACAAGGTGCCCAGGATTGCCGGCCAGCATGCGGCTTACCTGACCAAGGCGCTGCAGGAGTACAAGAGCGGCGAGCGCAGCCACCCGTCGATGCGCGCGATCGCCGCATCGCTTTCCGACAAGGACATGGCCGACCTCGCCGCTTACTACGGACAAACCGGCCTCAAGACTGCGGTGAAATGAGAATGAGCAAGCAACGGTTGATTTCCCTCGTCGTCGCCGCATCGGTTGCCGCCACCCTGGCCGCCACCGGTGCGCGGGCCGCGAACATCGAGGCCGGGAAGGCCAAGGCCAAGGAAGTTTGCGCGGCATGCCATGGCGAGGACGGCAACAGCCAGGTGCCCGACTATCCCAAGCTGTCCGGTCAGCATCGCGACTATCTGGCGAAAGCGCTGCGCGATTACAAATCGGGATTGCGCAAGAACGCGATCATGGCGGGTTTCGCCGGCGCGCTGTCGAAAGACGACATCGAGAACCTCGCTGCCTACTTTGGCTCGCAGCCGGCGGTGGTGTCGTCCCGGTACTGAGCGCGTCGAGCGCGCGACCGGCACGCTCGCCATCACCTTGCAGGGTCAGCACAAAGAGGTCGATGCCGGGGCCAGTCCCGGCCCGTCAGCGCTGGCGCTCGAGGCAGGACAGGTAGAGCGTCGCGTCCGGCGGCCTGCCGTGCCGCTGCGCGTGCCAGACGACCTCGGCCAGGCACTCGAGCATGGCATGCAGCGCCCCGTGCGCGTCGCCTCTGGCGGCTCGCAGCCGCTCGAAATGGGCGCGAATGCCGGGCGGCTGATCGATCGAGAGCTGTTCGGCGAGCGCGAGGTGCAGCGACAGGTGCAGGAACGGGTTGATGTCTCCCGCCTCGGGGCGATAGTCGCGGTCGAGATGGCGGTCCGGGTCGTCGATGATCGGGTGATATTCCGGATGCAGCGCAATGATCCCGGCGGCGATCTGCTCGAGGCCGGTGAGCGGCGCTTGCGCGCGATGCCTGGCCCAGGCGTCGGCGAGGAAGCGCCGCGCCTCGTCGCGGGATGGATCGAACACGCGGGAACCTACGCCGTCTTGTCGCGGAATTCGCAGAGATCGCGGATGATGCATCCGCCGCACTTCGGCGACCGCGCCACGCAGACGTAGCGCCCGTGCAGGATCAGCCAGTGGTGCGCATCCTGCCTGAATTCGTCGGGCACGAATTTCACCAGCTTCTGCTCGACCTCGTCCACATCCCGGCCCGGCGCGAGCCCGGTGCGGTTGGCGACTCGGAAGATGTGCGTGTCGACCGCAATCGTCGGCTGCCCGAACGCGGTGTTGAGAATCACGTTGGCCGTCTTGCGCCCGACGCCGGGGAGCTGTTCCAGCGCTGCGCGGTTCGCCGGAACTTGGCCGCCGTGCTCGCGGAGCAGAATCTCCGACATCGCAACGATGTTCTTCGCCTTGTTGCGCCAAAGGCCAATCGTCTGCACGTAGGGAGTGAGGCCCGGGACCCCAAGATTCGCGATGGCGGCGGGCGTGTTGGCGACGGGGAACAGCCTGGCCGTTGCCTTGTTGACGCCCTTGTCGGTCGCCTGCGCCGAAAGCACGACCGCGACCAGGAGTTCGAACGGGGTTCGGTGGTGCAGTTCCGTCGTCGGGTGCGGATTCGCCGCGCGCAGGCGTTCGAAGATCAGCCGGCGCTGTTGCGGATTCACGGCTTCGCCGGCGCGGCGCCGGCGGCGAGTTGCGCGAGCCGTGCGAGGCGCGGCGCCTCGTTGGCCTTCAGCCCCGGGTCGTCCTTCAACGCCGCGTATGCCTTCGCGGCCCATGGGGCGGCGCCGGCGGCATCGCCGCGGGCGAGTGCAATCTCGGCCAGTTCTTCATACACGTAGCCGTCCGGCTCGCCCTGCCGGTCGTATGCAGCGGCCAGCGAGCGCTGGATCAGTTCGGCTTCGTCGAGCTGCGAGAGCGAACGCAGCGCGCGCGCGATCATCCAGCGCGCGGTCAGAACGCCCCCCGGATCCCCCCGGGCCTCCCAGGCCGGGAGCGCCTTGCGGAAGTACTCGAGCGCCACCCCGTACTCGCCCTGTTCGAGATAGGTCTGGCCGATGTTGTTGTACAGCGAAGCGAGCCAGCGCTTGGTGCGGGCATCGCCGCTGCGCTCGGTCATCGCCACCGCCTTCAGGTTCCAGCCCAGCCGGTCCGCTGGCGGTGACGCGATGCCAAGCATGTGGGCAGCATCGATGGCGTAGAACGCATCGTCGTTGCACTCCGCCAGCGCCAGCGCCTCGGCGAACAGCGGCACGGCGCGCTCCGGCGATCCCGACGAGTTGAAGGTGCGGCCCCGTTCCAGCAGGTAACGGACCCGAAGGTGCGACGGCGCGCCTTCGAGTCTCGCTTCGACGAGGTCGAGTGTCGCGTGGGCGTCGGCGAATTGACGGCGCAGGCCTTGCGTGCGCGCGATCTGCGTGGTGACGACGAGCGCCTGCGGATCTCCCTCCGGCCATTGCGCAAGCTCGGCACGGAAGCGCTGCTCGGATTCCGCCGGCTTGCCGAAGTTCCATTGCTGGTCGAGGCGGGCGGAGAACAGGGCGATGGCTGGGGTCGCGGCGTCGGCGGTCATGATCGAACTGGCGGCAACCGCCAGCAACAGGAGAAGGGCTCGCGCAGGCATCAGGCCCGGCTGATTTTCGTCGCGCCCGCCGCGCGCCGCGTGCGGGCGCGGACGAAGGCCGCGGCGACCGCCTGCTGCCGGCGCGCGCGCTGCGGATCGTCGGCCGGTGGGGCATCGCGGCGGAGCGGCAGCTCCGCATCCCGTTGTGGATTGTCCCCGGCCAACGCGAGCCGGCGCTGGCGGGCCCCGTAGCGCAGGCGCGCCTCCCTTGCATCCTCGGCGCTCCAGGTACGGCCCGCGGGAAGGATTTCGATGCAATCGACGGGGCAGGGCGGGACACACAGCGCGCAGCCCGTGCACAGCGCGGACACCACGGTGTGCATGCGTTTGGCGGCGCCCACGATCGCGTCCACCGGGCAGGCCTGAATGCACAACGTGCAGCCGATGCACCATGCTTCGTCAATGCGGACGACCGTCGGGGGTTCGTGGGTGCCGTGCGCCGGGTCGAGCGGGATCGGCGGCCGTGCGGTCAGCGTGGCGAGCGTCACGATCACGGCTTCGCCGCCAGGCGGGCAGCGGTTGATCGCATCGCCTTCCACGATGGCGTCGGCATACGGCCGGCAGCCATCGTAGCCGCAGCGCCGGCATTGCGTCTGCGGCAGTGCGGCGTCGAGCCGGTCGGCGAGGCTTGCGGATTCCATCGAGCCGACATTCTAACGGTGCGCGCGCTGTGCGGCTTGCGTTTGCTGAACTCCGGCGGGCGTTGCTCCTGAGCGCGCCCGCGTCCCACTTCCGACCTGCGCCCGGCGCCGGGCTGCTCGCCGATCTCGCGCGGCGCGCACTTGCGTTGGCCGGCTGGCGCATCGTGCCGGCGCAACCGGTGCCGATGCGATGCGTCGTCGTGTTCCATCCGCACAGGTCGAACCGGGATTTTCCGATCGGCCTGCTGGCGAAATGGGCGCTGCAAATCCGCTTCCGCCGGATCGGCAAGGACTCGATGTTCAAGTGGACGGTCGCCGAGTTTGCGGCAGGCGGCCGGACGGCCGACAATGGACGCCGGCGTCCACCACCGGAATTCCTTGACGATGCCGCCGCGCCCCGCTGTCCCGTCGACCGCCGATCCAGCACGCGGTGATCTCCATGATCGTGCGCATGGTCACCGCGAGCCGCCGGGTCACGTCCATCGGGTCGTGCCGTCAACGTCCGCGACGCTCCCCGCGCTGTGGGCCGCGCTCGCCCTCACGGCGGGGTTCGGGGTCGTCGAGGCCATTGCCGGCTGGCTCGCGGGCTCGCTGGCGCTGATCTCGGACGCAGGGCACATGGCGACCGACGCGGCGGGCCTGCTGGTAGCGCTGATTGCGCAGGCGATCGCGCAGCGTCCTCCGTCACGGCGCGCGTCATACGGCTATGCGCGCGCGGAGGTGCTCGCCGCATTCATCAATGCGCTGGCCATGCTGGTGCTGGTCGTCTGGATCGTCGTGGAGGCGGTGCAGCGCCTGCTTGCCCCATTGCCCGTCGCCGGTCCGCTGGTGATGATGGTTGCCGCGGTGGGGCTTGTCGTCAACGTCATCGTTGCATGGATGCTGTCGCGCGCCGCCGGCAGCATCAACGCGCGCGGCGCGCTGCTGCATGTGTTCGGCGATCTGCTGGGTTCGGTCGCGGCACTGATTGCCGGCGCGGTCATCCACTTCACCGGCTGGATGCCGATCGATCCCATTCTCTCGCTGGTCGTCGCGCTGCTCATCCTGCGCTCGACGTGGGAGTTGCTGCGCCAGTCGACCGGCGTGTTGATGGAGCGCGTGCCGGCGCATCTTTCGTACGAGGCGATCGGCCGGGCGCTCGCCGCACTGCCGGGCGTGACCGGTGTCCATGACCTGCACGTGTGGCACATGAGCGCGGAACGGGTCGCGCTTTCGGCGCACGTCACGCTTGGCGACGGCGAGGCATGGCCACGGACACTCGCGTCGGCGCAGCGGATGCTGGCCCGGGACTTCGGCATCGACCACGTCACGCTGCAGCCGGCGTGGCCGTTGCCGCTGTCGAACCGGCGGGTGATCCCCGTTGCCTCCGCCAACCCTTCGGAGCCCGAATCGCCCAAGGAGGCCGAGGTCAGATCCACTCCGCGCGCCTGAAGCGCCAGAAGAGGATGAGGTCGATCCCGAACATCAGCGCCAGGGCGTACGGATAACCAAACGCCCACTTGAGCTCGGGCATGAGGTCGAAGTTCATGCCGTAAATGCCCGCGATCAGCGTCGGCACGGTGATCAGCGCACCCCACGCCGCCAGGCGCTTGGTCACTTCGCTCTCGGACAGGCTGATCATCGCGATGTTGACGGTGATCGCCGTGGCCAGCATTTCACGGATGTTCTCGATGGCCGCGTTGATCCGCGACAGGTGGTCATAGACGTCCCGGAAATACTCTTGCGTGCCGATGCACAGCTGCGGGACGCGCCCGCCGTAGAGCTTGCCGACATCCTCCATCAGCGGCGCCGCCGCGTGCTTCAGCGTCATCAGCCGCCGCTTCAGCCCATAGAGCTCCTCGATCCGGCCGCGGGTGGAGGAGCCGTCGAACAAGCGGCTCTCGGCGTCCTCCAGCGACGACTCGAGGTCATCGAGAATCGGGAAGTAGCGGTCGACGACGGCGTCCATGACCGCGTACAGGACGAAGCCTGAGCCGAAGCGCAGCAGCTCCGGCTCGCGCTCGCAGCGTGTCCGGACGTCGGTGAAGCCCTTGTGCGCCCGGTTGCGCACCGAAAGGATGTAATTCTTGCCGGCAAAGATGTCGACCTCGCCGACGATGAGTTCTTCCTCCGAGCCCGCGGGGGCGGTCTCGACCGTCTGCAGGACCGCGAACAGCGAATCTTCGTATTCCTCGATCTTCGGCCGCTGGTGGCCCTTGTGGGCGTCCTCGACGGCAAGCGGATGCAGTCCGAACTCGTCCGCCATCACATCGAGTTCCTCCGGTGTCGGCTCGGACAGCGCGACCCACACGAAACAGTCGGGACGGCTCACGTACTCGCTGATCGCCTCGATCGGGATATCGGCGAGCTTCTTGCCGTCCTGGTAGGCGGCGCAGTTGATCAGCATGGGCGGGTCGGGAGGGCGTGGCTGCCCCGATGATAACGAGGCCGCGACATTGGCGCCATGCCGACCCGAAATGGATGGCGCGGCCGTCGGTCCGCGCGGACGGGATCGCGCCTCGCGGCGATACCCGCCGCCGATGACGCCGTGCTTCCATGCTATATTTCAAATGACCCAGAGTCAGTTACGCCCCGCCCATGTCCCGCGTCGCGGCGGACACTGTCTGTCGTATCGCCTGCCTGCCGAGCCTTGTCCGTGCCGCCGCCTTTGCCGAACGATACCTCCGCCCTGTCGGCCTCCGCACCGGACCAGCGCGCTTCCGCGGGGGGGCGCACACCGCAGGAGCTTGCGCTGCTGCTCACGCTGGCCGCGGTGCAGTTCACGCATGTCCTGGACTTCATGATCATGATGCCGCTGGGCCCGCAGTTCATGCGCCTGTTCGGGATCGGGCCGCAGCAGTTCGGATTTCTCGTCTCGTCGTACACGTTCGCCGCCGCGGCGAGCGGGTTCATCGCCGCCTTCTGGATCGACCGGGTCGACCGCAAGCGTGCGCTGCTCGCGCTCTACGGCGGGTTCGTCGTGGCGACCGCGCTGTGCGGTGCCGCCCCCAGCTATGAACTGCTGCTGACTGCGCGGGTCGTCGCCGGGATATTCGGCGGGGTGATCGGCGGGCTGGTCTTTGCGATCGTCGCCGATGCGGTGCCCTACGCACGGCGCGCGCGGGCGACGGCGATCGTCGCCGCCTCGTTCTCGCTGGCCGCGGTGGCCGGGGTGCCGCTCGCGATCTGGCTCGCCGTGCATTTCTCGTGGCGGGCGCCGTTCCTCCTGCTGGCGGCGACGAGCGTCGGCGTCGGTGTCGCCGCGATGCGGCTGTTGCCGCCGTTGCGGGCCCATCTCGCGCATGTCCAGGCCCGGCACCCGCTCGAGCAGCTGCGGTTGATCTTCGGCGTGCCGAACCATCTGCGTGCGTTCGCCTTCATGATCACGCTGATGTTTGCCGGCTTCATGGTGATTCCGTTCATCGCGCCGTACAACGTCGCCAACGTCGGCATCTCCGAATCGGATCTGGCCGTCATGTATTTCGCCGGCGGGGCGACCACGCTCTTCACCGCGCAGATTTTCGGCCGCCTGGCCGATCGCCACGGCAAGAAGCGGATGTTCACGATCCTCGCGCTCATTTCGATCGTCCCGATCCTGATCACGACGCATCTGCCGCGACTGCCGCTCGCGGCCGTCATCCCCTTCGCGATGCTGTTCTTCGTCTTCGTCACCGGCCGCTTCGGGCCGGCGATGGCGCTCATCACCGGCAGCGTCGAGCCGCGCCTGCGCGGCAGCTTCATGAGCTTCAACGCGTCGATCCAGCAACTGGGCTCGGGTCTCGCCGCGATGACCGCCGGGTTGATCATCGGCCGCGCCCCCGACGGCAGCCTCACGCATTACGGCACGGTCGGCTGGCTGGCGGCAGGCTGCACGCTGCTGGGCATCTGGCTTGCGCACCGGATCCGCGTTGTCGGCGACGGCCCGGTCGCCGCGACCCGCGCGAGCGGGTAACATCTCGCCCACTCCCGACAATCCGCGCGCAGCACGCACGGCGCGTTTCCGGCTTCCCTGCGATGATCATCCAGTCGTTGCTCGACACCGATCTGTACAAGTTCACGATGATGCAGGTCGTCCTGCATCACTTCCCCGGGGCGCAGGTCGAGTACCGGTTCCGGTGCCGCAACCCGAACGTCGACCTGACGCCTTACGTTGCCGAAATACGGGATGAAATTCGTGCAATGTGCGGCTTGCGCTTCCATGCCGACGAGCTCGCCTATTTGCGCGGCTGGCGTTTCTTCAAGAGCGATTACGTCGATCTGCTCGGGCTCTTCCAGCTCGACGAGCGCTTCATCCGCGTCGAGCGCCTGGCCGGATCCGACCGCGAGATCGACATCACGATCAAGGGGCCGTGGCTGCACACGATCCTGTTCGAGGTTCCGCTGCTGGCGATCGTCAGCGAGGTCTACTTTCGCAACACGCGCGCGAATGCGGACCTGACCGACGGCCGCCGCCGGCTCGAGGCCAAGATCGGTCTGATCAACGCGGTTCCGGACCCCGAGTTCCGCGTCGCCGACTATGGCACGAGGCGGCGGTTTTCGAGGGAATGGCAGGACGAGGTCGTGCGGACGTTGCACGACAGCATCGGCCAGAAATTCGTCGGCACCAGCAACGTCCTGCTCGCGATGCGGCACCGGCTGACGCCGCTTGGCACGATGGCGCACGAGTACCTGCAGGCGTGCCAGGCGGTGGGACCGCGGCTGCGCGATTCGCAGGTGTTCGCGTTCAATACCTGGGCGCGCGAGTATCGCGGTGACCTCGGGATCGCGCTGTCCGACGTCTGCGGGATGGACGCGTTCCTGCGCGACTTCGACCTCTTCTTCTGCAAGCTGTTCGACGGCGTCCGCCACGATTCCGGGGATCCGTTCGATTGGGGCGAGAAGCTGATTGCGCATTACCAGAAGATGCGCATCGACCCGCACACCAAGACGATGGTGTTTTCCGACAGCCTCAACGTGCCGCTCGCGATCCGGCTGTTTGAATATTTCCGCGGGCGGATGCATACCGCGTTCGGCATCGGCACCAATCTCACCAACGATCTCGGCTTCGACCCGCTGCAGATCGTGGTCAAGATGACCCGCTGCAACGGCCAGCCCGTGGCCAAGATCAGCGACGAGCCGTCGAAGGCGATGGATTACGATCCGTCGTACGTCGCGTACCTGCGCGAGGTGTTCCAGGTGCCGGTCGTGCCGTCAGACGCGGCTTCGGGGTAGAGTGCTTCATGGCGACTCCAATTGCCAAACCTTCTGCCGACCCGGCGCCGAGTCGTCCGTTGCCGGAGCAGGCGGAAGCCTCCCGCCGCGAGGATCGACGGTTGCCCCTCGAGGATGTCCTGCGGCTGCTGGTCGCCGATGGCCTGGTCGCCGCCGCCGACGCCGAGAAGCTCGCCCGCTCGCGCTCGGTCCGGATCGAGCATCCGCTCGAAATGATCGCCGAGCAGAAATGGAAGTCGCTCGCTGCGCCGCACAGGGTGCTGGTCCTCGAATGGCTGGTCGAATGGCTTGCCGGCAAGCTTGGCGTGCGCTACCTGCACATCGACCCGTTGAAGATCGACCTCGGCGGCGTCACGCAGACCATGTCGAATGCCTATGCCGAGCGCTACCGGATCCTGCCGGTCGAGGTCACGCACAACACCCTCACGATCGCCACCGGCGAGCCGCTCATTACGTCATGGGCCGACGAGCTCGCGCGGATGCTGCGGATCCGGGTCGAGATCGTGTTCGCAAATCCGCAGGACATCCGTCGCTACCTGGGGGAGTTCTACAACCTCGCCCGCTCGATGAAGAAGGCGCAGGAGCATGCTCCCGGCGAGGTCTCGCTCGCGCGCAATTTCGAGCAGCTGGTGGCGCTCGGCCAGCTCGACGCCAACGACAGCCACGTCATCCACATCGTCGACTGGCTGTGGCAGTACGCGTTCGAACAGCGCGCCTCGGACATTCACATCGAGCCCCGCCGCGACATCGGCGTCGTTCGCTTCCGGATCGATGGCGTGCTGCACCAGGTGTATACGATTCCCGCGCCGGTGCTGATCGCGATGACGTCGCGGATCAAGCTGCTCGCCCGAATGGAGATCGTGGAAAAGCGGCGGCCGCAGGATGGGCGGATCAAGACGGTCACGCCGGAGGGCGACGAGGTCGAGCTGCGGATCTCGACGATGCCCACCGCGTTCGGCGAGAAACTGGTGATGCGCATCTTCAGCCCCGACGTGCTGGTCCGCGATTTCAGCGAACTGGGCTTCAGCAGCGGGGACTGGGAGCGCTGGGAACAGATGATCAAGGAACCCAACGGGATCATCCTGGTCACCGGCCCCACGGGTTCGGGCAAGACGACGACCCTCTACTCGACGCTGAAGCAGCTCGCCACCCCCGAAGTGAACGTCTGCACGGTCGAGGATCCGATCGAGATGATCGAGCCGGCGTTCAACCAGATGCAGGTGCAGCCGGCGATCGGCGTCGACTTCGCGCACGGCGTGCGAACGCTGCTGCGGCAGGACCCCGACATCATCATGGTCGGCGAGATCCGCGATCGCGAGACCGCAGACATGGCGGTGCAGGCGGCGCTGACCGGTCACCTGGTGCTGTCCACTCTGCACACCAACGACGCGCCGACCGCGGTCACCCGGGCACTCGATCTCGGCGTGCCTCCGTATCTCATCAGCTCAACGCTGCTCGGCGTGATGGCGCAGCGCCTGGTGCGCACCTTGTGCCCGCATTGCAAGGCACCCGTCGAGCCGCCGGATGACGACAGCTGGCGTGCCATCACGGCGCCGTGGCGCGCGGAAAAGCCGGCGCAAGTGATGGGGCCGATCGGTTGCCTCGAGTGCCGAATGACCGGTTACCTTGGTCGCATCGGGCTCTACGAAATCATGCTGATGACGCCGGCGATCCGGCAACTCATCGGCACGGGTTGCGACGACGCGAAAATTCGGGAACAGGCCTACAAGGACGGGATGAAGCCGTTGCGGGTGTCCGGCGCAATGAAAATTGCGGCCGGGATCACGACCGCGGAGGAAGTGCTGAAAGTCGCCCCGTTGGCATAGCGCCAGGACCCGCCCGTTGGCGGCGGCGAGGGCCGAAGG
>Ga0315278_10003132_pt1 | contig 14775 bp, 14 predicted proteins | sample YL17G06_0_MG_FD_203880 | JGI IMG/M metagenome (GOLD analysis project Ga0315278, IMG submission 203880) | Sediment microbial communities from Yellowstone Lake, YNP, Wyoming, USA - YL17G06_0 | ecosystem: Environmental > Aquatic > Freshwater > Lake > Sediment | place: USA: Wyoming | collected... | reverse complement strand
TGTGCCCAGGCGCACGGCTCCCGATATAAAGGACAGCCGGTCGGCAGTTTTGGAAGCTTCGGCGCCTGGAGTTTTTACCCCACCAAGAATTTGGGTGCCATTGGTGATGCCGGTGCCGTCACGACCTCATCGGCAGAACTTGCAGGAAAGGCCCGCGCGCTGCGTCATTATGGTCAAACCGAGCCTCATCACCACCAGTTCCTGGGCATGAACAGTCGGCTGGATGAGTTGCAGGCCGCCATCCTGAGGGTCCGATTGCAACATCTAACAGGCTGGACCAAACGGCGGCGAGAGATAGCCAAGATGTATCATGCGGGCATACATAATCCGCAAGTGCGACTGTTGCCGCCACCAGCTGAGGTCGAGCGTCATGTGTACCACCTGTTTGTGATCACCTGCCAGCAACGCGATGCGTTGCAAGCTCATTTGAAGGCACAGGGAGTCGAATCGCTGATTCACTACCCGTTCCCCGTTCATAAACTGGAGGTCTGTCGCTCGCTTCCGCAAGATCCATTAGGCTTGAAACACACAGAGCGACATGCGGCAAGTTGTTTATCTCTGCCTTGTCACCCCGGGCTGACCGAAGAAGATATCGAGAGGGTGATCCAGGCCGTGAACAGCTTCTGATTGAAAATCCCAAGATGAACCATTACGTCACGCTATTCGACGGCAATTTCTTGCCCCAGGGCTTGGCGCTGCATGAATCGTTGGTCCGTCATGCGGCTCCCTTCACGCTCTGGGTGCTGTGTGTAGACGATAAAGCCAAGCAGGTGTTGGATAAGCTACAGAAGCCGGAGATTCGCTCGCTGGCGGTCTCTGAAATTGAGACGCTGGAGTTGTTGGCGATCAAGCAACAGCGAAGCCGCGTCGAGTATTGCTGGACGTTGACGCCGATGACACCCAAGATCGTGTTTGACCGGGATCCCTCAGTCGAGCGCGTGACCTATCTCGATGCCGATATGTGGTTTCTCAAAAGTCCCGATCCGATCTTTCAGGAATTCGAAACCTCGGGGAAATCAGTCTTAATTACCGATCATGCGTATGACGCTGAAAGTGATCGATCGATGACCAGCGGACAGTATTGCGTGCAGTTCATGACGTTTGTTCGGGGGGAAAGCGAGGCTGTCCGTCAGTGGTGGGAGGCGCGTTGTCTCGAATGGTGTTTCGCGCGGCGTGAAAAAGGAAAGTTCGGCGACCAGAAGTACTTACATGATTGGCCAACCCGTTTCCCGAACGATGTGCATGTGCTCAAGCAGCTCGATCGCCTGCTTGGACCTTGGAATGCCAGACGCTTCCATTCTTCACGTGCGATCGCATGGCATTTTCATGGTCTGCGTCTATTAGGGGAAGGCACAGTGCAGTTGCACCCAGGCTATTCGGTCCCAAAAGACGTCGATACCCAGATCTATCTTTTGTACGTCCAGGCGCTTCACCGCGCGATTGATCAGATCGGCAAGCCGATCGTCCAAAGCAGTTCGGCAAGTGTGTCGCAGGTCATACCCCCGTGGATAAGGAGTCTAGTCAGGCGTGGAATGAAAGTGGCGCGAGATTTGAGATGCCAGAAAGTTTCATTCCTGTAAGGCCTACAACCCCCGCTACAGGATGTTGTGCATGCCGAAGGACTGGTAGGTCTGACTCCCCCAGATATGGATATAGTGGAACCGCCTCTAACAACCAAAATTCACAGTGGGCTGTAAGAGAGCGGTACCGAAAGTCTACGGCTGCGCTTCCTGTGCGGTGTGTCATGGAACCTGGTCGGCACGGTCCTCGCTCAAGGAAGCGTGTTTATGGCGAACGTCGGCATCGCCTACCTTAGATATAAGGTGCTGGGACGTGGGCGGCTTCTCCAGGGTGAGAACCAAACCAGGCCTAGAATATTGGGTCTTCAGGTTTCCGGCTTCTTAAGCAGGAAGCGGCCGGTGTCGCATTGTGGCAGTCTTCGCAGTCGCCGGCCAGCAAGTGGGGCTGGAGTCGATGGACGCGGTCTGAAGCACTGTCAGCAATGTCACCAAAAGGATGGAAGGATGGGATGGACTGCTAGCCCGCATTATTCATGACGGTTCGTCGGCCCCCCTCCCTCACCCTCCCCCATATTATGGGGGAGGGATGGGTGGGGGGCCGAGACGGGCGCGCGGAGCCGGGAGGCGGGGTAACACCCCGCCTGGCAGTTCCGAAGGGGGTGTGCCCCCTTCGTGGGGATTCTACAAGGGGGCTGGCCCCCTTGTAAGAGTGGGCGAGGCAGGTTCCAGAGCCGAGCCCGCGAGGAAGGGAGGCATCCTTGAACAGGATGTTAACCGACCGAGCGGCGAGCCCGCCCGCTTGGGCGCTGTGAAACATGCGGCCAAGTGTGTCGCAGCGGCGAATCCGCGATTGCAGTAGAAGCGCTCGTGAATAATGCGGGCTAGGGTAGGCCGCTCCGTCGCGTGTCGCTCATGTCGCAGCAACTTCGAACCTCGAACGCTCTGTGAAGTTTCCAGCCTCGAACCTAGAACCATTTCCATGAAAGCCCTCATCATCGGCCAAGACGGTTCTACCCCCATGGGGCGGAAGAACGAAAAGCGATCCGCTACGCGTGAGGGAATTCAATGAAGTAGTCCGGAGCGAGTTTAGGAAGTGGTAGGAGTGCCTGTGGAATGGAAGCGCTGAGGAAAAATATAGAAATGCGACATTGCAAGACCCGATTCCGAAGCCACCGTCTGATGAATGCCTTGCGAACACAAGAATTCTCGATCACCACATCCAATACCGTGTGGCCTGTCTCGTCGCGTAACGGCTTGCCAAGCTCAAGTCTGCCATGACTTTCACTCGCCGCCTGGTTTCCGGAGCGTTCCAGCTCACGCTCAGCAATGGTGTCGTGCGGCTGTTCTCAATCGTCACCATGCCGATCCTGACCGCCTTGCTCAGTCCGCAGGCCTATGGCGTTGCGACTTTGATGGGCACTGTCACTTCCTTGGTGTCGGTGTTCGCCCTCGCTGGCATTGACGTGACTTACGCGCGCGCATATCACAGCGCCCAGGAGCCGAGCGGCACGGTCGTCGAACACTATTGCTGGCGTTTCGCGAATATGACGGCGCTGCTAGCCGCCATATTCGCTGCGTTAGCCTGGTGGTTTATAAACAGAAATTCCCTCGAATTGGATCACCATCTGGCGATCCTGCTGGCGCTGGGCATCGTTTTTTCGGTGGCCTACACGATGGCGCAAACGCGGGCGCGCCTGGCCGGGAGATACCGAGCCATGGCTCTGACCATCATTGCCGGCGGAATGATCGGGTCGGCGGCCAGCATCGGTATCGCTATCTGGTGGCGGCAGGATGCCCTGGCGTTGCTTCTTCCCATGTTGTTGGGCTATCTGATCCCCGTATTACTGCTTGGCACGCCCTCCATCACCGGGATGGCGAAACCATCCGGCCTGACGCGGAAGGAAGGTGCTGCCCTGGTCAAAATAGGCCTGGCAGGCATCATCACCGCGCCCATGTATTGGCTACTGTCCTCCTCAGACCGCTGGTTCCTTCAGTACTATTACGGGGCAGAGGCGGTGGGGGTCTATTCCATCGGCTATAGCGTCGCGATCGTCGGCACGATGGTCAACACCGCCGTCATGTCGGTGTGGCTGCCCGAGGCCTCGCGTGAATACGAGCAAGACCAAGAAAGGGCAAAAGCTACCTTGGGCCGACTCATGTCGCGTTTGATCGCTGCAATGGCGCTCATTTGGCTGATGGCAGCTGCGGCGGGCGGTGATATCGTGCGTTGGCTCGCCAATGAACGATTTCAAGCATCCGCTGAATTTGTGCCGTTTATCGCGGGCGGCGTATTCTTTTATGGAACATCACAACTTGCCCTTTATGGGCTCGTGCTGGTAAAGCAATTTAAATGGGCTGCCGTGTGGTGGTTTGTTGGCGGCCTGGTGTGCACCGTGCTCAACTTTGCGCTGGTATCGCGATATGGCGGCGTAGGTGCCGCCATTACTCAGAGCATCAGCTTCGCGTTTATCTCCCTTGGTATCCTCGCAACATCCCAAACCAAGTACCGTATGCAACTGGGTTGGGGCCGACTCGCGCCTGTCATGGCGATAATCTTGGTCGCCGGTCTATTCTTGGCCCCGCCTTGGCATGGGACTGCACCCTTCAGTCTCCTGCTGAAACTTCCCATCGGGATCGCGGTTGCGTCCATCACCGCATGGGTCGTGGCACCGGATTGGTGTGCTCGAGGAGTAAAGTATTTGCGCGGGATAGGAATGGCGTGACCGGCAACCTGAAAAAGTCTCATGGGTCACAGATGCCTAGAGCAGCGGGTTGCAAGACATGAAATCATCTAACGGGCCTTCTGAAACTCCATGTCCACTATGTGGATCGTCTGAGGCAACTCTTGTATCCGAGACCTCATACGCCGAGATTTGGTCGCATCTGCACGGTGAATGGGGGGCCTCAATATCTGAGGCTGTTAAGACTGCGCACACGCTCGAGCCGTTGGTCAAGTTGCAGAGTTGCCGCAAATGTCAGTTGCAGTATTTCTCGCCTGTAATTCCTGGCAGCTCCTTGTTTTATTCAGAGCTTACTTCTTCTTGCGCCCATTACTACACTGACCACAAGTGGGAATTTGAGTACGTGAGGAACATTCTGCAGCGCAACCATAGGGTGCTTGATGTTGCCTGTGGCAAGGGGGCGTTCCTCCGTTCGATACGTGATTCAGTGGGTGCCGCGATAGGTATCGACACAAACCCTGATGCGGTTAGTAACGGCAACGAAGCCAATCTACACATTCACAAACAATCTGTAGAAGAGTTCTCAGTTGCACATGGCGAGGAATTCAACCTGGTCTCGGCCTTTCAGGTTATCGAGCACCTTGGGTCTGTCATGCCTTTTGTTTTGGCGGCATACAGATGTGTGAAGCCCGGCGGCTTATTGGTTTTGTCGGTGCCCAATCGTGCGCGCAGCAAGGATTTGAGTTTCGGCTCTCTCGATTATCCACCACACCACATTTCTAGATGGGCTGAAGATCAGCTTTCAATGATTGCCGAGAAGTTGAATGCCGAACTTGTGTCTATTGCCAAGGAGCCCCTTAATCAATCACAGACTATCGGTGCTCTGAGAGTCAAGGAGTTACCGGAGTTGCTACCTCTTAAGTTTGCCGGTCGCGACTTTGTTATGAAGGTAATCAGCCGCCTAGTTCTCACTTTTCCGATGTCGCTGGTGTGGAGAAATCTGAACATGTCTGATCGATTGAGCATGTACGGAATGAGCATGATTGCAATAATCCGTAAGCCAATTGCAGAGCGGACAAACCTGACACAATCATCACAACCCATGGCAATCGCGGGCAGTTGATTCAAAGAGCAAGGACCATAAAAATTCTGTCAGCAGATCGCTCGAGATCATGTGCGGCATAGCCGGAGAATTGAATTGGGCTTTCTGTGCGAACCGCGAGGCGGTTGATGTGATGGTCCATGGCATCGTCCATCGTGGGCCGGACGATCGTGGCCTTTGGTCGTCGCCAAATGGCGTATGCGTCCTCGGTCACGCCCGTTTGAGCATCGTCGATCTCAGTCTCGCCGGCCATCAACCAATGCTCGATCTAAACAACGGCAACTGCATCGTGTTCAACGGCGAGATCTACAACTTCCAGTCTCTGCGCAAGGACTGCGAAGCGGCGGGCGATGTGTTCAAGTCCCACTCCGACACCGAGGTCATCCTCGCGCTGTACCGACGGCACGGCATCGGTTGTCTGAAGTTCTTGCGTGGCATGTTCGCCATCGCTATCTGGGACGAGCAACGTCAGCAGATCTTTCTGGCCCGAGACCGGGTGGGCAAGAAGCCACTCAATTACGCGGTCACGAAAGCAGGACTCGCCTTTTGCTCCGAGTTGCATCCGCTCTCCCATCATCCCGGCGTCGATAACGGGATGGACTTGGAGGCGCTGGAGTTATATTTACAGCTCCAGTTCATCCCCGCCCCCTGGACCATCTATCGCGGCATCCGCAAGCTGCCGCCGGCCCATTACGCCGTATACGACCGCGATGGCCTGAAGATCGAGCCCTACTGGGAGATCGATTACCGCGACAAGATACAGATCAGTGAAGCCGACGCGCTGGACGCGTTGGAGGACAAGCTCACCGAGGCCGTCCGCCTGCGCATGATCGCCGACGTTCCCTTGGGCGCGCTGCTCAGCGGCGGCGTCGATTCCAGTGTCGTCGTGGCGCTCATGGCCAAGCTGAGCAAAGAGCCGGTGAATACGTTTAGCATTGGCTTCGAGGAAGAAGCCTTCAACGAGCTGCCTTGGGCGCAGCAGGCCGCCGACCGTTGCGGCAGTCTGCATCATCCAGAAATCGTGAAGGGCGAGGTGGAGCACCTGCTGCCCACGCTCGCGCGGCATTATGGCGAACCCTTTGCGGATTCTTCGGCGATCCCCTCCTTTTTCGTCTCCGCCGCCGCCCGCCGTCACGTCACGGTCGCACTGAATGGTGATGGCGGCGACGAACTGCTGGGCGGTTATCCGCGCTACTGGCTGTCGGGATCAACGCTGCGAGCATCGGCCCTGCTCGGTGGATCGATACGACCCGCAGATCTCGCGACGCTGGCACCCCGCCTCCTCAATGCCAAGACCATCCCCATGCGCGTGGTGAGAAAACTATTGATGCAATATGTGAATCCAGAACTGCGTTCGGTTCTCTTGTTCGCCGGATTCTGGGACGATCCTATTCGCAGAGAATTGCTGCCAAACGATTCGGACATGCTCCTGCCTGATTGGCGTCGCAATTGGCTGGAAAGGGCGTTCGCGCATGCCGCCAACCCGGTTGACCGAATGCTCTGGATGGACAACCACACCTACTTGCCCGGCGACCTGCTGGTGAAGATGGACATTGCCTCCATGCACTGTGGCTTGGAAACCCGTTCGCCGCTGCTCGACCATGAAGTGATCGAGTTCTGCGCCAGGTTGCCCGTGCAGTACAAGGTCAAGGATCGGGTGGGCAAGTATCTGTTGAAGAAGCTGGCGGCGCGGTATTTTCCTGCCGATTTTGTGCACCGGCGCAAGATGGGTTTCGGCGTCCCGCTGGGCGACTGGTTGCGTGGGCCGTTGCACAACGTACTACGCGAAACGCTGCTGGATGCGGGGCTCATGGCCCCGCTGTCTGCTGCGGTGATTGAACGGACATTGCGGGAATTCGAAGCCGGCGGCAACGACCATGAATCCCGACTGTGGGCCTTGCTGATGTTTGGTGTCTGGCGGAGGCAGCAAGGGGTGAGCCCGTGAAACATCCAATGGAGAAAGCCGCAAGATTTGCTTGGCGGGCCGCCAGAAATCTGCTGTGCATCACCCCTTGGGGGAAAAGCGTTCTGTTCCCCCCCCAGTCGCTTGCCCACCGCTTTGGGCGCAGCGACGCCGACTATGCCATACGTGTATTCATGCATCACTATCAACAGTTGTCTACCGCTGGGTTCCGGGCTGCCGACAAGATTCTGGAAGTCGGTCCTGGGCAAAACGTCGGGACCTCACTGCTGATGTGGGCGTTGAATCACGCGCGGTCCGGCAGGGCTGTGACCGTGATTCTATGGGATGTCTTCCCGAACATGGTCGTCGATGCTAACGTGTTGAGAGAAGCTGCCCGTGCTTTGTCGGACAGCCCGGCGTTCCACGATGTTTTGGACGCTCTTCCAGATGACGGGATAGACCAGACCCTCGGCATGGTCGCGCGAGGCGAACTGCTGCCCGACATTCGCTATCGGGTTCAGGCATTGCCGGACCTGACCGAAGCTGGCGAGGCGAACGATATCGCCCTGGTGTATAGCCAGGCTGCGATCGAGCACATTTGGGACGTCGCCGATTTTTGCCGGGTGATCATCCGGCTGACGAAGCAGGGCGGCTGGCACAGCCATCGCATCGACTTGGCCGATCATGGACGCCGGGAGACGAATTATATTGAGATGCTTGAATGGTCGCCGATCGGCTATTGGCTGACGATGCGCTTCATCCCCGGTGCCATCAACCGCTGGCGTGCCTCAACGTACATGGCGTTCCTCACCGAGGCCGGATTAAAAATACTCAGCGCATCCAGAGAGACAAGAGAAGTACTGCCCATCACACGTTCGCGCGTCAACCAAGCGTTCGGGTCCTTGGACGAGTTGGATCTGAGAACGACCGCACTGGACTTAGTGGGCGTTAGGCCCCTATGACGCCGGGACGCAATAACATTCTTGATGAAGCTCGAACAGTTCAGTCTGCGTAGCTTGGAAAAAGCTTCCTCGTGAATCGTTTCCAGGGTTTAGAAATGAGCACCTTTACTTTGAAGAGAGGTCTGAAAAAATTTCGATCCGTTGCGACATCATGGATTGCTGAGCCTTCGCTGCATCAACTCGAAGCTACTCGACGGCATGAACTTGATATTGTGCTCAATTTGCTGCCCGATTCCGGCAGGGTACTTGAGATTGGCGCGGGAGCGGGATGGCAGGCGAAATATTTGGCTAATCGAGGTTATATCGTCAGCGCGATTGATCTTCCTTCGAGCAATTACCTCGAGAATCGCATTTGGCCTGTTATCGACTACGATGGTAGCAAAATCCCATTTGACGGTAATACCTTTGATGTCATTTTTAGCTCGAATGTGCTTGAGCACATTCCCAATGTATATGCATTTCAGGAGGAGATCCATCGGGTTCTCAAACAGGATGGGCGTGTAGTCCATGTGCTACCGTCAAGCGGCTGGCGTTTCTGGACAAACATTGTGCACCTTATTAAATGTTGGAACGTCCCGCAGGTTCATGGCGAACACGCGAAGAATCCATTCACGGAAATGTTCTATTTCAGCCGTAGATATTGGGGTCGGCAGTTTCGTGAAACAGGCTGGGCGGTGGAAGCTTGCTGTTCGAACAAATTATTTTATACCGGCCATTCGATCATGGATTCACGGTTGACCATAAATACACGACGCAAATTAAGTCGTTTTCTAGGAGGGGCATGTAATATCTATACCTTGCGGGAGATAAAGAGACGCCTGTAATTATGCTGCGGCGCGTACGCCATTCTGGTTTCCACTTATCAAAGAAAGAGGTATGTCTACGATTTTGGAATCAGTGAATTTCGCAGCCATGAATTCTTATTCATGAACGTATAAGGAGGAGGGTGAGCAAACGCCAGCCCACGGAAGTGGTTATGTTCTGTCCGCAGTTTCGCCCTGTCATCGGCGGCTCCGAGCGCCAGGCGGAAAAGCTGGCGACTGCACTGGTCGAGGCCGGCTGCCTGGTCACAATCCTTACCCCGCGCATTGATCCCGACTCGCCGGATATGGAGGAAGCCAACGGCGTAACCATCGAGCGGTTTCCGCTGGCCGACTTGTCGCGCCGATATCCTCTGCCTGGAGTGGCCTTGTTGAACATCCCCTACATCCTCTGGCAGGTTGTGCGGGCGGTAAGGCCTCGCCTGAAAGACACGGATGTCCTACATTGCCATATCGCTTCGCTGCAAACCGCCGGGGCGGCCCTGGCCGGGCGCATGGCCGGCGTTCCGGTGCTCTGCAAGGCGGCGGTAGCGGATCATCACAGTGATTTGGGTGAAATCGAGAAGACTGGGGTGAGTGGTCGTCTGGTGGCTTGGCTGGTTCGGGCGTTAATCCAAACCTGGGTGGCCACGACAGCCGCAGTGGAGGAGGCGCTGATCCGGGCCGGCGTCGAGCCCAGAAAGATTGTCCGTATTCCCAACGGTGTCGATCTGCCGTCCGATCCGGGCACCCGCAAGCCAGGAGGCCGGATCAGCCGATTCCTCTATCTGGGACGGCTCTCGACAAATATTCAGCGAGATGTTCCGACGCTGATTACTGCCTTTGATCGTCTAGCCACGACGTACCCTGACCTGGAACTGGCCATCGTCGGCGGCGGCGATTTGTTAGAGGAAACCAGGCGACTGGCGGGAACCTGCACCGCGCAGAATCGCATTCATCTGCCAGGGTTCGACCGTCCTGAGAAATGGCTGGCCTGGGCCGACTGTTTCGTGTTGCCGTCGCGGCGCGAGGGGCTCTCCAACGCTCTGCTGGAGGCCATGGCGGCAGGGCTGCCTTGCATCGCCAATGACATTCCGCCGAATCGGGAAGTCCTGGCCAACGGCGAAGCTGGCATCCTGGTACCAGTAGATGAACTCGATGCCCTGGAAAAGGCTATGCGTGACGTAACCGAGGAGAGCGGAGTCGCCGAACACTATGCCTGGAAGGCGCAAGAACGGGTGGAGCAGTGCTATTTGATCCGTGCGGTGGCTGAGAAGTATCTATCGCTTTACCGCAACCTATGCCACGGAAATTCAGCTGAATGACCTCACTTACTACGTTCAGTGTTTTTGCTGTGATGACACTTGGGCTGGCAACCCTCCTGATCAAGGGTGAGGACAGGCAGTGGGTGACGTTGGTCATGCTGATAGCCTGGCTCAGCCTGTTTCCACTTCTGGCATTGGTGAACCTTTGGTTCCCGTTTGCGGGAGGGGGGGACGATGAAGATTATTTCTACTTGGCAGCAACAGATTTCAGTTCATGGGCAGAAGTACTCGACCCGACCCAATTTGCCGGTGTGATGGTGCAGCCCGGCTACCCTTGGCTACTCTCGATTCTTAACCAGTTCACCGGCGAAGACCTACTCGCCTTCAAGCTGCTGAACCTCGCGGTGTTTGTGTTGCTAATTCCTGTGTGGTACCGCATTGGCGTTGAACTCGATTCCAGGCAATTTGGGCGCGCAATGGCGCTTGCCATCCTGCTGGTGACCCCCCTGTGGTGTTACTGGATGTTCCTGCTCAAAGACTTGCTCATTGCCCTATTGCAGAGCATTTTTCTGCTGGGTGCCGTGCAGGTCTCAGGAAGGCGCAGTAGCAGTAAAGGAGGTTGGTTGCTCGTTTTCGGCGCTACGTTGGCGCTCATCCCTTTCCGTGCGCCACTCGTGTTGTTCAATGTGGCTGTGCTTGCGGGAACCGCCACATTGATGTTGGCCCGACGCGGGGAGCGGGGCAGGTCCTTTGCGACCGCGATCATGTCAGCCATCGTGATTGCGGGGATACTAACCATCACATCCGATCCCGAATGGATGGCTGCAATGGGAATCTACGATGAAGACCGTGTGATTGGCACGGAGGAGACCGAAGTAACAGTGTCTCAAGTAGGCGAAGCCTCCCTGCTGAACAGGGGGTTGTTTCCTCTTTTGTATCTCTTCAGCGAAACCTCGGGGTTAAACCTGAAAACCTGGTTAGATTTCGACGCATTCAGTTTGCGCGGGGCCCTCGCGATCCCTTGGATCGTTGTGGTGGTTCCGTTCTTCGTGCTGGGCCTGCTTTGGCTGATGCGTCGTGATCCCCAAACCATTCAGCGCGGCGGCATCATGGCCGGCGTCCGTTCCACGCGACTTGTCGCCACTCCTTGGGGGGCCGTGCTGATGTTCATTCTGGCTTACCTGGCGCTTTCCTGGACGGTTGGGGATACCACGAGATGGAGGATTCCCGACATGCCGGCGATGGCAGCAGTAGCAATGGCCGGATGGTTGTCTATGGCAGAACGGAGCAGGAGATGGGTTCTGATGGTATGGATAGGGTTTGTCGGCGGGTCAGTCGCGCTATTTAATCTGGTTCGTGGGCTGTGAATGGTTGCGCAAGAAGAGACACTACAAGGTGATGCTCCACTTGCCGTCCTGATGATCAGCCCCCAGTTCCATCCCCTCCTCGGTGGCTATGAGCGTGCGGCGGAACGCCTTTCTGCGGCCCTCGCCGACGCAGGATTGCGCGTGGTCGTCATTACCGAGCGCCGCGAGCGCGCTTGGCCGACGATGGAATTCGTAGACGGCTACGAGGTGCGGAGGCTGTCCTGTCTATATCGTCGTCACTCTCACACCATCACCAGCATCCTGTCGTTCACCGGCTTCCTGTTGCGCCACGGCCGAGAATTCGACATCTGGCATGTACATCAATATGGTTTTCATGGGGCGCTGGCAGTGGCGCTGGGAAAGGTGTTGCGTCGGCCGGTGGTGCTCAAATTGACGAGTTCCGCCGCCATGGGCATCGAGAAGGCTTTGGGGCGCGGCATTGTCGGGCGAATCCTGAGCTTTTCCCATCGACGGGCCAGCGCCTGCCTCGCAGTGAGTGAAGAGACCCGCGAGGAGGCGATCCGTTTCGGTATCCCCCCAGAGCAGATCCACCTCGTCCCCAACGGGGTGGATGGCCACCAGTTTCATCCCGCGACGCCGAACGAGCGGGCCGAGGCCCGTCGCACGTTGGGGCTTACATGCGAACGGCTGGTGCTGTATGTCGGACGCTTGTCGCCGGAAAAGAATTCCCTCGGCCTGCTGGATGCCTGGGCGGCCGTCGATACCAAGGCGCGCGAGGGTGTGCTGCTGGCAATCGTGGGGGATGGACCGGATTGGGACCAAGCACAGGCCAGAGCACAGATGCCGAATCTGGCGGATAGTGTGCATCTGGCGGGAAGGCGGAGCGATGTGGCGACGTGGTATCGGGCGGCGGATGTCTATGTGCTTCCGTCCCATCTGGAAGGCCTGTCCAACACCATGATCGAGGCGCTGGCATCGGGTTTGCCGGTCATCTCCACCCGTGTTTCGGGCAGTTCGATACTGGTTGAATCTCCCGTCGCCGGTCTTTTGGTAGATGTCGGCGATGTTGAAGATCTGGCTGGCGCAATGGAATCGCTTCTCCGGGACGCTTCGGTCAGATCGCAGTTTGGTCTTAATGCACGGCTAAAGTTCGAATCGCGCTTTTCGTTGGAAGCCCTCTCGAAAAAGATCATCCTCCTCTACGAAGGACTCCGAGTTCGGAACGAGAAACCGGGTACGGCCTGATGTGCGGAATCGGCGGCATCCTCGTTCCCCAAGGCAGTGAGATCGATGCGGCGGGATTGCGGCGGATGGGAAGCATCATGGCAGCGCGCGGTCCCGACAATGAAGGTCTGTTTATCGGGCCTGGTGTGGGCTTGATACACCGGCGATTGAGCATCCTGGACTTGAGCGCGCTTGGCAACTGTCCGATGCCAAACGAAGATGGTTCGATTCAGGTGTTGCTGAATGGCGAGATCTACAACTGGCGAGAACTGCAAACTGAGCTCCTTGAACAGGGCCACCGTTTCAGATCGATGTCGGACAGCGAAGTCCTCGCCCACGGTTACGAGGAGTGGGGCGAGGCCCTGTTCGCTCGCTTGCGGGGCATGTTTGCTCTGGCTATCTGGGATCAGCCGCGGGCACGTCTGTTGCTGGCGCGTGACCGGCTGGGAGAAAAGCCGCTCTTTTTGCTACAGGACGGGGAGCGATTCTTCTTCGCGTCGAGCATCGCTGCCCTCCTCGCCTATGATCAAAAGCCTTTGCCGATAAATCCGGATGCCCTCGTCTGTTGCCTAGCCCACAACTTCATTCCGGCTACACATACGGCATGGCAGGGGATTGGCGTATTTCCTCAGGCGCACTATGGCGTGATCGATAGTGGTGGCGCATTGTCAATTCATTGCTACTGGAGTTTTCCGAACGAGCGACCGCGTGCGGTTTCCGTGGCTGCCGCCGAGTTCGAAGTCGAGAGGGTTCTCGATGACAGCGTCCGGCGCTGTCTCGACGCGGATGTGCCGGTAGGCGTCTTTCTCAGCGGCGGAGTCGATTCCTCGCTGGTGGCTGCCTTGGCTGCCCGCCATCATCCTGGCTTGCATTCCTTCTCCGTCGGTTTCGAGGAATCGGCATGGAGCGAGCTGGATTTTGCCCGCAAGGTAGCGGGCCATCTAGGCCTGGTGCACCACGAAACCATCGTCCGCCCCAAGGATGTCCTGAAAATACTCCCCAAGCTCGTCTGGCACTATGGCCAACCCTTCGGCGATGCCTCCGCCGTCCCCACCTATATGGTTTCCAGGCTGGCGCGACAGCATGTCAAGGTGTGCTTGAGCGGCGATGGCGGAGACGAATCCTTTGCTGGTTACTGGCGCGTGCAATCGGGCGCGTACGCGGCGCGATACGGTGCACTGGTCCCGGACATGGTGAGAAGGCGCGTGGTCCCGGCCCTCGCTGGACTGCTTGGGCCACTGGGGAGGCGTCTTGCTGCCATGAACACGCTATCTCTTGCAGCACCCGGTGCTGGTTACACCAATTCGCAGAGTTGGCACGACATGCTGGCCGAAGTAGCGGGGCCGACGCTGCAGCCGGGGCTCAATCATGACCGCGTCGCCTGTCGTGTCGGCCGTGCGCTCGATCGCGAAGATGCGACAGTCGTCCAGAGACTCTTGTTCGACGATTTTCAAGTCCAGCTACCGGACGACTATTTGACAAAGGTAGATGTAGCCAGCATGGCAGCGTCGCTGGAGGTGCGTGCTCCGCTGCTCGATGTGGCGGTGCTGGAAACCGCCTGGCGGCTGCCGGACCGGATGAAGCTTCATTGGGGCGAGAGTAAGTGGTTACTCAAGCGCATCGCCGCGCGACTGGTTCCTGCCGAGGTGATCTATCGCCCCAAGATGGGGTTCGCGATGCCCTTGCCACGATGGTTTCAGGGGGAAATCGGACTTGCGCTTGAGCGTTTGCTGATGGACAGCGTGACGGATCGAGAGGGCTGGATTGACTCAAAGCGTGTGCTGCGCGAACTGGAGGATCATCGCACTGGCAAGCGCGATAACCATACCCGGCTGTGGCTGATTCTTTGGCTCGAACTCTGGCTTCGCGTCGTTGCTACTGGGGAGATGGATCGCGAAACGGATCTCTCGGAGATGTTGGGTATATGCGCATCTTGATGGCCGTGCCGAAATACCCTTTCCCGGTCGTCGGGGGACTGGAGCGGCAGGCC
>Ga0315278_10003131_pt1 | contig 14778 bp, 28 predicted proteins | sample YL17G06_0_MG_FD_203880 | JGI IMG/M metagenome (GOLD analysis project Ga0315278, IMG submission 203880) | Sediment microbial communities from Yellowstone Lake, YNP, Wyoming, USA - YL17G06_0 | ecosystem: Environmental > Aquatic > Freshwater > Lake > Sediment | place: USA: Wyoming | collected... | reverse complement strand
CTTCTAATCCACTCAGAATAGACGTTGGGACACCGCCCAAAAGACCCAATCCAGCTGCGACGCCGCCCGATCTAAGACCTCTCATGTTTGTGCTATGATCTTTTGCCATTATTTTCGTCTCCTTGGTTTATCTGGCCCTGGGTAATATGCGCCTTCATTTTTGACATCACCGCGAACGTACTTATCCGCGATGTCGTTTGGACGGGCGTATTCGTCCGTCGCAAACCATCCTTCCCCGGCAAATTTCATAGGGTCGATATCGTCACGATGCCGTAGAGCCTCTTCACGAGACTCTCGGCTTCGTTCGACGCCTTTAGGGGGCTTTACTTCTTTTTTTTTTTATGGTCCTTGGGTTCGCGGTACCGATGCACGCGCTTTTCCCAGCCCGTAGGAGTATCGGTGCGCGTAATGTCCACAAGGTAATCAAAAGGGTCTTCATCAGCGCCAGAAACGCCTTTGGAGCCCATTTGATCCATGACCCCGCCGCCCATATGAGGGGCACCGCCGCCGCCATAAACATTGTTCACAAAGCTCGGTGCGCCCTCTGCTTTTGCCGCAATCTGCTCAAGGAGGCGCTTTCTGGCAGCTCTGATGATAGCCGCATCAGAATAGCGCTCATCCTCATCGCCGCCAAAAATGCTCATGCTTTAGACCACGCCAGTTGCAACGTTGAAGTTGGTGATGATCCCGAGAGCATTCCGTTGCTTAACGACCGTGTTGGCCCAGTAACGGATGAAGCCCTGCATGGAGTCAAAGCCGATACGGTAACGGAATTCGCTGCCATCTTCATCGGCCAAATGCGGCTCGTTCGCGTAGTCGCTTGCGATGCAAAAGGCCGACTTGTTGTAAATGAACAGCTCGGCAGGGTTTTGGTTCTTGTCTTCGAGCCATTCCAACGATTGGGGCTTTTTGCCAGACTCATCCTTGCCCATGTTGACAGCGGACCACGTCAGCGAGCTGGCGCCCGTATCGTAGCTGTTTGAGCTGAAACGGCGTTGGCCGAGGAAGCCCGACAAGTAACCGCGTTTCCAAGCTGGATTGATAACACCGAAGGTCGGGTACATGCCCGATACGATGTTAAGCTGGTCAGTGACTTGCTGCAGGATCTCTTGATTCGGGTTCGCCAGGCCGGCGTTCACGTTGACAGACTGCCATAGCGCGTAGCTGGCTGGGGAAAGACCGCCAAGGGCGACCGTGTTGTCGGTGAGGCGCTTGTAACCGGCCAGGTAGCGGCCGTCAACGGGCTCGCCTGGGTCAAGTGCGCGGTACACCACCAAGACATCGCTAGCGACGGCGCCGGTTGGGACTGCGCCCGAGCCGAACGTGGTGTCAATGTAAGCGGTGCGGTTGATATGATCCACGCCTTGTAGCGAGATCTTGATAGATCCGCGTTTAACCGCACGGGCCGCATCGTACCAGTCGAGCACCATGCCGGCGCGGAGACGGGTCGAGAAAGTGACCGTAAAGCTCGTTGCTGCAGGGGTTGCAGTTGCGACCGTGGCGCGGAAACCACGGCCATCGGCGTAGGCGTCAAAGTCGTTGTTCGAGCCGAAGCTGAGCAACGTGCCTTTGATTAGGTCATCAAGGTATTTACCGGTAGGGCGGCCCGACTTGTATCCGCGAGTCGCGGCATAGGTCGTAGCTTCGATTTGCGAGTACATCAGTTTGCTGTTGTACTGAGCAAACACGCCTTTTTGGAAATCCGGGTCAGGAAGGCGCTCGCCGTCGTTTAGCGCGGCATAGCTTTCGTTGATCTGGAATGTCACACCGACGTTCCAGTTTTTACCGTCAAATTCCACTTCATCTTTCGTCGCCTTGCGAATCGAATTAATGAAGCTCGATTTGATGTTTTCTTGGAAAGTCAAATCGCCATCGTACAGCTCTTTTAAGTTACCAAAAGCTTGTACGTCTGCATATGATGCGCCAGCCATTAAAGGCCCCCTGTTTAGTGGTAAATGTAATGATTTGGTCTTAAACAGAATAGCGGGATGCAAGCGTTTTTATCTAGGTCTAGGATTAAACAATGATTGTTTGGGTTTTGTTGGGCGATGGTGGGCAAAATGGGAAAAAACAATGTACGATTAAGCGACTATGCCTAAAGAACAAGATTATAAGTCGCTTCAATCCAAGCTGCGCCGAGGCGTGCCTTTGGAGACTGCGGCCCTAGAGGCCGGGATTCCGCTGGATCACGCGACCGAATGGCTCGCCAAGCTCAAGGCCGACGAGGCGGGGACGGGTGACGAGCGGTTGCTGCTGTTCAGTAACGATGCGATCAATACGGGCATTACCGCGCTCAAGGCCGCAATCAGGGAAAAGACTCGCGTTGTATCGACCGCGGATTTCCAAGGGTCAAGCGAGCGAAGCCAAGTCCTCGACATCGACGCCGCCAAGGCTTTGCTGCGCTACGGCTTCGAGGCCCGCAAGATGATCGACAAGCGAAAGCAAGCTGCCCAGGTGATGCAGGCCGTTCAGCAAGGGGCCAGCGACCTATTTGACCTCGCCGCAACTTCACCTTGGCGCTTTAAAGAGCGCGAGTAATGTGCTAGCGGTATAGATGGGCCTTGTGTGCGATGGGCTCTCACATGAGGCCCACCTTTGATGACTGGTACCCAAGTGGTAAGGGGTCGCACTGTTAATGCGGAAGCCGCAGGTTCGAATCCTGCCCGGTCAGCCACCATTCGGATCGGGAAATGACGCGATATAGTGCATCGCCGCTTTTCTGAAAAATTGGCTGTAGGTGAGATCCCTCATGGCGATCTCCATGCAGATCTCGGGGGTCACTGTGATATGGACCCGTTGCCTTTCTTCGATGAGCTTGGGGCGCCCGCGCGGGCGTTTGACCGCTTCGTCAGAATGGGATTGGGACATTTTCCGCACCTCCTAAATGGCGACGGCCCCACTCTGCTATGAGCGCCGCCTCGCATGTTCCGTCGTGCGGTTTCCGCCGCCCTGGTAGTATCCACGTCTGGCGCGGGAAGATCCTCGACGCCGCTTCAAATGAGCGCACCTTGTCTGCCTTGCTGACCGTCGTCCCCTGATGCATGGTCTTGGTCCAAGCCACAGGCGAAACAAGCGTGAACGGCATCCACAGCCCCCGCAAGAGGCCAAGGATCTCGCCGTATCCGGTCCCGTAGGTGAAGCTCGCCACGGCGCTCGGGCGCACAGGTCCCTTGGCCATGACCTGCGCTTTTTCAACGAATGCATGATAGCCCTTAGACTCTTCGCGGGTCATGCCTGCGAGGATCTTTAGGCCGTCGTCTAAATGGACGACATCGACAACATCGCCCTCGGGGGAGAGGACGACGTAACCGCCATCCTTGCCGGGGTCGATGCCGATGATGCGCCGCATTCTAAAAGTCTCGCTTGGGTTGATTGGGTTATCCTGCCCCATTCCGCCCAAGCGAGTCTAGTGCTGGCCTCTGATTTATGTCGCGGTTGCTGCCGCCTCTTCTTTGAGCTTGCGAATGATCGCCGGGATCGCGTGTTCAAGCTCGTACATCATTGCTTTCCCATCAACCAATCGCCCCGAAATCCGCCCCAGCTCGCCAGGGTCATGGATCTGGTACTTGGATGCCCAGACCATCACCGCGCGTTTTTGCACGTCGGTCGCGGTATATAGCGTTTGGTCAATTTCCTTGGCTTTGACAGTTTCTTTGGACGCAACCTGATGGGATTGACCATCCGGGTCTTTGTCCTCTTCGGTTGGAATCAAGAAAGCTTGCATCAAGGCGTACTTGTGGGCAATGGCCATTGCCTTATTTGTGCCCTTGTCGCCGCTGTCCATTGCTTCGCCAATTACGGTTGAAAATACCGAACTTCCGTCCTCTGCCCAAAACGTGAACCGCACGGTGCATACAGTGTAAAACAACGCCCCGCCCGCCTTTGATTGACGTTCCTCTTGAGCACGGGTCAAGACTTCGGTGGTACAAAATACGCCATTATCCGAAAAGGCCGAATGCAACTCGTTGTACATATCGTCAATGCCGCGATACATGAATCCGGCGCCCTGAGTGTTGCGCCGGTCTTTTTTGATTGCCTCGACACCTTTTAGAATCGCTGCCATCTTTCTGAAAATGAGGGTCTCTGCCATGATTTGGGCTCTCTTGGTCTTAAAATGTTGGTGTGTACCTAGAAATCTTTACTAAATCGCTCGCCGCTTCTTCAAGCAACGGTTGATCGGCTTTTTTAGCACGCTTGAACGGTTTTTTCAGGTAGAAACGAACGTGCTTTCCCTGTTTGAGTTTTGCAAATTCAAACTCATTGCCGTCTTTCAAAGCTTTTTTGATCTCGTCGGTTTTCCACGAATACACCACGCGCATTTCTACTTTTTCAGGATGCGACTTGAAATCCTCCCTTGTTGGGATTGGTCTAACGTATTCAATTGCCGCAGGTGAATCCTGGAGAGCAAGACGCCAAACATTGCCTGGAAACTCGTCAACGCCATGGTCCTGAAGTGATGCCGTGAGGCTTCCCTTGAGAGTGGCGAGATTGTTCTTTGCAGACCGCTTGGCTTTTTCGAGGGGTTCAATTTTGTTCTCCAAAAATTCAATGTAGTTTTCAAGCTTTTCAGTGACGTGCTTAATTGCGTCAATCTTGTCGGCTATGTCCGTTACTAGCATGTCTGTTTTCAGCGTATCCAGCTCGTCGTCTGCCGCTTCAAGCTGGGTAAGTAACTCGTCAAATGTAGTCATTGCTTAACTTCCTTTTGACCCCAATGGGGGTGAATTTATCGAGGAATACTTGGGCGTCCTGAGTCGCCTCATGAGCGCAGGCGATAAACAGGCTTTGCATCGCATCGGCTTTGTTGTCTCCTTCCGTTATGCGTAGAACGCCAACCATGCGGGCCGCCTCTTCCACCATGACCTGGGCAACTTCCTTATATACCGCCTCCGAGTGTCCTAGTTTAATTAACATGCTTGTGATTTCATCCCTTACAAATGATCTACCTGCCATTTCAGCCCGCTCCCACAATGATTCGCTTTGTACCGCAACGCACATCGACATGAAGATGCTTGGGGCAAAGCTCAAAGAATTTTAGATTTTGACGGGACATTGCCCACCAAAGAATTTGGTATGCCGACTGAGAATCAGGTAGCAAGATATCGCACGCCTCGCCGCTTAAATGCCTGCTCCCCGGCGCACCGCCCACCGCCTTGTTGTGCGCAACGCAGCGCACGCCGGAAGTGATATCTAGGTTGAATGGCACTTTCGCTTGGATGCTTTGAATGTCGGCCAATAGCTCCGGAACCGGCTTAACCTTTTGATCGCATTTACCGCACGGGCAGAGAAACATGGCTTCGGTGATGGGTCTAATCATTGATGCCCATCTCCTGATCAATAAGTTTTCTGAGAAACTTGCTCATGCTGATTTTGTGTTCTTTTGACGCTTTGCGCATAAACTTCAATTGTTCGTCATTTAACGGGACGCTAAACGGATTTGGTCGAATCTTATTTTTCTTCTTTTTCTTCTTTGCTGCCGCTACCATGCTTGAATACTCCGTGTGATTAGTTGACTAACCATACCTAAATCGAATCATTGTGCAATGGTTATTTTCTAGTTGACTAGATTAACTCTATAGGCGCAGGATGGTTGCTCATTCCCACAAATACCCTTGGAGCCCATAACCATGCTGCTCAGTGTCCACCCACGTCCGTATGATATGGAATCCGCCCGCGCTGATAACCGCTATGCTCGTCACTTCACCTATGGCTGGCATACCTTTGAAACTCGCTCTAGCAAGGTGTTTAGCGACTTCATCACCTCGGCCGTCTGGTCGCCCTGCATCTTCCGCGACGGGCATAGACGCATTGATTCGTTCGTCGAGGCCCGGCTGTTAGTCTTAGACTTCGACCATCCCGGCTATACGCTGGCGCAGGCCCGAGAGGAATGGTGTGATACCATCCACTGGATCGGGACGACGAAGAACCATAACCGGGAGAAGAACGGGATTGTATGCGACCGCTTCCGCATCGTCGTGCCCTTTGCCAGGTCGATAACGAACGTCGATGAGTACAATTACAACTATCAGTTGATCGCGAAACAGTATGATGCCGCCGATCAATGCACCAAGGACGGCGCAAGGCTATTTTTCCCGTGTCAAGAGGTGGTGAGCGTATGCACCGATGGGTTCGCCCAGCCGGTTATCGATTTGCCGCAAGAAATCATCGACAATAAACAAAATATGGAAGCTAGAAAACAGTTGTATTTGGAGCATGGGTATATACCGCTTCACTTGCGACGGGCATTTAGGGCTGAAATACCGTGTGGGAAGCAAAGCGACACCATATATGGTGTGTCAAAAGAACTTTTTCGTTATGGCTTTGATCAGCAACGGCTGATGGGAATGTTTTTGGCTTCCCCGACCTTTAAAGGTCAGGTACTGTCTGCAAGCACAATCAAGAAGATAGAATCCAGCATAGCGAGTGGAATAAAGGCGAGCCGCCGAGAGGGGTCGAGTCCTCTGGGCGGCTGAAATACAACCAAGTCGTTGCAGTGAGATGCTACATGACCGAGCCTCGTGATATCAAGTCCGCACCGAAAAAGAAACCAAAAACCACGACATCAAAAGCTTTGGAAGGCTTGGAAATCAAGCCGCCCCTGGTTTGCGAGATGCTAATTGACGCGATCAATCGCGACCAGTTCAGCGTGCTACCAGAGTTCCCGGCAAAGATCCATTGTCTTGAGCCTGATGTTAATTCCGGCGCTAGGGATATCCTCATCAATGATGGCTCTGATGTCGTTCGCAAGGTCGATGATTCATACTTAACAGGTTTGATCATGCGATACACTCGGGATCCAAAGCACAATTTTTCCCCGGTTTTCCGCGTCAATACGCAATCCGGCCAGCTATGCGTCGACGATTGGAAACACGTTACTACCGACCTAATAGAAGTCGCCGACGTGTTGTGGAAAGATGAGCCCGGTTACACATACCGCCGCCTGCCCTGGGCGCGAGGGATAGGACCCACCCCTCTATGGGATGATCTTACGGATCGCATGGGGATGCACGGCAACGCATTCCGCGCCTTTGTCGGCAGTATCTTTGAGAAGGATGCCGACCTCCAGCAATACCTATACCTTTATGGTAAAGGGGGCGACGGCAAGGGCGCCATTATCCGGATGCTTGAGCAAGCTTTGGGGCTCGCGTTCAAGAGCGAAATTGTGCCCACCGTCAATAACCAGTTTTGGACCCACGGATTGCTCAATAAGAGATTGGTCGTTTTCCCCGACGCCGACCCCGCTGAAATGCTGATGAGCGGCAAGATAAAGTCAATCCTTGGCGGTGATAGTCAGCGCATTGAGCCGAAGCGCAAAGATACTTACAGCGTTCGGTTACGATGCAAACTGATGTTCTGCTCCAATACCAGGCCCAATATCTCATCGTCACCGGCTGATATGCGCCGGTGCCTTTTTATTGAGCTGCCGCCGCTGGGCGACATCAAAGTAGATCCTTCGTATGAAATCCGGTTATGGGAAGAGACTGGCTATTTTATAAGCAAGTGCCTCGATATCTACCGCGAGCTTTGCCCCGCCCATGGCCCGATTCCTTACGACCGATCCTTGCTTCTCGAACACCTATCAACCGTCGATGAGCCCTTTGAAGTGTTCGCCGAACAGACCATGGAATTCTTCCCAAGAGAGCCTCATCAACTTGACCGGGACCGCCCCTTCTGTGACCCGGCCAGGATGGATTATTTCATAAAAGAGCGATTTAGAACGGAAGCGGAGCGTCGTAAGTTCCGGCAATGGTTGGAGATCTCAAAAGGCGTTCGCAAGGTTGGAGTGAAACTTTTGGAAGGGAATACGGTCTATCGGTACCTTGGAGCCCAATTTAAGGATGGAATGATCATGCAATGATCCGGTTGATAGGGTTGATAGGGCGGTTGATAGACCAAAAAATCTAAAAACCCAATAATTACATAACGGTTGATAGGGTTGATAGGGTTGATAGGGGTAAAGTGTTCAGAAGTAAAATAGAAATGTCTCTCCAATCCCTGATCAACTTTGAAAAGGCCATCAACCCATCAACCCTATCAACCCGTGACGATATTATTGGGAAAAGTGCCGTTTTGGGTTGATGGGGTTGATAGTGGGTTGATAGGGGGGCATCCGGTGGCGGGATTCGATCAACATGACCCAAAGCACCAAGATTGGCTCTTGAGGTGGGCGGAATCGAACGTTCTTGGAGGATTCTACGAAACCCAAGACATTGCCGACTTGCTGCAAGGGAGGCCGTCAGGAGAGCTTCAGGAGGTTGTCAGGCGGTATCGCAGGATGAAAGAGGTTTTGACCCGTAAGGGGTTTTTAGATTGGCTGGCAGGCCAACGAGAGGCTAACGGGATCAACGTCTCGACATGGTGGCAAGAGGCGGAAGATAGAGCGCGGTTGATGGAGATCGCACCTACTATATAGCCCACATAGATCCTATATAGTTCGCCCCCGAACGGGTGAGCTCACACTGTTCGCCCCCGAACCATCTAGCCCAAAAAAAGGGTTGACTTAAGTGGCCACGATAAGTATAACAATCCCATCAGACGGCAATCAAGCCGCCGCAAAGGAGAGCCCAAAATGGAACGCGAAGCACTTATGGACCATCTCAAAAAGATCAACGTCAGCGTTGTCGGCACCAGCGAAGAATTTGCCCCACAGTACAAGGGCGGCATCTGGGTATGCATGGAAAGCGGGTCGCTGTCCAACTACCGCCCCGGATGCGAAAACGCCATTGACGACATGCTAACCAAACGCGGTTGGTTTCTTGAAAACGTCGATGCAGGCACCGCGATCATTTGGCCCAACTAAGCAAACGAAAGAAAGAGCCCAACATGTTCCAAGGCATCAAAACATATCAATACCCAGTCGGTAACTTCAGCATTGAGCAAGAGGGGTCTACTATTTATTCCGTTCGTAAAATGGTCGATGGGGCTTGGCTATTCCAAGGCCGCACCAAAGGCTGTTCGATGGATAGCGCAATGATTAACTGGCTAAGAGTCATCAACGGAGAAACCGAACAATGAAGATCCCCGAGCCCATCGACTTCCGCACTCTCGAAGAACGTATGCAACATTCTATGGAAAAAGCCAGGACCGCCAACCCCCCTGATAGTTCGGTGATGATCGGCTTCAATGGGGATACCGGAGAGATCTTGCTTAAGCTTGAGGATAGGCGCTACACGATGCCCGCCAGCGCAGCGGAATGGATCGCCGGATGCTTGCTCGACACCATCCAGGCCGCGAGAAAGGCGACGGAGGTATGAACATGGAATTGATACCGGAAAAGAAACGCATGGGGAGGCCGCCACTGCCAGAGGATGAAAAAAAGGTTCGCTTACACATCAGCGTCCATCCCCAGCTAGCGGAAGCTGCCAAAGCTTGGCCATATGGGATAAGCGATTTTTTCGAATCCTTATTGGAGCAATGTTTGAACAAAAAATAGAGTATAGTTGACATCGCTCCTAAGACCTTGCAAGCTGTGAAAACACAATCCTTGCAAGGTCATTTTAATTTATGAGAAAAAAAAAGTACCGTAAGTTTCTCGTCATTTGTGACAACGGCGATTACATGCCCATGGCGGAGCATTGCGGCGACCTGGGCCTTTCCTACGATACCGTGCTAGCGCGTATCAATCGCCTCCGTAAGCCGTTCTACCAGGACAAAGAAAACTTCATTTTTATCCATTCAAGTGACCCCGTTTTCGACAAGGTGAAGCGATGAGCGACCGCGAACTAATAGGGCTAATGGTGGTTATTTTAGCGTTGTCGTTTTTTGTGAGCGCGATGATATCGAGCTATTTCAAAACTAAAGCGATTGAAGAGGATGAAGATTTTGAGTCATGAAAATCCAGCGTCGATTGTGCCAGGAAGTATGCATTTAAACCGCAAAGGTGAGCATGTATTTATCTGCGGTGTCTATTTAGATCATCCTTGGGGAATGAATAAAGATGAAGCACCAATAAAAGCATACACAAAAGAAGACAGTGTTTATCGTAATTACAGATCATGTGGCCGCTTTTATAAAATCTCAGATTCAGAATGGGATTTAATCCGCGAGTACAAAGAGCCCGAATTGTATGAAGCATATTTGATCATTTGGAGCGACGGATCAAAGGACGCAAGGGAATCCTTGGAAATAGCGAGGTCTACCGCGAAGACATACAGCGATCAAGGGCGCCTCGCATGGAAAATCATCAAGCTGACCGGGACAGACGATAATTTCACTCTTTCAAACCCTTTCAATCCTTTAGATTATGAGCAATCCAAGTGAAGCAACATCTTGTCATCGGCTACAAAAACTTCTCAAAAGAATGCAACATTTCACACATCGGCATGGGCGTCACAGCGGCCTATACCGCTAAGACCTTGAGCCAGCACGGCTACTATGCCGAGGCTCGTCCGCTCTACGGCGCCGATGATCTCACAGCCTATATCCTCGCGCAGGACGCAGGCCCGAGGCCGGTTACTCACGTCGTCATCTGTGCGCAATGGATACCCGGCAAGAGCCTTGCGCAGCTCGCCCGGCAGTTTCCTTACGTCAAGTTTGCGATCAACTGTCACAGCAACGTGGGGTTCCTCCAAGCCGAGCCGAACGCGATCAACCTCGTAAGGGACGCGATCGACCTTGAAACGACGTTGCCGAACTTTCACGCATCGTCAAACAACGCTAGGCTGGTCAGGGCTCTGGAACACATGTACGGACGCCCTGTAACCTTCCTGCCTAACCTGTACTACACGCACGGCGCAGAGGCGGTTTACCGCCCCCCCTACAATGGCGGCACGCTGCGCATCGGTGCGTTCGGATCCCACAGGATCTACAAAAACTTCTCAACGGCTATCGCAGCGTCGATTGAGCTTATCAACGCGATGAAGGTGCACGGCGAGATCTGGATCAATTCAGGCCGCAGCGACGGCGCGGGCTCGGTCGTTTACAATACGGCGGTCGCATGGACCCGCAACCTGCCTAACGTAGAGCTAAAGGAATTCCCGTGGGCATCGTGGCCGGAGTTCAAGCGGCAGGTCGGGGCAATGCATCTTTTGATGCAACCGTCATACACCGAGACTTTCAATAATGTGACGGCAGACGGGATATGCGAAGGCGTGCCGAGCGTTGTCGGCTCGTCAATCGAATGGGTGCCTGAATACTGGAAATGCGATGTTGACGACTCGGGTGCGGTTGCTGCTGTTGGCCGTAGGTTGCTTACGGACTTTAGGGCGGGGCCAGACGGGCTTGCGCACTTGAAGCAATATGTACGCATCGGCCTGCCGTACTGGCAAGCGTTTCTTGGGGGGGCGGTATGAAACTGGAAGACTTTGAGAAACTTAACAAAGAGAGAACGCAGGGGAAGTGGAATGACATTCGAGGCAGCCTTGCATTCACAAATGATGATGATTTTGGAGGCGCATCAATTGGAAATGGGCCAAATGCTGACTTCATCGAAGCTTGTAGCGAGATGGTGCCGAGGATGATCAAGGCGCTAAATGCCACTAAACGCGAACGCATATATCGCAACATAAGCTGCCCCGCCTGCAACTACAGCGGTGAGGACGACTCTGGCATACCCTGCTATTGCTGGGATCTCCAAAATGCTGCCGAATCCGCTGACAAGGCTTTTGCCGAATTGGAGCAAACCTAATGGATGACCGTCAATTCAACGAAGCCGCCAACGACGTAGCCAGCCTAATGGCCGCCCTCACCGCCAAGTGGTGGCGCCATAGCCACGTCCTCGCCACAGCCCTTGCGGATTCCCTCATTACTTTGTGCGCCGTGGCTTCTAAAAACCCAGAGAAATCCCTTGTAGAAATAGCCGAAAGAATCAAGAATGGTGATCATGCCCAGATAAAATTGCGCCATTTCGGTCACAAGCTGGGGATCGTTGAGCCTATAGAGGAAGAAAAAGATGAGCGACCTAGAGACGAGCCTAGATACCCCACCGGAGTCCAAGAAGGTCCACAAGGTTGAAGAGGCCCTGGTTTTGGCCAGGACGATCCGCCAGCTCGACGCGCTTAAACCCGTCGAAGCGGCCCGAGTTTCTGTTTACCTGGCGCAGAAATTTGCCCATGCGCAAGTCAATCCTGCCCATAGCTGACTTCCCCGCGCGAGGATGAGACAATCGAGGGATGAAAATCACCTCTGACAAGGTTGTCGATTGGCTCATTCCCGCGATCCTGGCCGGGAACATGCATCTACTATCGTCTCTAAGGGATCACGTCATGCTGGTGAGCGAACAGCTTGCTGGGTTGACTGCGAGGTTAAACGAGCATGAGCGAAGGCTTAACAGCATACCAGGAAGACCCTAGCCATGGTTGGGTGTCTATCCAGGAAATCAAAAACGTGTTCATTGAGACGCTGCGGGAGCTTGACGCATACGTCATGCCCAAGGGCGGCCCCGTAGCGAACCGGGACGCGGTACTCAAGTGCTTCGACACGATGCAATACAAGCTCTACCGGCGTGCGCAGTCTAACCTAGAGTCGATGTTCCCGACCTTTAAGCCTGTCAAAGCCTCGTTGCAGAATCCAGAGCAACAAGCCGCGACCAAGGCCGCGCATGACCAGCGGTTAGAGCATATTCGGAGATCTAGGGGATGAAATTTGACGAGGATCTTTACCGCACCGACTTGCCCGCCTGCTGCGACGGCTTGCACCGAGCCGCAAGATCCTTAGCGATTACATAATCCGCCACCGCTCGCCCAATGTCCCTGCCGAGCTGCGGAAGCCACGCGGCATACTCTTGCGAGTTTGGCCCGTTGATAGCGAAAGGCTCAACCCGGATACCAGTAGCCCCTGTGACGCACAAAAGCGGGTCTTCTAAGTCCTGTACGGGGTTGGCTGCTTGATGGCCAAAGCTGGCGTAGGTATGCCCCCAGTGGCTCATGGACTGGCTGACAACATGCGCCAGCTCGGATATTCCGCCATGACCGTAAAAGGTCCGGCTCTTATTGGAGATCACCTTCCCGGTTGTCCAATGCACCCGGCAATGCAGCACAAGGGTGTTGGGTTGTACGCCACTATGCCGGAGCCCCTCGGGCACTCCTGGGGGCATTCTGACGTTTAAGACGCGGTGCCTGATGCTCGCCTCGTCCAGCTCGTCGAGGATCGAACGAACGTAGTTGTCCACGATGTCCAGCTCGGACAAATTCTTGAACGCTAGCCCTCGGGTGTAAGTCCCATCAGCGGCGCTATACCCTGCTGAGGGTACAATCAAGACTTCGTGAATACGCACCGGGTTAGGCTACGCCAAGAGCATCGGCGACGATTTGGACAACGCCATCATCTAGCTTGTTGTCGGTGGAAGCCGAAAGATCGCGCAGTTTCTCAACGAGAAGCTCTTCAACGCATTTGACGCCGCCGGGGAGCTTGGCTAGCTGTTCAGCGACCACCTTGGTGACTACCTCGGTCAAGTCTCCAACAGTCTCTTTGTTGATGAATTGCGCAACGACGGACAAAACAAGCTTGACGATTAAATCGTTTGCCATGGCTTTACCTTTATAGGGGCGAAATGTCCCATAAGCATGACACAATTACCCCAAGAATTGCAAACCAAATGGCAGGGACTGCTGGAGTCGAACCAGCGCATACCAGAATCAAAATCTGGTGCCTTAACCAACTTGGCGAAGTCCCATCAAGGTTGAAAAAGGGCCTGAGCCCAATCAGGACTCAAGCCCCTACCCACGAACGTACACAGACCCTAGGAGCGGGTTTTCGTTATTTACCGGTAGCCGTTTCAGGAGGCGTCGATTGAGCGCCTTTCATCAGCTGTTGCACAAGGGCTACAACCGCACCGAGTTGAGTGCCTTGGCTGGCAATGGAAGCACTCAGGCTAGCAAGTTGGCTGGCCAAGCTGCCGTCAACAGACTGAGCTTGTTTGATGCCAATTGCGCCAGCAGATTGCTGAGCAAGGAGGCTGGCAATGGAGCTATCGGCGTCGCCTTTGAAGAGGCGAGCGGTCGACACGGCTTCGATTGGATCAACCGAGCTGAGGTTGTCGATGAACTTAGCCAACGCCGCCTCTGCAATCGAGGTAATACGGTTTTGGCTGGCCACAGCGTTTTGAAGCGCCATGTTTTGCGCAGCGGTTTGGTTTTGCACGCCAGCAGCAAAGGATTGTGCATTGCTTTCGTACAGTTTAGCTTGGGCGGCGGCAGCCGCTTCGGCCAAAGATTTGAAGTTGGTTGACACAACGCCGTCGACAATTTTCTCATCAACGCCGCCTGTTCTTAGCCCGATCTCCGCCATAAATTACCTCTTAATGTTTTGTGGTCCACAATAACTAAAATATCTTAGACGCAGCTTAAATAAAAGGCACCCCCTGGAAAGCCTTTGCTATAAGCCTATCTCGCCACTCTCATGCTTCAATGTAGTTGGATCGATCTTTGCGATTACTTCATCAAAAGTGTCGCGAAGGGAAACAAAGTCACTTGAACTAAAGAAGATTTGGCTAGCAGTGTTAGGAGCTTCAGCGCTTCTAAATGGCTGAACAAATAACACTTTGTCGGGATTTACAAATATCGGAGTGCCATTTGCACGGGTGAAATGCAACATATGGTTGTCCATCTAGCTTTGGGTTAAAAGCCCAGTCTAACCCAAAGTAATCGGATCACTCAATACTTGGATACGCTGTCAATGAACTGCCAAACGTCTTTATGTAACCAATCCGGCCAATGGTGGGTGCCTTCCCATGGACACCAAACAACCTGATACTGGCACAAAGGCAGATATTGGCAGCCGTTGTGCCCCTCATCGTTTTGAGGTGGTACACAATGGTCAGTAAACGCCCAGTTTTTCATG
>Ga0315278_10003130_pt1 | contig 14783 bp, 14 predicted proteins | sample YL17G06_0_MG_FD_203880 | JGI IMG/M metagenome (GOLD analysis project Ga0315278, IMG submission 203880) | Sediment microbial communities from Yellowstone Lake, YNP, Wyoming, USA - YL17G06_0 | ecosystem: Environmental > Aquatic > Freshwater > Lake > Sediment | place: USA: Wyoming | collected... | reverse complement strand
GGAGATGCGCGCGGCAAGCATGCGCGGCGAGAGGTTACGACGGATCACCTCGGCGACCCGCACAATCACCTCGTCGCCCACGTGCATGCCCAGGTTCTCGTTCAGCACGTGCAGCCGGTCGATGTCGACGTAGATGACGCAATTGCTGGCGCACAGCGCCGCCGGAGTGAGTACCGCCTGGGTGCGCTTCTCGAAGGCCGGTCGCGTCAGCAGACCGGTCGCAGGATCGTAGGCGTTCAGCAGTATGAATGCGATCCGGCGCGCGAGCAGCTCGACGATGCGCACCTGGCGCAGGTCGAAGTCTGCGGCGCCGAGCGGCTTGAACAGCACCAGGACACCGAGCACGCGCTGCGCGCCGTGCATTACCGGGCAGGACAGGATCTTGTATGGAATGGATGCCAGCGGCCCGGTCGCAACCTGGCTGTTGGCGGTCATCGTCTGGCGGTGCAGCTGCGTCCAGCCAATCAGGTGACGATGCGTGCGGGTCAGCACATCGGCACCGGCCCGCGGTGGAGTCGCGTTGCCGGTGCGACAGACCGCAATGTTCTTGTCCGGGATCAGCAGCGCGCCGACGCCGCACCCGAGGTGGTCCACGCAACCCTGCACCAGCCGCACGAAATCGTCGGTCGAATCGGCGCTCGCGGTCTCGTCGTGCGCCGCATCGAGCAGCAGTTCGAGGTCGCGGTCGCGCACGATCAGGTCGCGCTGCAGGTCGCCGATGCTGCACTGCGAAGCCAGTTCGCGCTCGAGGCACTGGATCGCCGGTCGCAGCAGGCCCTGCACCAGCGAGTACGGGCGCGGATCGGTCTGCTGTTGCGCCTCGCGGCTGATGATTCCCACGGCACCGAGCAGGCCGCCGGAAGTGTCGCGAAGCATGAACACGTACGCGGACTGCTCGCCGCCCAGTGGCTCGACGAAGCCGCTCTGGCTGGCCGGGGTCGCAAGTTCCAGGGCGAGTGTCTCCTGCAACAACCGGTGCAGTTCCGAGGCGTCAAATCCGTCGCTGACCCAGACCGCCATGCCCATGCGGTCGTAGATCGCGATCGACTGCGCCCTCGGCAGCAGCATCTTGACGAGCTGGCCGTAAGGATCGAGCGAGGTGGCGTTGATCGGCGTGGGCGCACCGTTCAACACCTCGGCAAAGTCCATTGCAAAGCCTTGACCCTGGCGGGTCCGTTCGAATTAGACGTAGATGTTCATCGAACCGGCCGCACCGAATCCTTGACGCAGGCCTCAGTTTGGGGACTGCCCTCAGCGGCGCTGCAGCCAGATCTCGGGATCGACGGGCTGGCGGCCCCGGCGCACCTCGAAATAGAGCGCGGGTTCGTTGTGGCCCCCGGAATCACCCACCGAGCCGATCGCGTCGCCGGCCGCGACCGGTTCGCCGACCTTGCGAAAGATCTCTTCGTTGTGGCCGTAGAGACTCATGTAACCGCTGCCATGGTCGATGACGATCATCAGTCCCATGCCGGGCAGCCAGTCGCCGTACACGACGCGTCCCGCGTACGGCGCGCGGACCCGAGCCCCGCGCTCCGTTCCGATCAGCATGCCCTGCCAGCGCAGCGAACCGCCCGCACGCGGCTGCCCGAAGCGGGCGAGGACCCGGCCCTGCTGCACCGGCCATGGCAGCTTGCCCCTCAAAGGCTCGAACGGCGCGCGCTTCGCGACCGGTGCGCTCTCGAGCGCCTTGCGCAGGTCGGTGATCAGCTTCTCGAGGGAGGCGGCCTGCGACTGCAGACGCTGCAGTTCACCGCCGTGACTCTTGATCTGCTGGTCGATCGCGGTCACGGCGCGGGCCCGGCCTTCCTGCGCCGCGCGCAGCGCGCCGAGTTGCTGTTGCTGGCGCGACTCCAGGTCCTGCAGGCGCGCCGCCTCCGCCGCGATTTTCTCCCGCAGCAGCGCGAGGTGCTCGAGCTTGTCGCGGATGCGCTGGATGCGCTCAGCCCGCGCCCGGCCGAAGTATCCGTAATACGCCAGCATGCGCCCGAAGCTGGCGGGATCCTCCTGGTTGAGCAGCAGCTTGAGCTGCTCCTCGCGGCCGTTGAAGTAGGCTGCCCGCAGCTCCCCGCCGAGGGCGCTGCGTTCGCTGTCGAGTTCACGCTCCTGCTGCGCCTTCTCGAGCTCCAGCTCGTTCAGCCGGGCCTCCGACTCGATGCGCTGGGCTCGCAGGCTTTCGAGCTGCTGTCTTGCCGACTGCACGCCGAGTTCGGCGTCGCGCAGTTGCACGGAGAGCTGGTCCCGGCGCGCGACATCCTCGTTGACCGCCTTGCGGACGCGCTCGATGCGGGTGTTGACCTTCTTGAGTTCAGCCTCCTTCTGGGCCGGGGTCGGCTTGCGCTCGGTTGCCGCGGCGGGCAGCGCCAGGACCAGTCCCAGCGCGACGGCCAGGACCACCGGTCGCCGCAAACGGGACCGTCCAGGCCCCGAAACACGACGAAAAAGACCGAAAAAGGAGCGGGTCATGCGTGAAATCGCGTGGGTGGGCCTGGCCTCGAAGTCGGCAAGTCTAGCCTGTAGCCCGGGCTGCTATAATCCGCGCCCCTTTTTTGCCCGGTTCGCCAATGGATCGTTTCCTCGAATATGCCTCCCGTCACCCGTTGCTCGTGGGGGGTACGGCGGTGCTGGCGATTGCAGTGGCGGCCTACGAAATGAGCAAGTTGCACTCCGGCGGCCAGGCCGTCGGACCCGCCGACGCCGTGCGCCTGCTGAACCAGGGTGCCCTGCTGCTCGACGTGCGCACCCAGGCGGAATTCGACTCGGGGCACGTGATCGACGCCCGGCACCTGCCGCAGGAGCAGGTCGCCCAGGCCGGCGAGACCCTGAAGCGGTACAAGGACAAGGCGGTCATCACCTGCTGCGAGAGCGGCGCCCGCTCCGGTGCAGCGGCCCGCGAGCTGCGCACCCAGGGTTTCAGCAAGGTCGTCAACCTCCGGGGCGGGCTGCAGGCCTGGCGTGCGGAAAACCTGCCGCTGGTCCGCGACGAATCGAAAAAGGGCAAGTGAGGCCCGGGACCGCATGAATTCCCCAACCACTCCCGAGATCGTCATGTACTCCACCGGCTGGTGCCCCTACTGCGACAGGGCCCGCGGCCTGCTCGAGCGCAAGGGCGTCACGTTCAGCGAGATCAAGGTGGACGAGGACGCGACGCAGCGCGACGCCATGCTCAAGCGCAGCGGCGGTCGACGCACGGTACCGCAGATCTTCATCGGCGACCGCTACGTCGGCGGATTCGACGATCTTTACGCACTCGACAAGGCCGGCGAGCTCGACAAGCTGCTCGGCCGCGCCTGACCGGCAAGCCTTCTCCATAGGATGAAAACTCGATGACCGACCAGAACACCCAACCCCAGAACGCCCCCGCCGTCGATCAGAACGCTCCGGTGGTGAACCCGCAGGCCGTCTACATCAAGGACTGCTCCTTCGAATCGCCGAACGGCCCGTTCGTCGCGGGGCTCGAGGGGCAGCCGGCGGTGAACCTGAACATCTCGACGCGCGCCACGGCGCTCGCGCTGGACATGCACGAAATCGTGCTGCAGATCAACCTCGAGGCGAAGGCGGGCGACAAGGTCGTCTGGCTGCTCGAACTGCAGCAGGCCGGCGCATTCCTGATCCGCAACCTGTCCACGGCCGACCTGGGCCATGTGCTGTCGATCATGGCGCCGAACTACCTGCTCGCCTACGCGCGCGCGACGGTCTCCGAACTGGTCGTCAAAGGCGGGTTCCCGCCGTTCATGCTGCCGCTCGTGACGTTCGAGGGCCTGCACGCCCAGGCGGCCGCGCAGCAGGCAGCGACCCAGCAGTCGGTCAACTGAACGGACCGGAAGGATCGTGGCGGTCTCCGTCCCGTCCGAGCCGAAACCGACCGTAGCCGTCCTCGGCTCGGGCTCGTGGGGCACGGCGCTGGCCGTGCACCTCGCGCGCACGGGTCATCGGACGATCCTGTGGGGCATCGAGACCGAAGAACTGACGGCGATGGCCCGCGACCGGGTCAATCGCCGCTACCTGCCGGGCATCGCGTTACCCGACGGACTGGCAATCGAGCACGACTTCGAGCGGGCCGTCGCGCAGGCGCAGCAGTTGCTGCTGGTCGTCCCCAGCCATGCGTTCCGCGAGGTACTGCAACGGGTCAAGCCGTCCCTGCGCCCCGCCCAGCGGGTCGCCTGGGCCACCAAGGGATTCGAACTCGAAACCGGCAAGCTGCCCCACGACGTGGCGCTCGAGGTGCTCGGCCCCGGCGTACCGACGGCCGTGCTGTCCGGTCCGACCTTCGCGACAGAAGTCGGCGCGGGCCTGCCGACGGCGATGACCGTCGCCTCGCGCGACCAGGACTACGCGATGGCGCTGGCACGCGGTCTCTCCGGCCTCCATTTCCGCGCCTACGCCTCGAGCGACATGGTCGGCGTGGAAGTGGGCGGCGCCACGAAGAACGTGCTGGCCATCGGGGCCGGTATTTCCGACGGTCTCGGGTTCGGGGCCAACACGCGGGTCGCGCTCATCACGCGCGGCCTGGCGGAGATGATGCGGCTCGGCGTGGCGCTCGGAGCGGACAAGGACACGTTCATGGGCCTCGCGGGGCTGGGCGATCTCGTGCTGACCTGCACGGACAACCAGTCGCGCAACCGTCGCCTCGGCCTGGCGCTCGCTTCCGGCAAGGCGGCGGCGCAGGCGCAGCAGGAAATCGGGCAGGTCGTCGAAGGCGTGCTCGCCGCACGGGCAGTGCGCCAGGTAGCGAGCCGCGTCGGCGTCGAAATGCCGATCTCGGAGCAGGTCTATCGCGTGCTGTACGAAGGCACGCCGCCGAAGGAGGCCGTCGGCGCGCTGATGCGCCGCACGGTGAAGACGGAGACGGACTGAGGATAGGGACTAGGGACTAGGGACTAGGGACTAGCGGATAGGGTAAGAGTCCAGCAGCGTCACTCTGCCAATTCTTCACTATCCGCTAGTCCCTATCCGCTAGCTGCGGGATACCGCAGCTGCCGCCACGCCTCGTAAACGGCCACGGCCACCGCATTCGACAGGTTGAGGCTGCGCGCCGCCGGCAACATCGGGATACGCAGGCGCTGCACCGGCGGGCAAAGGTCGAGGATCTCCGGCGACAGGCCCCGCGTTTCCGGCCCGAACACCAGCACGTCGTCCGGTTCATAGCGGACGGCATCGTGGCGCACGACCCCCTGCGTGGAGAACGCGAACCACCGCGCTGGGCGGCCCAGGCTGGCCATGCAGTCCGCGAAGTTCGTGTGCACGATCACGTCGGCGAGTTCATGGTAGTCGAGGCCCGCGCGCCGTACCGAACGGGCGTCGAGCCGGAACCCCAGCGGCTTGACCAGGTGCAGTCGCGCGCCCGTATTGGCGCACAGCCGGATCACGTTGCCGGTATTGGGCGGGATCTCGGGCTCGAACAGGACTACCTGGAGTGGCATAGAATCAGGCCGGGAACCAAGCGGAGGATTCTTGCATGCTGCGCGTCAGGCATCTTCTGGATCGCAAGGGCGGCGAAGTCTGGTCGGTGGATGCAGAAGAGCCCGTGCTCCACGCGATCCAGATCATGGCAGATCGGCACGTCGGTGCGCTGCCGGTGACCCGCAACGGCGAACTGGCGGGCGTGGTCTCGGAACGCGATTACGCGCGGAAAGTGGTGCTGATGGGGCGTTCGTCAGCGGAAACCCCCGTCTGGCAGATCATGAGTTCGCCGGTGGTGACGGTCACTGCGGATGATGCCGTGCGCCACTGCATGGAACTGATGACGCGGATGCGCATTCGTCACCTCCCGGTGGTCGACCCGGCCGTCGGCATGATCGGCATGATCTCCATCGGCGACCTGGTGCGTGCAGTGATCGAGGAGCAGCAGGAAACGATCGCGCAGCTCGAGCGGTTCATCTCCGGCTGAGCGCAGGCCCGCGACCCGCTGGCGCCTGCCCGCTTTGCTTTACAATTTCGCCCCATGCCTCCAGTGCCTGCCCGCCTGCCCGCGTCCCTGGCCGTCGATTTCTGCGGCCTGCACCTCGCGTCGCCGATCGTTCTGCTTTCCGGCTGCGTCGGGTTCGGCGAGGAATACACCCGGGTGGAAGGATTCTCGAACACCGACGCGGGCGCCATCGTACTGAAGGGCACGACGCCCGAACCGCGCCTCGGCAACCCGGCGCACCGTGTCTACGAAACGCCGATGGGGATGCTGAACGCAATCGGGCTGCAGAACCCCGGCGTGGACGAGGTCGTGGACCGCATCCTGCCGACACTCGATTTCGCCGAGACCCGCTTCATCGCGAACGTCTGCGGCTCGACCATCGACGACTACGTCGCGGTGACGCGGCGGTTCGACGACTCGCCGATCGACGCGATCGAAATCAACATCTCGTGCCCGAACATCAAGGAAGGCGGGGTGCAGTTCGGCAATCACCCGGACATGTCGGCGCGCGTGGTGGAGGCGTGCCGCAAGGTGACGACCAAGCCGCTGATTACGAAGCTGTCGCCCAACCAGACCGACATCCGCGAGAACGCCCGGCGCTGCATCGAGGCCGGCAGCAACGCGCTCGCCGTGATCAACACGCTGATGGGGATGGCGATCGACGTGCATACGCGTCGTCCCGTGATCGGCAACGTGCAGGGCGGGCTCTCGGGACCGGCGATCAAGCCGATCGCGCTGCTCAAGGTGATGCAGGTCGCCGAGGTCGCGCGCCCGCTCGGCGTGCCGATCATCGGGCAGGGCGGCATCTGCACGGCCGAGGATGCGCTCGAGTTCATCATCGCTGGTGCGGCGGCCGTGGGCGTCGGTACGGCGCTGTTCTACGACCCGCTGGTGTGTCGCAAGATCAACGACGGCATCGCCGCTTACCTGGCCGCGAACGGCATGCGCTCCGTTGCCGAACTGGTCGGCAGCCTCGCCGCGCCTTGAGGAAAATAGGGGACATTCTCCTCAAGGTGCAGCGACGTACAGCACGATCTTGCCGCGCGCCCGTCCCGATTGACTGAGGCGCTGGGCAGCCGCCGCGTCGCGCAGCGCGAATTCAGCACCGATGAGCGGCCGCACCTGCCCGACGTCCACCAGCCCGGCCAATTGGTCGAGAATGATGCGGCTCGGTTGAATGAAGACGAACGCCGAGCGCAGCCCACGCGCACGCGCCGCGGCTTCGAGCGGGAGGTCCACGATCGAGACGAGCAGGCCGCCCGGCTTCAATGTCGCCCAAGAATCCTGCTGCACCTGGCCGCCGACCGTGTCGAAGACGACATCGACGCCTCGCAACGAACTGGCGACGTTTTCCTTCTGGTAGTCGACGACGGTGTCGGCGCCGAGGAAGGTGACGAGGTCGGCATTGCGGGCGGAGGTCGTCGCGATGACCTCGGCGCCGCGCCATTTGGCGAGCTGCACGGCCAGCGAACCCACCCCGCCGGCCGCCGCGTGGATCAGGACGCGCTGGCCTGCCGAAACCTGCCCGACGTTGACGATGGCCTCCCACGCGGTGATCCCCGCCAGCGGCAGCGATGCCGCCTCCACGTGAGAGATCGTCGTGGGCCGCAGGGCCACTTCGCTTTCGCGCACGGCGATGTACTCGGCGTAGGCGCCGTCGCGCCCGATGTCGGGACGCGTGTAGACGACGTCCCCGGGTCGCAGCCGGCGCACGGCGCGACCAACGGACTCGACGACGCCCGAGGCGTCCCAGCCGAGCGTGAGCGGCAGGCGGTGCGGGACGACGTCCTTGAGGTGACCTTCGCGGATCTTCCAGTCGACCGGATTCACGCCCGCCGCTACGACGCGGATGAGCACGTCTTCGTCGCCGACGTCTGGGACCGGAATCTCTTCGGGCGTCAATACGCTCGCGTCGCCAAAGCCGTGGATGCGGACTGCTTTCATGGTCTGCGTGGATCTCGCCGCGAGTCGGGTTCAGGCATCGTCCATGCCGAGTTCTTTGAGCTTGCGCGTGAGCGTATTGCGACCCCAGCCAAGCAGCCGGGCAGCCTCCTGCCGACCGCCCTGCGTCGCCTTCAACGCTGCGCGGATCAGCGTGCGCTCGAATTCCGGCATCGCAGCCTCGAGCAGCGGCGCGCCTCCCGCGGCGAGTCGTGCCTGCGCCCAGCCGGCCAGCGCCTGCGACCAGGTCGCGGTCGCCACGGCCCCGTCGCCCCCGCCGCCGAGATCGGCCGGGATGTCTGCACGGGTGATCTCGCGTCCCGCTGCCAGCACGGTGAGTCGGCGACAGGCGTTGACGAGCTGGCGGACGTTGCCGGGCCAGGCGAATGCCGCCAGCGCGTACGCCGCTTCGTCCGTCAGGATCTTCGGCGCGACGCCGATCTCGGTCGCCGCGATGTCCAGGTAGTGCTGCAGCAACTCCGGGATATCCTCGAGGCGCTGGCGCAAAGGCGGCACCTCGATGCGGATCACGTTCAGGCGGTGCAGCAGGTCCTCGCGAAACAGTCCCTCCTTGACGCGCGCCTCGAGGTCCTGGTGGGTCGCGGTGATCACCCGCACGTCCACCTTGACCGGCAACTGGCCGCCGACACGGTAGAACTCGCCCTCCGCCAGCACGCGCAGCAGGCGCGTCTGCAGTTGCGGCGACATGTCGCCGATTTCGTCGAGGAACAGCGTGCCGCCGTCGGCCTGCTCGAAGCGCCCACGGCGCAATTCGGTCGCGCCCGTGAAGGCGCCCTTCTCGTGGCCGAACAGCTCCGACTCCAGCAGGTCGGCGGTGAACGCAGATGTGTTCAGCGCGATGAACGGTTTCGTGGCGCGCGGGCTGTGCCGGTGCAGCGCGCGGGCGACGAGTTCCTTGCCAGTGCCCGACTCGCCGGTGATCAGCACCGTCATGCTCGAGCGCGAGAGGCGGCCGATCGCGCGGAACACCTCCTGCATGGCCGGCGCGTGGCCGAGCATCTCGGGGATGCGGCGCGACTCCATCGACGAGGTCTGCGTGCGGTCACTCGGTACCGCCGCGCGCCGCACGAGCTCGACGGCCTGGTCGATGTCGAAAGGCTTCGGCAGGTATTCGAACGCGCCGCCGCGATACGCGGCGACGGCGCTGTCGAGGTCGGAGTGCGCGGTCATGACGATGACCGGCAGGCGCGGTCGCTGGGCGCGGACTTCCTCGAGCAGGTCGAGCCCGCTCTTGCCGGGCATGCGGATGTCGGTGACCAGCACGTCGGGCTCCTCGCGCCGCAGTGCCGCGAGGACGGCGTCGGCGTCCTCGAACGTGACAGTATCCACGCCCGCCTGCTTCAGGGCGCGCTCGAGCACCCAGCGGATCGACGCGTCGTCGTCGACGATCCAGACGTTAAGTGCTTTCGCCGGGTTCATTGGATTCGCACGGCAGGAGGATGGTGAAGACGGTGCGGCCTGGCCGGCTGTCGAACTCGATCAATCCGTCGTGACGGCCGATCAGGTCCTGGGCCACGGCCAGGCCGAGGCCGGTGCCGGTCTTGCGGCCGGTCACCAGCGGGTAGAAGACCGTGTCCTTGAGCTCGACTGGCACGCCGGGGCCGTCGTCCTCCACCTGGATGCCCACGACCACGCGATGACGGCGGCTGCCGATGCTGGCATTGGTGATCGCGCGCGTGCGCAATACGATGCGGCCCCGTTCCCCGACGGCCTGGATCGCATTACGACCGAGGTTGAGCAGCGCCTGGATGATCTGGTTACGATCGAGCCGCATGCGCGGCAGACTCGGGTCGTAGTCCCGCTCGACCGCGACGCCATTCGGTGCCTCGGCCGCCAGCAGGTGACCGACGTGCTGCACGATCTCGTGGATGTTGACCGGCTCCTTGCGCGGCGGCTGGCCGGGACCAAGCAGCGCGTCCATCAATGCGGCAAGTCGGTCCGCCTCGGCAATGATCACCGACGTGTACTCGTGCAGCGCCGGATCCTTGAGCTGGCGCTCGAGCAATTGCGCGGCGCCGCGCAGTCCGCCGAGCGGATTCTTGATCTCGTGCGCGAGCTGCCGGACCATCGCGCGGCTGCCGCCCAATTGCGTGAGCAACGCGTTCTCGCGCGTGATGCGCTGGTGGTGCGTCGTGTCGGCCAACTCGACGATGACGCCGCCCAGCCGACCCGGCTGGTCAAAGGGTGTCACGGTGGCGTCGAGCACTCGCGGCTGTGCGCCGGGGCCGGATTCGAACGGAATTTCGCGGCGCGAGTACTGTGCGCCCGCGGCGCGCGCACGGCCGATGACAGCCTCGAGTTCGACGTTCGACTTGAGGAGGTCGCGGGCGGCGCGCCCCGCCGCCTGGTTGCGGCTGATGCCGAAGAGGTCTTCGGCAGGTTCGTTCAGATGGACCACCGCACCGTCGGCATCCAGCCACAGGATGCAGGTCGCCATGCCGTCGAGCAGGCTGACCAGCTCGGCAACGCTGGGTCGGACGACGGCGCGGGGCTCTGCCGCCACGTCACGCCTCCGCGAGGCGCCGACGCTGCGTCGGCGTTACTTGGGTGACTTCGGCGGCGTCGGCGGCGGCGGTGGTGGCGGTGGCGGCGGCGGCCTCAGCGCAGGACCGACGTTGCGCGGGTTGCTCACCGTATCGATCCGGATGTTGAAGCTGCGCGGCGCGCTGCTGATCTTGCGCTGGCCCTGGGCATCCAGGATGGCGGCACTCACGGTGTGCGTGCCGCGAGCCAGTCCGGTCAGCGTGCGCTGGTACGAACCGTCCGCGCCCTCGAGCGCGCTGCCGTCGAGGTAGAACATCAGGCGATCGCCGCTCGCCAGCGCCGGCTGCGAACTGACCGAAACCTCGACGGCCGCATCCGCCTGGAAATAGGTCGCTCCTTCGGTCGGCGATACGATCTCGAGCGTCACGTACTGAACGGCCGCCGGTGGCCGGACGGGCCCTTCGGAGGTCCGGCTCGAACTCGCCGGGGATGTCTGCGGCGGCGTCTGCGGAGCCGCGCTCACGGGTGCGCCCCCCGCGACGGTGACCCGCCTGGCGCCGGGCGCAGGCACATCGGAGTAGTGGGTGACGCCGTTCGCGTCCTTCCACATCCACAGTTCCCGTTTCGTCGTCTGCGCCTCGCTCACCGCAAAGGCGAGCACGCATCCCAGCAGCAGCAGTTTCCGTGTCTTCATGGCGCCAGAGCATAGCCGCTAGCCTTCCTGCTGACAAAGTGACTGCCCGGGATACGCGAAGTGCGTCATGAGATTGGGGGGGGGGAACCGAGCCGGGCGGTCGCTGGCGCGCCCCGCCCGGTTCCATCCGCCCGGCATCCTCAGACGCTGTAGTAGAGCTCGAACTCGGCCGGGTGCGTGGACATGCGCAGCCGGGTGACCTCCTGCTGCTTGAGGCCGATGTAGGCATCGATCACGTCGTCCGTGAACACGCCGCCGGCCTTGAGGAAACCGCGGTCATGGTCGAGTGCGTCGAGCGCCATGTCGAGCGAATGACACACGGTCGGAATGTTCTTCGCCTCCTCCGGCTCGAGGTCGTACAGGTCTTTATCCGCCGGGTCGCCCGGGTGAATCTTGTTCTTGATGCCGTCGAGACCCGCCATCAGCATGGCTGCAAAACAGAGGTACGGATTCGCGGTGGAGTCCGGGAAGCGCACCTCGATGCGGCGCCCCTTCACGTTCATCACGTGCGGGATGCGGATCGACGCCGAGCGGTTGCGCGCGGAGTACGCGAGCATGACGGGCGCCTCGAAGCCGGGCACCAGGCGCTTGTAGCTGTTGGTGCTCGCGTTGCAGATCGCATTCAGCGCCTTGGCGTGCTTGATGATGCCGCCGATGTAGTAGATGGCGATCTCGGAGAGGCCGCCGTACTTGTCACCGGCGAAAATGTTCTTGCCGTCCTTCGACAGCGACTGGTTGACGTGCATGCCGTTGCCGTTGTCGCCCACCAGCGGCTTGGGCATGAAGGTGGCCGACTTACCGTAGCTCGCCGCGACGTTGTGAATGGCGTACTTGAGGATCTGCACCTCATCGGCCTTCTTCACCAGCGTATTGGCCGAGACGTTGATCTCGGCCTGGCCGCCCGTGGCGACTTCGGAGTGGTGCACTTCGACCTCGAGGCCGAGTTCTTCCATCGCCATGCACATGGAAGAACGCAGGTCCTGGTAGGCGTCGACCGGCGGCACCGGGAAGTAGCCGCCCTTGATGCCGGGGCGGTGACCGAGGTTGCCGCCGTCGAGCGACGCGCCCGTGTTCCACGCACCCTGCGCGGAATCGACTTCGTAGAAGCACCCGTTCATTGAGTTGCCGTGACGCACGCTGTCGAAGATGAAGAATTCGTTCTCGGGACCCCACATCGACGCATCCGCGATGCCGGTCGACTTGAGGTAGGCCTCGGCGCGCTTCGCGAGCGAGCGCGGATCGCGCTCATAGCCCTGCATCGTCGAGGGCTCGACGATGTCGCAGCGCAGGTTCAGCGTGGTTTCCTCGAAGAACGGATCGACGACCGCAGTCGTCGGGTCCGGCATGAGGATCATGTCGGACTCCTGGATGCCCTTCCAGCCGGCGATCGAGGAGCCGTCGAAGCCCTTGCCGTCCTCGAAGAACGACTCGTCCACCATGCGCGTGGGCACGGTCACGTGCTGCTCCTTGCCCTTGGTGTCGGTGAAGCGGAGGTCGACGAACTTGACCTCCTTGTCCTTGATCAGCTTGAGGACGTCGGCAGCGGTGGTCATGGGTTCTCCTTGCGATGCAGCGAAAGCGGATGCCTCGGGTCGCTCGCCGCGACGGCCCGGAAGCTTGTCTGTGGGAACCAAATGGATGCACATAGTATGCCAGCGCACTAGACTGGCGCGCTAGTGGCACAGAACAGCCAAAATTGACCGCATGATGATAAATCGCGAGCGATCATGGTGCATCTATGAAATGTAATGCGCTATCTTGGTGCATCAGGAGCCGCATTATGTGTGTTTCTGGCCGCGCCATCGGTTAACCGCCGATTTACACTGAGAATGTAACCCGCGACGAATGCGGGGGAGGACTCTCGATGAAATCGCATTCCACGGATCGCCTCACCCTGGCGATCGCACTGACCCTGGGGCTGGCTGCAGCACTGGCCGGCTGCGGCTCGAAGGAGCAGCCCGCACCGGCCCAGACCGGCGCTGCGGCACCTGCGGAATCAGCCCAGCCCGGGGCGGACGCAACGCTTGCAACGTCACCTGCATCATGGACCGCAGAGGCCATGGAGAACCTGCTGGCGCCGATCGCCCTGTATCCGGACCCCGTGCTCTCGCAGGTTCTGATCGCATCGACCAACCCGCAGGAAGTCCTGGACGCGGGAAACTGGCTGCTGCAGAACCAGGGCCTGACCGGCAACGCGCTCGATGCCGCTGCAACCAAGGCGGGGTTCACGCCGCCGATTCGCGCGTTGCTCCAGTTCCCCGAAACGGTCGACATGATGTGCATGGAACTCAACTGGACGACCGAGCTGGGCCAGGCGTTCGTCGCCGACCAGCAGGGCGTGCTCGATGCCGTGCAGCGCCTGCGCAAGCAGGCCAGGGACGTCGGCAACCTGCAGAGTTCGGAGCAATTAAAGGTCACCACCGAGGAGCAGGACGGCCAGGAGGTCGTCCTCGTGTCTCCGCCCAACCCTGAAGTGATCTATGTCCCGCAATACGATCCGGTGGCGGTCTACGCGCCAGCCCCTGCTGCTGCGCCCGCCGCAGCACCGGCGGCCGCGACGACAGGCTACAGCACGGGCACGCTGGTCATGACCGGCCTGCTGGCTTTCGGCGCGGGCATGCTGGTCAACGAAGTCTTCAACGACGACGACGATTACCACCATAACAACGACTACTACTACCCGAACTACGGCCACGGCAGCATGCCCTATTACCCGCCGTATCCCTATCGGCCTCCCTACGGCAACGGGCATTACCCGTCCAGCGGCTACACCCGGCCGCCGAACTACCAGCACGGCTTCAACAACAACAACGTTGTCGTCATCAACAACGGGGGCGGCGGTAACAACTATTGGAATGACCGCAACAACAAGAGCGGCGGATACCAGAAGGCCGGCGCGTACCAGGCGAAGAGCCCGATCACCCAGGCCAAGCCCAACCGCCCCGAACTGCAGCAGTTGAACCAGCGTCAGCCGCGCCCGATGCCTAGCGACGTGAAGCGTCCGACGGCTTCGGCCGCACGACCGACCGCCGGTACCACTGCAAGCAGCAAGGGCTCGCGCGACCTGCCTAAGGTCCAGGGCAGCTATGCCGGCGCGACACCCGATCGAGTCAAGGCGCAACAGTCTGCGAACCGACCCGCGACCCGTGACGTGCAGCAGCAGGCCGGTCAACGGTCTACGACGAGCGGCGGCGATCGCGGTTACGACAAGCCCGCGGCGCGACCCCAGCCCGCGAACAAGCCTTCGGCTGCCGCGAAACCGCAGTCCATGAACCGGCCTGCACCGACCGCGGATCGCGGCGGCAAGGGCGGCGGCACCGCGACCTCGGGCGCCAACCGCGGCTCGGCAGATCGCGCTGCCAGCCAGCGCGGCAAGCAGAGCATGCCGCAGGGCGCCAAGAGCAAGGGCGGTGGTGGCAATAAGAGTAGCGGCAGCAAGAACAAGCAGGGCCGATAGGAGAAGACGCCATGAAGAACCACAAGATGATTCCTGCGTCGCTGCGCGTTGCAGTTGTGATCCTGGTATCCGCGCTGTTTGCGGCCGCCTGCGCGAAGAAGGAGAGCCAGGCTTCGTTCAACTCGCCAGAGGAGGCTGTCACGGCCTTCGTAGGCGCGCTGCAGAAGGACGACACCGTTGCGTTGCGCAACCTGCTCGGGCCCGGCACCGATGACTTGCTCTCGTCAGGCGACGCGGTGGCCGACAATGCTGCCCGCGAATGGTTCGTGTCCGCCTACAAC
>Ga0315278_10003129_pt1 | contig 14783 bp, 15 predicted proteins | sample YL17G06_0_MG_FD_203880 | JGI IMG/M metagenome (GOLD analysis project Ga0315278, IMG submission 203880) | Sediment microbial communities from Yellowstone Lake, YNP, Wyoming, USA - YL17G06_0 | ecosystem: Environmental > Aquatic > Freshwater > Lake > Sediment | place: USA: Wyoming | collected... | reverse complement strand
CGGCCGGACATTCGGCGAAGCCTATGCAAAGGCGCAGGCCGCGAGCGGTGTGAGACTCCCGATCCGGGGCGTCTGCCTGATATCGGTGCGTGACCGCGACAAGGAGGGCGCTGTCGCGATTGCGCGGCGCCTGCATGATCGCGGATTCGAGATTTTGGCGACGCTTGGCACGGCGATCGCGCTTGAGGCGGCCGGCATTCCCTGCCGCAGGGTACTGAAGGTTCGCGAGGGGCGGCCGCACATCGTCGACATGATCAAGAACGACGAGATCGACCTGATCGTAAACACCACCGAAGGCAAGCGCGCCATCCGCGAATCGCGCTCGATCCGCCGTGAGGCGGAATACCGCAAGGTGACCTACTTCACGACCATCGCCGCGGCGCATGCGACCTGCGAAGCCCTCGACCACCTCGAGGACCTCGATGTCAATCGGCTGCAGGATTTGCACCACGAAATGGGTACTGCGTGAGATTACCAATCACGCTGCGTGGTGCGGAGCAGCTGCGCGTCGAATTGCGCAAGCTCAAGGCCGAGGACCGGCCGACCGTCATCCGCGCGATTGCCGACGCGCGCTCGCACGGCGATCTTTCCGAGAATGCGGAGTATCACGCCGCGCGCGAGCAGCAGGGCTTCATCGAGGGCCGCATCAAGGAAATCGAGTGGCGGCTGGCGCATGCCCAGGTGATCGATCCGACGGCGTTACCGGACAGCGGCAAGGTCGTTTTTGGTGCGACCGTCGACCTCGCACCGGTCGCAGGTGGCGCTGAAGTGAGCTACCAGATCGTCGGTGACGACGAGGCCGACATCCGGCGCGGGCTCATCTCGATCAATTCGCCGATTGCACGGGCGCTGATCGGCAAGAAGCCCGGAGACGAAGTCGAAGTGGCGGCGCCGGGCGGCGCGCACAGTTTCGAAATCCTGGCTGTGCGTCTCGGATGATTCAAGAATCTGGAAGAAGTATACTAGTTAACTTACTGTTTTTCTTGTAGAATAGTCCAACATTTCCGATTTGATGTACGAGCTCCGAGCCCGTGTCCGCCGCCAGTGTTGCAAGCACCAGATTGCGATTTTCACGATCGCCGACACGAGCCCGGACCTTGACCAGTTCATGATCATGCAGGGTTTGCCTGAGTTCGTTGACGACGCCATCGGTCAGGCCGCGCTGGCCGACCAGCACCAGCGGGTGCAGGGCGTGTCCGAGCCGCCGCAGGTGTTTTTTCTGTCGATCCGTGAGTGCCACGAGTTGATTATAGGACTGCAAGCGGGAATCCGTTCATGAGCCGGCGCAGCAAGTCGAGCGGCCGGTGGCTGCGCGAGCACTTCGAGGATCCCTATGTGCAGCGCGCGCAACAGGACGGATGGCGCTCGCGCGCCGCCTTCAAGATCCAGGAGATCGATCACGCCGAACGGCTTGTTTTCCCGGGCGCCGTGATCGTCGATCTGGGTGCGGCGCCGGGCGGCTGGAGCCAGTACGCGGCCCGTACGCTTGCCGGGCGCGGCACCGTGATCGCCGTTGACCTGTTGGCGATGGACGCACTGCCAGGTGTGACCTTTCTGCAGGGAGATTTCCGTGAGCAACCGGTGCTCGATGCGCTCATGGAAATGCTCTCCGGCCGGCGCGTGGACCTTGTGATGTCCGATATGGCCCCCAACATGAGTGGCGTGGATGTCGTCGACCAGGCGCGCGCAGTGGATCTTGAAGCGCTCGCGCTCGATTTTGCGCGCAAGGTATTAGGGCCCGATGGCACGCTGGTGATGAAGCTGTTCCAGGGCGCCGGATTCCAGGAGTTGCTGGCCGACGCCCGCCGCAATTTTGGCCAGGTACGAATGCGCAAGCCCAAGGCCTCGCGGCAGCGCAGTTCTGAGGCCTACTTGGTGGCGAGGAAACCCCGGTCGTAGTAATGTCGAACTAGCCTTCGTACGCCACGGTCCAATCGGCAATTCCGACCGCGACGCATCGATGCCAGGAGTGGCCGCTTGAATGATCTGACCCGCAATATTGTCCTCTGGATCGTCATCGCGATCGTGCTGGTCGCGGTGTTCTCCAATTTCGGGCAGCGTGCCACTGCGCCCGAGCCGCTCAAGTATTCGCAGTTCCTCGCCGAGGTCGAAACCGGCGCGATCGCGTCCGCGACATTCCAGGGTGACACGATCATCGGGACACGCGCCAATGGCGACAAGTACGTCACCTTCAACCCGGAGACCGACAACTCGGTGCTGATCGGACTGCTGCACAAGAAGAGCGTGGCCTTCGATGCGGCGCCCCCGGAGCGCCAGTCCTTCCTGCTGCAGCTGTTCGTGTCCTCATTCCCGATCCTGTTGCTGATCGGTGTCTGGATTTACTTCATGCGCCAGATGCAGGGTGGTGCTGGCGGACGCGGTGCAATGTCGTTCGGCAAGAGCCGGGCGCGACTGCTGTCCGAGGACCAGGTCAACGTGACATTCGCCGATGTCGCGGGTGTCGAAGAGGCCAAGCAGGAGGTCGGCGAGATCGTCGATTTCCTGAAGGACCCTGCCAAGTTCCAGAAGCTCGGCGGCAAGATCCCGAAGGGCGTGCTGATGGTCGGCGCCCCGGGTACCGGCAAGACGCTGCTCGCCCGCGCGATCGCCGGCGAAGCCAAGGTGCCGTTCTTCACGATCTCCGGATCGGATTTTGTCGAGATGTTCGTCGGTGTCGGCGCTTCGCGCGTGCGCGACATGTTCGAGCAGGCCAAGAAGCACGCGCCGTGCATCGTGTTCATCGACGAAATCGACGCGGTCGGGCGTCATCGCGGCGCCGGCCTCGGTGGCGGCCATGACGAGCGCGAACAGACACTGAATCAGCTGCTGGTCGAGATGGATGGCTTCGAGGGCAATGAGGGCGTGATCGTCATCGCGGCGACCAATCGCCCGGATGTGCTCGACCCGGCATTGCTGCGTCCGGGCCGCTTCGACCGTCAGGTCGTCGTGCCGCTGCCGGATGTTCGTGGCCGCGAGCAGATCCTGAAAGTCCACATGCGCAAGGTGCCGATCGCGGATGACGTCAAGCCGTCGATCATTGCGCGCGGCACGCCAGGGTTCTCGGGCGCGGACCTGATGAACCTTGTGAACGAGGCAGCGCTCTTTGCGGCGCGCGCCAACAAGCGCCAGGTCACGATGGGCGAGTTCGAACGCGCCAAGGACAAGATCATGATGGGCGCCGAACGCCGCTCGCTGGTCATGAGCGATGCGGAAAAGAAGCTGACGGCCTATCACGAAGCCGGCCATACCGTGGTCGGACGCCTGTCGCCGGACCACGATCCTGTTTACAAGGTGACGATCCTGCCGCGCGGTCGCTCGCTCGGCGTGACTTTCTACCTGCCGGAAGGCGACCGCTACAGCACCAGCAAGCGCCAGCTCGAGAGCAGTTTGACGTCGGTTTTCGGCGGACGCGTCGCGGAACAGATCATATTCGGAAGCGAGTCGGTCACGACCGGCGCGCAGAGCGACATCGAACATGCGACCAAGCTGGCGCGCAGCATGGTCACACGCTGGGGATTTTCGGATCGCCTGGGTCCGCTCGCTTACGCCGAGGATCAGGAGGAAGTTTTCCTCGGTCACTCGGTATCGCGTTCCAAGCACATCTCGGACGATACCCAGCGCATCGTTGACGAGGAGGTTCGCAAGCTGATCGACGAGGGCTATCAGCGCGCCGAAAAGATCCTGCGGGCGAATCTGCCGATCCTGCACGCGATGGCCGAGGCGCTGTTGAAGTTCGAGACGCTGGAATCGAGCCAGATCGACGAGATCATGGCCGGCCGCGCGCCGACACCGCCACGGGACTGGGACGACGCCAGCGCACCGAGTGGCGGACACGGCGCTGCCAAGCCAGAGCCGGTGATCGGCCCGCCGGCCAGCCAGACCTGAAGTCTGCTGCTGCGCCTGCCGGAATCGCGGTGCGCCTCGCATTTGATGCCGGCCCGATGCGGCTCCAGTGCGGCCACCACACCCTGAATCTGGACATTCCCGTCGTCATGGGCGTACTCAACGTGACACCGGACTCGTTCTACGATGGCGGCCGATTTGCCGAACTGCCGGCTGCCCTGGCACAGGCCGAGCGGCTGGCGGGCGAGGGTGCGGCGATCATCGACGTCGGCGGCGAGTCGACACGGCCGGGCGCGGCATCCGTGGATGTCGACGAAGAACTGCGGCGCGTGATCCCGGTGATCGAACGTCTTGTCGGGCGGCTGGCAGTGCCGGTCTCCGTGGACACCAGCAAACCCGAAGTGATGCGCGCTGCAATTGCGGCCGGTGCATCGATGATCAATGACGTTACGGCTTTGCGGGCGCCGGGCGCGATCGATGCGGTGGCGGGATCGGATGTCGCGCTCTGCCTGATGCACATGCAGGGCGAGCCCCGCACAATGCAGAAGGAGCCTCGCTACACGGATGTGCTGGTTGAAGTGCGGGATTTCCTGCGTGGCCGTGTAGCCTGTTGCGTCGAGGCTGGCATTTCGGTGTCCCGGCTGGTCATTGACCCCGGTTTCGGCTTTGGCAAGACCCTGGAGCACAATCTCGAATTACTGCGCCGCTTGCCCGAGCTTGCGGCAGACGGGTATCCGGTGATGGCAGGACTTTCACGCAAGAGCATGATCGGGAAGTTGACCGGCCGCACGGATGGCGAGCGACTGGGCGGCAGCCTGGCACTCGCGACCCTGGCGGTCCTTTCCGGGGCGCGAATCGTTCGGGCGCATGACGTTGCCCCGACCGTCGATGCCATCAGGATTGTCGTCGCGATGGGCGGCCGGCACGGAGGATCGTGATGGCGAGGCGATACTTCGGGACTGACGGTGTCCGCGGGCGTGTCGGAACGCATCCGATGACGGCGGAATTCGCGTTGCGGCTTGCGGGCGCGGCCGCGCGCGTGCTTTCGCCGAGTGGCGGCCGGGTGCTGGTCGGCAAGGACACGCGGCTGTCAGGCTACATGTTCGAGTCGGCGCTGGAAGCCGGATTCGTCGCAGCCGGCGTCGACGTCCTGTTGGCCGGCCCGTTGCCGACACCGGGCATCGCGTACCTGGTCCAGCGCCTGGAGTGCGACTTCGGTGCCGTCATCAGCGCCTCGCACAATCCCTTCGACGACAACGGCATCAAGTTTTTCGATCGCTCGGGTGCAAAGCTCGCGGACGAACTCGAGGAGGCGATCGAGTCGCATCTCGATGAGCCCGCGCTGACCCTGGAATCAGGGGCGCTCGGCCGTGCGACGCGCGTGGACAGCGAAAGGACGCTGTACGAGTCCTTCTGCGCGTCGACACTGCCGACCGGCACGACGCTCGCCGGGATGAAACTGGTCATCGATTGCGCGAATGGCGCGACCTACAAGGTCGCGCCCCATGTCCTGTCGGACCTCGGTGCCGACATCATTCCGATCGGCTGTTCGCCGAATGGCAGGAATATCAATGACGGCTGTGGTTCGACGAATCCTGGCCTCCTGAAACTCACGGTGTCCGGTGTGCGCGCGGACGCGGGTATTGCTCTCGACGGCGATGGCGACCGGGTTGTCATGGTGGACCACCTGGGCCGCAGCCTGGACGGCGACCAGCTGCTCTATGTGCTGGCGCGGGCGCGCCTCGCGACCGGGGAACTGAAAGGACCGGTGGTCGGGACCGTGATGACAAACCTGGGGCTCGAGGTTGCGCTTGCGGAACTCGGCGTGCCGTTCCTGCGTGCCGCGGTCGGCGACCGCAATGTGCTGCAGCTCCTGCGCACCCATGGCGGAAGTCTCGGTGGCGAGGCGTCCGGCCATCTGCTGTGCCTCGACAAGACGACGACCGGCGACGGTCTGATCGTAGCGCTGCAGGTGCTTTCCGTCATGAAGGCGACAGGCAAGACCCTTGCGGAACTTGCGGCGGGCATGCAGAAGTTTCCCCAGCAGATAATCAATGTCCAGGTCGCGCGCCGCTTCGACGCCGCAGCCGACAAGACCTTGGCGGCGGCAATTGCGAAAGTGGAGCAGGAACTCGGTAAGCGTGGTCGTGTCGTACTGCGCGCGTCCGGTACCGAGCCCGTCATCCGCGTGATGGTCGAGGGCGAGGATGCCCAGGCGGTCGGCCGGCACGCCGCAACCCTTGCGGAAGTCGTGCGCGCAGCAGCGGCGGCGACCTGACATGCGGCGACCCCTGGTGGCCGGCAACTGGAAGATGCATGGCAGCGGCGCCGAGGCAGGCCGCCTGATCGGTGAGCTGATCGCTATCGACGCTGGCGGCGGCGCGGCCGAAGTGGTGGTCTGCCCGCCATTTGTCTACCTCGCGGAGGCGGGGCAACGCCTGCGTGGTAATGCGATCCTGCTGGGCGCCCAGGATGTCTGCGCGGAGGACATCGGTGCGCATACCGGCGAAGTTTCGGCGTCCATGCTCGCCGATGTCGGCTGCCGGTTCGTCATCGTCGGCCACTCCGAGCGGCGCGCCGTGTACGGGGAAGACGATGCGCTCGTTGCGCGGAAGTTTGCCGCCGTCCTGCGCCAGGGCCTGGTTCCGATCCTGTGCGTCGGCGAGTCCCTCGAGGAACGCGAGCGCGGTGCGACGCATGAAGTCGTCACCCGCCAGCTTGCAGCGGTGCTGGGCATCGCCGGTGTCGCCGGATTCAGAGCGGCCGTCGTGGCCTACGAGCCGGTCTGGGCGATCGGCACCGGCCGCACGGCGACGCCCGAGCAGGCGCAGGAAGTCCACGCCCTGATCCGGGGCCGAATTGCGGAAAAGGATGCTACAATTGCGGCTTCCCTTCGGGTTCTCTACGGGGGCAGCGTCAAGGCGTCAAACGCCGCGGAGCTGTTCGCGAAACCGGATGTGGATGGCGGCCTGATCGGCGGGGCGTCGCTGAAGGCGGATGATTTTGGAAGGATCTGTGCTGCGGTCAGGAACTGATCGCGATGCAGCTCAATTGTAGGCAACCATGCTGCAACACCTGATCACAATACTGCACGGAATACTCTGCGTCGGGATCGTCGGGCTCGTGCTGCTTCAGCGCGGTAAGGGTGCCGACGCGGGTGCGGGTTTTGGCGCGGGAGCATCCGGTACCGTCTTTGGTGCGCGCGGCTCTGCGACCTTTTTCTCGAAACTGACCGCTGTCCTGGCGACGCTGTTCTTCATGACCAGCTTGTCGCTTGCGTGGTTTGCGACCAGGCCACAGGCGCGACAGCCCGACAGCCTGGTCGACCAGCTCTTGACCGAGCCTGCCACGTCAGCACCGGCACCCTCACCGGCGCCCGCGGACGTGGACAGCGATGCCGTGCCGAAACTGACGGATCCTGCGACTGCACCTGCAGCACCGGCTGGCGAGTGACCTGGGCGATTTCTTGATTCCTGTTGCCGACGTGGCGGAATTGGTAGACGCGCTAGCTTGAGGGGTTAGTGGGGAAACCCGTGTCGGTTCGAGTCCGACCGCCGGCACCATTACATGATCTAGATCATCTGCGCGGGTATCCCAAGGGACCCTGCGCATGGTTACAATGCGCGATGTTTTTGCACGCCCCGTCGTAGCCTGCAACGGTCCACACAGTGCTGCAGAATTACCTGCCCATACTGATATTCCTGGCCGTGGCCGGCGCCTTCGGGTTGATGCTGCTGGTGCTCGGTTTTGTGCTGGGCCCGCGCCGCCCGGATGCGCAGAAACTCTCGCCGTACGAATGCGGATTCGATGCATTCGAAGATTCGCGCATCAAGTTCGATGTGCGTTATTACCTCGTCGCAATCCTGTTCATAATTTTCGACCTCGAAATCGCCTTTCTCTTCCCGTGGGCGGTCTCGCTCAATGCAATCGGCGGATTCGGCCTGCTTTCGATGGGCGTATTCCTGGCCATCCTCGTGGTCGGCTTCATTTACGAATGGAAGAAAGGGGCGCTCGAATGGGACTAAGCGCCGAATCGCCCGTCATCCAGGGCCGGGGTTTCGTCACCACGACGGTCGACAGCCTGATGAACTGGGCGCGAACCGGTTCGCTTTGGCCGATGACATTCGGGCTTGCCTGCTGTGCGGTGGAGATGATGCATGCCGGCGCGTCACGCTACGACCTCGATCGGTTTGGCGTCGTATTCCGGGGCAGCCCGCGTCAGTCGGACGTCATGATCGTCGCCGGCACGCTGGTCAACAAGATGGCCCCGGCTTTGCGCCGGGTCTATGACCAGATGGCCGAGCCTCGCTGGGTGATATCGATGGGTTCCTGTGCGAATGGCGGCGGGTACTACCACTATTCTTATAGTGTCGTGCGCGGTTGCGACCGCATCGTGCCCGTTGACGTCTACGTGCCCGGCTGCCCGCCAACCGCTGAGGCGCTGATCTACGGGATCCTCCAGCTTCAGGACAAGATCCGCCGCACCAGCACCATAGCGCGCGGTTGAGCATGAGCAGACTCGCGGCAACGGCACAGGCCCTCGAAACCCGGATCGGCGCGCGAGCCAGGCGCGTCGCTTCGCTCGCTGGCGAGCTTGCAATCGAGGTCACGCCGGAGCAGCTCGAGTCGGTTTGCCGCGACCTGCGCGACCTGCCGGAATTATCGTTCGAGCAGCTGACGGATCTGTCCGGAATCGACTACCTGGACCACGGTCGTTCGGAATGGACTACGGAGCAGGCGACGTCCACCGGCTTCAGCCGCGGCGTCGAGCGTGAGACAGCACAGCCGGTTGAGGGGCGGCCGAGATTCGCAGTCGTCTACCACCTGCTGTCGGTAACGCGAAACGTACGACTGCGCGTGCGTTGCCATTGCAATCCCGGCGAGCCGCCCATGCTCGATTCCGTGGCCGGGATCTGGGCGTCGGCGAGCTGGTACGAACGCGAAGCCTTCGACCTGTTCGGCATCCTGTTCCGCGGCCATCCGGACCTGCGCCGGATACTGACCGATTACGGCTTTATCGGGCATCCGTTCCGCAAGGACTTTCCGGTGTCCGGTAATGTCGAGGTCCGCTACGACCCGGCCAAAGGCCGCGTCGTTTACGAGCCGGTCAGCATCGAGCCGCGTGTCACGGTACCGAAGGTGATCCGCAAGGGCCGCACACACATCGCGGCGACCGCGGGGCCGAAAGCCGATGTCTGAAATCCAGAATTTCACGCTGAATTTCGGACCGCAACACCCTGCGGCCCACGGCGTGCTGCGCCTCATCCTGGAAATGGACGGTGAGGTGATCCAGAAGGCCGACCCGCACATCGGCCTCTTGCATCGGGCAACAGAAAAGCTTGCAGAGTCCAGGCCGTTCAACCAGTCGATCGGCTACATGGATCGCCTTGATTACATGTCGATGATGTGCAACGAGCACGCCTATGTGCGTGCGATCGAGAACCTGCTCGGCATCCGGCCGCCGGAACGCGCCGAGTACATCCGCGTGATGTTCGATGAGATAACGCGGATCCTGAATCATCTGCTGTGGATCGGTTCGCACGCGCTCGATGTTGGCGCGATGACGGTCTTCCTGTACGCGTTTCGTGAGCGAGAGGACCTGATGGACTGCTACGAGGCGGTCTCGGGCACGCGCATGCACGCGACCTATTATCGGCCGGGCGGGGTCTACCGCGACCTGCCCGATACGATGCCGCGCTATCAACCGTCACGCTGGCGCAGCGACAAGGACACGGCGCGACGGAATGAAGCGCGCGCGGGCTCGATGCTCGATTTCATCGAGGATTTTACGGATCGCTTTCCTGCCTGCGTCGACGAGTACGAGACGCTCCTGACCGAAAACCGGATCTGGAAGCAGCGCACCGTCAATATTGGCGTCGTAACGCCTGAACGCGCGCTGCAGCTCGGGTTCACGGGCCCGATGCTGCGCGGCTCCGGCATCGAGTGGGACCTGCGCAAGAAGCAGCCCTATGCCGCCTACGATCGCGTCGATTTCGACGTGCCGGTCGGTGTGAATGGCGACTGCTACGACCGGTACCTGTGCCGGGTCGCAGAATTCCGGCAATCCAACCGCATCATCCGGCAGTGCGTGAACTGGTTGCGGGACAATCCGGGGCCGGTGATGCTCGATGACCACAAGGTCACGCCGCCACGCCGCAGCGAAATGAAGGGCGACATGGAATCGCTGATCCATCACTTCAAACTCTTTACCGAGGGCTATTGCGTGCCCGAAGGCGAGACCTATGCGGCGGTCGAGGCGCCGAAGGGCGAATTCGGCATCTGGCTGGTCTCAGATGGCGCCAACAAGCCCTACCGCGTGAAATGCCGCGCACCGGGTTTTGCGCACCTGTCGGCGATGGACGAGCTGGTTCGTGGGCACATGCTCGCCGACGTCGTCGCAATCATCGGGACCATGGACATCGTGTTCGGGGAGATCGACCGTTGATCCTGACCGAGCACACCCGCCACGAGATCGACGACTGGATCGCGAAGTTTCCAGCCGACCGCCGGCGGTCTGCTGTCATCGCGGCGCTGCGTGCCGCGCAGCACCAGAACCAAGGCTATCTCACGGCCGAATTGATGGACGCTGTTGCAGCCTATGTCGGGCTGCCACCAATCCAGGTCTACGAGGTCGCCAGCTTCTATTCGATGTTCGAGACCAAGCCGGCCGGCCGCATTCATGTATCGATCTGCACAAATATCAGCTGCATGTTGTGCGGCGCCGACCGGATTGTCGCAGCGGTTGAACGCCACCTCGGCATCCGCACCGGTGAAAGTACGGCCGACGGCAGGATCTACCTGAAACGCGAGGAGGAATGCCTGGCGGCCTGCAACAACGCGCCGATGATGATGGTTGACCACGTCTATCACGAGAACCTGACGCCTGAATCGGCGATCAAGGTGCTCGACGGAGTGAAGTGAGGCGATGCCACGCGCGATGAATCAGGTCATATTCGAGCCGCTGCAGCATGCGCACAGCTGGACACTCGAGGTCTACCGCAAGTGCGGCGGATATGAAGCGTGGGAGAAGATCCTGCGCGAAAAGACGCCGCGCGAGGCGATCATCGAAGAAGTAAAGGCTTCCGGCCTGCGCGGCCGTGGTGGCGCGGGGTTTCCCACTGGCGTCAAGTGGAGCTTCATGCCGCGTAACGCGCCCGGCCAGAAATACGTGATCTGCAACTCGGACGAGAGTGAGCCGGGCACCTGCCACGATCGCGACATCCTGCGCTACAACCCGCATTCGATCATCGAAGGCATGGCGATCGGCGCTTACGCGATGGGTGCAACCGTCGGCTACAACTATGTTCGCGGTGAATTCCTCGCCGAACCCTTTCCGCGATTCGAAGCCGCGTTGAAAGAGGCCTACCGAGAAGGATTGCTTGGTCTCGACATCAAGGGCTCCGGCATCGACTTCGACCTGCACGGCTTCGCCGGCGCCGGCGCCTATATCTGCGGCGAGGAAACGGCGCTGCTGGAGTCACTCGAAGGCAAGCCCGGCAAGCCGCGCTTCAAGCCGCCGTTTCCGGCGAGCTTTGGCCTCTACGGCCGGCCGACCACGATCAACAACACCCAGAGTTTTGCGGCCGTGCCAGCGATCATGCGCAAGGGCGCAAAGTGGTTTGCCGAGCTTGGCGTGCCGAACTCGGGTGGCACGGCGATCTTCTCGGTTTCTGGGCATATCAGCCGGCCGGGCAACTACGAGCTCGCCATGGGCATCCCGTTCCGCGAGCTGCTGGACATCTGTGGCGGCATGCGCGGTGGCCGCCGGCTCAAGGCCGTCATTCCGGGCGGCTCGTCGGTGCCGGTGTTGCCTGCCGCCTTGATCATGGACTGCGCGATGGATTTCGATTCGCTGCGCAAGGCCGGATCCGCGGTCGGTTCGGCGGGGGTCATCGTGATGGACGAGACCACCTGCATGGTGCGCGTGCTGGAGCGAATCTCGCGCTTTTACATGACCGAGTCCTGCGGTCAGTGCACGCCGTGCCGCGAAGGCACCGGCTGGCTTACGCGCATGTTGCGGCGAATCCTGGCCGGGGAGGGGCGTCACTCGGATCTGGACCTTCTGGTGCAGGTCGCCAACCAGATAGAGGGCCACACCATTTGCGCACTCGGCGACGCGGCGGCCTGGCCGGTGCAGAGCTTCCTGCGCCACTTCCGTCATGAGTTCGAATACATGATCGACCACGGCGGCCAGAGCATCGTCAACGCATCGGCAGAGGCGGTCGCATGAGCGACGACCTGGTCAACATCGAGGTCGATGGCCAGCCCCTGAAGGCGCGCAAGGGGCAGATGGTCATGCAGGTGACCGACGTGGCGGGCATCTACGTGCCGCGTTTCTGTTACCACGAGAAGCTGTCGATCGCGGCCAATTGCCGCATGTGCCTCGTCGAGATCGAGAAAGCGCCAAAGCCGATGCCAGCCTGCGCGACGCCGGTCGCCGAGGGCATGAAGGTCTTCACGCGCTCCCCGCGCGCGATTGCTGCCCAGAAGGCGACGATGGAATTCCTGCTGATCAATCACCCGCTCGATTGCCCGATCTGCGACCAGGGCGGTGAATGCGAGCTGCAGGACCTGGCACTCGGTTTCGGCAGCGCTTCGTCGCGCTTCGACGAGCGCAAGCGTGTCGTCAAGGACAAGAATCTCGGGCCATTGATCTCGACCGACATGACCCGCTGTATTCACTGCACGCGCTGCGTACGTTTCACGGCCGAGATTGCGGGCCTGCAGGAACTCGGTGCACTGGGTCGCGGCGAGGGCATGGAGATTGGCACCTGGATCGAGCGCGGCGTCGACCATGAGCTTTCCGGCAATGTGATCGACCTGTGCCCGGTCGGTGCCCTGAATTCAAAGCCCTTCCGGCACCGTGCCCGGTCCTGGGAGATGACCGAGCACGCGCTGGTGTCACCGCATGATGCCGTGGGCACGAATCTTTACGGTCATGTGTTGCGTGGCCGCCTGATGCGCGTCGTGCCCCGGCACAACGAGGATATCAACGAAACCTGGATCGCCGATCGCGACCGGTTTTCATACGAAGGAATCTATTCCGACGACCGGCTGCAGGCACCGATGATGCGTGTCGAAGGCCGTTGGCGGGATGTGTCATGGGAACTCGCGCTTACCGCGACCGCCGAGACCTTGAAGGCGGCTGCCGAACACGGTGCCGGCAGGATTGGTTTTCTCGGCTCGCCGGGTTCGACGACCGAGGAATTATTCCTGCTCGGACGGCTGGCGCGGGGCATTGGCTCGCACAATATCGATACCCGGTTACGGCAGCAGGATTTCACCGACCAGGACCATGACCCCGCATGGCCCGGGCTCGGCCTTGCATTGGACGAGATCGAGTCACTGAAAAGTCTGCTGCTGGTCGGCTGCCACGTGCGCGAGCAGGCGCCTTTGATGGCGCATCGCGTGCGCAAGGCTGCGCTACGCGACGCCCAGGTCAGCTTGCTGGTGACGGCGCCCCAGGAACTGCATTTCCCGGTCGCGCACCAGATCGTCGTCACGCCGGCAGACCTGCTCGCTGAACTTGGCGGCATGCTCGGGGCCGCAATTGAGCAAAGCGGCCAGGCGCCGGCAGCGGTCGCCGCGCTCACGGCGTCCGCCAAAATATCCGACGCGCATCGCGCGGTCGTCGCTTCGCTTGGCGCGGGTCAAGGCGCAATCGTGCTCGGTGGCATTGCGATGCGGCACACGCGATTTGCGGACCTGCGCGCGGCCGCGGCGGCCCTTGCGACGTTGACGGGCGCGACACTCGGCTACCTGCCCGATGGCGGCAATGCCGCAGGCGCCGCGCTCGCAGGCGCGTTGCCACACCGTCTGCCCGGTGGGCGGCGGGATCCACAGCCCGGCATGAATGTGCGCCAGATGCTCGAATCGCCGCTGGCCGCCTGTCTGTTGTTCGGCGGCATCGAGCCGGAGCACGACTTCGGAAGTGACGAAGCGATGACACGCCTGGCCGCATGCCCGCAACTCATCGCTGTCACGCCCTATGCGAGTGCCTCGCTGATGAAGAGCGCGCAAATCCTGTTGCCGATGGGGACATTCGCGGAGACCTCCGGCAGCTACGTCAATGTGGAGGGGCGCTGGCAGGAGTTTCTGGGCTGTGCCCGCGCGGTCGGGGAGGCGCGGCCCGGATGGAAAATCCTGCGCGTGCTGGGCAACCTGCTCGATCTTGAGGGCTACAACTACGAAAGCTCGACCGGGATCCAGGAAGAACTGCGGCGCCTCATCGGCGAGGTCGCGTATGACGGACGATTTGCCGGCAAACGCACGATCAGCGCAGCTCGTGGCGGGACCACGAGCGAGTTGCCGCTCTATCAGGTCGACGCGATCGTCCGACGCGCGACGCCGTTGCAGTTGACGCGGGCCGGCCAGGCCGCGGCGGCAGGCTGAGCAGCATGGAGAAGCTCATCGCAGCGTGGAACTCGATACCGCCGGATCTGCAATCGCTGATCATCGTGACCGTGCAGATCGTCGTAGTGATGCTGACGGTCATCATCGCGGTGGCACTGCTGACACTGGCCGAGCGCAAGGTGATTGGCTACATGCAGCTGCGCCTCGGCCCGAATCGAGTCACTTTCCTCAATCTGAGGCTGTTGCGCGGTTGGGCGCAGCCTTTCGCCGACGTCGTCAAGTTGCTGCTCAAGGAAATCATCATTCCTTCGGCTTCATCGCGACTGCTATTCCTGCTGGCGCCGCTGATCGTGCTGGTTCCGGCGCTCGCGGCCTGGGCCGTCATGCCATTTGCACCGGAGTTCGTGCTCGCCGACGTCAATGCCGGGTTGCTCTATGTCCTGGCGCTGACCTCGCTGGGCGTATATGGCGTGATCCTGGCGGGCTGGGCCAGCAACTCCAAGTACGCGTTCCTTGGCGCCATGCGCTCGGCTGCCCAGATGGTCGCTTACGAAATCGCGATGGGCTTCGCGCTGGTCGGCGTACTG
>Ga0315278_10003128_pt1 | contig 14784 bp, 11 predicted proteins | sample YL17G06_0_MG_FD_203880 | JGI IMG/M metagenome (GOLD analysis project Ga0315278, IMG submission 203880) | Sediment microbial communities from Yellowstone Lake, YNP, Wyoming, USA - YL17G06_0 | ecosystem: Environmental > Aquatic > Freshwater > Lake > Sediment | place: USA: Wyoming | collected... | reverse complement strand
GCGGGGAGGTGGGCTTCCTTCCCCGCATCCCCGCTTCCCCGCCCTTGCCCGATTACTCCGCCGAGCGCCGCCGACAGGACGAATTCGCCGCCCTCGGCTTCCTGACCGCGCACCACCCGATGACGCTTTACGCCGACCGGATCCGCCGCTTCCGGCTGCTCCGGAGCCCCGACCTGCCGAAGCATGTGGGAAAGACCGTCCTCCTGGCCGGCATGCTCACCACCGCCAAGCCGGTGCACACCGTGGCCGACGAGCCGATGCAGTTCGCCACCTTCGACGATGGCCACGGGCTGGTCGAGACAGTGCTCTTTCCCGAGGTGTACCGCACCCGCGGGCACGTCCTCTTCGACCAGGGACCGTTCCTCCTCCGGGGCAAGGTGGAGGAGGAGTTCGGAGCCGTCACGGTCACCGTGACGCACCTCGAACGGGTGGACCGGATGCTGGCCCGGCGCTCCTCCTGAGCGGGGTGCCAGTCCCGGGCTCCCGGCGTATCTTGCAAGGTCGATCCTTCCCCGTTGCCGAGAGACGGATGCGCCCCACTTCCTTGTTCATCCTTGCCCTGCTGCTTGCGCTGGCCGGCCCGGCGACGGCCCAGACCGGGGTCACGCCGCCGGCGGCCACTGCGGACACCAGCACGGCTCCGCCGGTGGCCGTCCCCCTGGCCGAGATCCCGTCCCGGGCCGAGGCCTCCCAGGCGCGGCTCGAGGAGATTCGGCAGACCCTCCCCGGCGACCGCACGATCGCACAGATCGCGAAGGCCTACACCTCCACGCAGGACACGATCACGGCGCTGATGGACCTGGAAGGCCGCACGGGGCAGGAGCAGCCGACCAAGCGGTCGCTGACCGACATGCACAACGAGTGGGTGCGACGGATCGCCCAGATGCGGGCCTGGCAGAAGAAAGTGAGTGACCGGACGACGGTCCTGACCGCCCTGCAGGTGGAGCTGGACCGCCGCGAAACGGGCTGGCGCCTGACGATGACGGAGGCGAAGAAGGCCGACGCCCCGCCGGGTGTCATCGAGTTGGTGGACGGCGTCCTCACGGGCACCGCCGCCCTGCAGAACATGGTCGCCCAACAGATGGAGGCGGTGATCCGCCTGCAGTCACAACTCACGCGGACGGTCTCGGCCCTGCAACAGCGGGAGGGTCTGGTCAACGACCAGCTGGCCTCCCTGCGCCGGAGTCTCCTGCGGATCGACTCCCCGCCGCTGTGGCGGGCCGGACCCACGGCCGAGGCCGCCCCCGGCCTCCTCGCGACCATCGGCGCCGGCATCGCGCGAACGAGGACAGAACTCGGGTACTTCCTCGAGTCGTATCGCCTGCTGATCTACCTCCAGCTCGCCTCGACCCTCGTCATCCTCCTGGGCATCTTCTGGTTCCGCGGGAAGCTGGAGCCGCATACCACCGAACAGCCCGCCGCATCGGCCCGCCGCGTCCTCGACCACCCCGCCGCGGGCGCGGCCTTGATTATCGCGCTGGCCGCACTCGTCCTGTACCCGCGGGCGCCGCTCTCGGTGTATGACCTCGCGCTGCTTGCCACCGTGCCGGCTGTGCTGCGGCTGTTGCCGAGCTTCCTGCCCCCGAACTTCATCCGGCCCGCGTTCATCGGGTCGGCGGTCTTCACCCTCCAGCGCCTGGGCGGGCTGCTGCTGCCCGGGTCGCCGTACCAGCGGCCGGGCAGCCTGGTGCTCTCCGTCGCGGCGGCCGCCGGCCTGCTCTGGTTGCTGCGCAATGAGGGGGAGCTGGAATCGTTGGGAGCGGACGCGTACGCCGTCGCGCTCCGGGTCGCAGCGCGGATTTCGGCAGCGACCCTCCTCGTGGCCACCGTGTCGAATGTCGTCGGCAATGTCAGCCTCGCCGTTTTCCTGACCTCGGGTATCATCGCGAGTGCCTATCTGCTGCTGGTCCTGCTGGCCGCCGTCCGCCTCTTCGACGGCGTCCTGATCGTGGCCACCCGCTCGGAGGCCGCCGGCATGTCCCGGTTCGTCGCGCAGCGGAAGGACGCGCTGGTCCGGAGCGGCCTGCGGGCCGCGCACCTGCTCGCGGCACTGGCGTGGCTCGTCACGACGTTCTTTGTCTTCGACCTGCTGGCCCCCACGGTGGACGTCGTGCGGCGCATCCTCGCCGCCTCGTTCTCGTTCGGCGAGCTGAGCGTGTCGCTGGGCGCCGCGCTCATCTTCCTCTCGACCGTCTGGGCGAGCGTGCTCGTCAGCCGCGGACTCTCGGGGCTGCTCGAAGTGGATGTCCTCTCGCGGCTCGACATGCCGCGCGGACTCTCGAGCGTCATTGGGCGCCTCACCCGGTACACCCTCATCGCCCTCGGCTTTCTCTTCGCCCTGGCCGCAATCGGCGTCAGGCTCACCCAACTGGCCATCCTCGGCGGCGCGCTTGGCGTGGGCATCGGCTTCGGCCTGCAGAACATCGTCAGCAACTTCGTCGCGGGCCTCATCCTCGCCTTCGAGCGCCCGATCCGCGAGGGTGACCTGATTCAGCTGGAGGCTCTGACGGGCGAGGTGCGCCGCATCGGCTTCCGCGCCACAATCGTGCGGACGTTTGATGGCGCGGAAGTCATCGTCCCCAACGCCTCCCTCGTCTCCAAGGACGTGGTCAACTGGACGCTGTCCGACCAGCAGCGCCGCATCACCGTCCAGGTCGGCGTCGCCTACGGCACCGACCCCGGTCGGGTCATCGTGCTGCTCCAGCAGGTACCCGGGCAATACACCGACATCCTCAAGACGCCGGAGCCAATGGCGCTGTTCACCGGCTTCGGCGACAGCGCGCTGAACTTCGAACTGCGGTTCTGGACGGTGGATGCCGATCGCGTCGCCATCATCCGAAGCGACGTCGCGATCGCGATCAACAACGCCCTCGCCGCTGCCGGGATCGAGATCCCCTTCCCTCAGCGCGACCTTCACCTCCGCAGCGTGGACGCACAGGTCGCCGACCAATTGGGCCGCCTGCCGTCCGCAGGCAAGGAGCCCGCCTAGATGCCACGCCTCGTACGGCCAGCCCTGACCGCCAGCGTCCTCCTCGGCCTCTTCCTGACCTGCGGCGGAGATTCCACCGGCAACTCGCCACCGCCAGGCGCCGTTGAGGTGCACCTCGAGCAAGTGGTGACCGGGCTCAGTTTCCCCGTGCTCGTCACCGCCCAGCCCGGCGACACCAGCCGGCTGTTCGTGGTGGAAAAGGGGGGCACTGTACGCATCCTCAAGCACGGCGTCCTCCTCCCCTCCCCGTTCATCGACCTGAGCGGCCGCGTCACCACCGGCAGCGAGCAAGGCCTCCTCGGCATGGCATTCCACCCGACCGACGGGCGGGTGGTGCTGAGCTTCACCGTCGCTGGCCCCACCGGCGGTGGCCGCTCGCAACTGTCCACGTTCACCGTCGGCGCCGACCCCGACGTCCTCGATCCGGCCAGCGAACAGCTCGTGATGGTGGTGGACCAGCCGTACAGCAACCACAACGGCGGGCATGTCGCCTTCGGCCCCGACGGCTTCCTCTACTACGGGCTGGGCGACGGCGGCAGCGGCGGCGACCCCCAGGGCCACGGCCAGGACCGCGGCGATCTCCTCGGCTCCCTGCTCCGGCTCGACCTCGACCACGGCCTCCCCTACACCGTGCCGGCCACGAATCCGTTCGTGGGCCAGGCCGGCATGCGGGGCGAACTGTGGAACTGGGGGCTCCGGAACCCCTGGCGCTTCAGCTTCGACCGCGCCAACGGCAACCTCTACATCGCCGACGTGGGGCAGAACGCTTGGGAGGAAGTGGACGTGCAGCCAGCGGCGAGCGCGGGCGGCGAGAACTACGGCTGGGCCATCATGGAAGGGATGCACTGCTACGGCAGCGCAAACTGCTCGAAGGCCGGCCTGGTTCTTCCAAAGCTCGAGTACGGCCACGCCGACGGCTGCTCGATCACTGGCGGATACGTTTATCGCGGGCAGGCCATCCCGGAGCTGGCGGGAACCTATTTCTACAGCGACTACTGCAGCGGATGGATCCGGAGCTTTGGCTATGCGGGGGGTGCGGCGACGAGCCAGACCTCCTGGCCCGTCCTGGACACCCACGGGCAGGTCACCAGCTTCGGTGAGGACGCGCGGGGGGAACTGTACGTGGTGCTCGCCGGCGGCACGATCTACCGGATTTCCCCCGGCGTTTGACGTGACGGATGCCGACGCGCCGCCGTCGCCGGAGGAGCTGGAGCGGCTTCGGGCCGCCGTCCCGCCCGACATCCACTTCGGCACGTCGTCGTGGAACTATCCCGGCTGGCAGGGGCTGATCTACCACCAGAAATACCCGAAGACCGGCGCCAGCGGGAAGATGCTAGCCGAGTACGCCCGGTGGCCGCTGTTCAGCACGGTCGGCATCGACGCCAGCTTCTACAACCCGCTATCGGCCAAGACACTCGAGGAATACGCCGCGGCGCTCCCGGCCGGGTTCCGGTGCGTGAGCAAGGTGTGGGACCGCATCACCGTGCACACCCACAGCAAGATGCGGGACAAGGCGCACGCCGGGGAACCGAACCCCGACTTCCTGAATCCCGCGCTGTTCGTCGAAGCGGTGCTTGACCCCTGCCTCTCGCACTTCCCCGAACACGTCGGGCCGTTCGTCTTCGAGTTCCAGGCCATTACGCGCGGTTCGAAGGTGCCGCCGCAGGCCTTCGCCGACCAGCTCGACTGCTTCTTTTCCGCCCTGCCCCGCACCGCTCCCTATGCCGTCGAGGTCCGAAACGAGGAATACCTCACACCGGCGTATTTCGCGGTGCTCCGCGAGCACAGCGTGGCCCATTGCTTCAACTCGTGGACCCGCATGCCCTCCATCGGCGAGCAGCTCGACCTGCCAGGCGCCATTGGCGCGCCGTTCCTCGTGGCGCGGGCGCTCCTCCGGCCCGGGCGGTATTACGCGGAGGCGGTGGACGCCTTTCAGCCCTACGACCGAATTCAGGACCGGAATCCCGCGTTGCGCGCCGACCTCGTCCGGCTGGTAGAGACGGCCTTGAAGGCGAGGATCCCTGCGTATGTGCTGGTAAACAACCGTGCGGAGGGGAGTGCACCGCTCACCATCGCGGCGGTGACAAGGATCCTGTCGGAAAAGCGACCGGCCCACTCATAGAGCGGGCCGCGGAGATCAGACTTCGGTGGGGGCGGCTCGACGCCGACGTCGCCGCCGGGGGCCGTCGCGATCGGGCCGCTTGGCGGCGCTGTACGCCGATTGCACCAGCAGTCGCAGCCGTTCACCGGCCTCGCCGGAACCGGGTATCTCGACCCAGCGCCCGAACCCGGCGTTCTCGTTCACCAGGAACGGCCGCGCCGCCCTGGCCTCGAGCAACTCCTCGCGCTGGCTCTCCGGCAGCTTCAGCACCACGAGGTCCTCCCGCAGGAACGCGAACATCCGCCGACCATGAAAGAACGCCTCCGCCCCGAACATTTTTCGGGTCGTGACGTTCGGCAGGTCGCCGAGGGCGGCGAGCACCAGGCGGTAGGCGTCGGAAGTCGGTCGGACCATCGCGCGAGCATCCTCTCAAGCAAGGTGAGGAGGGGTCGCTAAGGTGCAGCGCGAACAGCCGTTCCGCTAGGCCTCCCCCAGCCGGGCGGCTTCCCAGTCGCCACTCCTCCGACCCCGCCTCAGGGTGCAAGCTCGGGGCCACCGGAGCTGCCGATCGACCAGGTGGCCCGACAACCGCCCGACCAGGGAGCGGGAGAGGCCGCATAGACGCAGCAACGACAATGACTTCCGTCGGGTTGGATGGCCGGAGCGCGGGAGCGGCGTCGCGGGGATTCGCCGGGTTGGGGGATCGAGAGGACCTGGGAAGGCGATGGTTGGTCGGGCGGAGGACGATTCAGGGGCGGGGGGCCAGGGCCTCGCGAAGCTGATCCAGGATCCCGGCGCTTTCCGAAATCCGCGCGACCGTTTCGCCGATCTTGTTGTTGGGCGTCGAGGCGCCTGCAGTCAAACCTATCCGGCGCACGCCGGAAAGCCAGTCCACGAGTGAGTCCTCCACGTTGCTCCGGATCGGCTGGTGCCGCACGCGTCCGCCCGCCACGTCAATGCAGTCGGCGTCCTCGATGTGCACCGTGCGGACCCCCTTCGACTGGCAGATGGCCGCGAGGTTGCAGGTGTTGCTCGAGTTGTAGCCGCCGACCACCACCATCAGGTCGAGCGGCTCCTCGAGCAACGCCAGCACCGCATCCTGCCGCTCCTGCGTGGCGGAGCAGATGGTGTCGAAGCTCCGAAAATGATCGTCGCGGTGCGCCTCGCCGTAGCGCCGCGCCATGCTCCTGCCGAGCTCGGAGGCGATCGCCAGTGACTCCCCTGCCAGCATCGTCGTCTGGTTGGCGATCCCGACCCGCCGCAGGTCGGTCGCAAAGTCGAACTCGGGCGAAGTCCGCCCGGCGAACCGCGCGGCGAGCGCCGCCGCCTCGCCCCTGCCCTCGATGAAGTCGCACACCATCCGTGCCTCGGCCATGTCGTACACCACCAGGTAGCGCCCCATCGGGTACTTCATCACCTGGCTGGCGGTCGCCTTGGTCTCCTCGTGGTAATGCTTGCCGTGGATGACGGCGGTGTACCCGTCCCGAGCGTACGAGTCCACTCGCTTCCAGACGTTCAGCACCGACCCGCAGGTGGTATCCACCAGGACGCAGCCCACCGCGCGCAGGCGCTCAAAGTCCCGAATGGTCACTCCAAACGCCGGCATGATCACCACGTCCTCGGGCGTCAGCTGCGAGAAATCGAACTCGCCGTCGGCGCCGTGCTTGAGGAGGCGCACGCCCATCTGCTCCAGGCGGGCGTTCACGTGCGGGTTGTGGATGATCTCACCCACCAGGCACAGCTGGCGGCCCGGAAACTTGGCGCGCGTCTCATAGGCGTACTCCACCGCGCGGTCCACGCCGTAGCAGAACCCGAATTCCTTGGCGAGCCGGAAGGTGAGCGGCCCCGCGACCAGCGTGTGCCCGCCCTTCAGGAAGGCGTCGACCACTCCGCTGGCGTAGTCTGCCGTGAGGCTGCCTTCGATGTCCTTCTTGAGGCCGAACCCACGGCGGAAGTAGGTCTGATCCATGAGCTAAGGTACCCCCGGCGCCACGGGGGTTCCCGCCGCGGCGGCGGAGTCGATCGGGACGCCCACTGGGAGGACGCGGGCGTCACACAGGGTGTCGCTGATAACGCGGAGGCCCCGGAAGCTGAACTCAAGCGACGTGACCGAGTCCTGGCCAAGATTCGACACCAGCGAGGCCTGCCCCTGCCCGGAGAGCGCCCGGCCCGGTCCACCCGTGATAGTCACGGAGCCCGAGTCTCCCCACCACCCCTCGAGTTCCACCTTGCCGACCCACCGGAGGGCCACGCCGGCTGCCGGGCGAAACCCGGTCCGCGCTCCCGGAGTGATGACCCGGTAGGTGCCTGCCACGGCGTTGCTGTCCGACGGAAAGATTGTCACGCCGAGCGCCGAATCGCCCCGGAACGCGCGGATGTCAAGCCGCCCGGGAAGCGGGCACCAGGTGGCGGTGGCCGGCATGGTGAGCACCGCGGTGTCGGCCGCGGTCACCCAGCGCGCGGTGAGGGTCCCGCGTGCGCCCACCGGGCTGCAGGCGGCCGCCAGGGCGAGCGTCACCGTTGCGAACACCGGCCGATGACTCACGCGGGCCGCTCCACGATGCCGAGTTGCCGGCGCGCCTCGGCGCGCGAGAGCGTGAACGGCTCGAGTTGCGTGATGAATCCCTGGGGAATCGGGCGGGGCTTCAATTCTGCACGATCTACGCACACCAGCACCATGTGGCCGTCGGCACAGTGCGTGCCGTCCGGGCGGCGGATCACCTCGAACTCGATGGTCATCGAGCTGCGCCCGACGTGTCCGATATAGGCGGCGACCGCCAAATGGTCGTCGAGGCGCGGCGGGAAATGAAACTCGGTGTGGACCTGCACTCGCGGGAGGAATACGTCGTACTGGCCGAAGACCGTGCCGAACGGCAGGAAGGCGGCGCGGAAGAGCTCGGTCTCCGCCAGTTCAAAGAACCGGACGTAGGAGCCGTAGAAAATGATGCCGGCAAAGTCCACGTCGGACCACCGGACATACTCTTCGATGACGAAGGGGCTTGGCATGACGAAAAGATAGTGGGGCGCCTATCGCGGTGCCCCGAACTGGATATCAAACCTCAGCTGGTGCTCCGGCCCCGTGAGTGGCACGCTCAGGTCGAACCGGACAATGCCATTGAAGAAGGAGAGCCCGGCTCCAGTGCCGACCAGCGGTCGCTGAGAAAAGACGCTGCCCACCGCGCCCGCCTGGCCCACGTCAAGAAACAGCACCGGGCGCACCTTGCCCTTGAGCGGCGTCCAGTCGCCCTGGAGGGACCAGAATGCCTGCCCCTCGTTGGTGCCATAATCGAAGCCGCGTACCGTTTGGAGCCCGCCCAGGCGAAACCGCGCCTGCGGCAGAGTGTCCGACGTGACAATGCCGGCCCGCCCGGTGAGCGTGATACCGCGCGTGCCGAACGCCCGCTGCCGGATCTGCCCCATCATGCGGCCGACCGTGCTGCCCGCGCCGCTCAGCCCCTCCGCACCAAGACGCCAGGTGCCGGTCCCGACCACGCCGTCGAGCGTGGCGGCAATCCCCACGAAGAATCCCTCGGTAATGGCGGGATTGGGCGGGAAGTCTCCGCGGCCGCCGAGGACGTCGTTGATGGCGCTGGTGGCCTCGGTGGACACGCTCCGCTGGTCCTCGAAGCGGGCCTGGAGCCCCAGCTCGAGGCCGCGGCCGACGGAGGTCTCGTAGCCGATCCGCCCGCCTTGGGCCAGGTAATAGTCGGCATCGTCGTGCGCGGCGAAGACGCCGTTCAGCGTGTTGCCGAAGGTGTTCACCTTGAAGAACGGCTCCACCTCGGCGATCGACCGGTAGCCATCGAGACGCCAGCGGCCCGAGGGTGCCTCACGTACCAGGCCGAGGCTCCCAGTCAGCCGCGCGTCCGAGAAGCCGAACCGGAGCGTCGCCTGCGCCCGGGTGAAGGACCACCCCGGCACGTCGACGGCGTAGCCGTAGCCGAGGGAGGGTCCCTGCACCCGGTTATAGCGGAAGATGTCGGCGAACGCCTCGTAGTTGACGCCGCCCGGCTTGATGCCGGTCACGTCCGACGGCAACCCTTCGGCGAGCGCGGCGAGCTGCGCCTGCACCTCGCGCACCTGCTGGTCCTCCTGCGGATTGAGGTCCAGCGTCAGCGAGTCGCCCCACGCCGCGTAGCTCTTGAGCGTGTCCACCGGGGGGCGGTGCACCTCGTACCGGCCGTCGGCCCAGGTCCCGGAGCGGATGACCGGTGCCAGCGAGTCGGACTCCCGGTCCATGGTGGTCTTGGCACCGGAATCCGGTGGCGGCATGTCGAACACCACGGGCCGGCCACTGTTGATGTCGTAGTCCCAGAACGTGGTGATCGCCTCAAAGGGGATGACGACGTCGCTGATGATCGGAATCTGCACCTGCCCCGACAGTACCTGCCGCGACGGCATCCAGAACTTCTCGTCCTGCAGTCCGTACTCGAGGTCCGAGTCCACCGTGAGAATCTTGTTGATGAACGAATTGGCGCCCTTGGCGCCGCCCATTTTCTTGAGATCGGGGTCGTCGTCGTCGCGATCCACCCAGAGTTCGTTACCGACGTACCGGAAGGTGAACCGCGCCACCTGGGCGCTCGCGGCGTCGAGCCAGAGCGTGCCCACCACCAGGGAGGGCCCGGGGCGCGCCGGCACGACTTCCACAGAATACAAGCGCACCACGGTGCCCTTGGCCGTCGTGAGCGCGATGCTGTCGGACAGCTCGTACCGGTACCACTCCGGGCCGTCGGCGGCGAGCGGGTGCAGGGCGGCGCGGGTGGGAAAGTCATTCCCGAAAATGCGGACCGAGTCGCCCAGGCCGCGCGGCACGAACCACGGCCGGGTGAAATCGCTGGAGAGGGTGATGTCCTTCGAGCGGCTGGCGTTCCGCCGGCCAAGGATGTCGAGCCGGATGTCGTTCGGCGCCTGCCAGTGCACCATACCTTCCTGCTCCTCGACAGCATACGTCGGCATCCGCGCCCACCTCCGTTTCCCCAGGGAAAACGACACCCGGTACCGAAGCCGGGCGGTGTAATCGGAGACGGTGGTGTCGTCGGCGGCGTGGCGAAGCTGCGCGCGGGCAATGAGGGCGCGCGTCGCCTCGGAGGAGAAGGTCGGGAGGGTGTCGGTCGGCTGGTGCGGCGCCGCGGCGAGGAGGATCGCCGCGGTCAGGAAACTGAGGCCCACCGGCTCCGCCCGTCACGATGGAGGCCGTAGGCCTTGAGCCGCCGCCAGAGCGTCGTGCGGCTGATGCCGAGGCTCTTGGCCGTCTCGGCGAGCTTCCACCCGTGGGCATCGAGCGAGGCGACGATGGCGTCCTTCTCCCGGGCGGCCAGCGTGGTCGGGCCCTCGGTGGCCGGGAGGAAGAGCGCCTCGCCGAGTTCGAGGGTGCCCACGCGGAGCGGCCGGATGCGGCCGCCGAGCGCGGCCAGGCGCGGCTGCAGGTCGTCGGCGGTTTCGGTGGCCAGGTCCACGTCGCCCTCGAGTTGCGCGCGGGCCTGGCTGTTGGCGTAGAGCACCCGGCCGGCGGCGTCGAACACGACGACCCCCTCGCTGAAGCCATCGAGCAGGGCCTTGGCGAGGGGGGAAAAGACGGACGGCAGGGGAGTCGGATGGGAGGGCTGAGGCGCGTTCATACCGGGGGATACGCCCGAGCCGGGCAAAAGGTTTCAATCAGGGACACCGACTCAAGCCGTCCATATTGCCAGCAAGACATTGTGGCACAATATGTTAACTGACGAATTCTGGCGTTTCACCCCCAACGGACCAAATCAAGAGGTGCCGACTTCAGACCGGAGCCCTTTGCGTCTCTTCGCGTCTTTGCGGTGAACAGCTTTTACCGCAAAGACGCGAAGAGGCGCGAAGAGCGCAAAGGAACGACAGGTGTTTGAACTACTCCCCAGGCATGACAGTCGCGGGTACCGCCCGGTTCTGTCTCTGCTCCCCCCAGATCACCAGCGCCAACCCCAAGAAGATTGCCGCGCCGGCGATGGCCGCACGGGTGGTGACCCGTTCACCCGCGAGTACCGCCGGTGCAACGAGCGCGGTGAAGAGCGGCTGCAGGTAGATGTACACCGCCACCAGGTTGGGGGAGACCCGCCGGAGCGCCCAGATGTTGAGGAAGTAGGCCACGATGGTCGGAAAGACCACGATGTACGCCACCCACATCCAGGTGACGGGACGGATGGCAGCCAGATCTACCGTGGCGAGTCCCGAGAGCCCGAGCGGCAGGGTACCGATGGCGCTGAACATCATCACATACGCGCTCACCGTCACCGGCCCGTAGCGCATGACCATCGCCTTCGAGTGGACCAGGTAGAGCGAGTAGCAGAACATCGCCACGACGATGAGCAGATTCCCGAGGGCCAGCTCGGGGGCCAGCGACATCCGGTCGGGGCCAATGAGATAGAGTGCGCCGAGCCCCGCCACCGCGATGCCGCCGAACTTGAGCGCCGAGGCGGGCTCCCGGTGGCTCAGGACGGAGTAGAGCACGGTGAAGATCGGGATGGTGGTGACGAGGATGGTGGCGTTGATGGCCGTGGTGTGACTGAGCCCGATGAGAAAGAGCGTTTGGTTGAGCACCACTCCGAGGAGCCCGAGTACCGCCAAGCCCAGCAGATCCCGCCGGTCGCGGACCCAGCGCCTGGTCCAGATCAGGTTGACCAGCAGTAGCACAATGGCCGCGCCGACCACCCGGAACAAGACGATCGAGCCCGCGGGAAAATCCCGGAGGACGATCTTGCCGACGATGGCCAGGCTGGCAAAGAGCACCTGAACCAGAAAAAGCAGGAGATGCACGCCGACTTGCACGGAAAGGCCCTCGAGTCAATATTATGACTGACCGTTCAGTCAGATTGTAAATCAAATATAGGCAATAGCTTGAAAGATAACATCACAGTAGCAGCCACCGCCGTACTGCTCCGTGACGGGCTCCAGAAGTGGAGCGTGGACCGCGTGGCTTCCGAGGCCGGCTGCGCCAAGGGATTGGTGTCCTACCACCACGGCAGCAAGAAGGCGCTCCTGGCTTCGGTCGCCGCCAACCTCGCCCGGGCTCGGCAGGCTCGGCGCGTGGCTGCGCTCAACGGACGGGGAGCTGTAGCGCTCGACCACCTCTGGCAAGCCCTGGTCGAGGAGGCGCGGACCGGTCAGTGGGCCGCCTGGGCTGCCCTGGTCGCCGAACCGGGCATTGACACTCCGGGCGATTCACCCGCGGACCTCGCTCTCCTTGCCACCTCCATCGGCCGGGCACTCGAAGTCCCGTCGCTCCGTCCCGAGGAAGCCAGGCTCGCCGCTGCCGCCCTCGATGGGTTCCAGCTGGCGCTCCACCTCGGCGCCCCTGAGGAACTGGTCCACGAGGCGTACCACCGCCTGTGGCTCGCGCTCCTCCCCTGACTATCGGCCGCGCTTCCCACCTCGACCCGGTCCGCGCCCACCCCGGCCGCCGCCACCATCGCCGCGACCACCCGCACGTCCCCCCCGCCGCGGCCCGCGGAACTCGGTGTGCCGACCCCCGCGCTCCCGCGGCTCATTCTGAATGGCGTCCCGAAGTTCCTCAAGCGTCCGCCCCCGCAGGGCCGGCTTTGGTCCCCGCATCACGCTGAATCGCAGCGGCCGATCCACTTTCGGCAGCTCGCCATCCTTCAACCGGCGAAGCTGGCCCTCCCGCAATCGCAGCACCACCACCCCTGCCCCGTCCTCCACCTCATAGTCGAGCGGCACCGCATCCCCCAGCAGGTGTACCATCGACGGGAGTTCCAGCAGCCGGGCGCGCGTGGCGCCGTCCACCATCGCGTCGGCATCCAGCGCCACACGGGTACTCAGGAATTCCTGCCAACTGGTGACGTCCGCCAGCGCACTCCGGATCCGGGCGCGCAGCACTGGGGTCGCGGCCTGATCGAGGGTGCCGCCGGAGCGCCGCCAGAGCTCTCCCAGTTCGGAGAGCGCCCGCCGGATGCGACCCTGATCGGGATGTGGTGTGTCGCCCGACAACATCGCGTCGGCCAGCGCGTCCCGCGCCTGCTCCTGCAGCGCGGACGGCACCTCGCCGCGGATCTCCTCCATCACGGTCTCGAGCTCGAAACCGAAGTAGGTGAGCCGGCGCGACACGGCCAAGTGCCGGTGCTTTCGTGCGCCGGCCACGCTCACCAGCGGCGTGCCCTTCCGGGCGTTCTGCCGCACCAGGTCGTAGGGTATCGTGGTGCCTTCGATGCCGGCCCTCGCGATCCCGTTCCGGTCCCCGAAGAACCGCAGGTTACCCGCCACCGCCCCCCAGCTCCCCGCCATCGACGTCTTCGAAATGCGCGCCTCCGTGCCGTCCACCGTGTGCTCGTCGATGACCAAATCGAACGGCATCACGCGGGCGACCAGCTCGATGAACCGGTTCCGGAGCTCCTTCGACGCATAGGGCATCGTCTTCGGCAACGGCACCTCCAGCGCGCGGTACACCGCCGCCACGCCCAGCGCCGTGTCCTCCACCGACTTGACCAGCACGCCGCGCTTCTCGGCCCACTCCGCCAGCCCCTCCTCGAACAAATGCCGAGGGAGCCCGTACACCTCCCCCAGATACCCGTGCTGATTGACCGCCTCGGCATACACATTGGCTGCCGTGAGATGATCGCTCCCGTTGGCAATCAGCCCGTGCAGTTCCCGCTCCTCGCGGGTCATCCGGTGCAGCGAGTCGATGTTGGCCGCTGTGGCCACCAGCGGCACCAGCTCGGGGTCGGCTCGCACCAGCAGTTCACCCCAGGCCCGCTCGACCGGCATCGCCTCGACCTCGCGGCCGTAGGGCGTGAGCCGTCCGTCCTTGATCAGTCCGCGGTCGATGAGCACTTCCATCGCCCGCCGGTAGGCCGTCTTGTCGAGCGGCACCGGCAGCTCCAGATCCGCGGCATCCACCCCGATGGAGGCGCACGTGATGGCCACCCGCTCGGCGTCTCCCGCCAACTGGAACTCCGGGGGACCCGGGACCAGATCCTCGAACACCATGCGCCGGTCGGAGAGGATGTACACCTCGCCCTTGGCCACCCGGCCGTGCACCCGGCCTGCCATCTGGAGGATTTCGTTGGCCCCGAGATACAAGCGGTGCAACACATTCCGGCCCCGCTCCACCACGTTGCCGTAGCGGGCGTCATAGATGACGACGGTGTCGAGGCCGCGCACGTTGATGGCGGACTGGCCGGCCGCGGTCATGGCGAGGAGAAACGGTTTCTGGGGGTCGCCTTCGAGAAACTGCCGGATGACGCGGATCGGCTCGCCACCGTGGTAGAACGCCGCATTGAGCTTCGGATACCGGGCGCCGAGGTCGGCGGCAAGCTGCTCCACCTCGCGCCGCGTCGGGATGAAGACCGCGACGCCGCGCTTCTGCTGGATGAGATGCCGCATGAAGCGCTCGTCGAAGAACTCCTCGGCCTGCTTCGCCTCCACCTTCACGCGGGCCCGGAGCGCGGGGTCGAACGCCTCGGTCACCAGCACGTTGGCGCTGTCGAGGTAGTTCTTGTAGAACGAGGGGTCCACGGTGGCGCTGAGCCAGATGAACCGCACGCCGGCCCGCTTGCCGAGCGCCAGGCAGAGCTCGAGTTCGGCGGAGGTCTGGTGGATTTCGTCCACCACTACCGTGTCACGCCGGGTGATGAGCTCGTCCTGGAACCAGCGCCGGGCGATGCCGGTGGTGACGATCACCACGTTCCAGGTGGGCGTCTCGGGGGTGGCCTCC
>Ga0315278_10003127_pt1 | contig 14786 bp, 13 predicted proteins | sample YL17G06_0_MG_FD_203880 | JGI IMG/M metagenome (GOLD analysis project Ga0315278, IMG submission 203880) | Sediment microbial communities from Yellowstone Lake, YNP, Wyoming, USA - YL17G06_0 | ecosystem: Environmental > Aquatic > Freshwater > Lake > Sediment | place: USA: Wyoming | collected... | reverse complement strand
GTTTTGCGTTGTGTTTCAGCACTCGCTGTAGCCTCGTAGTGAGATTTACTCCGCTGTGTTTCCGATTTATGGTGTGAATGACGTGAAGCAAACATAGCACCGGATGAGAGTATTTTTGTAGATGTTTGGTCAATTGAAGAAGGGTGCGTGACACGTCCCAATTTAGAGCTAAGCTTACCCTGGAGAGACTGGAATGAAGGAGTAGGAATTTTGACATGGGTTGCAGCTAACCGTTCTCTTACGGAAGGACCGCTCCGTCTTGAGGCTCGCGGGCGCGCAGATGCAGGCCGTTTTTCTCCACCAACAGCTTGTGGGGATACACCCGACTTCCGCTCCAACTTTACTTTCCGCTGGCGCGCCCTACTTTGCTCTGTTTTTGATCCTTGCCGGTTTACATCATTTTCCAGCTCTGTCATAGGTCATCTCTCATACCGGTGTTCAGTTTTTTGGTTATCTGCTTTTCGTTCCAATGCCAGCTCAATCAAGCGGTCCACAAGCTTCGGGTAAGGTAATCCATTGGCTTCCCATAGCTTAGGATACATGCTTATGCTGGTAAAACCTGGGATGGTGTTCAATTCATTCAAATAAAGCTCATCACTTTCCCGGTCCAGTAGAAAATCAACCCGAGCCATTCCCTGACAATCAATGGCTTTAAATGCCTTCACAGCAAGCTGCCTGGCTTGTAGAGAAACAGCCTCTGGTATAGGTGCAGGGATTAACAATTCTGATGCGTTGTCCACATATTTCGCTTCATATGAGTAATATTCACGGCTGGGTATGACCTCTCCGGGTACTGATGCTTCAGGGGCGTCATTCCCCAGCACACTCACTTCGATCTCGCGCCCATTCACCCCACGTTGGATCAAAATGCGCCGGTCGTATCTGGCAGCATCCATAAGCCCTTCCAGTAAATCTGCCCTGTTCTGGCATTTGCTCACACCCACGGATGAGCCTAAATTAGCGGGTTTTGTGAATAATGGATAGGGTGCCATCTTCTCGGCATCAGAGATGATCCCATCCATGTGTTTCACCAGATCACTTCGCAGCACCACCATTGTCTCCAAGGCTGGGATCTGGTTGGCCTGCATCACATTCTGAAATACACCTTTATCCATTCCCACAGAAGAGCCCAACACTCCCGCCCCTACGTATGCCATGTCAGCCATTTCCAGCAGACCCTGCAGGGTGCCATCCTCTCCGTAGGTGCCATGTAAAACTGGGAAAACAACGTCCAAGTTGGATAACAGGTCCAGCATGTTTCCATATTCGGAATTTCGGATGACATGGATACCTGCCCATGCGGGGTCGGGAAGTAAAGCAGCAACCTGAAGCTGCTCCAATTCTCCGTTTTCCATGGCCTCCAATACATGCTCACCGGTCAACCATGCACCCTCTCGGGTGATACCGATTTGGGTCACATCATAACGATGCGGGTCGATCACACTCAACACAGAGCGCGCAGACATCAGCGAGACCTCGTGCTCACCCGAGCGCCCACCGAAGATGACACCAACCTGCAGCTTTCGACCCATCTCCATGCGAATCCTTTATTGACCTAACCAATCGCCTAAAAATTCAATTTCAGGTTCCAACCTTACACCAAATTTCTCCATCACCTTTTGCTGTGCCAAACTGATCAAAGCCATATAATCGTTGGCCGTAGCGCTGTCGTGATTGATGAAAAAATTGGCATGCTTACGGCTGATTTCAACCTTGCCAATCGCCGTACCTTTCAACCCTGCTGCTTCGATTAACATACCGGCGTAGTCACCTGCAGGGTTCTTGAAGATTGAACCCAGGGAAGCCCCGGAAGGTTGTGAGTTGTGCCGCATCGTTTTATATTCTTCCATCTTCACCTGCACTGATTCGGGGGTGCTGAGAGCAAGTTTTAACTCTGCCGACAGGACCACCACCCGACCTGGCTGGCGTTTTATAATGCTGCTCCTATATTCGTACTCAAATCGTTCAACAAGCCAATTCTCCTGCGAAATATTGTGGTGACCTGCATGATCTATCCTATATAGGTGCAAGATTTCTGCCATCACCAGGTTGCCAGACATGTCACTCCCATGTGCACCGGCATTACCAACAATTGCACCGCCGGCTGTCCCGGGGATGCCTGCTGCCCATTCCAGACCTGTCAAACCCTTTGCAACTGTGCGGCGTGCCAAAGCACCCAGGTTGGCACCTGATTCAACCCACACCATCGGAGATTGTGTAGGGGTGCTAAAACGGACCTGCTTAGCCCGGTTCAGTACCACCACCTGCCGGACACCTGCGTCAGAAATCAATACATTTGAACCGCTGCCCAGGATGATGAAAGGTATCTCTAAATTCCATAAGAGTTTAGCCGTCTCTGCCAGCTCCTCGGATGAATTTGCAGTGATCATGGCATCCGCATTACCCCCGATGCGTGCCGCAGTGTAACGTTTGAGGGGAATATCCGCCTGCAAGCGTTCACCGAATGCGTCACGAAGTGTTTGGAGGGTTGTCAGAGAAATCATCAATTATTTCCTGGTTAGAGGGTCACATTTTCTTAACAAAATCGATCAGGTACCTGATCAGCCTGGGGGAGTGTAAGGGGTCTTTACACATCACCTCAAGTTCCTGCTTTGTAAAAACGCTCTTCTTATTGGTTAATGGTTTTAGAAAAAGTGATAGATAAGGCTCCATTTCAGCATCATATGCCTGTGAGCTCATCACACTCGGGGAATATCCCCGCGTTGCTGTCCTCATTGCGTTAGTCACTTGTCTCACTCCTTTCTTTTAATTGAGCAAATACGCGCGAGTTAATTTGGTCAGCGTCACCCGCAGATAGGACAATTAACACATCACCGGGTATCAATCGGTCAACCAGGAATGTGGTTGCCTGGGAAAAATCTGGGATGTATTGGGCATCCGGGTAGGTCATTGCAGCTACAACTTGCTGTGATGTGAACCCATCCTCAGGTTTCTGCTCACGCGCAGCATAAATATCTGTCACTAACACGTGGTCCGCTTGTTCAAAGGCACCCACAAAATCCTGGAATAACAAACGGGTGCGTGAATATGTATGGGGTTGCCATACCACCCATAATCTGCTTTTAGGGTAGCGCATGCGGGCTGCAGATAAGGTGGCACGAATTTCGGTCGGGTGGTGGGCATAATCATCGATCAGAGTGATCCCATCCACTTCACCACACACTTCAAACCGCCTGCCGGTACCGCGATACTCAGATAATGCTTTGCTTGCCTGATCGACCGGGAGATGCATCTGATGGGCCACAGCCAGGGCGGCTAATGCATTTTGGACGTTATGCCGTCCCGGTACGCGCAGGTTTGTGGGAGAACGTAGCTCAAATTTTTCAGCAGGTAGCGAACATACGGTTTCAAAGCTCATCCCACCAACCAGGTTAGGCGTGAGTGATTCTGCAATGTAGGCGATGGACTGCTTGGAAAAGCCATTATTGGAGTGCCGGATTGCATAAGACAACACGTTTTGTCCACGAGCCTTCGCAATCTGACCTAACCTAACAGCTCCACTATCATTGGCACATACCAAAAGCGTCCCATCACTGCCTAACTGAGTGGCAAAATCATCAAATGCTCTGAAGAATTCCTCAGGCGTGGGGTAACAGTCCGGATGATCATGCTCTATATTGGTAATCACGGCGATTTTCGGCTTAAGTCCCAGGAACATGTGGTCATATTCGTCAGCCTCAACGACAAATGCCTTGCCCTTACCCGCATGGGCATTTGTGCCAAGGTTATTTAAGACCCCGCCGGAAATAAATGACGGGTCCTGTCCTAGAAAGGTAAGCATCCATGCGATCATAGCGGTGGTGGTTGTCTTACCGTGTGCGCCTGCCACTGCAATCCCTATTCGTTCATCCATCAGGCTGGATAAAAATTCGCTGCGTTTGAGCACCGGAATACCTTGCTCTTGAGCTGCTTTGACCTCCACATTATCATCGGGAATGGCTGAAGAGCGCACCACCACCTGGGCACCCTCAATGTTCTCAGCTCGGTGACCAATCACAACCCGCACACCCTCTTCCTTCAGGCTTTTAGCCAGGGGGGATAGACTGCGATCAGAACCGGTCACCTGGTACCCGCTTTCGAGCAGCACCCGGGCGATGGCTGAGAGACCTGTACCGCCAATTCCAATGAAATGCACCGATTTGCGTTCTGTCATAAAAAGACCACTATCACGAAAATAAATGCCAATGCAATGGCAAAATAAATAAAGGGGATGCCCAACCAGGCAGGTGCCATATAACCAAGCAGCTTTATTGCTTCCTGTCCCTGGATAGTATTGGGGTCAGGTGGAATAATGTACGAGACCGCCTGGTAATTGGCCTGCGCCAGGAAGTACCAGATTGAACCAACAATCAGATATCCATTCATTGCGCCCAGGAAGATACCCAACAATGAATCCTGGAACCGCTCACGGACAAAACGGTCTCCACCCAGCCTCGGCAGGTTGGGTGTTTGATAACCAAAAAAGGAAAGGAGGAGAATAATTGCCGTGCGCATCCAAAATTGGGTTGTCGAGCCAGGTACTGCAAACGACTGGGATAATCCTTTTACGTAGGTCTCAAGTACGGTGATGATGAACAATGCCAAAATCGCACTGGCAGTCACCATCATCTCTTTTGCCCAACCGCGCATAGCACCGATGACGGCAAACAAGACCACAAAACAGAAGAAGATAAAATTCAGATAAACCATCGTTCACACCTGATCTGTCGATTTGGCAACATCTTGTGATCCTGGTTGCTTCGAAGAATCTGCCAGCTCCCTCAGCAATGTGCCAATCCTGGCAGCTGCTTCGGGCTTTGCCAATGAGCGCATAGCTTGAGACATTTTTTCAAGCTGTTCTTTCTCTGCCATCAAACCTCGTACTTTTGGGATTATTTGTTCAGCCAGTTGTGAATCTTCAATCTGGACAGCTGCGCCATTCCTCACCAGATAGCTGGCATTCACTCGTTGGTAGCGCCAGGCATACGGATAGGGCACCAGGATTGCAGGTAGCCCAAAGACTGGTAGTTCACCAAGCGTGGCCGCCCCAGCCCGAGTCAATGCCAGGTCAGCCAATGACATGGCAGCTCCAATTTCGTCATACAGATAAGTAAATGGGCGGTAGCGATTAAGCTGCTCACTGGATAAACCTGCCCGCGCTTGTTCTATCATTTCCCAATCTAGTTTTCCAGTTATATGGATCACCTGCATGTCCTGCAACAGCTCTGGTAAAGCAGCAACCACAGCCTGGTTGATGGACCGCGCACCTTTGCTGCCACCAAATACCAATAAAACAGGCAATTGCTCCTCAAGGGCGAAAAAGGTTCTTGCTTCAGGGGAAGTCCATCTGTCTAATCCTGGACGGAGAGGATAACCCGTGACAACCCTTGAGTGATGTTCCGGGAAGAAAGCCTTTGATTCTTCCACAGTCAGAGTGATGCAATCACTAAAACGGGCAATCGCCTTGAGAGCCTGTCCAGGCTCAATATCCGGTACATAAAGCAGGCTCTTCGTGCGGCTTGAAAGCCGGGCTGCCAGCGCCATAGGGACAGCTACATAACCGCCGGTAAAAAACAGCACATCTGGGCGGAATTTCCGAAGGATACGCCGGGACGAGAAAAATCCTCTCCCCAGCTGCCAGAGATTACCTGGCAAAGTACTCCAGCTAACCCCATGCACACCTGCGGCAGGGATGGTTTCAAACCGCAAACCTTCTCTCTTCACCAAGTCTTCCTCCATGCCTCCACAGCCACCCACCCACAATACGTGCAGCTCATCAGTCGGGGCTTGCTTGGTTTGAACCGGTTCTCCCGGTACACGTTCAGGATTCGCGCTCATCAACTGTTTGAGGACTGACAGGGCGGGATACACGCCGCCGCCGGTCCCCCCCGCGCAAATTAACAACCGCATTGAAACCCTTCTCCTCAATTTGCTTGGATTTTTCCGATACACGAGAAATATTTAATAGTATTCCTACAGATGCCATAACTACCATTAAATTGGAACCACCTGAACTGATAAATGGGAGTGCATTCCCAGCAAAAGGTAGCAACCCGACCATTACCAGCATATTAATAAGTGCTTCCAAACTCAACCAAAATGCAAGCCCGCCACCCAAAAGCATTCCTAACCCATCCGGTGCTTTGCGAGCAATGGTCCACCCTCGCCACATTATTATCAGGAACAAGCAGACCAGCATAACCGACCCCAGCAATCCCGTCTCTTCGCCGACCACAGCAAATACACTATCCGTGTGTGGAAAGGGAAGTCCGTTCAGTTTGGTCTGTGATTTTCCAATCCCTACGCCGATCCAACCCCCACGCATAAAAGCTTCGAGGGAGCGTCGAACGTGTTCCGAGTATTGCAGTGGGTCTTTAAGACCAGCAAGGAAGCTGTTCATCCGGTCTGGACCGGTGGGGAATATTCCTGATCTTAGAACTATCGCCCCTACGATTATGCCAAGGGCCATCAAGAATAGGAATTGTTTTACCTCTCCTCCAGCCAAAAAGAACATCATTGTGCCCAATAAGCCGATGGTTATCACGGCGCTCAGATCGGGTTGCAATGCAATCAAGCCTCCCACAACACCCATGATTACGCCGAGTGGGATCAACGCCAGATATATATTCTTTAGCATGCCACGCCGGTTGTGAAGCCATATAGAAAGATAGATAACGATTCCGAATTTTGCCAGCTCTGATGGTTGAATTGAACCTCGGAACAGGCTCCTTACCGACCCCAGGCGGGTATCCTGGACAATGAGCACCGCTACCAGGGCAAAAATCACAACTCCCATGAGGGGCAGGGCAAGTTTCTTCCACCAATGGTAATCCATCCAGGCGAGGAAAATCAGCACTAGACTGCCGATACCCAGCCACCTTACCTGGCGCATGAAAATGTAAGATGGTGATCCATAAATCTGGAAAGAGTAATCTGCGCTGGCAGAGTACACCATTAAAATCCCGAATAGGATCAGAGAGATGACCGCCAATAGCAGAGGTACATCAAAGTTCAGGCGCTTCGGATGATGTGCTTTTACCGAGCCCTGATTAGAATATTTCTGGTTACCCTTTACACGCACGAAAGATTGATTACCCATCGTTTAAAGGCCTCCCCGCGCTCCTCGAAGTCGCGGAATTCATCAAAACTGGTCCCGCCAGGTGAAAGCAGAACAATATCACCCGGTTCAACCACACGGGCTGCCAATTTCACTGCTTGTTCTAAATCCACACATATTTCAATTGAAAAAGGTCGCTTACCTGGTTCGCTAACTCCAATAGTGGATGCAATCATCCTTGCTGCCTCCCCAAACAGGATCAGGTGCTCCACTCTCTCATGGATCAATTCAGCCAGACCATCCCAGGGCAATTTTTTATCCCGTCCCCCAGCCAGTAGCACGATAGGTCTGTGTAAGTCGGTGAGTGAATCAAACGAGTGAATGGCAGCGGTAACGCGCTCTGGAGCAGAGGCGATCGAATCGTTATACCAGTCTGCTCCCCGCCAGGAGGATATCCATTCCAGGCGGTGTGGAACACCAATAAACGATAAGATTGCTTTGCGCATACTTGTATATGGCAAGTTGGCAGCTTGGCTGATGGCACACGCGGCCAAGGTGTTCTCCACATTGTGCCAGCCACGCAATTGGACCTCATCCACCCGCACGACCTGGATGCTTTCTTTCCCATCCCATAAACTCAGCCAATCACCGTTGAGGTAAGAACCCTTCATCCTTTCTGGTGGTTTTCCCTTCCCAAATGAATATCGTCTTCCCTGGACAAGCCCAAGCAATTCCCAGGCTCCTGGGTCATCGCCTCCCAAGACAGCTGCATCATGGCTAGTCTGGTTCTCCAGGATGCGCCGCTTGGCAGCAATATAAGCCTCCATTGTGGCATGCCTATCCAAATGGTTGGGGGTGATATTTAACACACATGCAATATCGACAGATTTGGTCATGAGCTCTAATTGGAAACTTGAGAGTTCCATAACTGCCAAATCGTTTGGTTGCATTTGATCCAGCATCGATATCATGGGTGAGCCAATGTTCCCACCCACCCATACTTTTCGATACACAGCCCCCTCACCTGATCCAATCGCGTCTTGGACAATTTTCCCGACCAGGGTGGTAGTGGTTGTTTTGCCGGCAGAACCTGTGATACCGATTGTCTGACAAGGGCAAGCCTCGAGGAAAATTTGCGAATCATTCGAGAGCGGGATGCTTCGCTGGATGGCTTCTAATACAAGAGGCACATCCAAAGGCACACCACCCGATGGACAGACCAGGTCAGCCCCATCAAGCAAAGCAATGGGGTGGCCTCCGAAGGACCAATCTATTCGGGTTGATATTTGTGGGTCGAGGTCGCTTAATTGATCGATTGAGCTTTGAAGCTGCTCAGCTGGTTTTTGATCATTGACAACCACACGCGCCCCACGCGATGCAAGATAGCGCGCCAGGGCAATTCCCTGTCTGGCGGCTCCAATCACGATCACGCGTTTTCCTTGCCAATCCATCATTTCAGCTTCTCATCTTTCTTCTCAATCATCCAATCGCAATTGCTGCACCGATAATCGCAACCAACAACCCAATCAACCAAAAACGCTGTACCACTTGCGTCTCACTCCATCCAATTAATTCAAAATGGTGGTGGAGAGGTGCCATTTTGAACAAACGCTTGCCCTTGGTGAGTTTGAAATAGCCCACTTGTAGGACCACACTTACGATTTCGCTTAAAGGAATTATCGCAATTAATGGTAATAAAATCCATTGACCAGTCATCAATGCGACAACTGCCAGGGTCGCACCCAAGGGTAAAGAACCAACATCGCCCATGATCAGTAGTGCCGGATGTACGTTAAACCATAAGAAACCAAATAAGGCACCGACCAGTGTGAAACAGAAACGCGCCAGATACAGTTGCCCCTGCATCAATGCGATCAACCCGAAGACTGCAAAACAGGTGGCAGAGATCAATCCAGCCAGGCCATCCAAGCCATCGGTAAAATTAATCGCATTTGAAAATCCTACGATCAAGAATGTAGCAATCAATATGTACCAAAACCCCAGCGAGAATTGAGCCTCCATCCAAGGAAGATAAATTTGAGGGACTTGAAGCACGTATTGCAACCCGAGAGCTATGATGATTCCAAAGATGATCTGAATAATGAACTTGGTGCGAGCTCGCATACCGCGTTCTTCTTTATTCTTACCCCGTAGCTTTTTCCAATCATCCACACCACCTAATAATCCAAAGACGATCATGGTTCCGATGGGTAGGAAGATTGAACGACCTAGCAAAGTTAGTCCGAGTAATGATGCACCATTGAAAAGAACAGTAATGAGAAGCACTGGCAGGATAAACAACACCCCTCCCATTGTAGGCGTGCCTAATTTGGAGATATGCCCCTGGGGTCCATCAACCCGGATGGATTCCCCAATCCTTAAGTGCCGTAAGACGCGCAGCAATGGCTCGCCCCAGATGACCGTCAGCATAAAGGAGAAACCGGTTAACGCTAATGCCAGAGCACTTTCTCTCATGACTGGTACTCCAGTGCAGCCACAATGCGATCCATCCTTCTCAAATTTGAGCCTTTTACCAAGACGACATCATCTGGTTTTAGATTTGGTTGCAGGTATTGGATGACCTGCTCAACCTGATCAAGCATAGTGATTTTGTTTGGGGGCAAGCCTGCATCCAAAGCTGCCTGTGCGATGATCCGTCCAAGTTCACCCAGGGTAACCAGCTCGTCCACCACCTCAGCTGCGCGTATACCGACCATCTCGTGACCACGTTGCTCATATAGTCCAAGCTCGAGCATGTCTCCAAGAACAGCAACTTTGCGCCCATCCAGGTCATTCAATAGGTTGAGTGCCGCCAACATGGACTCAGGCGATGCATTGTAGGTATCATCCAGGATCAACGCACCATTCTTGGTCCGAACTGCGATCAGGCGCAATTCGTTGCTTGCAGACCGTAAACCGCTAACAATCTCTTGCCAGGTCAACCCATCCACCAGGCCAACTGCCGCTGCTCGCAATACCGTTTGAACCGAATGCCTCCCGATCAAAGGCACCCGCAATTGCAGGATTTCGGCTGGACGGTTCTTATGTTGGCGGTAATGCATCCAAAAGAGGATACCCTCCAACCCCAGGCTTTCGACGTTATCTGCCCAAAGGTCAACCATCTCATCCATACCGTAGAAAAAGACATGGGCATGTGTCTGGTCAGCCATCTTTCGGACCAATGGATCGTCATAATTGAGAATAGCAAAACCATCTTCTGGTAATGCCTGGACCAGCTCAGATTTACCCCGGGCGATTTCCTCTTGGGAGCCTGCTCGTGAGGCATGCACAGTACCAATATTCGTAACCACCCCAATGCGGGGAACGGCGATGTCACATAGCAATTTGATCTCCCCAGGGATGTAAAAGCCCATCTCCAAAACAGCCCTTTCGTGTTCCTCTGTCAAACTGAGTAAAGTCAAGGGCAGACCAATTTCATTGTTTAGATTGCCTTTATTTTTTAGGGTAAGATAGCGCTGGCTGAGAACCTCAGCCACCACCTCTTTTGTCGTCGACTTTCCAACACTGCCTGTGATTCCAATGACTTGCACATCCAACTTACTGCGCCAAAATTTAGCCACCTGCTGTAGGGCATCGAGGGGATCCATCACTTGAATGCAAAAAGCCCCTTCAAGCCTGGACAGCTGGTCGTTAAGCCCTTCGGGTAGAACGGGCTGGCGTAAATCCAGGATCGGGAATTGGCTGCTCAAATCACGGCTGACTAGCGCATAACCAGCCCCTGCTTGAAAAGCCTCACCAACAAAATCGTGACCATCATGATGTTCTCCAGGGAGAGCGATGAATAGCGCTCCAGGTGCGATCTGACGTGAGTCAATCGCACCTTCCGTGATCAAGGATTTCGCCCTGTTTGGACGAATTCCAGTCAAAGCTTCGAGTACATCAGCCAGTGATAACACGAATAAGCACCTTAATGATTTGCCGTTCCTTGTACTGCACCATCCGGTGGAATGTCCATCAGTACCACCAGGCGTTCAACCATGTCATGAAAAACTGGAGCAGCTACGATGGAACCCCAGATGGAGCTGGTGGGTCTTTCCAGCCACACGTAAACCAAAAAACGAGGATTATCCACCGGACCCCATCCCACAAAGGAGGCATTGGTTTCGGTGCTGGAATATCCTGTGGGTGTGGCGATTTCCGCGGTACCTGTCTTACCAGCCACCCGGTATCCATCCACCAACGCATCGGAAGATTCTCCCTCCAGCGAGTTGGAGAGTAGTTCGGTAAGGGTTCGAGCTGTATCCGCTGAAATTGGTTTACCGATCACCTGGGGTGTGGGGGTATATTGGAAACCATCCCGAACCATGGAACGCATCACATGGGGCATCATCATCTCACCCTTCCCATTGGCAACGGATGATATTGCCATGACCATTTGGATGGGTGTAACAGCGATACCTTGCCCAAATGAGTTGGTACCTAGTTCTGCTTCGTACCAATCGGTATCACCCGGCAGCTTCAGCCTTCCCGGAGCTTCACCAGCCAGGTCAACACCAGTTATCCGTCCAAAACCGAAATTCTGCATATATTTGTAAAATTGTCCTGCGCCCAATTGCGTAGCCACCCAGGTCAAGCAAACGTTGAGTGAGTGTGACATACAACCCTGCATATTCTGAGGGCCCCAGGCACCCCAATCCCAGTTGTGGATGGTCAATCCGCCAATCTCGATCGACCCTGTATCCACAAATTCTGTTTCCGGTTTAACAGCACCATCATCCAAGGCGGCTGCCATGGTCAAAACTTTGAACACCGATCCAGGCTCATAATCCTGGCTGACTGCCCGATTGAAAGGTGTATTACCGGTGAACACGTTTGCATAATCCCAATATTTATTCGGGTTCAATCGTGGTGTGCTGGCAATGGCTAGCATCTCACCCGTATTTGGGTCCATAACCAGGATTACTCCACCATCCGCACCACTATCATCCAAAGCTTTTTTCAGCACATCTTCAGCTGCCGCTTGAATTTCACGGTCAATGGTCAGGACCAGGTCGGCACCAACTTTTTGTTGCGGAATTTCGGCTACCTCGTAGGGATTCAATGACATCCAAACAGATTGTGGAGTGCCAGCTAAAAGCTCATTGAATTCGGCCTCCACTCCGAACATTCCCGTCCCCTCACGATTGACAAACCCAAGAATATTCGCACCAAGCGTGTCCTCCGGATAATAGCGTTGCAAGCGTGGCCGATAGACCAATCCGTTCAGGCTGGGTCGTCCGGCATCCCCGTAATCCACGTTTGGTAGTTTGGCATAATTACTAGCCCAATCCTGCAATTGGGATAATTCTTCCGGTGTGACAAAATCAGCCAGTTGGACATAGGCTGTCCCGGAAATATCAGCGCGATGGATCACCGAATAGATCTCATCGGAATATTCCGGATAATCATATTCGGGATGGCTTGACAAGACTTTACTCAAAGCGAAGGATATGGTGTCAGCATTTTCGACGTTATCAACTTGAGCACCGACTTCGTAAACCAGGGTGCTGCCTGCCAGCAAACGGCCCCATCGGTCATAGATATCTCCCCGGGGTGGGTAAAAAATGTGTAAAGTACGGGAATATAGATCACCCTGTGAGACAAATTCAGTTCGGTCTGGGCTGAACTGAAGTCTCACCAGTTGGATGATGATCATCATGCCAGCCAAAAAAAACAAGACACCTAATAAATTAAATCGCCAACCGGTCAGAGTCTGACCGGCTTTCTCATTTGCTGAATGGGTGGCATCAGGGTATTCACTCGCAGGAGGCTTCCGTCGTATCCGTCCTGCTGAGACTACTTGATCAGCCATATACCGTCTCATGGTCGGACCTCGCTGAAATATCTGGCTGTTTTTTGCACCTGGTCCGCTACCCAAACAAATAATGACTCTTTAAATTGGGGGTCAATGGCGGATGCGGTCACAACCATTGGCTCAGGTGGAGGTGCTAGTATGGTAGTCTGTCTATCGATGTAACCTGGTATTTCAATATATTGGATATGGTCAGCATCAATCGGTTGCAAATTAATGTCATTCACTCGCTCCTGCATAACCTGATATGAAGTAAGGATAGCCAGCTGACTGGTCAGGTTGGCGATTCTCTGCTCCAATTCCTCAATGGGAACCATGGCATCACCCGCATCATTGGTCAGGTAATGATATCCATAAACGCGTACTTGCATTTCCTGGATCTGCCTACCGACTGCTGCTGCCCTGGCTGTGACATTCAAGTAAATCCCAGCCACGATGGCAGCACTGACCAGTATCAGCAGGATCACCCCGATCATATACATCTGTCTTCGCCAGGGTGCCTGTTGGTAAGCATGTGTAAGTTGTTGTATCGTTTCCATATTGTTTACCTATCTAAAAACCCGTCCGCTTTTGATTATTTGGACATGTTTCTTTGTTAATTTCCTAAAATAGCTCAATCTCCTTAATCATCATCAAAAGTAAACGGGTATCTAGTGCAGGCTTGCAAGTCTTATGCCATTTTTCTATCGAATTCCTTATATCCTCTCCGCAATCCTAAGGCGAGCACTACGGGATCGAGGGTTTTTGCTAATTTCATCATCCTTTGGGCGGACTGGCTTAATAGTCATGTCCCGCAGGGTTGCTAAATGACCACAGGTACAAATCGGCTGGCGAGGTGGGCAGAGGCAGTCTTTACTTTCTTTGCGTATAAACTGCTTGACCATGCGGTCTTCCAGCGAGTGGAACGAAATAACTGCCAGCCTCCCTCCCGGAATGAGCGCCTCAATTGTCTGAGGCAGGACCTCTTCGAGAGCATCCAACTCGCCGTTCACTGCGATGCGTAACGCCTGGAAAGTGCGTGTGGCAGGATGTATACCACTCTTACCTCCACTGGTCGCTCCCGCCACCACCTGTGCTAGCTGGGTGGTGGTTTGGATAGGCCTCGCCCTGACGATCGCTCGAGCCACATGCCTGGACCTCCACTCTTCTCCGTAGCGGTACAATAAGTCAGCCAGCTTAAACTCATCCAGGTTATTCACCAGGTCGGCTGCACAGACCTTTCCTTCCGGGTCGAAGCGCATATCCAGGGGTGCTTCGGATTGGAATGAAAAACCTCTTGCTGGCGTGTCCAATTGCATCGAGGACAAACCCAGGTCTAAGAGGATTCCATCCACCCGGTGCCAACCCAGATTCTCCACCTGTTGAAGCAGAGAGCGATAGGAGGCCCGTACAAGGATGGCACGACCACCGAATTCAGCTAGCTTCTCCTGAGCCAGGTCGAGCGCTTGGGGGTCAACATCCATTCCTAGCAATTGACCATCCGGACTGCATGCCTGGAGGATTCCCCAGGCATGCCCACCTGCACCCAGCGTGCCATCGATGTACAACCCTTCCCAGTGAGGTTGCATCGCGTGTATAATCTCATTGTAAAGGACCGGTAGGTGTGTCATCACCTATTATTTAGAGTTGCCGTCTTGCTGGAAATTCCTGGCAATACGGTATCATTCTATACTGGTGGAAAGATCGAGAACCTTAAACCGTTCAGTGTTTGCTTCAGCCTGATCCATTGCCTGTTGTAGGAGTGCCCATTCTTCGGATGACCAGATTTCAAAGTAACTTCCCTGTCCTACCAGGATGGTTTCCTGGTCACAGGATAACCCGGCTTTCTGGCATAAAAAATCTGGTATCAGAATGCGACCCACTTTATCAACTTCAAGATGATTGGCGGATCCGACGATCAACCTTCGTAAAGCCCGT
>Ga0315278_10003125_pt1 | contig 14792 bp, 21 predicted proteins | sample YL17G06_0_MG_FD_203880 | JGI IMG/M metagenome (GOLD analysis project Ga0315278, IMG submission 203880) | Sediment microbial communities from Yellowstone Lake, YNP, Wyoming, USA - YL17G06_0 | ecosystem: Environmental > Aquatic > Freshwater > Lake > Sediment | place: USA: Wyoming | collected... | reverse complement strand
AGCCATCTCTTTGAGGGCTTTGAGCTCAGCCGCTACGCGCGCTACCTCGGGATCGGATTTCTTCGATCCTTCCGGCTCACCAGATTTAATGAACGACTCGGCCATGTCCGTTAGGTCTACGCCCATCGCATCGCGCAGTATCCGCGAGCGCTCATCGTATCCCACCGATGGGTCAGCCAGTTTCGCGCGCGCGCCATCGTATCGCTGCACGCTTTTCTCTATATTCGCTAGCCGCTGCTCCATCTCACGCTTTTCGGCCGATAGTTTTGCGAATTGTTTTCGTTCCAGGATCGCTTTTCTGTTATACGTGGGCGCCGCAACTTTGGCAGATTCGTCTTCCTTCAGCTGTTCCTTGACAGGTTTGGCTGCCTGTTGCGGTATTTCTCCCGACGATTCCTCAGCAAATAGCTGCTCGGGAGATTTGGTCTCTCCTACCGTTTCCGCTGTCTGTGCTACTGTTTCCTGTGCTTGGTTTTCCATTATCTATCCTATTGCAATATCTGTTGAGGTTGCCTCGGCATGCCAAGGGGCATGGCCTGTGCGACCGGTTGCTCTGCCGGAAGCGCTGCCGGCATCGGCTGTGGTTGCGCTGCGGCTTCTAATCGCTCGCAATCATCGATGAGCTGCAGCAGCATTTCGAGCTTTGCAGGCTCCAGATCCATGCGTTTGAATTTGTTGTAGGCACCGAGAGTAAGCCTTATCGTCGATGCCAAATCATCCGTACCTTCCGGCATGGAGTATTTGCCGTCTTCAACGATGTCCTCGATTTTATCGAGTGCCTCGTAGTACGGAGCCATCTCGGTCGAGCTCGCATTCTCGAGATCAGGTAGATTCATCAGCTCACGCGCTTGCTGCGCATCGATCCATCCCATCTGTTGCCAGGCCTGTATAGTTGCCAGTTTACCCGCCGTAGACTGCGGCAACGAACTCGATGAATTGGTCTCGGTCCAGTACTCGTCCTCGGACAGTTTGTTTTTCGACCAGTCTATTTCGTTTACCTGATATCTCGATCCCCGAGCAACGCGTACTTTGAACTGTTTCAACTCACCAGCATCAGATAACCGCTCGATTTCTCGAACAATGCATTTCGACAGGTCGATGTAAAACTGCTCGATTTCCTCCAGTTTGTCCTTGAACCGCTGGCTTGCCGAGTCCTTGAGCTCTTGCAGCGCTATCCCAGACCAATCCCCCGGCGGCTTAGTCCCAACCATAGTCATCTCGTTGATGCCAATCTGCCTGAAGGCATCCTGTATGGTTTCCCGTCGGGTTGTGAATAGCTCCTCAGGAACGACGTTAGGCGAATAAATCTGAAACGGCGGAGTTCCGTCGAACTCTACCGTGTCTAGCGGATCGTCGCTGATATTGTCGAGAATCGTTCCTTTCTGCACGAACATCTTTACTCGCGATAGATTGCGTAATAGATCCTGAATACGGAAATCTAGGTACGCTACCGTTTCATAATGCCCGCGCAGCTCTTCGCATAGTGACATGCCCGGCCAGCCAAACGAGCGCTTCTCCCATCGGTAAACCGCGAACGGATAACCCGAGACATCGTAATCCTCGAGATCTAACACTAGCCCTGACGTAGTCGCAATGCAGTGTTTCCCGTCTACCCATGCATCGCTAGCTGCATCCCAGACGGGCAAATGCCAGGCCTCGGTAACCAACACCTGATCATCGCCCATATCCCAGCCAGGCAGCCAGTCAAACGCGTCTTTTGCATTACCTATCCCGGCTCTGTCAATGATCTCTTCTTTATCCGGATAGAGTCTGTATAGTATGTCTCGTCCCAACGGCTTTATCTGATACAGATTGGGAGGGTTGCGGTAATATCCTTCATCACGATCTACCAACAACTCGCCCGGTCCTACCCGCTCGATCTTCACTCGACCGTCCTCCGAATAGGCTTTCATGGCTCCAATGGGAGTAACGAGTGCATCGGTAAAAATCTCCTTGAATAGCTCGTAGACTTTGTTGTCATCGAACACGCTGCGCACAGCCTGCTCGCGCTTTTTCGCGCGACGCATCACCGACCAATCCGCGTTCGTGGTACCGTATTTTATCGCAGGCTTGGTCGATCCTATCGTTGCTCGGCACGTGGTGGTCGCTGCTCGAAACAGGTTGTATCTCACCCGGCCGTCTTGACCGAACGGATTCTCTTGCCGCCCTACTCCAGTAGGGTCTTTGTGGTTATGTATCCGCAGATAGTCGCTATCCTCGCGCCGGCGATCGGCATGCTGCGTGATGATTTTCTCAACCACGCGACGCAACTCAGTCGCAATGTCGTAGCATTCCGGCTCATACCATCGAGTTTTAGCTCTCATCGTGCACCTAACCCAACGTACCAATGAGGAGTTTTAATCGGTCGACGAACATACTCAGGAGGATCGTCGCGCCGCTCAACTGGTGCTATATATCGATGAAAAATCGCTTTGTTTCCGTAGATGTACGCATGCAGCAGATCATCATCTTGCCCGGCCGCTATATCGCTGTGATCCTCGTTCCATTGCACGGATCGCAACTGCTGGATGAGCTCGGTGTTGCTGGGATCTATCACGGCCTGCCCAGTGCGAAATCTGTCATTCGCCAACTCGATACTCGTGAGCTTCTCGCGCTTCTCTGCTGCTTCAATCGTGATGTGATGCCGTAGCTGCATCTCCTGCGCGTGGGCTTTGCCCATGCCCCCTAGGTCGCCTATCAGCCGCGAGCAACCGTAGTTGGTTTTGATCTGTTTAGCTTTGTCGGCTACCTGCGTGGGTGCTAGTCCGCGCTCCTGTTCGCTAGAGAATGTACGGATGTACGGATCGGTAGATCTCGCACCCATGACCACGAAACTCGTGTTATGCACTACGCCGAAATCGATTGCCTCGATGGTCGCGTACGTAGAATCCCATCTGCACGGAGCGACATTTTTATCGCTAAACGCCGAGAATACGAGCGACGCGGCATCCGTGCACCACTCGGCGAGATACTCTCGGCGGTAGATCGGGTTGCTCTCGTCCCAGCCTTTTGTCGCCAGCAGCTCGGCCAGGAACTGTCGCGCCGGAACATGAGGGTTTTCGAATATCGTCCAGCGATGGATCGACCAGCCCCGTACGGCTCCGGTGGTGATATCGTACCAATGTCCGTGGAGTATTCGCCCAGGCGTACCGCTTAGCATCGTTCGACCGTTTAGGTCGGCGAGAGCTGGTCCTCCAGCCTCATCAGCCACGTACTCGATGAGCGATGGTCGCCACTGACCGCATTCGTCGAGCATGAGCAGCGCGAGCCGCTCAAGCCCGCGGATCTTGTCTAAATCCTCACGGGTATCGGATCCCATGACCATGAGCGTTGACAGCGAGATAGGATCGATCGCTGTCATATGCTGCTCGTTCAGCTTCAATCCCCACTGATGTACAGTGTTTAACCCGCGTAGCTTTGCGAAGAAAATCTCTCGGGCCGAGGATTTCGTTAGGCCGATGAACACCACATGGCAGCGCTGGTTGTTGGCAAGTGTTTCCACCGCCTCGTAGCAGAGCTCTTCCGTCTTGCCAGCTCGCCGCCCGCACAGCAGCGCGACGTGCTTCGAGGTATCGTTGGCGACCCTGTGCTGCTGATCGAATCTCAGCGCTACTGGCTGGATGCCATAAACCGCTTTTTCATCAGTTCTTGCCACGATATTCCAGAGCCGCTATGTTTGCTAGCGGTATGAAATATCTGTGGTCTAAATGGCTGATTACTACCCCATCTGGCAGTTTCTCGTCGACTACGAACTCCCAGTAGTCCCGCGTTCCGCCCTGTATAGGCCGAGGTAGATGCAGCGGGACCTTGAGAATAACTCGTGTATACTCTATAGATGCTACGGATACGGCCGGGGCTGATGCAACGCGGACTTGCTCGATGACTTGTTGTCGTTGGGGCTGCTGGAAATGTTTACTCAATGAATTTGCGCTCCGTTACGATAACACCCTTGCGCCTTAGAGATTCCAGATACCACTCGTCGTTAGGGCCGTAGACCAGATCGAACCGGTTGCCTTCGGGAATCTTATCGAGCATGTACCGAGACAACCCGAGCCCGCGATACGCAGCCTTCACGTAGATGTAGAGCACACGGATTGGCTTATCGTATCCTCGCATGACAGAAATAAAGCCTAAGTACTCGTTCTTGAGATCGGCATCAGCGTATTGCAGCAGGTAGGTCGTCGTATCTTTGTCTTTGAGATAGGTCGCGATCTCGGCTCCTATCTGTTTGTAGTACGTATCGTCGCTCATCTTGGGAAACTGATGGCGAACCGAATCGCGAATGGCTGCATAAACAAAACCGAATGCCGGGTCGAGGTCGTGGTTCTTCATCTCGGTCACGACCAGGTCTTCGGCGGTCTTCACGGCTGGGATAGGTAGAGCAACAGACTGCGACGCTAGAGTGACGTTTCTGTTCGCTGGCTGGCTTACGGGTTCTGCCTCGACGGGCGCGTGCTTTTCGTATACGTAATGTTTTTTCATTGGTCTATATCGTTCCCCTCGTCCGCGAGGATTTTCGCTTTAAGTTCAGCCAGCTCTTCTCGTGAGAGCACTCGCATTGGGATTGGTCCGCCTTCTGGGCCACTGACCTCAACTGCTTGTGATGGCTTGCCTTCGGTGCGATCGGCTATCTCGCGTATAGCTGATAGCTCGCCGGCGAATGCTAGGTCCATAGTTACTCGCGCTAGCAGCTGGGCGTTTGTCGTGGTTTTCGGGTCGATTGCGTTAAGGTCGAGCCCGGCTTTCTCGGCTGCGCGTTTGACGGCGCCTGTTAGGTCGACGTTTTTCGCTAAAAGACGTCGAAGCGACGCGGAATAGCCCTCTTTTTGACCTTTAGGCCGACCTGCGCCTGGTCTAGGTTCGCCTTTTTTGAATAGCGGGTGACCGCCTGGGCTTACCGGTTCCGATTCCGTTTTTAATCCGTTTTTGCTAGAATCTTCCACTATTTACGAGAATGCGCTACATTTTGCGTGGTGTCAAATTATTTATTGCGTGGTAACGTATGGCAACGTATGGCCACGCGGTGTCATGCGAGCGTCAATTTTGTATGACTAGATCTAGATAGTGACCCCAAGTGGATTTGAACCGCTGTTCCTGGCGTGAGAGGCCAGTGTCCTAACCGCTAGACGACGGGGTCGTGGAACCGTTGCATCTCATTTATCATTCATTCAGATAATTGCTAATCTCCCCTTGGGAATTCCGGATCCGGATCCGGAGCGCGCGCGCGTCCTTATGTAGCGACGAAAAGCCTTGACTTAGGTTTGTTCAGTGGTTTTAAAGTGCCCTAAAACAAGGCACTTCCATTTAAAAATGCATTTAAATCGATGTGCTCGATGCCTTTTGCGCAAAAATCGAGAGTTCAGGTGATCTAAATGCTTACATTATACTACTGTAGTTTTACATCTTTATTGAACGTCTAAAGTCGTCCGCGCAGTCGCAGTCTCCGGTGCGCCCGATCCCACGGTACGGCTCGGCGGATACAGGCGGCATACAGACCGCATCCGTTCCGCGTACAGACCCCCGTGGGTCGAAGAACACGCACCCGTGCTCCGTCTCGTGCCGGTCAGCCGGGACGTGCCCTGCGCTCAGTTGGCACGGAGAACCGTGGTCGCAAGGCTTCCCGCAGGGGGAGGGGGGAACATCGGCCCGGGGGAGGGGGGAAGATGGCTCGATTCCCCCCTTGACTCCCCCCTCCCTACCCGTGCCTGCGCAGGATGGGCACGTCTTCGGCTCGGCCTCGACGGTCCTCCCGTCGCCTCCGCACTCCATGCACCGGGGCGGCTTCGACTCGACCCAGAAGCCGTTCACGCGGCCCCATTCGGCATCGCAGAATGAACACCGGATCAACGTCGCCCGGATGTCGAGCGTGCCCTCTTTTCCGCAGGCTTCGCATTTCATAGCCCGCCTCGCATCATCGACCGCAGGGCCTTGCGGAGCGCCGTGCGGGCCTCCCTGTCGAGCAGGACGACCAGCGCAGGCATTCCGGCACAGCCCGCTTTCCGGTCATCCTCGGTCGGCCTGCCGATGCCCAGGCAGACCTCCTCGCGCCCGTAGCCGCCCGTGACGTGCAGGACCATGCCGTCCTCGCAGGGGATGATCACCTCGTCGAATGCCTCTTCACACATGGTCGACTCCGATTCCGAAAAGTGTTTCCTGCGACATGCGTTTCGCCGCCATCTCGCAGTAGCGTTCTTCGATATCGATGCCGATGGCGCGACGGCCAAGTTCTTTGGCAGCGCGCAGGGTTGTTCCGCCGCCCATGAACGGGTCAAGAACTAAATCCCCTTGCTGCGAGTGGAGGGTCAAGAACAGGGAGAACAGCGAGAGGGGCTTAGGCGTTGGGTGGTCTCGTTGTCGCGGTTTGATCCCAGAAATTCTGACCACGTTGGCCTGGCTGTTTCCACCGTACCACTTACAAGCCGCGCCCGACTTCTCGCCAACCAGCACCAGCTCGTAGTTGCGCCGGTAATGCCACCCCATGCCAAGCCCTCCTTTGTCCCAGACCACCGCTTGCTTGAATCCAATCGCCTCGTCCATCCACAGCGACCACCGGGCGAATTGCGGATCTGGGCCGCCGCCGCCGCAGCAGCAGCAGCAGCAGCAGCAGCCGGGTTTGAGTAGCCGAGACATTTCGCCAAAGGACCACCGGACCAATTCGTTAGCTTCTGGCCCGTCGTTCGCTATCGGCCGCGCCTCGCCAGCATCGCAGATTCCTTTCTTGACTAGGCCAAGGGCCTCTTCCCTCCTGTGGGCGAGGTCGCCGTTGTTGTTGTTGTGCCCATACGGCGGATCGGTCAGCACTAGATCCACGGACGCAGGTTCCATCGCTGGGAGGATCTCCCGGCAGTCGCCGTGATAGATCGTGATCCCGGCATGGTCGTAGTACGGGACCATCTGTTAACCTCGCTCCGTTTTTCTCTCGCTGTTTACCAGCGTGATCGTCGTCCGTGAGCGCCGTCTGGGCTTTCGACGAGGCTTGCACTTGGGGCAGAAGTCCTTCCCTCCCTCGGCTACATGCTTCCACCCCTTCGCTTTCAACTCCTCGCGCATCTGGTGGGCATAGAAGCAACGTCGCGAAAGTCCGACGCTTCCGCACTTGTCGCAACGAACCTCAATGAAAATCACGGTCGGCCTCCGTTCTCTGACTGCTTACTTCTCTCGCTGTTAAATCCGTGGTCAGGGGCGAGTACCTTCTCTAATGCCTCTCGTAAAACTCTTTCCAGGAGCGATCCGTCCGAATGCCTGCGAGCCTCGCTCAAAGCGTACTTGCACGCAGCAGTCATCCGGTCGATTTGGATTCGCTGCCTGATTACGAGCGCTCTCAATCCGGCTCGCTCGATTAGCCGCGCTTCGACGACCGCCTCTTGCTCTGACGTCATTCGCCCACTACTCATTTGACTCTCCTAATGGCATAAAATATATTCGCCGTATCTCCGCAATCTATGCGTCGTAGTCCCCTCGGAGGCGTATCAGTCGGCGAGCCCCAGTGTGCGGCGCGTCCGCGACATGGATCCGGTAGCGTGCCAGCAATCGCGTTCTGCGCTCGATCCATAGCAGCCAACCATAGCGGCCGGTAGTACTCCCACGTCGCGTCTTTTGGCCAGTGCTTTGGTTGCATTCCGGCTTCGTTCAGCTCGATAACCCACTTTAGCCGCGGCGTACGCGCGTCATTCGGGCCGAGCCCGCTACAATATACTCGTGCTATGCGAGCTATCGATAAACCCGGAATGCGCTCGGCTTTGCGAATGAGCACATGGGCCAGGGCAGCATGATCAGTGGTCGAGACAAAATCAGCCTCGGCTATCATCGCGCGGGCTAACCATAGGACATCGTCACCCGAATCGGCATGTGCCCATTTCTGCGAACATAGTCCACAAACCCAACATACGAAACCAAATGCGCAAATCATTACTGTTTCGCGTTTCATCTGTCTATCCTCTCCCCGACGATCTTCCACATTCGCATTGCAAGGCCTTGTGTATTTCTATGACGACGCCCGGATTTTCGCAGTGCGTAAAAACACAATTCACGCGAGGTATTGCGGTTTTGTCGTTTTCCCATATCACTCCCTCTAACGCGTCTAACACGACCTTGACAATATTATCCGCGTCGGGATATTTGCTGCTTTTGTGCCTCACAGTAAAATCTACGATCTGCCAGTCAGACGACGGAACCGTCCTTCTGTATTTTCTGTACTCGGGTTTCATCAACGTAGCCTGGCAACATGATCGCACGTGCCGTTCGTACGCTTTCGTTTTATCTGGAGTTACCGTTCCTGTCTGCCCTACTCGCGGACGTTCTTTCCCCACCGGTGGACCGTTTACCGTAAATATCAAATTCATTATATCCTCATATGGTTTGTCCGCCTGTCGATTTTGCATTTTTCTGTCCTATTCTTTCGGAACCAACTCGTCCCACGTCCATCCACGTTTCCAATTGTGTCCAGCTATCCTGTCTATCATAGCACTGGCCGTGCCGAACGACACGTTTAACAGCTCTTCTTGTAAGATATCAGTAAATTTAGTCAGCACACGAATCTGCGGATAGGTGCATTTACCAGCTCGACTACGAGCAATCAACCCGTCCAGCAGTCGCTTCGCCGATGATTTCGTGAGGCCTTTCATCTCCGATTCGTTCAGTCTAAATTTTAGGATCGCTTGCAGTAGCCCCGGGGTAGGCGGCTCGGCGCGCTGAGCCATATCAGGCGGCTCGGCCCCTAGTCGTAGGACTTTTAGCGGGTCGAATGACCGAGCCTTTACTGCTGCCGCTATGCGACGATCGGCTGCCTCGGACAAGGCCTTTTTGGCTAATCGAATAGCTTCTTGAATATCGATTGCCTCGCCATTTTTCGCGCTCTCGTTTGCGATCTTTTTCGCGGATTTGATTACGATATCCGTCTCATCAGCGCCGAGAATATCTTCTGGCCCTATAAGATCGTGTTTCCCCGAGTTACCTACGTAATCCAGTATTAGGCAGTCCGGCTTATTGCTGCGAGCAATCGCGAGATGCCTTTCCGCAGGCAATGTTAACCCTTCCAATATGCCCGGTTCAGACCGCAGACCTCTACCAACCATCTGCGTATAGAGAGCCCGCGACAGCGTCGGACGACACATGGCAATTACATTTGTTATCGGCAAATCAACGCCCTCAGTCGCGATGCCGCAGTTTACTAAGTACGCGATTTTGCCAGTCTTAAACAGATCAAACGCCTCGGCGCGCTCGCCCTCTTGCGTATTTCCATCTACCTCGCGAGCGCATCCGTGCATCAGCTCGTTCAACGCTGCCGCGATGAGCTTCGCGGATTCAACCCCAGGAGTGAAAACTATCGTGTGCTTTTCGCGTAGCTGTGCCGCGAGATCTCGCGCGATAGCAACACGTGAGTTCACGATCTCGTTATCGAGCTGGCCGAGTTCCAGATCGCCCGCAACTTTTTTTATCTTCTCTAGCCTAATTCCCTCAATAAAACGCCGCTGGCCTTTTAGCGGAACGAGCCATCCGTCGCCGACTCCACGCACGATACCCATCTCATAGGCGACCGTTTGAAATATCCCTCGAAGCCCTTTGCCGTCGCCGCGATCCGGCGTTGCAGTTACCCCCACTACTTTCGCGTTGAAATGATCGATGATTTTTCGGTAGGATCTCGCCAACGCGTGATGACTTTCGTCTATTATGAGTAACTCAAACCAATCTTTATCGAATCTATCCAGTCGGCGAACAACCGTTTGCACGCTGCCAGACACAAGCCGCGCATCTCCGGCCTTTAAGTCACCTTGCTCTATTGCGCTCCATTCGCCCGTGGCATCCCACAGATGATCGCGGACCTGCTGTACGAGCTCATTGCGATGCGATAATACGAGTACGTTTCCGGCCGTTCGAGCCGCGATTTCCGCGAAAATCACGGATTTTCCCATTCCGGTCGCCATCACGATCAACGTCGATTTCACGGTTTCGAGTTCTCGCAGAACGGCCTCGACCGACTCGAGCTGGTACGGCCGCAGATTGCGCGCGTTTTTGCGCTCGGATCTGGGCGCGTAATCTAGTTGTAAGTTTACAAGGCCCATATAATCTGCCTGCGCACCTCTTCGAGCCCGGCCAGCAGCTGTAGGTCGTTGTAGTCGGTGTCTTTCACCCCGCGTTCCATCCCGGTAAATTTGGGACAGGTAAACCGTCCATCGGTCGCCTCGGCAGCCATCGCGGCGGCGGCCATCCCGGGATTTCCCTTGGTTTGCCAGTCATCATCCGCCGCGAATATAATTTTACACACTGGCGCGACCTTGCGAATAACGCGCCCCACAGCCTCCAGGTTGCCCGCAGACATCGCGGCGATGGTAGGTAGCCCCACCGCCTCGAAAAGGCAATGTGCAGTCGCTACGCCCTCGCAAATGAGCACTCGGTGGACAGTCGAGAGGTCGACCACACCTACAGAGTAGAAATTCCCCGATATCATACCACCTTTGAGGTACTTTTTCGTTCCGTCTGTAAAAATCCGCTCAATCGATTGCACCGTCCCCTCTACCGATCGGATCGGCACGATCAGCACATCCCCGGATTGCAGCAAATTGTATGGTTTTACCTGTTTTCGCACGAGATACGGGTGTTTATGCGACGCCCCGTTGGAATTCAGGCATATCTCTCGAGCCTGCGCTCGCGCCGCCGCGTGCTCCTCGGCGGTCTTTTTCATTTGCGCGTACCGCAGCTCAACGTGTTTCGCTCGGTCCAGCTTCTCGTCCGTCCCGCCGCACCAAAGGAATTTATGTCCGGTTCGCATGTCCATCAACGTTCCATGGTTGAACGGTGATTCGTTAAGCACGTACGAATACGGCTTCTTTTTGCTGCCGGATTCGCGGCAGTGATGCCATTTTCCGTCGGCAATCACTCTCGTGTTTCGGTCAACACCGCAATATGTTAGAAACGTACTAAAGTCTTGATTATCCGTGTTTCCCATTATTTCTATGTTTTCCTTTCTATGTATGCCTACTAGAGGTTACTGTTAACCCTTTCGCCCCCTGGGATTCCGGATCCGGAAGACAGAGAAGGAGACGGAGACAGAGAAGGAGGAGTCTGGCGTAACGTGCGCCGAATGTTCGCCGCATGTTCGCCGCACGTTCGCCGCATGTTCGCCGCATGTTCGCCGCACGTTTCACGTGGAGGCATTTCTGTTTTTACGCATTCTTTTAGCGGCTTTTTCACGTTTATCTTCCAATTGTTTTTTCGTCTTGTTGTGATCCGTGTACGCCAAAACGTAATAATGATCTCCGCGATCCTCCCATAAAGCGCGGCGCTCTCCCGGCATACAAACGAGCAATTCTCGCAGCACGTTCGCCGAATGTTCGGCGAACGGTGGATCGTTGGGACCCCACCATGAACAGACAATGCTTTTAGGGACGATACCATCAGTTAACCCCTCTGCGCAGAACGCCCAACTCGACACGTATACGGATCTAGCCTCCAACGATCTGTTTAGCATGTTTAGGTCGGTGCAAAACCGGCCTCTAACGACCGCGTATCGCTCTTTATGTTTCATCGTCACAGCTTTTCAGCGCTTTAAACGAGCGGCCGAGTTTGGTGCGCCCCAAAGCCAAGGCACTCAGCCGCTCGTTTAAAACGCCAAAAAAACTATGACTCGCTTTGCTTTTCTGCACCATTTTCTGAATCTACCCTGTCTGCAATACCGTATCAATCTGTTTCGCTCGTGCTCATACTAATGAAAATAAGGCAAAAATCGCAATCCGGATTCATCCCCGTTGATCCGCAAAACGGACATGCATAAATCCCCGCTGTGACAGAGATTTTCTCGGAGGACACATACCCTGTCGGACAAATGTTCGTATCAGATGTCAGCGCACCAGTACGGGCATCTATCTCAATCGATTTTTTTATTTTCATACTATTACTCGTGCAATCCAATATACGTAGGAGCGCGTTTTTTCAGTGGTTTGTTGCTGAATGCGCGTTCGAAATACTCATCGGCTGCAGCCCACTCGTTTGAATGACCGATCTGGTTAGTATTCATCCCGGCTTTGTCTATATCGGCTTTAGCGCGTATAGGCGCTCGGCGTTTGCGGCTTTTACGCGCGAGTTGCGCGGACTGTATTACAGACAATAGCTCACGAGATATACGTATCCTATGAGGTACCCTAATAATGCTCCATTGCGCTCTAGTCATCGCTGTCTGCTCGAGTTCGACGATATGCTCGGCATCTAGTTCAAACATGTCTGGACGCATCGCTCGCGCTGCCGTTCGGAGAGGCCAGAGATCGTTCTCGCGGAGCAACTTCAGCTCCTTTCGAACGTCATCCCACGACACGCAATTGTGTTCGCGTATCCATTCGCTCGATTTAATATGATACCGTATATTTTTCATATCTGTTTGTAAATCGTCCATTCGTCGCGGTCTAACTCAGTGATAAATTTGTCCGGAGTCTGTCCAACGTATACCAATGCGCTCGGAAACATCGCGCAATTCGGCGCCCCAACAAATTTTAAACGCCCCCTTTTTACTGCAAAAACAGAGGATACGCTAATCAACTTGTCCCACCATCGTGTGTCTAGCCGGGCCGGAACTAACCATATGATCGCGTCAACATCCCTCGACAGCCGCGCCGCCATTCCCTTTTCTATCCATCGCACCATTTGCCGTCCGTATGGTGGGTTAGCATATACGTTTCCGAACCACTGTGATGTCATCCCGTCGTCGGCGCCGCCCGGATGATAGTTTACACGAGCTAGCCACTCCTTCGTGTCGGCGGACGCGCAGGGGTCTAGAGTTATCCACCCGCCATAGATTTTTTCTACCAGCGCTACGATTTCGGGCGGTGTTCTCCAAGCCGTTCTGCTGGACTCGGTCAATCGTTCGCCAAATTCCATATTAATTCCCGTAGCAATATCCCTGCAAATCCGTTCCGCGTTTTAGACATGTACAGCCCTGGCCGCAAATCATAGAATTATAGCACGGGCCGGTGTAACAAAAAGCGCAGCGCGCCTGCGGTGGGGAAACGGCGTCTCCCATTAATAGTGCTGAACCTAGTACGAGTATTGCGAGTATAGTTTTCATTTAATTCCTCCTGGTTGTGTGTCACTCATTTTAACGATATCACTATCGGTGAATTGAAATTCGGGGACTATCACGCGCACCGCATCGAGAATTTTCCTGGCCGACGTCGACTTGATCGTCCGCCCTTCCGTTGCCGAGCGGATCGTGTTCATCGACAGGCCGCTTTCGCGCATAATGTAGGTGTTAAACCCCCATTTTTGCCTGTGCGGTAGCGAATCGTAAAATTCTTGGTAGGTCATACATTCATCATATCATACTAAAAAAAGTGTGCAAGTTATCAAAAAATAGTTGATATTTCCAACGACCGGCCGTATACCATTAATATGGGAACGAAAACAGGCGACCTGGACCGGAGCAGGCACTGCGTGCAAGACGTAGACGCCGAGGGGTTACGCCGCGGCCCCGAGCCCGAGATAATAGTAGAGGGAAGCGCTACGGCGCCGACCGACACGGCCGAATTCGCGGCTACTCTAACAGATAACAAGAAAACCAAAAAAATGATTACGAAAATACACATAACGGAACGTACCAGTGATATGTGGATGTCAGCCCGAGAGTTGACGCCTGCGTGGAGGGAACTAACGATTAAAACATTAAAGGAGGAGTTTCCCGGAGCGGAAATCCGGATCGATATACGGCAAAATGAGCGCGGATCTATGGATACGTCCGTGGAATATGATAACGAGAACAGTGAGAATTCTAGCAACGACGACGGACTGGTGCGTGTAGGTGAGGTGTGTGAGCGGTGTTGGACTGCAGTAACGAGGAAAATATGAAAAACCGACAACAGATAATCGACCGAACCGTCACCGCAATCTCCGACAAATTGCTATCGTACGGGCTCCCCGCCGACGTGGCCGCCGAGTGCTCGAACAATATTGCGCAAATTGGCGTATTAAATGACTACCTGTCCGTTCTCGATGTGTATATGTCGCTGTGCCCCTCCTCTGTTAATAGAGGGATCGCCGATCTGATGACGCGTAACCAGGCAGCTCACGAGGTGTGCAGGGTATGGTTTGCTGAGACATCTCCGACAATATTTTCGGCGCTCACGGGTCTGGGAATGATCGGCGACGACTCGAGCGTAGCCAGTGACTGGCTCGCCGCGCACGGATATCTCATGGTATCGCGGAGGTCCCTATGATCACCGTACAACAAATCATGGGCTGGCATCCATGCTCGGGCTACACCGCCGAGCGTGTGACCGAGCTGATTGGAGCAGGCAAATCGCCGCGCGAACTCGCGGCGCTCGAAATCCCAATCGGCGATCGCCTGTGGGTACTCCACAGATATCTGAGATCGGTTTCTGTAGATCGATGGAGGGAGTATATAGGATGGTGCGCTCTGCGCACGCATTGTTATGCCGTCGCCGCCTACCGCGCCGCCGACGTCTACCGCGCCGCCGGCGCCTACCGCGCCGCCGACTATGCAGCCGCCGCCGCCTATCACGCCGCCGCCGCCTATCACGCCGCCGTCGGCGCCAGCGCCGACGCCGTCGCCAACTACGCCGACCACGCCGCCGACTATGCAGCCGCCGCCGCCGCCCGCGCCGTCGCCGCCTCCCGCGCCGCCGCCTACTACGCCACCGCCGACTACGCCGCCGAGCAGCAAATGCAGCTCGCTCACGTGCTCGAATTGATTGAGGATATTAAATGATCACCGTACAGCAAATTATGGGCTGGTGTCCGTGCGACTACTACACCGACACGTACGTGACCGCGTTGATTGGAGCAGGCAA
>Ga0315278_10003123_pt1 | contig 14795 bp, 9 predicted proteins | sample YL17G06_0_MG_FD_203880 | JGI IMG/M metagenome (GOLD analysis project Ga0315278, IMG submission 203880) | Sediment microbial communities from Yellowstone Lake, YNP, Wyoming, USA - YL17G06_0 | ecosystem: Environmental > Aquatic > Freshwater > Lake > Sediment | place: USA: Wyoming | collected... | reverse complement strand
TCCCGGCCCCCACGCCCCCCCCCCCCCCCCCCTCGACCGCCGCCACCAAACGCCTGGCATCCGCCGACGCCGCCCGCCGCGCCGCCGCGCGCAAGGACGCGTACCTGGAGGCCGCCATGACGGCCGCGCGCGAGCGCGAGGCCGTGGCGCGATCTGCGGTGGCGGCGAGCGCAGCGGCCGCGGCCGCGCGCGCCGAGGCGGCGGCCGTGCACAGACTGGTGGCGGCCGCAATGGCCAACGTCGTCAAGCGCGCACAAGCCGACGCCAAGGCGGCGGCCAAGGCGGCCAAGGCGGCGACGGCCGCGCGCGCGCGCGCAGTCGCCGCTGCCGCCGCGCCACCCGCCCCCGCTCCTTCTCGCCTCTACCTGGCCCCCCGCCCCGCGCCCCGCAAACTGGCGGCCGCCGCCGCGCGCGCGCGCGCGTCGGCCGACGGCGCGTGGCCCTCGTTTGGCGCGCCGGTGCCGGCGCCTCCGCCGCCCGCAGCGGCGGCCGCCGAGGCCGAGGCCGCGACCAACGCGCTCCTCGCCGCCGCGGCGGCGGGCGCGGCCGAGGCAGCGGCCGAGGCCGCGCTGCCGCCGTCGGCGGCGGCAGCGCTCGCGCCGTCGTTTGCCGCCGCGCCGCGCGCGCCGCGCGCGCGCGTCCGCTTCACCGCCGTCCTGCGCGGCATTCTGGCGTCCAACGAAGAGTCTCTGGCGGCCGCGTTGCGAGCGTCGTGGCGGTCGGCGGGGGGTGTTGCGCCGCCGCCGCTGCCGGCGCTGTCGGCGCCGCTACGGACGCCGTCGTTGCCGCCGCAGCTCGCGCCCGCGACGACGGTTGCGGGCGGCCTGGAGGCGGTGCTGGAAGGTGGGGACGACGAGGGCGAGGTGGCTGCTGCTGGCGAGGGCGCGGTGGTCGAGGCTCTGGTCGAGGCGGTCGTCGAGGCGGCCGCCGGCAAGGCCGCGCTGCCCTCTGGCTCGCCGCACGTCGCCCTGCTGGCGTCGCCCCTGGTGTGAGTGACGGCCGCCGCCGCGCGGACCATTAGTGCGAGCCCCTCGACGGCCAACCAACGACCCCATTTTTCTGGTAAGCATTTCGACCCCTTTTGTCCGTCGCCGCACACACACGCCGCACGCCGAAGAATAACATAACAAGGCTCGGCCGCCGCCGTCCGCCCACCTCGCGCGCGCCCGCTCCATGTTGGCGGCGCGAAGTGGGGTAGGGAGGGATTTGGGAGCAGGGAGAGGGAAGGGGAGGGTGGGGGCAACCGCCGCGCCGTTGTTGGGCCACACAGTGCACGGCACGCTGTGTGGTCTCCAACAGTTTGCATCACACCAGAAGAGGGGCATTGAGGGGGACTGGCTCGGGAAGGACAGCGGCGCGCCGCGCGCTCGTGCCCCGTCCCTCGCTCTCACCCGTCGCCCGCGGCCGCCACCTCCTCGCAATCCGTCCACCACGCGACCGGCCCCATCCCAACTCCCCCACAATCCGCGACGACGACCAAGGGCGCGTGCGGCGCCCCCCCGGGCGCGCCGCCGCCCGGCGGCGGCGCGTCGAACCGCGCCTCGCGCACCCGCACCCGCACGACCGCGCCGGGCGCGACGTCCAGGGGTTCGTCGCCGTCGGCCGCGTCGGGCGGGGTGTGCAGCCAGGCGCGACGGGCCGCGTCGAACGTCGAGGGAGGGGGGAGGCCGTCGCGCGGGAGGGAAACGTCGTCGAAGAAGCCCAGCGACACGCGCGCGCCCCCGGGGTCGACGCTCACAACCGTCCCTGTCAGCACGTCGCCGGGCGCGGGGCGGAAGGCGGCCGCGCGGAAGCGGACGCGCCAGAGCGCGGCGCCGTCGCCCGCGTGTACAAAGCCGCCGTCCGCGGAGAGGAGGGCGGCGATCGACACGATGAGGCCGACGCCGTGCACGACCTGGGGTGGGGTGAGTGTGGGGGGCGGGGCGCGCGCCGCGCGAACGGCCGCGCCTCGGCCGCTCGACCCCGTCCCCCTCTCCACCGGCCCTCCTCCCGCCACCCACCCTCCGCCTCCCGCCTCCCTCTACCTTGTTCACAAAGGCGGCGTCCAGGGCGTCGCCCACCGCTTCCGCGAGGGGGCGGCCCAGGGCGGCGGGGGGGAGGACGACGTCGTCCTCGATGTCCACCATGCGAAAGGGCGACATGGCGGGAGGAAGGCTGGGGCGGGAACGGGGGGGGCAAGCGCTCAACCGCCGCGTTTGCCGCCGCCGACGGGCGGCGCGCAGATGCGGGGCCGGCGCCCGGCGCCCGCGGTGGCGCAGCTGCTGCTCGGGGACGGGCGCGGCGAGAGTGGGATCGCCCGAGGGCGGCCGCCGACGGAGAGTGAAGCGCGGTTGTCGCCGCATTCGCCCCTCCACTCTTTCGCCGGCCGCCTCGCGGCCGGCGCCGCGGCCATGGATCCGGATCCCCCGTTACCCCTGATTCCCGCCCCCGTCGCCCTGGAGCGGCGCCCCGCGCCGCCCTTGGCTCTCGGCCCTGGGCCGGTGCTGGTTGCGTGGGCGTCCCCCGCGGCCGAGCCGGCGGCCCGCGCTTTAGCCGCTGTACTCCGGGAAGTCGGCGTGGATGCCGCCCTGGGCGACGGCGGCGAGTCGCCCGCCGCCGCGCTCGTCGTCCGGGTCGGCCCTGCCGAAGCGCCCGCCCTGGCCGCCGCAGCCCCAGCATCCGCCCTGGACGAAGGCTACGAACTCGACATAGGCACTGGACGGGGCGAGCTGCGGGCGGTGGCGGCGGCGGGCGCGTTTTGGGGGGTGCAAACAGTCAGGCAACTGGTGCGCTGGCGCGGCCCCTCCTCCACTCGTCTTCCCTCCTTGCCCTCGTTGACCATCGTTGACTATCCCGCCTGGCGCTGGCGCGGCCTGCTCCTCGACACGGCGCGCCACTTCCTGCCGCCCGCCGCGCTGGCGCGCGCGGTCGACGCCGCGGCCCGCCTCAAACTCAACGTCCTGCACTGGCACCTCACCGACGACCACGGGTTTCGGCTCACCGTGCCGGGTCGGCCCAAGCTCACGGATGTGGGCGGGTGGCGGGGCGAGACCGAGGGCGACGGCGCGCGGCACGGCGGCGTGTACAGCCCCGCCGACGTCGCCTCCATCCTGGCCGCCGCGGCGTCGCGCCACGTCACCATCGTGCCCGGCATCGACCTGCCCGGGCACGCGGGCGCCGCGCTGGCCGCGCACCCCGAGGCCGGCTGCGCGGGCGCGCGCGCGCGTCCGCGCTCCGTCCCCACCCGGTTCGGCGTCCAGGCCGACACCGCGCTCTGCCCAGGGTCGGACGCTGCTGCAGCCCTGGTCGACGACATCCTGGACGCGGTCGTCGACGCCTTCCCGGGGCGGTGGGTCCACGTGGGCGGCGACGAGGTGCCCAAAGCCGCCTGGGCCGCCTGCGCCGCGTGCGCGGCCAGGGCCGCGGCCCTGGGGTCGCCGCCGCCGGGCGTGCCGGGGGCCGGCGAGCCGGGAGGGCCGGCCGAGGGGGCGAGCGCCGAGGATTCTCTCCACTCGTGGTTTGTCGCGCGCGCCGCGGCCCGCCTCGCCGCCGCCGGCCGCGCCGCGCTCGCCTGGGACGATGTGGCACCTGGCGGCCTGCCGGTCGGCGTCGCGGTGACGGCGTGGCGCGGGCACGGGGCGGGGGCGCGCGCGGCGGCCGCGGGGCGGGACGTCGTCATGTGCCCCTCGGGCCGCACCTACCTCGACTACCGCGCGACCGACGACCTCGACGAACCGGGCGCGTGGTGGGGCGCGCTGGATTTGGAGACCGCGTTCCGGTTCGACCCCGGGGCCGGCGACTGGGGGCCGGGCGGGCTCGGGCAGGCGGAGGAAGGCGCCGCCCCTCCGCCCTCCGGCCGCCCGCCGCGCCCGCCCAGCGGAGGCGCCCTGGGCGCGCCCCACATGCCGCGGTCGATGTCGGGCGGCGCGGGGCCGCGGCGCGCCGTCTCCCTGGCGATGGCGTCGTCCGGTGACGGCTCCCTCTCCATCTCCCTGGCCGCGGCGCCGGGCGCGGACGAGGACGACGTGCACGATGACGCGACTTCTGGCGCGGCGGGAGCCGGCGCGGGCGGCCTCCACCCCACCCCGGGCCAACCCCTCGCGCCGCGGCTCGCCGCGCGCGTGCTCGGCGGCCAGGCGTGCCTCTGGACCGAGGCCGTGCCCGACGAAGCGGCCGCGCAGCGCATGCTGTTTCCGCGGCTGCACGCGCTGGCAGAGGCGATGTGGAGTCCGCGGCCGGCCGGCGGCGGCGCGCGCGATTTCGATTCGTTCCTGTCCCGCCTCGACACCGTCGCCGCGGCTCTCGACGAGGAGGGCGTGCGACGGCGGCCGCACCGCTGACATGCGAGGGCGGCGCGGGGAGCATTTGTAGGCAGGGAAAGAATTGCAGCGTGAAGAAAAGGAGGAAAGAAAACAAAGCACCGCCCCCCTCCCCCCCATCACGGCAGCTTCCGCCCGTTCTCCGCCTCCCACATGTCGATCGACTCCTCCAGCAGCGCGCGCGCGGGCACGACGGCGCCGAGCTTGATGCAGGCGAGGAACGCGCCGGAGAGGCGGCGGTGCAACGAATAACTCTGTTCGGGCGGCGGCGTGAGCCTCCCGTCGAGCATGACCCGGCCCTGGGCCGCGACGCCGGCGGTCAGCGAGGCGGCGGCGCCAAAGTCGTAGGGGCCCGGGGCGGCGAAGGGCGCGCCGACGGCGAGCGCGGCGCCGACGTGCGCCGCGTTCATCGCCGCCGACTCGTCCCCCGTGAGGAAGCCGAGCTCGCGCGACATCCTCAACACGGTGTCTTCATCCCGCGCGGCGCAGGCGCGCACCATGGACAGGTAGGGGTCGACAAAGGACGGCTCGAACTCCCTGCACGCACCGAAATCGACGCACGCCAAGACGCCCGTCGTCGGGTCGAACAAAAAGTTGCCCCAGTTGGGGTCGGTCTGCATGAAGCGCCAGGCGAAGAGCTCGCGCAGGGTGAGGCGGAGGAGGGTGGCGCCGAGAGCGTTTCGGACCTCTTGCGGGGCGGCGCCGGGCGCGTCGGCCGCCACGGCGTCGATGGGCGCGCCGGGCAGAAACTCGGTGGCGAGGACGCGGCGCGTGGTGAGCCCGGGGAACGGGCGCGGCGCACGCACCGCGGCCGCCAACCCGGTCTTGTCCCCCGCCAGCAACCCCCCCCACCGCGCCGCGCACTCGCCCTCGCGCACGTAGTCGCACTCCAGGGCGAGCTCCTTTTTGGCGACGGCGGCGGCGGCCTCGACGTAGAGGCCGCGGGGGAGCGCGCCGGTCAGCGCCGCGACGCGCAGCAGGTTGTCGACGTCGGCCACGATGGAGTCGGCCACCCCCGGGTACTGCACCTTGACCGCGATGGGCGTGCCGCACGGGGCGACGGCGGCGTGCACTTGGCCGATCGAGGCCGCGGCGATGGGCGCGTCGTCGAACGACGCGAACCGGGACCGCCACTCACTCCCCAGTTCGCCCGCCATGGCCTCTTCCAGCTGCTCGGGCGGCATGACGTCCGCGCCCGCGCGCACGCGGGCGAGGGCCGCCGCCAGCGGGGGCGGGACGAGGGACGCGTCCTGGATGGAGAGCATTTGCCCCAGCTTGAGCGCGGCGCCCCGCATGCGGCACAGGGCGGTGGCCAGCCGGTCGGCGTTGGCGGGCGACAGGGCGGCGCCGGAGGCGGAGGGGCCGTCCGCGCCCAGCGCGGCGCGCACGCGGTCGCCCGCCGCGCCGGCGGCCAGCGTGGCGCCCAGCCGAGCAAAGCCAAAGGCGCGGCCAAAAGCGGTTGAAGGCACGCGCGCCTCGCGGCGAGGGGAGGAGGGTTGAGGGGGCGGCACAGCCTCCCCCGCGCTCGGCGTCGACGCCGCGCACCCAGCCCCGCCCCTGACCCGAAACTCCAGCACCCGCCCCGCGGGCACGCACGGCACAGGTGCAGGAGCGGCCAGCGGCGGCCTCGGCGAGCGCGCGCGGGGGGCGGTGGCGGTCGCCGCGTCTCGGAGCGCCACGCCGCGCGCCGGCGGCGCGGCAGCGGCCGCGATGCGGGCTGCCAGGCGGCTGTTGAAACGAGGGTCATGTGTCGTTTAAAAGGCGTGGCGGGTGCGCCAACGGCCGCCCCACCGCCCCCGCATCCGCGCCCCCCCCCACACACACACACCTGTCGGCCGCGGCGCGGGCGACGACGGCCGCCAGGCCTTCCGCGATGCGGCGCCAGTCGGCGGCGGAGGCCGACATCGGGCAGAGTGGAGAGGGAGGGCGTCGGCGCCCGCGCGCTCACTAGCCGCGCGGCGCCGCCGGCGCGGCGAGGCCTCTGGGGCCCGCGGCGGCGATGCCCGCGACACAGCGGCGCCCCCGCGCGTCGGCGGGCGAGGGCGAGGCAGGGGCGCCGGCCTCGAAAAAAAGGCGCGACGGTCCGCGGTCGACGGCGCCGCCGACGCCGAGCCGCCGGCCAAAGACGAGTCCAGCAGACCACCTTCCATCGACCTGGAGGCCGCGATCCTGGCCCTGCTCGCCGCCCGTCGCCCCGGCGCCTCTGCGTGCCCCTCGGAAGTCCCGCGCCGCCTCCTGGGCGAGCGTGGCCCCTGGCGCCCGCTCATGCCGGCCGTGCGGGCGGCGGCGGCGCGGCTCGAGGCGCGCGGGGCGGTGTGGGTGACGCAGAGGGGGGTGCGCGTCGAGCCGGCGGGGGCCAAAGGGCCCATCCGGTTGAGGCTGCCGCCGCGGGGCGGGGAGGAGAAAGGTGATGGTGGCGGAGAGTAGGCTGTAGTCGCTTGGGGGTCGACGGGCGGGCCCCGGCGGCCGGGGTCGAAGAGAGACGACGACGGCCGCAGTCGGCCGCACTCCTCTCCCAATCGCGGCCCCCAATGCCCGTGCCCCGGGCAGGCCTCGCGCCAACGCGCACCCCACCGCCACCCACCGCGCCCCGGCCGCGCGCCACCGCCGCGCACGCCACCCTGCACCTCGCCGCCGCCGCCCGCCCCCACCCCGACAAGGCGCACTACGGCGGCGAGGACGCGTTCTTCGTGTCGCAGACGGCGCACGCGGCGGGGTGCGCGGACGGGGTCGGCGGGTGGCAGGAGAGTGGCGTCAACCCTGCTTGGTATGCGCGCACCCTGATGCGCCTCGCGAGGGCCGCCGTCGAAGGCGGGGCACCCACCGTCGTGACTGAGGCCGACGTAGGCGTGCCGGGGCCGGCGGCGGCGGGCGGCGGCGCGCCGGGGCCACCGGACGCGGTGTTGGAGGGAGGGGGCGATGAAGGCGCAGCCGCCACTCTTTCGGGCTATGGCGAGGACGGTAATCTCGCGCCACCCCCTCCCCGGCGCCGCCCCCCTCCATCCACCGCCCCCACGCTGGCCCTCGCCGCGGCGCACGCTGGCACCCGCCTCCCCGGCTCTGCCACCGCCGCGATCGTGTCCCACGACGAAGCCACATCCACCCTGCATGGCGCGGTCGTGGGCGACGCGGGCGTGTGGGTGTTTCGGAGGGGGGAGCTGGCTTTTTGTTCGCCGACCGGCCTGCACGCGTTCGACACCCCGTTCCAGCTCGCCGCCGTCCCCGAGCACGCTGACGCGACCGACACCGTGGACGATCATGCGGCGGTGTTTGAAGTGGGGTTGCAAGAGGGGGATTGGGTGGTCGTCGCCACCGACGGGATTACCGACAACCTCCACCCCGAGGAAGCCGCCGCCGTCCTGCCCGACGCCGCGGTCGCGGCGGCCGACCCTGCGGGCGCCGCTGCCGCGGCTGCTGCGCGCCTGGTCGCGCTCGCGGCAGCGGTCGCGGGCGACCCCGACGCGCCGACGCCGTACGCAGCAGCCGCCGCCGCCGCGGGCGTCACCCCCGCCGGCGCGCGGCGACGGCGACCGGGCTGGGTCGCCGCCATGCTGGGCCGGGGCGGGGGTGGGGAGGCGACGGGCGGCAAGGAGGACGACTGCACGTGCGTCGTCGGCTTTCTAGCGTGACGCACGCGGTGGCAACTCGTTTTGGGAAAGTGGTTGCGTCCGCCCGGGCACTGCAGGGATGGGCGAAAGTAAAGGCGTGTTTCTGGCACCTGTTTCGGGCGGGTGGTTGGCGACGCGCGGCGGCCGCGCGGCGGCCCACCAGCGAAACGCCTCGCCCTCACCACCTGGAGCTCCAGAGACACTCACAAAGGCTCTGGCGGGGGGGGGGGCGGTTCCCACCAGCGACGGCGGGGATTCTGAGGGGCGGGAGGGCCAGGGGAAATCAGCTGCCGCTGGAGACCACGCGCGCTGCTGCCCCCTCCCACACCCGCGCCAGCATGGAGGCGCCCGTCCCCGGCCCCTCGGGGGCGACGCAGCCCTCTCCCGCGCCACCGGAGCCAGGCACGCCCGCGCTGCGCGTGGTGGGCTGGCGGAATGAGGCCGCGTCGCCGGGCGCCCGCCAAGCTGCCGCCCGCCGCACGTCTCCCCCGCCGGAGTCGCCCCTGGCGGCCCTGTTGAGGACTTCCTCGTCCCGGGCGTTCAACACGCTGCCGGCACTCAAGCTCGGCCGCCGCGCGTGCGCGCCGGGGGGCGCGTCGCCGCGCTCGGGCGCCGCCACGCCCTCGCCCTCGCCCTCGGCCCTCTCCCGATCGTCCGACCCGATCGGCATCCCCAAGATGAGGTGCGTGGCGGGCGGCGGGTGGCGGCAGAAAAGCGGTGGGGGGACCGCCGCGCCGCACCCGTCGGACAGCCGACGAGAGCGGCTGCGGGCCGCCCGCCCGGCATGCGCCCCCATTTTTGCCGCGGGGGGGGGCAGAAAATGTCTCGCCCGCCCTGGATGGCGGCGCCGGGGTCGTGCGGGCGCTTGGCGCGAGCGGGCGGCGGCCAAAGGACAGGAAAGCGGGCCTTCCTCCAGGCGCTTACGCGCCCCCCCCTTCTTTCTTCTCAGCCGCCGCTCCGGCCACCTCGGCGACGCCACCATGCTCGACGAACTCTCCTCCGTGGAATCCGCCACCGCCCTATTCCCCCCGACGCCGGTCGGCCAGCGCGGCCTCTCGCCGCGCGCGCAGGCCGCGCGGGTCGCCCCGTCCACCTTCCTCACCGACCTCACCGCCCGCGCCGCCGCGTCCGGCCAGGACGGCGCGGCCAAGCTGCTGGCCGAGCTGGCGGCGGCGGAAGCGGACAGGGTGGAGTTGCAGGCTGGGGCGGCCGCGCTCGCCGCAGCCGCGGGGCGCGACTTTTTGTTCGACGACCTCGACCTGGGGCCTTCCGCCGCCGCGGCCGACCGGCTGGCGGCGGCGTGAAGGAGAAGAGGGGCGGCCGACGGCTCTGGCCCGGGCGCACCCCGCCTGCACCACCACCACCACCACATCTCCTTTGAGCGTCCCCCGCCGAGTGCCTCGGCGGCGGCGACGGGCGCGCGCGCGCCCACCGCGCGCGCGCGCCACCCCACTCGACAAAAAAAAAAACTCGACACTCGTTCGTCGTCGTTATGTTTTATTCGAGCGTCCGCGTTGAGCGCGGGCGCACCCCCCACCGTTTCCCCTTTCCCCCATTTACACCGCGCCCCTATTGTGGACCGGCGAGCGGGCCCGCGCAAGCGGGCCGCGCCCCGAGACTTGAGCGAGCGAGCGCGAGAGACTAGCATGGCTTTACAACACGTTCCCCCCTTGCCCGATGTAGACGTTGGCGATGGCGATGGTGGTGAGGGTGGTGGCGGCGGAGTGGTGGAGACGGTGCTGCTCCCGCACGCGCAGACTCTCTCACCTCGTCCACCCCGCGATGGCGACCACGCTCCCGGTCACGGTCGAGTTTAGGTGCGCCGCCCCCCCGCCCGCGCGCCAGCGCCCCAACCGCAGCCCAATGCGCCGCCACCGACGCGCCGCATCCCCCTCCTTCTCTTAGCGGCGGTCTGGAGTCTCTCTTTGGCGGCGACAAGACGCGCATCCTGGACGTCCCCGCCGCCGCCGGCGCCACAACGGCCGGCGCGGTCGTCGCCGCCGCGGCCGCCGCCGCCGACCCTGCGCGCGCCGACCTTTTCGTCGCCGCCGGCCGCGTCCGCCCCGGGGTGCTGGTGCTGGTCAACGACACCGACTGGGAGCTCTTGTATGGGAGAGGGGAGAGGGGATGGGAACTTGGTGGAGAGGGCCGCGCCTCCCGCCGACCGCCCCACTCCCCACACAGCGGCACCGTCGACGCGCCCGTCGCGGCGGGCGACCGTGTCGTCTTCATTTCCACCCTGCACGGCGGCTGAAACCAACTTGCAACACACTTGGCGCGCTCTCGCCCCGTCTCTCTCCCTCCTTCACCCGTGCCGCCCGCCGCCGCGCCCGCCGCCTCCCCCTCCTGCCGGCTCCGGCCCCAGCTCGCGGGTCAGGGCGGCCTTGACCGGGGGCGGCGGGTCGCCGCCGGGCGCGGCCGCGCGCGCGAGCGCCCAGTAGGAGGCGGGCGGCCACCCGCCAGGGCGGGAAGCGGCGGCGACCGGAATCTCGTCCAGCGGGAGCGCCGCCAGCGCCAGCAGCGCGCGCGCCCGCTCCAGGGGCGAGGCCGGGCCGCCGCCACTCGCGCGGTCGCCTTTCGGCGGCGCGCCGCCCGCGGCCTCCAGCGGCGGCTGCGCCGCGGCCAGCGCGCGGCACGCGCGCGCGGCGGTGGGCGGGTCCAGGCCGCGCACGGCGGGGAGGGCGGCGACCAGAGCGGCGGCAAGGGCAGGGGCCGCGGCGGCGGCAGCATAGGCACGCCGCGCCGGCGCCAGGTGCGGCGCCGCGGCGGCGTCCGCGCGGGCCACGCGTCGACCCAGGGCGGCCGCCCACTCGGGGCCGTCGCCCGGAGGGAGTGGGGTGGTGGCGGCCGACGGCGGCCGCGCCGCCACCAGCGCCCCCCTGTCCGCGCTCGCGCCCGCGGCGGCCGGCAGCGACGCCGCGGCGTCGACCGCGAGCAGCATGGCGTCCACGCGCAGCGTGCGCAGCGCGGCGCCCGCGAGAGCGCGCGCGGTCGCGCCGGCGCCCGCAACTGCCGCGGCAGGCCGCTCCCCGCTCCGCCCGTCGCCACCGCCGGGCAGCCACGACCGCAGGCTGTGCAGGCCGCCCCGAGCAGACGGCGACGCCGCGGTGGGCGCGTCGGCGGCGTCGAGCGCGGCGGCCGCCGCGTCGGCCGCCGCGCCCAACGCTTCGCCGCACGCCGCCACCGCGGCCAGCGCGGCCGCCGCCCGGCCGCCATCGTCTCGCAGGGCGAGGACGTCGCCGGGGGAGGGGCGGTGGGCGGTGAGGGAGTCGAGCAGGGCAGCAACGGTGGTGGGAGGAGGGAGGGGGGTGGCAGCGGCCGACCCCCCCACCCCTCCGCCGTCCGGGTCGCGGAACGCGGCCTCCCCGCCCGCGGCGCCCGCATCTGGCTCGGACGCCATGACAAGAATCACGGGCGCCATCAGCGCGAGCGGGAGCGACGCCGAGCCGGCGGCCGCGGCGTCGAGCGCGGTCCGCAGCGCGCGCGCGCCCGCCGCGGCGACCGACCCCGCGGCCGCGGCCAGCGGGGGGGCGAACGAGGGGAGCAGGACGACCCAGTGCGTGAGGGCGTCCACGGCGTCGCAGACCGCGGCGAGCGCGGGGAGGGGGGGGCGAGGCGGAGGGGTGCCAGCCACCGCCCCCCCACCCCCTCCGCGCCTTGGCCGCATGCCGCCCAGGTCCGCCAGCGCCGCCGCGGTGCGCCGGCGCACGCCGTCAAACAGAGCGGGCAGGAAGGAGCCGGCGACGCCGGCCTCGGCGGCGGCCAGGAGTCGCCGGCGCGGCGCGGGCGCGCCGCCACGCCGACGCGCGTCGCCGCTTTCCGGCAGCAACGCCAGCTCCGCCTCGACGCGCGCGGTGGCGGCCGCGGCGGCGTCCAGGGCGGCAGGCGCGAGCGCGGCGGCGGCGGCGAGGTGGGTGGTCGGGGCGGCGGTCGGGGCCGGGGCAGGCACGCCGCGCCTGGGCGACGCTGCCGCCGCCGCCGCCGCGCCACCTTCTGCCCGACTCTCCAACTCGGCCGCAAACGAAAACGTGAGCCGGGCGCCGTCGGCCGCGGGGTCGGGCGACAGCGCGGCAGAGGCGCCACCGGGCGTGCCGGCCCCTCCTTCAAACGGGGGCAGCGCTTCCGCCAGCATGTCGGCCAGCGCGTCCTGCACCGCGTCCCACGCCGCGCCCGCCCCCGCCCGCACGTCGGACGGCGGCGGCGGCGGCACGGCGGTGGGCGCGCCGCGCGGCACAGCGTCTGCCAGCGCGGCCAGGGCGGCGGCCACGCCGCGCACCAGGTCGACGCCTGCGGAGGTGGCGGCGTCGATGGCGGTGGCGGGGGAGGAGCCTGAGGCGACGGCGGCGGCCCAGGCGCCACGGGTCGCGGCGCGCGCGCGCGCGGGCAGCGCCGCCTCGAGCGCCGCGGCCGCGGCGGGGGCGCCGCCGACCCGGGTGAGCCAGGTGGACAGGTCGGGCAAGGATGGAGGTGGAGGAGGGGCGCCGGCGACGCCGCCGCCCCCGCCGCCGCCGTCGTCGTCGTCGGAAAACACGGCCCCCGCGCCGCGCCGCCCCGCCGCCGCCGCCGCGTCGACAAAGGCGGCGCACAGTCCCTCCGTCACCCTCCCAGCCACCGTCTCCAGCTCGGTCTTGGCGTCGCGCAGCGCGCCGACGGGCGCGAGCGCGGGCCGCGCGAGCCGCGCGCGGCCGCCCGCGACGGCCGCAACCGCGGCGCCCCAGTCCTCCCGCCCCGCCGCCGCTGCCGCGTCCCCCGGCGCGGCCGCGGCTGCCGCAACGTCGGCCAGCATGTCGGCGGCGGCGTCCAGGGCGACGCGCTCGCGCCAGAGCGCCGCGAGGCCCGCGGGCGCCGCGCCGAGCCGCGCCGCGGCGTCCGCCAGGCACGCGCGCGCCGCGTCCGCCGCAGCTCGCGCGTCGTCGCCGGCGCGCGTGGCGGCGCCGTAGGCGCGCAGGGCGCGGGCAAAGCCGGCGTGGTGCGCCGCGACAACGGCGTCGACGCGCGCGTCGAGCGTGGCCGACGTGCGGCCGAGAGCGGCCAGCGCGGCGTCTGCGTCCGGCCGCGCGAGCACTTTGCCGGCGAGGCGGAGCGGGTCGAGGCCGTCGGCGGTGAGCTCGGGCGGGAGGGACGCGAGTTCTGCGTCGAGCGCGTCCCAGTCGATGGCGGGGGGGGCGCCGGCCGCCGTGGGCGGCCGGGCGGACGCCATGGCGATTGGATCGAGGGCGGCGGGGCGAGAGGCGCCCCGCCGGGAGTGGGGCGGGCATCGCGCCCGCGCCCGCCACACTGCGCGCCTCGAGGGCGCCCGGTCGACCCCCGCGGGCGCGCCCGCGGGGTCGCCCGACACCTGCCTCAATGTGGTGGTGGCGCCGGCCGCCGGCGCCGCGCGCCCCGGCGGCAGTCGCGGGCGCGGCCATGCCCGCGCCCGCGACGCCCCGTGCGCCACATCCTCCCGACACGCCCGACACGTACGTCACCGCGCGGTCGGACGCCGAGTCGCCCCACTACTGGTCGCCCTCGCCGAGAAAGGCGCGAGACGCGGCGGTCGCGGTCGTTTCCCCGCCGTCGCCCGTCTCGTCCTCCGTCGGGTCGGACGACGGCCTGGACCGCGCCATGTGGCGGCTGAGCTTGCCGGGAGAGGGAAAAGAGGAGGAGGAGGAGCGGTCGCTTTCGCCCGAGCACGCGGCGCCCTCCCCCTCGCCGCCTGCTCCGCTTCCATCTCCGCCCCCCTCGAACGCGTGCGCGACGGGCGCCCTCCCCCCGCGGCGCCCGCTGGCGCCGTCGGCGGCGGCCAACGGCGCGGAGGTGGCGCCGTCCGCGCCCGTCGACCCGTACGCCCTGCCGCCGACAACCACGGAACTCCTGCTCATCTCCGACGGCTCCGACGGCGACACGGTGGAAGTGGGCGTCGCCGACGGCGAGCCCCGGCGCGGGGCGAGGCGGGCGCCGCGCGGGCGCGGCGGCGCCGGCGCGAGCGACAGCGACAGCGATTTCGTCGTTTCCGACGGCGCCTCCGGCTCCGACGACGATGAATCGATGCAGGCAGGCCCCGCCGCGGGCGACGCGGCGTGCCCGCGGTCGCCGGCGACCGCGCGCGGCGCGGCCGCGTTTCGGCGCGCGCGCGGCGCCGCGACCGCCGCCCTCTTCACGCACTACAACGCGACCGTCTTCCGCGGCCTCCTCCCCGCCGACCTGCCCATCGCGTGGTCCCCCCGCCTGCGGTCGACGGCGGGCGTGACGCATTTCCTGAGGGCGCGGACCGCGCCGGCGCGCATGGAGGGCGCCCCCCCTCCCTCGCCCCGCCTCTGCCGCGTCGAGCTCTCGGCCAAGGTTGTCGACTCCACGCCCCGCCTGGAGGCCACCCTGCTGCACGAGCTGTGCCACGCGGCAGCGTGGTTGGTCGACGGCGTCGCCCGCCCCCCGCACGGCGCCGCGTTTCGGCGCTGGGCGGCCGCGGCGGCCGCGGCGTTGCCGGGCGCGGCGCCGGTGACGACCTGCCACTCGTACGCCGTGCACGCGCCCCACACGTGGAGGTGTGCCGGAGGAGGAGTCACAGGAGGCGACGGCAAGGGCTGCGGGCGCACCTATTCCCGCCACTCCAAATCCATCGACGCCGCCCGCCACGCGTGCGGCTGGTGCCGGGGGCGGTTGGCGTACGTGGGGCGCCTGGACGCGGACGGCACGCCGCTGGGGGTAGGCGGGCGCGGCGGCGGGCTGCGCCGCGCGCCGACCGGTTTCGCGCTGTTTGTCCAGGCCCGCTTCGCGGCCGCCCGCGCGGCCGCGCCGCCCGGCACCAGCCAGGCGGACGTCATGCGCGCGCTGGGCGCGGCGTGGCGCGTGGAGAAAGAGGCGAGAGAGAGGGCGGCAGCGTGACGCGGCGTCCTGGTTTTGGGGGGGT
>Ga0315278_10003122_pt1 | contig 14795 bp, 8 predicted proteins | sample YL17G06_0_MG_FD_203880 | JGI IMG/M metagenome (GOLD analysis project Ga0315278, IMG submission 203880) | Sediment microbial communities from Yellowstone Lake, YNP, Wyoming, USA - YL17G06_0 | ecosystem: Environmental > Aquatic > Freshwater > Lake > Sediment | place: USA: Wyoming | collected... | reverse complement strand
CCGCGTCATCGCCCTCGGACTGGCGACATGTGCAACAGTGGCTTTCGGCGCAGAGCCGCCTGACACGCCCTGCAACATCCTGCCGCCGGACGGCGCGACAAACCAGCCTCTGTTGCCAAGCCTGGTCTCATCCAGGTTCAACGATCCCGACTCGAACGAAGTCCACCAGTCGAGCCAGTGGCAGTTGAACTCGACGGATTCGTTCGCTACGGTCGTGTGGGACAGCGGCGATGATGCTGCGCACTTGACGAATGTGACGGTGACGGTGACGCTGGCGCAAAGCAATGTGTATCACTGGCGCGTGCGGTACAAATACACGCCGGCGGGCACGACGTGGAACTGGCAATGGACGCCGTTCAGCACAGCCACATGGTTCGAGACATGGTTCAACCGCGCGCCGCCGGAGACGCCGTATAACATTCTGCCGCCTGACGGCGCGGTTGGCCAGAGCGTGTTGCCGTGGCTGGCTGCCTCCGCGTTCAACGATCCTGATAGCAACGAATGGCACTCGGCCAGCCAGTGGCAGGTGAGCGAGACCGATGCGTTCGACACGGTTGCGTGGGACAGCGGCGAGAGCGGTGCGGCGACGAATGTGCATGTACCGGTTGTGTTTCAGCCGATGAACACGTACTTCTGGCGCGTCCGGTACAAGGCGACGCCGATCGGGACGACATGGGGCTGGGTGTGGGGCGGGTTCTCGGCTGCCACATGGTTCATGACCGGCACGAACGAAGCGCCCGACGCGCCGCTTGGCGTCCAGGCAACCGATGGCATCTACACTGACCGCGTGGTGGTGACCTGGTGTGGCGTCAGCAATGCCAACCGGTACGCCGTCTTCAGGAACGAGTCCAATGACACCGCGACGGCCACCACTCTAGTCGAGGAGACAACAGAGCTGACCTGCGCCGATCTGTCGGCAACGGCCGACACGCTGTACTACTACTGGGTGAAGGCGGGGAACGATGTGGGCTGGGGCCCGTTCAGCACGCCCGATACTGGCGGCTATGCATTGACCGGGGCGATCCATTACGTGTCGCTGGACGGCGGGCAGGAGTGGCCGTATCTGACATGGGGGGGCGCGGCGACGAACATCCAGGACGCGGTGGATGTAGCGATCGACGGGGACATGGTGGTGGTGAGCAACGGGGTGTACCAGCCGGGGGCTGTGGTGACGGTGGACAAGGCGGTAACGCTGAGCAGTTATGCGGGGAAGGAAGAGACGGTGGTGGATGGGCAGAGCGCTCACGGGTGTTTCCTGCTTAACGGCATGTGCGAACTCGATGGATTCATGGTGACGAACGGGTACGCGGAGAACGGCGGCGGCGTGTATTGCAGCGGCGATGCCGTGGTGCGGAACTGCACGTTGGTGGGCAATCACGCGTCGTATCAAGGCGGTGGGGTGTACAATGGGACCGTCACAAACTGCGAGATCGTGGGTAACTCTTCATGGCACGGCGGCGGCGGAACATGCTGGGGCACGGTGAACAAGTGCACCATCGCAGGTAATAATGGCGGAGCTTTCGACGGCAGCGGGACGCGCTATAGCACGGTGAATAATTGCCTGATCATCGGCAACCACACGTACGGTGCTGGCGCGACGTGCCTTGGCACAGTGAACAACTGCGTGATCATCAATAACACTGCATTGTTTCCCTGCGCGGGGACGTTGGGTGGCATAGTGAACAACTGCACGATCAGCGGCAACAGCCCGGGGGGGGCGCTTTCTTGCACGCTGAACAACTGCACAATTGTCAACAACACGGGCGGCTATTGTGGCGGGACAGAGAACAGTACGGTGAACAACTGCATTGTATGGGGGAATACAGGGTCATTAAGCAACAACTATTACAACAGCAGTCTCAGTTATTCCTGCACCACGCCAATGCCGCCAGGAGAGGGAAACATAAGCACCGATCCTGCTTTTGTCGGTGCGGTGGCGGGCAACTACCACCTCGCGTCATGGTCGCCCTGCATTAACAAGGGCACAAATGACTATGCGCCCATGCCGTTTGACCTGGACGACGGGCCACGCATCGTCAATGGCATTGTGGACATGGGGTGCTATGAATTCTGCTTTATCGGGTCCTTCATAGACATCACCAACGAGCCGGCCACGGTGAGATACGAGGTGGCCACGTTCACCATTGGCGGGACGAACTCACCCTTGACTGAAGTCACGAATCTCCTTGTGGGATCCATGTGGTGGACAAACGAATGTGACACAGGCGTCTCGCCTGTGTCGGGCGTCCTTCCTGCAACAAATTCCTGGACAATCCCGGGCATTCCCTTGGCGTATGGCTCGAACTGCATCACCGTTCTTGGCTCGAACGAACTTGGCTGGATCGGATCCGACAGCATTGTGATTTTGCGCACACCGCCCTTCTTTCTTGACGTCACGAACACCGACATGACCGTCGGGTACGATGTCACACACTGTGTGGTAGCGGGCACAAACACCACTGACATTGTCGGCGACATGTGGGTGACGAACGCGTCCATCGGCGGCACGGCAATCGGGTTTGCCCGGAGCGGGCTTGAGTTCACCACAGTTCCGGTGGCTTTGCAGGTCGGTGGAAATGTCATCCGGGTTTATGGCTCGAATGCGGCAGAGTTCATCTCGCGCGACAGCGTACTCATCACGCGCGAGCCAGGCCCGCCATTCGTGGATGTGACCAACGATGCCGTGGCCGTATCGTATTATTCACCCGGATTTTCAGTTTCGGGCACGAACAATGCGTATGTGGTTGGCGACATGTGGGTGACGAACCCCGCTGCTGGCGGTGCCGCGCAGTCATTTCCTGCAACTGCGGGCTGGACTGCGCCAGCAATTGCGCTTGCGGTCGGTACGAATGCCATCGCCGTGTATGGAACGAATGCGCTCGGTGCTCTATCTGGCGATACTGTGGAGGTGATGCGTGCGACCGCGGCGCTCCCGCCGGTCTGCACCCTCGACGCACGCGATCCGCTCATTGCGCCCGAGAACATTGGGCCGGCAAATGGCTGGACGATTTCCAATGTCACGCCTGTATTGACGGCAACGGTATTCCGGGCGTCGTATCCCGGCGAGACCCACTTCGCCAGCCAATGGCTGGTGTCATTGACGTCCTCATTCGTGACGACCGTGTGGGACAGCGGACAGAACACAACCAATCTTACAGTCATTATAGTTCCCTCAGGAGTGCTGGACATGGACATGTCGTACTGGTGGCATGTGCGCCATAAGAACTATGCGGGCGGGTGGTCGCCATGGTCAACGGGAACAGTATTCACGGTGATGCCCGAGCCGGCGGGCCTGCTGGTGTTGGTGCTGGGGTTGCTGGCACTGCGGTGGCGGGCAGGCGGCACTGGACGAGAGCCCATGGACAGGACAGGACGTCATGGACTGTCCGCCACCTCGGCAGTGTTTACGGCATGTCTGATGGTGACGTGCGCGGCCACGATCTGCAACGCCGAGGGCATTGTCTCGAACGTCTTTGCCGTCCAGCGGGCGGGCGAGAAGATTCTCGATATCACATACGACCTTCATGGCGCAAGCACTGATCTGTTCGACATCGCCGTGGCGGGTACGACGAACGGCGGAGCCACGTTCGACATGCCGATCACAAACATCTCTGGCGCCGTTCTATCTGTCGCGCCGGGCACAAACAAACACATTGCGTGGAACGCCGGCATTGACTGGAACCATCAATGGACGACCAATCTGAGCGTCCTGCTTGTTGCGCAGAACAAGAGCATGGTACTCATCCCAGCCGGCTTCTTCACCATGGGTAATGACACGAATAGATTCCCGGAACTGTATTCCGCTGAGCTGCCGCTGCATTCGGTCTATATCAGCGCGTTCTACATGGACAAACACGAGGTGTCCTACACGCTGTGGTCGAACGTGTACGCATGGGCAGTCACCCACAGCTACACGTTCGACAATGCCGGCAGTGGCAAGACCAACACTCATCCCGTGCACACCGTGAACTGGTACGACTGCGTGAAATGGTGCAATGCGCGGAGCGAGATGGAGGGCCGGACACCGTGCTACTACACCTCCGCCGCGCTGAGCACGGTGTACCGGACAGGCGCCTTGAACCTGAGCAAGAACTGGGTGAACTGGGTGGCGAACGGATACCGGTTGCCGACCGAGGCGGAGTGGGAGAAGGCGGCGCGTGGCGGCACTTCCGGCCACCGATTCCCCTGGAGCGATGCCGACACCATCCAGCACGCACGCGCAAACTACTACAGTTCGACGAGCTACGCCTACGACACGAGTCCGACGCGCGGCTATCACCCGACGTTCAACGATGCAGTGTCCCCCTACACAAGCCCGGCGGGGTACTTCGAAGCGAACGGATACGGGCTGTACGATATGGCGGGCAACGTGTCGGAATGGACATGGGACTGGTATGGCTCGGCATGGTACAGTAACGCGGGCGCCACGCAGAGCGATACGCGCGGGCCTACCAGTGGTACGTTTCGCGTGCTGCGCGGTGGGAACTGGAACGCCGTCGCGGTCTACTCCCGGTGCGCGGTCCGCTACAACTACTACCCGGACGTCACGTACGGCGTCATTGGGTTTCGTTGTGCGAGGGGGCTTTAATTCCTGCTTAAGGTTTTAAGACTGGGGTATGGCCTGCCTGCCGGCAGGCAGGCAAAGCGCCTGATTTCATAGAGAAATCAGTGCTTGCGCGGCTTCTTTCGTGCGGCGAAGAATGCGGTTGCCGCGGTGGTGACCTCGTCGAGCGAGCCCACGGCCTGGATGCAGGCGGGCAATGACTCCAAAAACCATTTGCCGTAGTACATGTCGATCACCCGCCGGTCGAGAATGGCGACCATGCCGTAGTCAGTCGTGCTCCTGATCAGCCGGCCGAATCCCTGGCGGAACTTGATGACGGCCAGGGGCACCGTGTATTCGGTGAACGCGTTGCCGCCGTGCGCCTCGATGTACTCGGTGCGCGCCTCGATCACCGGCTCGGTTGGCACGCGGAACGGGAGCTTGGTGATGATGACCGACTGAAGCGCCTCGCCCACGACGTCAACGCCAGCCCAGAAACTGTCCGTGCCGAACAGGACGGCATGCTTTGCCTTGCGGAACCTGCGGAGGAGTTCATCGCGGTGCTCCGTTCCTTGGACGAGGACGGTCATGCGCTGTGCCTCGAGCTCGTCGGCGAGCTCCCGTGCGAGCTTCTTGAGCAGGCCGTAGGAGGTGAACAGGACAAACGCAGAGCCCTTTGTGATTGCCAGCAGGCGGAGGATGGCGTCACGGAGCGTGTGGCCTTCGGGCGCGGCCTTTGCCCGGTTCCTGATGAACGAGGTGTCGAGGTCGGTGGGAATGGCCATCAGGGCCTGGGCGGTGAAGTCGAACGGGGTGGGCAGGAGCAGCTCGGCGATGGGCCGGGCAACGCCCTTTGCCTCAGCCGAGCCTGCCAGCTTGGTCTTGTACAATGTCAGGCCGACCCGCTTGGAGAAGAAGTCGAACTTCTTGCGCGAGGTCAGGGTTGCCGAGGTCATGACCACGGTGGGGAACTGCTCGAAGACATTTCTGATCATTGCCGAGGCGACATCGAGCGGCGCACGGTTTGCGCTGGCGTGGATGTAGGTGTCGCTGATGCGTGCATCGAGCCAGCAGACAAATTCCTCGCTCGGGTCGTTGCAGATGGCATCGAGGACCTCGGTAGCGTGGACGAGCCGGTCGAGATGGGCATTCACCTCCATCAGCGCGCTGGCGAGGCGGTCGTCCTCGAGGGGCAGCTTGGCGATCTGCTTCGTGGTCTCGAGAGCATCGGTGGTGAACTTTGCCGTGGCGGACTTGAGGTCGAGGAGCCGGGACGATAGGGCGGCCCAGTCGGCGCCTGCACGTCGTTCGGTGGTGAGCCGCCACTGGATGGTGCCTGAGTCGTCGGGATTCTGTGCGGCAAGGAGCCGTGCGACCGCCTCGAAACAGTCGTTCGCGGCGAACAGGAGCACTGGGGCGCCCACGCTCACGTGCTGTTCGATCTGGTCGAGGAGGGCGTCGGCATCGAATGCGGGCCCGAGTTTCTGTGCCGCGCGCAACAGATGGGCGCGGAGGAAGGAGAGGGAGCCTGTTTCGCTCCGTTTCCCGCGCCTGTGGAGGAGGTTGAGGACGCGGAGATAGAGGCCGCGCGAGACTTGGCTGGTGAAATGGTCCGTGGCGGTTTCCTCGATGTTGTGGGCCTCGTCGAGGATGAGGCGCTGGTACTTGGGCAGGACGCTTGTGTCGGCCAATGCACCCGCCTCGGCGCGCACGGCCAGGTCGGCGAACAGGAGGGAGTGGTTGGTGACGAGGAGATGGGCGCTTGCCGCCTCGCGCCGTGCGCGGAGGACGAAGCACTCGCGGAAGAAGGGGCAGTGGGCCTTGAAGCAGGTATCGCCGCTCGACTCGATCTTCTCCCATACGCGCGCCTTGGGGAAGAAGCCGAGGTCGGCCAGGTCGCCCGTCGAGGAGGTGAAGGCCCAGTCAAGGAGCTGATGGAGCTCGGCGGAGTCCTCATCCTCGAACAGCTCGGGCTCGTCCTCGATCATATGGGCGCGTCGTCGGCAGGCATAGTTGCCGCGGCCCTTGACCAGGACGGCCTTGAACTCGACGCCGAGCGCCGCGCGGACGAGGGGCAGATCCTTGTGCATGATCTGCTCCTGGAGGTTGATCGTGTGGGTCGAGACGGCGACGCGCTCACCGTTCTTCAGTGCCCAGGCAACGGCCGGGATGAGATAGGCAAGCGTCTTGCCGGTGCCTGTGCCGGCCTCGATGATGGAGAGCTTGTCGTGATTGAAGGCGTCAACGACCTCGGCCAGCATGGTCTTCTGTGCCGGCCGCTCCTCGAATGCGCCCAGGGCATGGCCAAGCGGGCTGTCGTGGCCGAGCAGAGTGGCGAGCGTATCCGCATCAAGCGGCTCATGCTTGGGCGGCAGCATCGGCTCGACCAGGACATAGACGTCGCTGACATCGTTGTTGACAATGAACGAGGCGATGCCTGACCATGCGGCGATCGAGGAAAGGGTGACATCCGCGTCCGAAGGCTCGAGCGGGCCGGAGGAATGGTTGTGGATGGCGACGTCACCGTAGGAGGCACGGTGGGTGAGCGCGGCGACGGTGGAATCCGAGCCGCGTGCGGCGACCGCAACGGCGACGACACAGCCATGGTCGTTTGCATGGCCGATGAAGAAGACTTCGCGGCCGTGCGCATCGGCGATGGCGGTGCGCATGGCAGCAGCGGCCTCGGGAGCTATGCGGTCGTTAATGCCTGGCATTGACGCGGCCTGTGCAAAGAAAAAAAGGCACGGAGAACCGTGCCTGTTAAGGCATACGCACCCTTATGGGACCAAGCTGTGGAAGCCGCGCGGGCCCAGGCCCGCGCGGCGTGGCGTCAATACCCGCCGCCGGAATCGCGCCGGTAGCCGCCTTCGCGGCCGCCGCCGCGGAATCCGCCGCCGCCGCCGCCGCCGCGGAATCCGCCGCCGCCGCCGCCGCCGCCCGACTTGCGCTCGCCCATGGGCCGAGCTTCGTTGACCACGAGTGCGCGGTCACCGATCTTACGGCCATTAAACAACTGGATCGCCTTGTCCGCCTCGGCATCGCCCATCTCGACAAACGCGAAACCGCGGCTGCGGCCCGTGAAACGATCGGTGATGACAGACACGGATGTGACGGGACCTGCTTCACTGAAGAGTGTCCGAATTTCCTCTTCAGTCGCGGAGAACGGCATGTTCCCCACATAGATTTTCTTCGCCATTCGCTCTCCTAACCAACGTGTTTACTCCAACTGACATTGGGCCGGCCTCGATACACTCTGTACGTCATTGCCGGATAGGCAATACAGTTGGCTCCTCTATTATACACTAAACGGCCCAAATATGCAAATCTCAGCGTTTTACCGCCGAAAAAGGGCCTGGTCACGTGTGCCGGAGGGAGTGGAACGCACGGCTATGCGCGCTCCCCATGCGCCTGGTCGCGCACCGAGCGCACCTCGTTCAGGCCTGCCTGGAGCATGTGGATGATGGCGATCCACGCAGCACCGCCGAGGAGGAGGTACTTGACGTCGGGGAACTGGCTGCACAGCGGGCCGTTCCACAAGGTGTGCAGGGTGGTGACCGCGATGAGGACGGACAGGAACCGCCAGTTGAAGTACGCGAAAAGGGAAAACCTGAGTGAGCGCCGGGCGTGCCAGAGAGCGCCTCCGACCAGCGTCGTCCACGCCACATGGCCCAAGACGGAGAGGGACGTCTTGTTCAGCAGTGTTGCGCACAACGAGGGCGTTGAATGGAGGGTGAGGCCGTCAAACAAGGCATAGCCGGCGGTCTCGAGCACGGCAAAGCCCGTGCCCACCGCCGCGCCGAACACCATGCCGTTCAGGGTGTAGGGGTACCGTTTGTTGAACAGGATGACCATGAGCGCCAGCGCCTTCGCACTCTCCTCGACAATGCCTGCGAGGGGGATGTTGGTGTGGTGCCTGCCGATATGGAGGATGAACGGGACACTGTCGGCGGACTTGGTGAGGACAAGGGAGAGGAAGCCGCCCGTGACGATGACAAGCAGGACGCGGTACAGCGAGACATTCCGCGGCGCATTCAACTCCATCATCAAGACCGTGGAGCTGAAGGGCACGCTCAGCGAGCCAATGGCGAGCATGCCGAGCCAGAGGCTGAAGTTCGGGAACTTCTGGTTGGCCGTGTAGAACACCAGGTACACCACGACAAACAGTACAAACACGCGGAGAAAGATCCAGGGCCGGGGCCATTCCGGATCGAGTGCGGCGGGCTCGGGCGTGGTCGTGCGGGTGCCAATGGCGAAGAACTGCTCGATGTCCTGGTCGTGGCGGAGGCGGAACACGGAGCCGAGCATGGCCAGGAGCGGGAACGCGCGGAGCGGTGCGAAGCCGAGCTCATGCAGTTCCCAGGCGATCCTGGCTGCAAGGCCGGGCGGTGGTGGTGAGCCTGCTGCGGGAGGCGGAGAGGATGGCCGGTTCGTGGTGTGCATGGCGTCGTCGTGCTCTGTTCCACCATTATACCAACACGTGGCGTGTCCGTCAACAGGTAGGCGCAGCCTCCTGAAATGCCGATATAAGGTTCTGAGACCCCCACGCCCTTGCGGCGTGGGTGAATAAGAGTGGCGAACCAAGCCAGCCGCGCTCCCTTCACCACACTCTCTTCTTCACCACCGGGACAAGCCCGGTGGGGCTCTCGGAATCCAGACGCCACCGGCATCGGGCGTTGCACGCTCATTGAGTCGCCGGAACTGGGAGAATCCTCCCTGTTGACAGACCTTGCCTCAGTGTGTATAATGGCCCATGGCTTCTTCTGTACTGAGCTGGGGCGGCATGGGTGCCGTGGCCGCGGCGCTGGTTGGCGCCCTTGCCGGATGCACACACCTGCGTTCCGCCTTGGGCGAGACCGAGACGGTAGAGCTCGCCGCGGCACCGTGGGTGGACGCGTATGCCGCATGGCCTGAGGGCGATGGCGCGGGCGGGTCGCCCCGCCTGAACGGCAATGCCACCAACGGCCCGCTCCGCATTGCCGGCCTGCCGTTCGAGAATGGCATTGGTGTCGGAGGCGATGCGGTCCTGCTGTATGAGCCGGGCGGCCATGCCGCGTTGTTCAAGATGCTGGTCGGCATAGACGACGCCTCGCCTGCGCCGAACGGGATCGCCCTGGTCGAGCTCCGGGCCGATGGCATGCCTGTGCTCCGCGAGGACTTGTCAAAGCGCGAGGAGCCTGTTCCCATCGAGTTCCGCCTGGTCGGTGTCAACGAAGTGGCAATCCGGGTCGTTGCGCGGTCAAATGTGTTCACGGACCTGGTCATGCCGCGGATGACGGGAGTGCCTGGGCTGCGCGCCGCGCTCGAGCAGGCGCAGCGTGCCGTGGCCGACCAGACGGGCGCACCGTCCGTCCAGGTCGAGCCGGCGACCATGGGGAACAATGCCCGCATCTTCCCGTGTGCCAGCGGCTGCATCGGCATGAGCAACGCGTTCGTCTGCGTGGTGGTTGATCCGGCCCATGGCGGGCGGGTGATCCGCTATGGCCCGACGCCCGACGTCACCTTCCTTGCCGGGCATGGCTCGGTTGTTGCGCCCCATCCGGTCGAGCGCCGCATCGCTCCGCTCCGTGCCGCGTACAAGGGCGCCTGGAAATGGAAGGTCGAGGCCGACGGCTCGCTCCGCCTGTTGTCGCCGCCCGATGCATTCCATGGCATCCGCTGGATCCGCATCATCAGGCTCGAGCAGGACACTGCAACACTGCGCGTCACCACCTTATTAAAGAATGTCTCGGGCCATGATGTCTCGTGGAGCGGCGCGACGGAGTTCACGTTCGCACCCGGGGCGACGGTGACGCTGCCCGCCGATTGCACCCGGTCTGGCCAGATCGCGGCCGCCATGGGCTCCACCACGCTGGTCATCCAGCCAACCGAGCGCATCCACGGCCTGTATCCGCACAACGGCCTGCGCGTCCAGCGCGAGGGCGGAACCTATATCCTGTTTGACGAACTGGCGCCCCTGGCGCCGGGCGAGCACTCGACTCACGAGCAGTACTGGCTGCTGAACTCGACGCCGTAATTGCACCCGGCGTTCATGCCCGGGGATGGAACTGGCGGTGGATGGCTTTAAGCCGCTGGTGATCGACGTGGGTGTAGATCTGGGTCGTGCTGATGTCGGCGTGGCCAAGCATCTCCTGGACAACTCTCAAATCCGCTCCATGGGTGAGGAGATGGGTGGCGAACGAGTGGCGGACAATATGGGGATAGATGGCCTTGGCGATGCCGGCTCGTTTGGCATGATGCCGTATCCGCATCCAGAAGTTGACGCGGGACATCGCCGTGTTCCGGGCCGTGACGAACAGCGGGACTGTCCTGCCCGTCACGCCGCGCGTGGCGAGGTAGGCGGCTATGGCTTCCCGGGCCTTCGAGCCGACCGGGACGATCCGTTCCTTGCTTCCCTTGCCCATGCATCTGAGGAAGCCGGCCTCGAGATCCACGTCCTGCACCGTGAGCGACACAAGCTCGCTCACGCGCAGGCCCGAGGCATAGAGAAGTTCGAGCATGGCCCGGTCGCGCAGGCAGCGCGGGTCGTTCGGATCGGGCGCGGCGAGCAATGACTCGACCTCTTCCTCGTTGAGCACCTCGGGCAGCAGCTTCCACAGCTTGGGCGACTCGACACGCGCAGACACATCCGCGGCGAGCTCGCCTTCCGCGGTGAGGAACCTGAAGAAGACGCGAAGGGCGATCAGCTCGCGGAACACCGTGCTGGGCGCACACCGCTTCTCCCGCCGGCCCTGGAGGAAGGCGACAATATGCTCGGGCGTGACGTCAGCCAAACTGCGGACCTGCCGTTCCCCGAGGAAGGCAATGAACTGGCCGAGGTCGTTCTTGTAGGCAAGGCAGGTGTTCGAGGCGAGGCCCTTCTGGACGCGGAGGAAGTCCAAGAACCGCTTTGCGGCCAGCGTCATCGGATTGACTTCAACGCCGGGCATGGGCTCAACACAGGATGTTGGGGGAGGGGGGGCGACTGGTACTCGTCCTAGGGGTGACTTTCCCAGTCGCGGTTGCTGTATGATTAGGAGCGTGGGGATGCGGTTGTGGATATCGGCTGTGGAAGAAAGGCTGTATACATAGTTGTCCAAGAAACACAAGTTTTAGCAAACCTTTCAACATCTTGGCGGTACCGACCGCCAGATTCGCAATATATTGTACCATCTTCACCCCCAAAAGTCAAGTCATGGGCGGAAAAAGCTGAAATCCAGAGGAAAAGTGGCCACGGCTGAGCCGTGGCATGTCCCGACAGCTATGCTGTCGGGGAGACGGAAGAGCACGGCTCAGCTACCGGGCAGGAGGGAAACAAAGCTGCCTTTATCGCTCGCGCCGGACTAACAGCAACACACCCCCGATCAGAAACGGGGATGCAACGACCGCGAAAATGATGCCGCGCGAGATCCAGACCGGAACCTGCCTGCGCCCGGCATATGCCGGCTTGTGCACGACGACCAGGTTGCTGACACAGGTGAACGACAAGCCTTGTGTCTGGACAAGCAGCGTAAAGGCTTCCTGCCACGGCATAGTGCGGACCGCGAGGGTCACCATGCCGGTTGCATCCGGGCTGTGCAGGAGGGTGAGCCCGCCTGAACCGGCGATGCGGTGCAGCACATCCTTAGCAGGCACGTTCGTGCAGTCCAGGTTGATGTTCGTGCCGCCCTCCGGCAGCATCGAGACAAGATCACGCCTGCCTGCGCGGTATGGTTGGCGCCTGATGCGGACAGTGTCCGCATCGTTCATGTAGCTGGAGACCCCTTTTGAACCGAGGACCAACGTGAGTGCCTGGTTCCACAGCACCGCATCGAGTGCAATGGTGATGGGGATGCGGTTAAGATCCTCCATGTCGGTGTCGGCTGCGGCAACCGTTGCGGCAATCGCGAGCGGGAAGATCACCCGCATCGTGCGGTGGAGCGCTGCGGGCGCCGCTATCGCGGCCTTCATGGGATGACTGAATCGGATCATGGCGTGCTGTGCTTCCCCGTGGTTGCCGGCTGGTCGTTCCGGCCGCAGCACAGCTTGAATTTCTTCCCGCTGCCGCACGGGCACGGGTCGTTGCGTTTCACCGAGTGCCATTGGGCCTCGGCTCGTTCCTGGTCAAGCATTCCCATGATCTCCGCGGCCGGCCGGCCGGCGGACACCAGCTGAGCCATGACCTGCATCTGCGGCCCGATATGGGTGAAGAACCGCTTGTAGCCCGGACACAGGTAGCTCAGGTTCGGATCGCCCTCGGGCGACGTGACAAACCGGTGCTTCGGACAGTCGCCATTGCAGGCGAACCGGACCGGGCACTCGATGCAGCAGCGGGGGAGCGTGTCCCGCTTGTCGTTCCCGAACTTCACCTGCAGGGGCGAGTGGACCAGGTCACGCAAGGGCAGGTTGTCATGGATCGAGCCGACCCTGAAATCCGGGTAGGTGAAATGGTCGCACGAGTACAGATCCCCGTTGTGCTCCAGGATCAGCGCGGTGCCGCACCGCTCGGAGAAGATGCACAGTGCGGCGCCCAGCCCCATCCACGCCCCGAGTGCCACGTCGAAGAGCTGGACAAAGACCGAGCCGACGTCGATGCGCACCCAGTGGTCGAAGATGGTGGTAAGGAACGAGCCATACGCGGCGGGATTGACTGTCCAGGGAGCAACCTGCGGCCTGCGCACAAAGTCGCCCGGGCCCGCGGGCTGGGCAAGCGAGAGGCCGAGCTTCCTGGCCGAGGAGTCCGCAACACGCTCGACCAGCGGGATGAACTGCATGAACCGGATGCCCTGCCTTTTCAGGAAGTCGTAGACATCGAGCGGATGATGCTCGTTCGCCGCGCTGATCACGGTCAGGCTGTTCACCTCCACGCCGCGGGCGAGGAGCAGCTCGAGCGCGTGGACAACCTTGTCGAACGACGGGCCGCCCCTCGAGTCGCGGCGATAGCGGTCATGGAGCTCGCGCGGCCCGTCGAGGCTGAGGCCGACCAGGAATTCGTTCTGCGTGAAGAACCGGCACCATGCGTCATCCACGAGCAGGCCGTTGGTCTGGAGTGCATTGGCAATCCGTTTGCCGCCTGCATGCCGCTTCTGGAGCTCGACCACCCGCTCGAAGAACGGGAGGCCCATCAGCAACGGCTCGCCGCCCTGCCAGGCGAAATCGACCTGGGGCGATTCCTGGGCCCCGATGTACTTCCGGACAAACAGCTCGATGGTCTCGTCGGTTATCCGGAACGACGACGTGGCCGGGTACAGCGCGTGTTTCTCGAGGTAATAGCAGTATTCGCATGCCAGGTTGCAGACCGGGCCGATCGGCTTGGCCATGACGTGGACGTTCTGGAACCGCGGCGTGTCCATCACACGGCAGGCTGTGCCTGGTCGGGAGACTGGTCGGCCCGCCGCGCGCAGACGATGGCGTCGTCGTGGGTGGCATAGATCGTCTCGCCGGGCTTGACCACGAGGAAATCGGCCGGAGCCCATGTGCCGTCAAGCAGGGCGCACACCAGCGCCGGACTGCCCTGCATCACGTCGCATGCCCAGCCAAGGTACGAGGCGCATGCCCGCGTAAAATCCTTGAAATGCTCGTTGTCGCCGAAGCCGAGGTCGACATACGCCGCGTTCGAGTACTTCTTAAGCCAGCTCTGCTCCATCTCGACGAGGTAGTCGGCATTGTCCTCCCCGAATTTCCCGGCATACTCGGCGCGGACTTTGTCAAGCCGGTCGCGGCCGGGCATCAGGCTGACATCAATCCAGCCCGGGCTGTACCAGTAGGTGCCCGGGTGTGCGTCAAAGTAGGAGCGATACCGCTCCTTTGAGCCGAGGAGGAAGGTGATGCAGTCGTGGGCACGGACAACCACCAGGGGCGTTGCGCGGGCAACAATGCCCTCGATGCCGTTGCTGCACAGGCCGTAGCCGATAAGGATGGCATCGCAGCCGGGCGCACGGTCAATCGCCTTCTGAAGCTCGGCCCGGAGCACATCGGGCGTGTTGTGCAGGCCCTGCTGGAGAAAATCGAACGTGAAGACATGGGGCGACTGCGCTGCAAAATAGCACAGCTCCCGCCACAGGACGTGGCAGCTCACGACATGGAATCGTTTGGCCGAGCTGGTCATACGCCCCTATTATACCGTTTTCCCGCCTGCAATCCCTAAAATTCCGATATAAGGCTGTCTCCCTTGTGCCGACCCCCACGAGCTTGCCTCGTGGGTGAAGGAGATCGAGCCAGAAAACATCGTGCTCCCCGTCTTTCCCCCTCTCCCCCCGCACCCGTCACGGGCGCGGGGGGGGGGGAAGGGAGCGCG
>Ga0315278_10003121_pt1 | contig 14795 bp, 9 predicted proteins | sample YL17G06_0_MG_FD_203880 | JGI IMG/M metagenome (GOLD analysis project Ga0315278, IMG submission 203880) | Sediment microbial communities from Yellowstone Lake, YNP, Wyoming, USA - YL17G06_0 | ecosystem: Environmental > Aquatic > Freshwater > Lake > Sediment | place: USA: Wyoming | collected... | reverse complement strand
ACCTTCATCGCATCGTATGGCGTGGGATACTTGTTGTCCCCCGGCCCGTGGTTGTGGATCGCCAGCTTGATGTTGTACTCCTTCACCATCTTGTCCAGGATCGCCATCGACTCGACGGCCGGCGCGCACACGATCGTCGGGATGCCCGCGTCCTTCGCGTACTCGAACGCTTGCCGGATGTTCGCTTCGTCGTTGCTCATGCTGATCACCCCGCAGCTCAACGGCGTGATCCCCGCGTCGCGGAACTTCTTGGCCACCGTACGCCTCTCCTCGGAAGTGCTCTTCAGCGGCAGATGGAAATCCTTGATCGACACGTAGCTCAGCCCCGCCCGGCGAATCCCCTTGATCGTGTCATCCACCGAGAACTTCCTGAACGTGTAGGAAGCTACGCCGATCTTCAAACCCCGCCACCGATCGGCGGCATTGGCTGGCTCTGCGGCCGCTGCTGACACACTCGCGGCAAAGCCCGCGAAGGGCAAAGCCGCCGCCAACGCACCCCTCCGAATGACCTCACGTCGTGAGCACGATGTCCTGTTGTTCATGACCGACCTCATAGAACGCGAACGCCCCGCCGGGGTGGTCATCCACCCTCAGGGCGCCGCTCACCGTATGTATTACACCACCGCCCGACCTGCGCTCGATCCATCGTCACCGGATTATCGGCACCGGCGCGACCATTGCCAGCCGACGGCCCACCACCGCCCCAACCGTATCGCTGATCGCCACGCAATCCCACGCCGCGATATGGCCCGCGTCGTTGCCCCCGACATCCTGCGCCTCCTCATAAACCGTACGGACCGGTCCGCCAACAGCCAACCTGATTTATCGGCCTCCCCCCTCTGCTCGTTTTCCTGGCCGCGATCTTCTGACGTGGCATAGTTGAGCACCTTCGGGACAAGGAGACAGAGACTATGACTAAACGTGTATTCGCCTGTGCTACCCTCACGCTCTTGTTCGGCCTGGCCTCGTTGGCCTCCGCTGACAGCATCTCCGCATCGCTGTCCGCTGTTACGCCGAACCGGATCGTGGACATATCGATCAATGGCGGACACAGCTACCGCTCAATTCTCGCCGGTGCCATGCAATGGAACCGCACCGGCGGAGATCACGAGGGCATGCCCACCGGCGCCTTCGATTCCTTCTGCATCGAGTTGACCCAATACGTCAACTACCACAACAACTACACCTTCGAGGTCGTGCCGCTCGAGACTGCCCCCAGGCCCGGCGGCTTCGGCGTCGGCCAAGGCATGATGACCCTCAAAGCCGACTTCGTCCGCGAGCTCTGGGGCAGGCACTACAGTGAAGTCACCACCCGCGACTCCGCGGCCGCCTTCCAACTCGCCGTCTGGGAGATCGTCTACGACGACGGCGTGACGCTCAACGACGGCTCGTTCCGCGTCCGGCCCAGAAGCACGACCCCCCTGTACGTCACCATAGCACAAAACTGGCTCGATTCGCTTGACGGCCACGGCCCCAAGGCCCCCCTCGCCGCCCTGAGCAACCCCTGCCTCCAGGACCAGGTCATCGCCGTGCCCCTTCCCTCAGCCGCGTTCGGCGGAATCGCGCTCGTCCTGGTCATGGCCGTTATCAAGATCCGCAGGAACCTCCTGGAACCATAAGCAACGCCGATCGTGATCGCTAAAAGCGGAGCTTCGTAGTATGAGGGCGACCTTCGGGTCGCCCTCTCTGCTTCGGTATTCCGGCTGGCGAGCTTCTAATCGTCGGGGGCGGCCAACTGCAGGCACCGTCCCATGAGCAGATGCTGTCGGTAGCGATATGTGAAAACGCAATTGCAGAAGCCATGTAGTATCGTTATCCTCATCCTCAAGAAGACACTGCATGCGGAAGAAGAGAGAGTCCACACCCCGTACTGGCACGCTTTTTCCAGAGGTTGACAAAATAATCGCACTGCTTAGCGAGGAGCCAACTCAAGACCTTGTCATCCTGGTGATACCGAGCCACGACAGGAAGAACACGCCGCTTGGCGAAGCGAGAACAGGCCAATGGGCGAGCCAGGCAGCCAAGCTCTTCGCCGATCTTTACAGAGGCGCGACGGCCTTCAGGGCATTCAAAGGGATATGGAAAGACGACGATGGCACGTACCTGAACGATGAGCCAATCACGCTGGAGTCATACGCATCCCACGATGATATTCAGGACCCCACCAAGCTTACCGATCTGGTGCACTTCGCCAAGCGTATGGGCAAGGAGTTGAACCAAGCCGCAGTCATGCTTGTTATCGGACACGTTATGTACTATATCGTGGACTACAGCGGCGTCTGACTTTGTGCTATAATCATAGTTGATGAGGGATCAGAAGTTTATGGCACTAAACTACTACGCAATCAATAAGGTGATCGGGGGGAAGATGATCCGTAGAAGCCGCTCTGTGCAATTCGGCAGCTTTCGGCTTCTCGATACTCTGGGTGCCGCTTTGGGTGCGCGCCCACACGAGCCGAAGCACGTGGAGTTCACATACCCTATGGATGCGCTCGTCGTCCGAGCCTTCGAGGATGTGCGCGACGGATGGTCTCCTGAGCGCGTGCTGTGGGATCTCGCCTTTGCCACCAGATTCCAGCGGCGCGCACGTCAACTAGGAGTCCATGCTTCGGCAGCCCAGATCAACAGACGCCTGCTAACAATCAGGAAGAGTCACCCGCTGTACAAGGCCCACGGCATTGTGCTTTCCCCAACGACGCAAACAAACCCGCAGGCGAGCATAGTCCCGAGGTACGCGCATGTCATCGAATTTGCGCTTGTTAGGCTCCGCTGTCGATACGGGGTCAGCATCGATGACATTCTCCTCGATCCGAAACTCGGCGAGGAATACGAGACCATCGCCCGTTCGGCGTCATCCGGACTGACCCCGCTTCAGCTCCGCCTGGGAGCACTCTACATCCGAAAGACCCATCATCTCCCGAAGGACCAGATGGAGCTATTCGATCAGCTCCAGACCGCAGCCATCGAGAAGGAGACTGACGAGCTTGGGACGTTGGATACAGTGTCGCCTCGCGACGTCCCAGCGACCCAGGGACTCGTTGAGGTACTGGAACAGGGCAAATACCTGTACATCGCAAGCAATCAAAACCTCCACGAAATCGTGAGCCAGTTGGTTACGGGTGATGCGTTCCGGCTGCTATCCAATGACTTCTGGAAACCGCGACTGCAGTCGATCGCCGTCAGAGTCTTCTGCGGCGATAGCTTTCAACAGACATCCATCCGGAAGTGGGAACTGAAGTTGATCTCCGAGAAAAACCCCGTTTTCAACTGGCCTGTGCACCTGCCCCACGCAGCCTGAGATTGCGTCATGCCCCGTTTCTCTTATGGCTCCCTGATCGCACAGTTTCGCCCACATCCCTGATCATGGGGAACAGCGCGTTGCCCTGCATTGATCGCCCTGCTTTGGCACGCGGAACGCGGGGCCTGCCGAGGGCGTCGGTTTCCGTAAGCACTCGCGAAGCCCGTGAGGTGTCGTCGGCCGACTGAGTAGCCAAGACGTGCTCAATCCGACAGGTCGCGAACTTCACATACTCCTCCGACTGCTCGATCCCCACATACTTCCGCCCCAGCAGCGCCGCCGACACCACCGTCGTCCCGCTGCCGTTGAACGGGTCCAGAACGATATCCCCCGCGTTCGACGCCGCTACGATGATCCGGTTCAGCACCTCCAGCGGCATCTGGCACCCGTGCCACCCCTCTCGCTCCTTGAACGTCCCGCAAACCCGGCTGACGTACCACGTGTCGCTCTCCGGCGAAAAATGCTCCCCAGCCGTCTCCTGCGGCCTCAAGTACCACACATCGTCCGGCAGCTTCCCCTTCGGATTCGCCCGCACGTCCGCATAGGTCGTCTGCCGCGCACTGGCCACCCGCACCGCGTCCGCGTTGAACGTGAACTCCTTCTCGTCCTTCGTGAAATACAGAATATGCGTGTGGCTCTTGGCAAACTTCAGCTTCGTCTGCTGCCCGAATGTGTAGTGCCAGATGACCCAGTTCCGCATGTTCAGCCCAAGCTGCCGCCTCGCAATCACGCACAGATCGGCCGCATACTCGTCACCGATCGCCAGAAAAAACGACCCCGTCGGCTTCAACGCACGCTTCACCGCCGACATCCAGTCGACGCTGAACTTCAGGTAATCCTCCGTCTTGCGCCGGTCGTCGTATCCGTGATACAGATAGCCGATGTTGAACGGGGGATCGGCGAAAACCAGATCCACCCACCCTTCCGGGCCGTCGTTGAGAATCTTGATGCAGTCGCCGCAGACAATTCTGTTCACTTCAGGCATAGCCGCGAGATTATAGTGAGCCGCGCCAGCCGCCCCAATTCCGCCCGATTTTCCCGCCACCCCGTCTGCAATCGGCCTCACAAGCTCCTTCAAGCCCTTCTGAAACGCCCGTTTTCGTCGGTTCATCTCGCCATCCTTCTCAACACCACCCCACCGCAACGCATTGCCTCCCCCCGCCGTGTTTCTACAATCGTCCATAGCACCGGTCAACACGGTACAGGCAAGCCATGCTCGACGGCCCCGTCCTGCGAATCCTCGATGCCAACGCCAACCGCGCGCGCGAAGCGATGCGGGTCATCGAGGACTACGCGCGATTCGTGCTCAATCACGACGAGCTCTCCGCCAGCCTCAAAGATCTCCGCCACGCCTTGGCCTCGCCCACCATGCCCTTCCTCGCCACCGCCATCCTTCACCGCGACACCCCCGGCGACGTCGGCACCGACCATAAGACCCCCTCCGAACTCCATCGCGAGGATCTCCCCGCCGTCGTCACCGCCGCAGGCAAACGCCTCGGCGAATCGCTCCGCGTCATCGAGGAGCTCCTGAAAACTGAAACCCCCGCCCAGGCGGCCGCCGTCGAAACCCTCCGCTACCGCTTCTACCACCTCGAACAGCAAATCGCCCGCACGCTCCGCACGCCCAATCGCTTCAAAGACGTACGCCTCTACGTCCTCATCACCGAGTCCCTCTGCCGCCGCCCCTGGCTCGAAACCGCCGAGCAGGCCATCCTCGGCGGCGCCGACTGTCTCCAGCTTCGGGAAAAACAACTCGAAAGTGCCGAGCTCCTTCGCCGCGCAACACAACTGGTCCGGCTCTGCCATCAGCACAACGTCCTCTGCATCGTCAACGACCGCCCCGACATCGCCATTCTCGCCGGTGCCGACGGCGTTCACGTCGGCCAAGGCGACCTGCCTGCCCCCGATGTTCGCAAGCTGATCGGCCTCACGATGATTCTCGGCGTCAGCACTCACCGCATCGAACAGGCCCGCCAGGCCGTCCTCGATGGCGCCGACTACATCGGCGTCGGCCCCGTCTTCCCCTCCTCAACCAAGCCCCGCGACATCCTCCCCGGCCCCGCTTACGCTCGCCAAGTCGCCGCGTCCATCCCGATTTCCGCCGTTGCCATTGCAGGCATCACCGAGGGGAATGTCGATGAAGTGTTAGCGACCGGCATTCGCGCCATCGCGGTCACCGCCGCCGTTGTCAACGCCCACGACCCCCGCGCTGCCGCCAAGACGCTGAAGCACAAGCTCACCAGGGCCTGACCCCTGCTCCGAGGAAACGGATGTCCGAGGAAACTGTCCAACCGGCCCCCGTGGTGATCCTGGATGACTCCCCCAACGGACCCCGTTCCTTCGTCCGCCACGCCAAGCTCATCAGCCTCCTCACGCTCGTCAGCCGGCTCCTCGGCGTCCTCCGCGAAAGCCTCGCCGCCCGCTACTTCGGCGCCGGCCTCGTCTCCACAGCCTTCACCGTCGCCTTCACCATCCCCAACCTCTTCCGCCGACTCTTCGGCGAAGGCGCTCTCTCCGCCGCCTTCATCCCCCTCTACTCCCAGTCCCTCAAAACCCACACCAAAGACCAAGCCGCAACATTCGCCGCCGCCAGCGTCAACCTCCTCATCGCCATCCTTCTCACCCTCACCATCCTCGGCGAGCTGATCCTCTGGGCCATCGCGGCGCACTGGCACCTCCAGGCCGATCGCCTCCTCACCGTCAAGCTCACCGCCATCATGCTCCCCTATGTCCTGCTGGTCTGCGGCTCGGCCTTCCTCGGCGCCATCCTTCAGGTCCACCACCGCTTCGGCCTCGTCGCCGCCGCACCCATCGTCCTCAACGCCGGCCTCATCGCCTCCACCATCCTCGGCGCACGCCTCTGGAACATGGGCCACACCGACGGTCAGGTGCATGCCATCTTCTTCGTCTCCTGCGGCGTCCTCGTCGCCGGCGCGATCCAAGTCGCCATGCTCCTCCCCTCCCTCCGCGCCGTCGGCTTCCGTTTCCAATGGACAACCCTCTGGACGCCGGCCATCAAACGAATGCTGATTCTCTCCCTCCCCGTCGCCCTCGGCGCCGGCGTCCTCCAGCTCTCCGTCGTCCTCGACCGCGGCATCTCCTACCTGCTGGCCCAGAACCTCGACGACCACAACCAGCTCATTACCCACTTCACCTTCTTCGGCCACGTCGTGCGCTATCCCATGGAACTCGGCGCAGCACCCCGACTGTTCTGGGCACAACTGCTCTACCAGTTCCCCCTCGGCGTCTTCGCCATCGCCCTCGCTACCGCCATCTTTCCCACCCTCAGCGCCGACGCCCTCGACGCCAACCGCGAGCGCTTCCGCGACAGCCTCCGCCAGGGCATCAAGGTCACCCTCTGGGAAGGCCTCCCCGCCAGCATCGGCCTCATCATCGTCGCCCAGCCGACCGTCCAGCTCCTCTTCGAGCACGGCCGATTCACCCCCACCGACACCGCCTGGGTATCCGCCTCCGTGCGCATGTACTCCATCGCCATCTGGGCTTTCAGCCTGCAACAAATCGTCAGCCGCGCCTACTACGCGATCCATGACACCATGACGCCCCTGGTCATGTCCTTCGTCACGCTCATCGTCAACCTGATTGTGGAACTCCCCCTCCTCTGGACCGGCCTCGGCGAAGCTGGCATGGCCGCCGGAACCTCCGCCAGCTTCATCCTCCAAACCATCGTCATGCTCTGGATGCTCCAGCGCAAAACCGGCAGCCTCCGCCTCGCCCAGTTCACCCCCTTCCTCCTCAAGCTTCTCGCCGCCACCGCCCTCATGGCCGCCGCCTGCTGGCTGGTGCAGATGGCCCCGTTCTACCCCCTCGCCCCCAACCGCAAAGCCGCCCTCGGCCGCCTCCTCATCCTCGTCTTCACCGGCGCCGCCGTCTACCTCGGTGCCTGCGCCGCCTTGGGCATCGGCGCCCTTCAGAATCTCCTGCCCAGAAAGCCCCGCCCGTAGTTCACGCCACTCCGCCTATGACCCCCGCGCCGCAGGCAACGTCCCCCCAGCCGCAGGCTGCGTCGCCGCGGGCTTCCGCCGCAACAACGCCGGCTCGATCCAGTTGAAACGGTCCTGCGTGTCGTTCGCCTGGCCGTAGTCCACCTCCAACGTCAGCACCTTCGCGCCGCCGGGCAAGTCAACCACCACGACCGGGGAAAGAACGTCGGCTTTGAGCGACTGCCGCTCATGCACAAGCTTGCCGTCAACCTTGATCCGCACCGTCACGTCGGCGTATTGACGCTTCTCCTCCTGCGCAATGGCATACTGCGCGCGAAACGCTTCATACCCCCTGTCCAGGTCAAACTCGATCCGGGAATAGGCATGTACGCCTATCCCGCGGGCATAAACACGCTCGCCAAACTGGATCGCCCTGCCGCCGACGGTGCTGTCCATCCGCGTCGGCCACGTCACCCCACCAAAGTACGGAATCTGCGCCACAGACCGCGGCGTCCGCGACGACAGCCAGCTCACCGGCCCGTTGAGCTGCTCGACACCCGCCGCCGAACCCAGCGGCACTTCACGCTTCGAGCCGTCCGCCAGCGACAGCCTCATCGTCTGCTCATCGGCTTCAACCGACGACGCCGTGATGAGACTGTCATCGTTCAGCCACACACGAAACGCCCGCTCCGTCTTCCCCACCGTCTTCCCCGCCGGTGCAAAGTGAATCCACTGCACGGTGGCCAGCGGAATCTCCAGCGCCGACGACGCCCCAATGGTTACCTTGACCTCCGACATGCCCGTCACGATCCCCTTGACGCTGTCGCCGTTGGCCAGCAGGATCTTGTCCTCCCGCGGCGGCTGATCGAGGTTCTCGATGCTGCTGCCGGCACGGATCAGGGCGCGGATCTCCTTGAGCGGTATCTTCAACTCACCCACCGCCGAGCTGCGCCACGCGACCTGCTCGTCCTTCATACCCAGCGGCTGGCCCGTATAGCGATCCCCGTTGGCCAGCACCAGGCTGAAGCTCCCCGCCGCCGTGCGCGCTCGCGTCGCACGATCGATCTGCACGAATGAATCCATCGGAATCGTGATCGCCTGCGCTGCGCCCAGCGGCACCACGCGCACTCCCCTGCCGTCGATCCCCTGCAAAGCCACCGGCCCGGGTCGCAGATCGTCCAACGTCAGCAGCCAGCCCGCGTCCGCAACGGCACGCGGCAGAGCCATCCAGAAGGGCAGAAGCACAACCGCACGCAGAACTCGCCTCATCATCGCCCTAGTGTACCTTCCTGTCCCCTCAAGCATGAACGCCTCGCCCACCGCCCTCTTCCCCGCTCGGCCCACGCTTCCTCAGTTCCCCGGCCCCTTTCCGTGGAACACCGGCAGATAGCGATTGGGCATCTGCAGAATGATCAGCGCCATCGCCGTCGCGTATTCGTCGCCCGCCTCCCCCATCCATGAGCCCGCCGTCTTGTTCTGCCGCGAGATCAGCTCGTCTCGCATCTTCGGATAATAAGACCCCCAGTAATCCCCCCCGGCTAGAAACATCGCCTGGCACGCGTAGTAGTGGCCATAGAAGTAGAACCCGCTCATCTCGCCGCCGAACCGCCCGTCTCCCCCGCGCCCCGCCCCCGCCTGCTTCAGGTAATCCAGCCCGCGTTTCAAAACGTTGCCCTCGAAAATGCCCGCGTAATACAGCGACGACACCCCGGCCGCCGAACGCGGAAACGCCGACCCCCCGCCGCTCGCCTGATAGTTGAACCCGCCGTCCGCGTTCTGGCAGCGGCGGACGTACTTGATGGCCATCTCGATCACGCCCTTGTCCACCTTGATCCCCGCGTCACGCGCCGCCCGCAGCCCCATGATCTCGGTGATCGTCACCGAGATGTCCGCATCGAACGGCACCGGGTTATACCGCCACCCGCCTTCCTGGTTCTGCGTCCGCTCGATCAGCCGCACCGCCTTCTGGAGTCTCTCCTTGATGTCCTCGTCGCCGGTCATCCCGAAGATCTCGCCAAGGAAGAGCGTCGAAAACCCGTGCCCGTACATTGCCCCGTTCGAATTGTCCGAACAGATCAGCCCCGACTCCTGGCAATTGGCCAGAATGAACTCCAGGCACTTCCCAACGTTCTGCCCATATTCGCCGCGACCCGGCAAGCTCCCCGACGACATGAACGCCAGACCACCCAGCGCCGTGATCCCCGCGTGTCCGCCCGTGCCCCCGTAACCCCTCCCAAAGCTCCCGTTGCCTTGCTGCCGAGATGCCAGAAAACGCAGGCCCTTCCCCACAGCCTCCCTCTGCGCCTCGGTGATCTCATCCCCCCTCACCTGGTTCGGCCGCTCGGCAATCTTCACATCCGCCCCCGCCCTGCTTTGCGCCAGCGCACCTGAACAGGGCATGCCTATCGTCACAAGCCCCAAGGCGACCACCGCCAAGACTCCCACTGCTTTCATGGCCTCATCTCCGTCTCCTCACCCTCCCGCCCCTTTCCCGTGAAACACCGGCAGGTAGCGGTTGGGCATCTGCAGGATGATCAGCGCCATCGCCGTCGCGTAATCCTCTCCCGCCTCTCCCGTCCAACCCCCCGTGGTCCTGTTCTGCCGCGCGATCAGCAACTCCCGGATCGCCGGGTAGTACGTCGCCCAGTACTCCCCCCCCGCCAGAAACATCGCCTGGCACGCGTAATAGTGGCCGTAGAAAAAGTACCCGTCGGAGTTCGCCACCATCGGGGTCGAGACCTGTTGCTTCAGATACGCCAGCCCTCGCTTCACCTCATTGCCCTCGAAAACGCCGGCATAGTACAGCGACGCCACACCCGCCGCCGTGCGAGCAAAACCCGAACCCGAACCGTGAGCCGTATAGCTGAACCCGCCATCGGGATTCTGACAGCTCCGCACATACCCGATCGCCGCATCGATCACGCTCTTCTCCACCTTGATCCCCGCGTCCCGCGCCGCCCGAAGCCCCATCACGCACGCGATCGTCACCGAAATGTCGGCGTCAAGCGGAACCGGCTGATACCGCCACCCGCCCTCCCGGCTCTGCGCACGCTGCAGCAGCCGCACAGCCTTCTGCAGCTTCTCCTTGATGTCCTCATCACGGGTCATGCCGAACACTTCCCCAAGAAACAGCGTCGCAAACCCGTGCCCGTACATCGGGCCGCTCGTCGTGTCCGAACAGATCAACCCCGACTCCTGGCAACTGGCCAGGACGAAATCCAGACACTTCTGAACCTGCTGCCCGTACTGCCCGCGCTCAGGCAGACTCCCCCCCGACATGAACGCCAGCCCCGCCAACGCCGTAATCCCCGCGTGACCCTGCGCGCCGTACCCCGCGAAGCTGCCGTCCCGCCGCTGCCGCGATGCCAGGTTACTCAGACCCCGCTCCACCGCGGCCCGCTGCCCCTCCGTGATCTCGTTGCCGATCACCCGGTTCGCCCGCAATGCCGCCTCATCCCCCAAAGCACGCACCGCCGCCGCGCACGCCGGCCGAACCATCACCACACCCGCCAGCGACGCCAAAACCGCGACCTGATACGCCAGCAATCTCATCACAAACCGTCCATCCAGTCGCACACGAACAGCCCTTCGCTTCCGTCCCTCCTCCATTCACCAACCCGCGCCCACCCATCTACTCTCATCTCCACGCCCGGCCGCTGTCCCCCTTGCCTACTTCTGCTCCGACCCCTTCTTCCCCATCATCTCATAGTAGTCATCCGTCAACCGCTTGTACTTCGGAATGATCGTCTCGTGCGTCCCTTCGATGACCGCCTGCCGATCACGCGGCGTCAGTTGCCCCCACTCCGAAGCCTTCTCACGAATGTCCTTCGACAAATCCGCCGCGTTGTTCCCCCCCGGCGACAACTTCTCGGAGTTGGCCGGCGTCGTCCCCTGGTTCTGCTGCGACACGCCCTGCGACCCCTGGTTCTGCGCCTTCATCGCCTGCTGGGGTTGGCCTTGCCCCGGCCCCGGCTTGCACTGCGCCTGCTGCTGCCGTGCAAGCTGGATCAGGTTGTCCATGTTCATCACGATCCGCTCCTGAATCAACTGCGTCGTCTTCCCAGGATCGGTGTCCAACGCCAGCCGCTGCCGCGAACGCGCCATCCGCTGCCCGGCCATCTTGATGTCATTCGCCACCTGGTCGTCGCTCGACTTGCCCCCCTTCAGCCAGTCTTCCAGCTCCTGGTTCTCGATCTGCGCGTTGCCGGCCTCCTCCGGCAGCCGATCCTTCGGGTCCGGCTCCGGATCAAGCTTGAGCTGCCCCATCGACGCCTTCTGCAGAAGCTGATCCAGAAGATTGCGGAACTCGCCCTGACGCCCGCCCAGCGCGACCACCTTCGGCTTCTCACGGTCCGGCTGCGCGTCCAGAACCTTCGTCGACTTATTCACCGCAAGCTGCAAGTCCTTCAGCAACCTCAGCTCCGCCTCCGTCGGAAGCTTCGCCTTCGCCGACCCGCCGCCTCCGCCCCCACCAGGAGGCTGGTTGAACTCCCGCTGCTCAGGCTTGATCGCCAGGTTCCGGATCATCGCCTCAAGCTGCTCCACGATCCGCGTCTGCTCCGCCTGCGCAATCTTCCCCGTCTGGCTCTTGTCCAGGTAGTCCTTCACATCGTTCATCACGCTGGCGATGTCACGGTTCGCCCACACGTACACCACGCCGCCCAGCTTCGACAAATCCTCCTCCAGCCCCTGGGTCCGCTCCGCCAGCCCGCCCTGCTCCCCAGGCAGTTGCCCCAGCCGCACCGCCTCCTCGCGCCGTAGCGTCCCGTCCGGAAGCTTCGGCGAACTGTCGATCCGCACCGTCTCCCCGTTGATCTTCTCCTGCTCCGCCTTGATCTTCTCATACGCCTGCCGGATCGTCTCCCGATTCGCCTCCTCCATCTGCTTCTGCACCTCCGCCGCCGCCTCGTCCGTCTTCTGTTTCGCTTCCTCCAACGACCCCAACGCCTTCACCTGCGACGGATCATACGCCTCCGGCAGATTCGCCTCCTTGATGCTGACGATCGCCCGCTCCATGAAACCCGCCGCCTTCGTCAGCGCCGCCGCGATCTCCGTCCCGCCCTTCTTCATCTCCTCCGCCGTCTTCGACACGTCCCGCCCGTTCCGCTCCGTCTGCGCCTGCGAATTGGCAAGCTGCGGCGGCTCAGGCTTCGGCGGCATCTTGTCCCTCGCCCGCTCCGCCTTGCCCACCAACTCATCCGTGATCTGCTTCAACGCACCCGCGACGTCCTGAATCCGCAAATTGTCTATGTTGTGCCCCGCCTGCCGCCGGATCAGGTTCGCGATCAGCTCCTGCAGCTTCGCCAGCTCCTTCGCAAGCTGCTCCAGCTTCCGCCGCTCCGCCTCGCGCAGCGTCTCCAGCATCATCTGCAACCCCAGCTCCGCCTGCTTCTGCTTCGCCTGCGCCTGCGCCTGCTGGTTCTGCTGCGCAGCCTGCGCCGCCTGGCTCTGGCTCGACGATACCTGCTGCTGCTGCGATTGCTGCGCGGCCTGCTTCATCGCGCTCGACGACGCCGGGTCCGTCCTCTGCGTCTGCTCGGCTCCCTTGTTCAGGTCCTTCGTGATCTTGTCCGTGTTCTCCGCCGCCTTCTTCTGCGCGCTGCTCAGATCATCCAGCTTCTTCTTCTGCTCCGCCGTCAGCTCCTCCGGCTTCTTCCCGATGGTCTCCTTGCCGATCTTGCCCAACTGCTCCGACAAAGCCCGTTGCTGCGCCAGTGCTTCCCTGACCTTCTGAAGCATCTGCTCGAATGTCCCGAGGTTCCCCATCTTCTCCAGCGCCTTGCCCAGTTGCTCCGAAGCTTGGCCTTGCTTGCTCTCGCTGTTCTCCAACGCCTTGCCCCGATCGTCCGCCTGCTGCTTGGCATCCTTGCCGGGGTCCGGCGTCTGCCCCGCCTCCGAAAGCTTCTTCGACGCCTCGCTCATCGGCTTCTCCGCCGTATCGTTCAGCGTCGCCTGCACGTCCTTCGCGATGTCCTTCAGCTCGCTGTTGCCCGAACGGTTCTCCTCCAGCCGCTTCTCGACCGCCGCCATCTGACCCGCCATCTGCTTCGTCTGCGACGCCAGCGTGCTCTGCTGGTCCGTCAGCCGCGACAACGCTGTCCGATCCGCCGTGTCCAGCCTCGGCTTGTTGTTCGTGTCCTGCCGCAGAGTCTGCGTCTCCTGCTTCGTGCGGTTCTGCGCGTTCTGCGCCTGCTTCACCCTCTCCGCAATCGCACGGATCGCATCCGTCACCTGCGCCGACAGCGTCTCATCGCTGATGATGTTGATCTTCAGCCGCCCGCTGAACTGCGGCTCGTGTACCGCGCCGTTCATGCTGTAGTTGTCCGTCACAACCAGACCGTACTCCAGCACATCGCCAGCCTTCAGATTCGCCCCCTCCAACTGCCCCAGCTCCCAGTCATACCTGATCCGGAACCGCCGCCGCTCGCTGCTGCTGTCCACCTTGAACCAGTCGGCCAGCTTGATCTCCCAGTGCCGGTTGTCCGCTTTCCTGTCCACCACCAGCGTCATGCTGATGATGTCAAAATCGTCCTCCGCCATCGCCTCCAGCTTCACCACCGCCACCGCCGTCCGGTCTTCGCTCCGGCTCGGATTCTCGATGATCACCGACGGGTTCTGGTCCGGCCGGACGATCACCTCATATTCCTCCAACGCCGGATTCTCGAAGTAATCGCTGTCCATCGCGCGGATGCGGAACCGCAACGACTGCTCCGCCATCCACCTTCCCGAAGCCCCCCCGCCGCCCATCGGCGACCACACCATCTGCGGAACCTTCATCTCCGGCTTCACCGGCTCGATCATCACCGGCTTCCCCGTCGCCAACGACTTGTTGAACGCCACCTGCAATTCCAGCATCGACCCCGCCGTCACCTGCGCCGGCGTCTCGCCAAGGTTCACCGTCACCGGCTCCAACTTCGCATACGCCGGCGGCGTCACCTTCAGATTCACGTTCCGAATCGCCAGCCGCTGCACTACGTTCACCGCCCGCGGCTCCGTGGCGTCGTCCCCCGCCTTCATCCACACCGTCATCGCGTCGCCCTTGGCATCCACAGCCACGCTGTACGTGCCGTCGACATTCCGCGTCATAATCTGTTCTTGCGCCCGCCCGTTGTCATACTTGTAGAAGACGATCGCCTTCATGCCCGCTCGATCGCCCTTGCTCAAACGCATCTTCACGTCAAACCGCTGCCCCGCCGCCACCTTCCCAGGCGCCCCCTTCATCACCTCGATCTGCACCCTCTTCGGCCAGCTCGCGCCGTTCACCATCATCAGCCGCGACATCGCAATCCGCGCCAGGTCAACCTGGCTTACCGCCAGCGCCGCCGCCAGCGCCAACGCCGCCAACCCCGCCGCCAGCGAATACAGCACCGGCCGAATCAACAGCGCCCCGTTCACATCCACCGCCGCCGCCAGCGCCTGCGCCTCGCTCACCACCCGATCCTTCATCACCGCCGACCCCGGAACGTCCCCACGCACAAAATCAATCGTGCTCCGCAGCCGATCATCGAACTGCGGAAAAACGTTCTCCAGCCGCCCCGCCACGTCCCCCAGCGACA
>Ga0315278_10003119_pt1 | contig 14797 bp, 15 predicted proteins | sample YL17G06_0_MG_FD_203880 | JGI IMG/M metagenome (GOLD analysis project Ga0315278, IMG submission 203880) | Sediment microbial communities from Yellowstone Lake, YNP, Wyoming, USA - YL17G06_0 | ecosystem: Environmental > Aquatic > Freshwater > Lake > Sediment | place: USA: Wyoming | collected... | reverse complement strand
GGATTCGCGCTGTCCTTCCGACTGCGTATCGGGTATGCGCGGCCGGCGTCCCGCGCGAGTTGACTTGGCCCGATCCGGGTCGGATACTGCTGGCGCGATTGGGGCGGACGCGCCCGGGAGGAAGACGGGGATGGCGAATCTCTCACGGATGTCGCGCATCGGGTTGCCACTGCTGACCGTGGCAATGCTCGCGGCGTCGCCCGCGCATCTTCCGGCGCAGACGCCACCGCCGACCGGTCCTCCGGCGCCGGCAGGTCCCCAAGAAGTGCGGGTCGTCGGAGTCTTCCTCGACGGGAGGGGACTGCAGCCCGCCCTGGTGCTCCAGGGCAAGCGCGACAAGCGGAGCTTCGCCATGAGCATCGGCACCGCGGAGGCGACGGGCATCGCCTTCCCGCTCGAGAATCGCGTGCCGCCGCGTCCGCTGACCCACGATCTCTTCCTCTCCCTCTTCGGACGGCTCAAGGTGACGGTCACGCGCGTGGTCGTCACGGATCTCAAGGACGGGATCTACTACGCCACCGTGATCCTCGATGCAGACGGACGCGAGATCCAGCTCGACTCGCGGCCGTCGGACGCCATCGCGCTGGCCGTTCGCGCCAAGGCGCCCGTGCTCGTCGAGGACCGCGTCTTCGACAAGTCCGAGCTCTTGCCGGGCGCGCCCCCGGCGCCGCGAATCTAGCCGATGGCCCCCGACGAGCCCTCGGGCCCCGGTCCGTCTCCGGCGGGCGGCGACCTCGACAGCCAGCAGTGGGCGATCCAGCGCCGCATCGACGACGTCTTCACAAAGCTCGGCGAGAAGTTCGGCAACCTGACCGGGCGCGTCGCCGTCCAGATGAAGCCTGAGACCAGCTTCGCCCAGATCGGGGGCCTGCGCGAAGCCAAGGGTATCGTGCGGAGCTTCGCCACCGCGCTGACCGACCCGGAGCTCTACCGCAAGTGGGGGATCACGCCGCCCAAGGGCGTGCTGCTCTACGGCCCGCCCGGGACCGGCAAGTCGCTGCTCGCCCGTGCGCTCGCGACCGAGACGTCCGCGGTCTTCTATCACCTGAAGCTCATGAACCTGACCTCCAAGTTCGGCCCGAATACTGGCGAGCTGCTCCAGGAGATCCTGACCGTCGCCACCGAGCAGGGCCGGGGCGTGGTCTTCCTCGACGATGCCAACGCGCTTTCGCTCGAGCACCTTCTCCCGCCCGCGCAGGCGCGGGAAGCGTCCGCGCGTCTCGTGGCGGCCCTCTGCGAGAAACTCGACGTTCTCGAGGATTACTCGCGCATGATCGTCGTCGGCTCGACGAGCCGCACCGACTCTGTCGATTCGTCCCTCGTCGCCCCGGGTCGTCTCGATCGGCTGGTCGAAGTGACGCTGCCTGACGGCGCCGCCCAGCAGGAGATCCTGGAGCTGGCCCGGAAGCGCGCCGAAGCCGCCGCCGGGCGCCGGCTGTTCGCCGACCTCGACTACCGCTCGGTGCTCCCGCCCATGGGCGGCATGAGCGGGGCGGAGATCTCCGAGATCACGCGGCGGGCGCTCGAGCAGAAGGTGCACGCGGCGGGCCAGGGGCTCGATAACGGCCTCGTCACGACGCAGGATTTCCTCCACCAGATTGACGGCTACCGGCGCATCCGCGAGATGGTCGAAAAGATTCGCTACGGACAATACCTCTAGTCGACGGGAGGATGGTGATGAGCGAGACGGCGCCTGCCACGGGGCACAAGACCATGGAAGCGGTGCAGGCCGACGACCGGCCGTGGGAAACGCTGCGCTGGCCTGGACAGTGGAGCAAGATGCTCTTCCACCCGCGTCCCGAGCGCCCCACCGAGCCCAATGCGGGTCTCGTGCGCTACGAGCCGGGCGCCCACCACCCCTTCCACAAGCATGACTTCGCCCAGGTCTGGTACATCCTCGAGGGCGAGTTCGAGATCGGGGAGACGACGTACGGGCCCGGGACGATGCTCTTCTACCCCGACCCGCACTCCGAGCCGCCGCTCTTGACGAAGACCGGCGGGCTCATGCTCTTCTGCCAGTACCAGGGACCGACGACACAGGGCCGCCCCGTCTACGACGGCCGCTTCAACATGAGCGCGCGGAAGCCCATCACCGAGGAAAGCCTCGACGTCTAGCCTGGACTACTCACGATCGTGCGACGCGCGAGGCGGGCGGGGCCTGTCGTCGGGGGCGGGGGGTGCGCTCCCCAGACCACGCTGAGTCGCATTCCGCGCCACCACTCTTGCCCGTCACGAGACTTTGGTTCTCGGCTTCGACTCCACGCAGAAGATACGGGTCTGGGGAGCGCACCCCCCGCCCTCGACGCCACCCGCCCGGGTGCACGAGCGGCGCTCGTGAATGGTCCAGGCTGGCAGGCGGCTGAAAACGGGGAGCCGCCTGCGGGTTGGTGGTAGGATTCCCGCTCGATGCCCTCCGTCACGCAGATCCGCGTCCGCTACAAGGACACCGACACCATGTCGGTCGTCTACTACGGCAACTACCTGACCTACTTCGAGGTCGCCCGCGTCGAGTACCTGCGAGAGAGAGGCCTCCCGATGTCGCAGGTGAACAGGCGTATCCACATGCCGGTGGTCGAAGCCTGCGTGAAGTACGTCAAGCCCGCGAAGCTCGACGACCTCCTGGAGGTCGCCTCGCGGGTGAGCGAGCGGAGGCGGGCGAGCTTCACCTTCTCGTACGAGATCAGGAACGAGGCCCGGGAGCTCGTGGCCACAGGGTTCACGCGCCATGCCTGCTGGGATCCCGCCACCGCGAAGATGATCGCGCTCCCCGACTGGCTCAAGGAGATCATGCTGGATGCCGACCTCGACCCGACCGATCGCTGACATCGCCCGCGAGCTGGGGCTCGCGCCGGAGGAATGGCTGCCCTACGGACGTGACAAGGCCAAGGTGCTGCTACCCGCGCTAACCGCCCGCCGCGGCCAGCCCGACGGCAAGCTCGTCGTCGTCTCCTCGATCACGCCGACGCCGGCGGGCGACGGCAAGACCACCATGACCATCGGCCTGGGCCAGGCGCTGTGGCGCATCGGCGCCAGGCCGGTCATCGCGCTCAGGGAGCCCTCGATCGGGCCGACGCTCGGCATGAAGGGCGGCGGCACGGGCGGCGGCCGCTCCCAGGTGGTCCCGATGGAGGACATCAACCTCCACTTCACCGGCGACTTCCACGCGATCACCTCCGCGCACAACCTCCTGGCGGCGGCCGTGGACAACCACCTCCACCACGGCAATGCGCTCGGCATGGATATGCGCCAGGTGCTGTGGCGGCGCGTCCTCGACGTCAATGACCGCGCGCTGCGCAATGTGGTGCTGGGGCTCGGCGGCCGCATGGACGGCGTGCCGCGGGAGGGAGGCTTCTTCATCACCTCCGCCTCCGAGATCATGGCCGCACTGTGCCTGGCCGAGGACATGATCGACCTCAAGGCGCGCCTCGGCCGCATGGTGGTGGCGCTCAAGCCCGACGGCACGGCCGTGCTCGCCGACGAAGTTAAGGTCACCGGCGCGATGGCGGCCCTCCTGCGCGACGCCATTCATCCGAACCTCGTCCAGACCATGGAGGGCACGCCCGCCCTCATCCATGGCGGGCCCTTCGCGAATATCGCCCACGGCTGCAACTCGGTCGTCGCGACGCGCATGGCGCTCAAGCTCGGCGACATGTGCCTGACGGAGGCGGGCTTCGCCACCGATCTCGGGGCCGAGAAGTTCTTCGACATCAAGTGTCGGCTGGCGGGACTCCGACCCGATGCGGCCATGATCGTGGCGACGGCGCGGGCGCTCAAGTATCACGGCGGCGTGCCGATCCCGGAGCTCGGAAAGGAGAACGTCGAGGCTCTCGTCCGCGGCCTCGACAATCTCGAGGCGCACGTGGAATGTATTCGCCAGTTCAAGGTGCCCGTGCTCGTCGGTCTCAACCGCTACCCGACCGACACCGAGCGCGAATACAGGGCGGTGCTCGACCGCTGCGGCGGGCTCGGGGTGCCCGCCTACGTCGCGGACGTCTTCGGCCGGGGCGGCGAGGGGGGCGAGGAGCTGGCGCGCGGCCTCCTGAAGCTGCTCGAGACCGAGCGCTCCGGCTTCACCCCGCTCTACCCGCTCGACGCTCCCGTCAAGACCAAGCTCGAGACCATCGCCACCCGCGTGTACGGCGCCGACGGCGTCGAGTATCCCAAGAAGGTGGACCGGCAGATCGTCCAGGCCGAGGCGCTCGGCTATGGCCGGCTGCCCGTCTGCGTCGCCAAGACCCAGCGGTCGCTGTCCGACGACCCCGCGCTGCTCAACCGACCGCGCGGCTTCAAGATCACGGTCAACGACGTGAGGATCGCGGCGGGCGCCGGATTTCTCGTGGCGCAGGCCGGCGACATCACGACCATGCCGGGGCTGCCGCGAAAGCCCAATGCCGAGGGCGTGGACGTGACGCCGGATGGGACGATCACGGGCCTCTTTTAGCCGTGTGATATACTGCGCGATGGTCCGGGCACGAACGGGACCAAACTTATGATCCAGGTCGAACATCTGACGAAGAGCTATGGGCCGGTGACGGCCGTCCACGACGTGTCATTCAACGTCGACAAGGGACGGATCGTCGGCTTTCTGGGCCCCAACGGCGCCGGCAAGTCCACGACGATGAAGATCCTGGCCTGCTTCATGGCGGCCAGCGGCGGCCGCGCAACCGTGGCGGGCTTTGACGTCTTCACTCAATCCCTCGAGGTCCGCCGGCGCATCGGCTACCTGCCCGAGAACGCCCCGCTCTACACCGACCTGCCCGTCGCCGCGTATCTCGACTTCGTCGCCGAGGCCAAGGGCGTCTCGCGCGGGCAGCGGCGCTCCAAGGTCGCCGACGTGATGGACCGCTGCGCCATCTCCGACATGCAGCACCGGCTCATCGGCAAGTTGTCCAAGGGGTACCGCCAGCGTGTCGGGCTCGCGCAGGCGCTTCTGGGCGATCCGGAAGTGCTGATTCTCGACGAGCCCACGATCGGTCTCGACCCGCGGCAGATCGCCGAGATCCGCTTGCTGATCAAGTCGCTGGGAGGCCAGCACACGGTCATCCTGTCGACGCATATCCTTCCGGAAGTCTCCATGGTCTGCGACAGCATCGTCATCATCAACCGTGGCCGGATCGTGGCGCAGGGGACGCAGGCCGAGCTCGTGCAACAGGTCTTCCCGGCCGCGCGCGTGGAGGTGGAGATCGGCGGTCCGCCCGAGACGGTCGCCGGGGCTCTCAGGTCCTTGCCCGGCGTGACCTCGGTCGAGGCGGCGCCGGCCGCTGATGGCGCGGCCCGGTTCGTGGTCGAGTCGCCGCGCGGGCGCGATGTCCGGGGGGAGCTCACCCGGCTCGTCGCGGGACGTGGGTGGGAGCTGCTCGAGCTGCACAAGGTCGGGCTGTCGCTCGAGGAGGTCTTCATTCGCGTCGTGGCCGGTGAGGAGCAGACGCCGCAAGCCGTCGAGAGCGTCCAGGAGACCGCCTGATGGGGTGGCTGCCGGTCTACAAGAAGGAAATGCGGCTCTACTTTGGCTCGCCGGTGGCCTACGCGGTCGCGACCTTTTTCCTCTTCATCGCGGCCTTCTTCTTCGCGCCGTCGTTCATCCAGTACGCGGAGTTCTCGATGCGCTCGGCGATGCAGCCGCAGATGGGACAGACGCTCAATGCGACGGAGAACATCCTGCGGCCGCTCACGTACAACATGGCCGTTGTCCTGCTCTTCTTCATCCCGATGCTGACGATGCGCCTCTTCGCCGAGGAGAAGCGCTCGGGCACCATGGAGCTGCTGCTGACCTACCCGCTGCGCGACAGCGAGGTGCTCGCGGGCAAGTTTCTCGCGGCCCTGACCCTGTACGCGCTCATTCTCGCCATGACGCTCTTCTATCCCGCCACCGTCGCCTGGTTCACCAAGATCGAGTGGGGCGCCGTCCTGACGGGCTATCTCGGGCTCCTGCTCATCGGCGGCGCCTTCCTCGCCATCGGTCTCTTCGTGTCGTCCACCACGGAGAACCAGATCGTGGCGGGCTTCGGCACCTTCGGCGCGCTGCTGACGCTCTGGCTGCTCGGCTGGTTCGCGGACTCCGCGCAGGGCGCGCTCCGCACCGTCGTCCAGCAGACCGCCATCATTGAGCACATGGACGGCTTCGCCAAGGGCGTCATCGACACCAAGGACCTGGTCTACTACCTCTCCGTCATCGCCTTCGCGCTCTTCCTCACGCTCCGTTCCCTCGAGTCCAAACGGTGGCGGGGCTAGGCCGATGACCATGCTCAAGCGCTGGGGCCTTTGGGGCGTCGTGCTCTGCCTCCTGGGTGCCGCGGGTCTCACGATCTTCGTCCCGTGGCTGATACGGCTGCGTATGGCGCTCCTGATCGCCGCCGCCGTCCTCCTCGTCGCGACCATGGCGCTCAACTGGCGCGAGGGCGCCTCGATTCTCGGCCGCCGCGGCACGCGCTACGGCGCGAGCGCGGCGCTGCTCATCGTGCTGGCACTAGGTGTCGCCGTGCTCGCCAATGCCGTGTCGCTGCGCTACAACGCGCGATGGGACCTGACCGAGAACAAGCGCCACAGCCTCTCGCCCCAGACGGTCAAGCTGCTCAAGGGGCTCAAGGCGCCGGTGGAGGTCATCGCTTTCTTCCGCTCCGACACGCCCGGCAAGCGCACGGCGGATGATCTGCTCAAGCGGTACGCGCAGGCCTCGGACGGCAAGTTCACCTACCGCATGGAAGACCCCGACCGCTCACCGGGACTCGCCCGGCGCTACGGCGTCGAGAGCTACGGCACCCTGGTGATGCAGAGCGGGGAGAAGTCCGAAAAAGTGCTCGACGCCGAGGAAGAGCGCCTGACCAATGCCCTGGTCAAGGTCACGCGCGCGGGCAATCCCATGGTCTATTTCGTGAAGGGGCACGGGGAGCGCGACATCTCGAGCGCCGAGCGCACGGGCATGAGCCAGGCCAAGGAGCAGCTCGAGAAGGCCAACTACACGGTCAAGGACCTTGAGCTGGCGCGCTCGGGCAAGGTGCCGGCCGACGCCGCGCTCGTGATCGTCCCGGGGCCGAAGACCGACCTGCTGCCACCGGAGCTCACGGCGCTCGACGATTACCTGGCGCAGGGGGGCCGCGTGCTGTTCATGGCCGATCCGCTCCAGGCCGACGGGCTCGCCAAGTACCTTTCGAAGTACGGCGTCACGCTGGGCCAGGACATCGTGGTGGAGCCGAGCCCCGTCGGCCGTCTTCTCGGAGTCGGGCCCGAGGTGCCGCTCGTGATGCAGTACGAGCAGCACCCGATCACGAAGGACATGGGCAAGGTCATGACGGGTTTTCCGCTCACGCGCTCAGTGTCTCCCGCCCAGACGCCGCCCAAGGGCGTCAGCGTGACCGCGCTCGCCAAGACGAGCGGAGAGTCCTGGGGGGAGACCAATCTCGCCGGTCTCCGGCGCGGGGAGCCCGCGAGTCGTGACGCCAAGGATACGCCGGGTCCCGTGCCGGTCTTGACCGCCGTCACCATCGAGCCTGCCCCGAGCCCCAAGGCCGCCGGGCAAGCCGAAGGGGAGGAAGGCAAGAAGCCCAAGGGGCGCCTGGTCGTCATGGGCACCTCGACATTCGCCTCGAACCAGGCGCTGGGCTTCCAGGGCAACCGCGATCTCTTCCTCAACATCGTCGCGTGGCTCGCAGGGCAGGAGGACGAGATCGCGGTGCGGCCGAAAGACCCGCGCCAGAACCCGATCTTCGCCACCGAAGCCCAGAAGAACGCCATCCTGTGGCTGTCCATCGTCGTGCTGCCGGGCGCCGTGATGGTGTGCGGCATCGCGCTGGTGGTGCGGCGCCGCCGTCGCTCCAAGTAATCGCCACCCGATGAGCTGGAAGACGCTGGCCGTCCTTGCCGTCCTTGCCGCCGGGCTCGGCGGATTCCTCGTCGTGGACAGCCAGTGGCTCGCTCCCAAGCGCGAGAAGACCGAGAGCGCCAAGGGGCGCCTCTGGACTGTCGAGCCCAAGGACGTCGAGTCCCTGACCATTACCCGCAAAGACGACACGATCAAGCTCAAGCGCGCGGGCGACGGGTGGGAGATGCTCGAGCCCGTGAAGACGCGTGCCGATGGCGGGGTCGTCAACGAGGTGGTGACCGGGCTCACGACCGCGAGGGTGGACCGGGAGATCGATCCCAACCCGTCCAAGCTCGCCGATTTCGGGCTCGAGCCGCCGGACGCCCAGGTCACGCTCGAGGTGAAAGGCCAGGCGGCGCCTCTCACGCTGGCAGTCGGCGGCAAGAATCCCACGGGCGTCTGGGTCTACGCGCGCGAGGGCAGCAAGCCGGCCGTGGTCGTCATCGGCGAGTCCGTGGCCCGCGACACCGCGCGTCCGGTCGCCGACTTCAGGGACAAGACGCTGCTGGCATTCGACCGCAAGAGCGTGGCCGGCGTCGACCTCGACCTGGTGGACGGCTCGCCCATGAGCCTCGAGGCCGAAGACGGCGGCAAGTGGAAGATCGCCCGGCCGGGACCCTATCGCGCCGATGCCGATCTCGTCGTGGACATGCTGGACAAGCTCGGCGCCGCCCGCATCCGGGAGTTCGAGACCGCCCCGAAGCCGCTCGCGACCTACGGGCTCGACAAGCCGTCGCGCGTGACGATCTTGCTTGGCAAAGACAAGGACAGGACCTCAAAGACCCTCCTCGTCGGAAAGGTCGATACGGCCAAGAAAGGCGTCTACGTCCAGCGCCAGGGTGAAAGCGAGGTGCTGCTGGTGCCCGCCGAGGCCTGGGACAAGGTGCCCAAGACCGTCGCGATGGCGCGTGACAAGGTGGTCTTTCCCTACGCGTATGACAAGGTGAGCCGGGTGGAGATCGAGAGCGCGGGCGGCAAGGCCATGCTCGAGCGCGACGGGATCACCTGGAAGATCACCGCGCCCGAGGCCCTCAAGGCCGATACGGGTGCCGTCAATGGCCTGCTCTGGCGTATCCGCGACCTGCGAGCCTCGGGCTTCCTCGACGAATCGGCGGCCGGGATAGCTCGCTACCTGCCGAAGCCCGATGTGACCCTGCGGATCTGGGAAGAGGGCTCCAAGGAGCCCAAGACCTTGCTCCTCGGCCTCTCGAGCGCGGTCAGAGCTGGTGAGCTCACGGGCGTGGCCGCGCCGGCCGGCACGGGCCCGGTGGTGCTCGTAGAGGCCAAGGATGTCCGCGAGCTGGCCAAGACGGCCCTGGACCTCCGCGACAAGAGCGTGGTCGCCTCCTTCGACATGAAGGAGGTCAAGCGCCTGCGCGTCACGGTGGGCGGCAAGCGCCTGCTGCTGGAGCGCCGGGGCGACGACGACTGGCGTGTGCTCGAGCCGTCGAAGGGGTCGGCCAAGGAGCTCAAGGTCACCGGCCTGCTCCTCGCGCTGAGGGCGCTCAGGTGGAAGGAGATCGCGTCCGCCGACGGCGCGGATCCCGCCCGCTTCGGCCTGGACAAGCCCGAGATCGAGGTCGCCGTCCTCAAGGCTGATGGCGGGGAACTGGCGGCCCTCGCCGTCGGGCGGGCCGACGACAACCTCGCTTTCGTGCGGAGCAAGTCATCGCCAGCCATCTACGCGATTGACGCCAAGAGCCTCGAAGAGATCCGAAAGGCGCCCACCGACATACCCGGCTAGCGGCAATGCCCGGCGCGGCCCTCGTATTGCCCTCCATGCGGGGGACCGGGGAGGATCAATGTCGACCGACACGCTATACGTGAGACAGATGGAGCTGGGCCCGATGCAGAACTTTGTGTATCTCATCGGCGACCCGGTGACGCGGGACTGCGTCGCCGTGGATCCGGCCTGGGAGATCGACGCCATCCTGGAGCAGGTCCAGGCCGACGGGATGCGGCTGGGCGGCGTGCTCGTCACCCACACGCACCAGGATCATGTCGGGGGCCATCTCTTCGGCCACGATATCCCGGGGGTCGAGGATCTCCTGGCTAAGGCCCCCGCCAAGGTCTACGTGCACGCGGCTGAGCGCGAGTTCCTGCGTGGGTTCGGCTCGGATCTCGTCAAGGTGAGTGGCGGCGACACACTCGACGTGGGGCGCATGAAGATCACCTTCGTCCACACGCCCGGACATACGCCGGGCTCGCAGTGTTTCCTGGTGGATGGCCGGCTGATCTCTGGCGACACGCTGTTCATACGCTCGTGCGGCCGGACGGACCTGCCCGGCAGCGACCCCAGGGAGATGTACACGTCGCTGACCCAGAGGCTGGGCGCTCTCCCCGACGACACCGTGGTCTTTCCGGGCCACAACTATGGCGGCACCGTCACCACGATCGGCGATGAGAAGCGCCAGAATCCCATGATGCGCTTCCCATCAATGACCGACTTTCTCCGTGTGATGGGAGGAGGCCCGTCTCGAGAGTGACCGTGGGGCCCATTTTATTGACTTGCCCAGACCCGTGTGGTGTCATGAATTCATCATGCCGGGCAAGTTCCGCAACTGGATCAAGGTCCGCTTCATCACCGGCTTCTTCGTCACCGTCCCCGCCATCGCCAGCACCTGGCTCCTGTACGTCTTCTGGGATGCCATCGACACGTTCTTCTCCCCCGGCTACGAGCGGCTCTTTGGGCGGCGCATTCCGGGCTTGGGCTTTCTGACCGCGGTCGTGCTCGTCCTCATCATGGGCACTATCGCCACCAATGTCGTGGGGCGGCGCATCCTCGCCCGCCTCGAGCTGCTCTTCATCCGCGTGCCCATCTTCCGCAGCATCTATCCATCCATCAAGCAGCTGATCGAGTCCTTCTCTCCAGAGAAGCGGCAGTCCTTCAAGGCCGTGGTCCTGGCCGAGCACCCTCGCGAGGGAGAGTTCGTCTTCGGTTTTGTCACCTCCGAGGTGGTGGTCGAAACGCCGGCCGGCAAGCGCGAGATGGTGACCGTCTTCGTGCCGACGAACAACCTCTACCTGGGCGACGTCATCATGCTGCCGCGGAAGGACGTCATCACCACCGGGCTCACGGTCGAGGAGGGCATTCGCATCATTCTCTCCGCCGGCACCGCCACGCCCTCGCGGTTGCCGCGGGAGCGGCTCTGATCCGCCGCCCAAGAGAGATCCCAGCTAGAGCGCCCACCTCCGGAGCCATCGCTCAATCCCCTGTCCGAGCGGGAAGAGCTTCCCGAAGAAGAAGTGCTCAGCCCCCTCGATCATCTCGACTTCGCTGCCGAGCCGTTGTCCCAGCCGCTGGAGCGCCTCCACGGGACAGTACTGGTCCTTGGTGCCGGCGAGGAGCAGAGTAGCGGTCGGCGGGCGTAGGAGGAAGTCGAAATCGTACATTCCGAGAGGCGGCGCCACCAGGGCGAGGGCGGGGAGAACTGGGGCCGCCGCGGCGACGCGGGCGGCGACCCAGGCGCCAAAGGAGTAGCCTGAGAGGCCGATGGAGCTTCCCGCGGGGAGGCGCTCGGCAAGAGCTCCAATCGCGGCGCTCACGTCGGCCCGCTCAGCCTCGCCGGCTCCATGCTTTCCACCCGAGGCGCCGACCCCACGAAAGTTGAAGCGGAGGGTTGCTACGCCCAGACCCTGAGCCACCTCCGCCACGCGAGTGACCACGGGGTTGTCCATGTCGCCGCCGTAGAGGGGGTGGGGATGGCAGATCACGAGGCCAGCCCTGGGTGCTCCCGGCAAGGCCAAGCGAGCCTCGAGCCGCGGCCCGTCACGAACGTCAAGAGTTACAGGGGTTTCCACATCACGACATTAAGGTTCCCGGCGCAAATAATCAAGGGCGGGCTCCCGTCAAAGCCGTGGAGGTATACTGCCGGACATGTGGAGCCTGAGCTGTGCTGTGGTCCAACGCCGACTTGAGCGGCACGCCGATGGCGCCCTGGGAGCCCGTGGGGCACGGTTCGTCACCGGCCACATGGCCGGCTGCTCCGCTTGCCGAGCCACCTCGGAAGAATGGGTTCGTCTCAGGGCTCTAGTCAAGCAGGCGGCATCAAGGCCGGCCGAGCCGGACTGGTCAGGCTTCTGGCCGCCGGTCCGGGCGCGTATCGTGAGCGAGGAGCCCCGGCCCGTACGCGAGTCTTGGTGGGTGCCGTTCTGGAAGCCTGTGTGGGGGCATCCGCGTCTCGCCTTCGGTGCCGCGCTCCTCGCGGTCCTCGTGATGGCCTTTTCCTTCTGGCCGGTCGACGATGCTGCTTTTGCCTCGCAGGTGAATGTGCAGGACGTCTCGGCCGACGATCCGGACCGCAGCGTGATGGTCTATTCGAGCCGCGATACCGGCGTCACGGTGATTTGGGTTTTCGGCTCGAACGAGGCGTATGACGCGGGCGGAGACGACTCCGAAGGCGACGTGCCGTGAAGGAGTTACTCGCCTAGGCTCTTCAGGCGCTCCCGGGCCAAGGGCGCCACCTCCGACTGTGGGAAGTTGTCCACGACGTATTGAAGCCTCGCCTGCGCCACCTTCGGCTGCTTGAGCTCGACCAGGGCCAGCGCTTCCTTGTACAGCGCCGTCGGCACCTGGCTCCCTCCTGGATAGTTTACGAAGACCTTCCGGAACTCCTGCACAGACCGCTCGAGCGCTTCGCGCGACCTCTCCGGCTGCCCCGCCGAGGCCGCGGCTCGGCCCATGCTGAAGTAGGACTCGCCGATCCAGTACTGCGCGCTGTCGGCCTGAGGAGAATCCGGGACCCGCCGGAGGAACTCCCGGAACTCCGCGACGGCGAGCGTGTAGTTACCCTTGGTGAAATCCAGGTAAGCAGCCTTGTAGCTTGCTTCGGCGCTCGGATCGCCCGTTGGGCGCGGCCCACCAGAGGGAGTGGGAGTGGGCGAAGGGGATGTGCGGATGCCCGATCCGGCGCCCGGCGGCCGGCTCTGACTGTCGAGCCGCTGGGTGAGCTCATCGAGCCGCGCGGAGAGACGATTCATCTCGGCCGAGAGGGCGTCGAGCCGGGTATTCATGGCCGCCATCTGGCGCGCGCTTTCCGCCGACTGCTCGCGAGAGCGGCGCTCCATCTGGCTGAGTACTGTGTCGGATTCGCCGCGGCCCCTGTGCACGGCCAGGTTGAGGCCATCGACATCCTTGCGGAGCTGGGCCAGGTCCTGCTGTACGGCCTCGTCGGTGACACCGCTGCAGCCGCCTACGGTGAGGCCAATAGACACGACCAAGGGGAGCCACAGGCTCCCCTTGGTCGCTGTTGACTGCATTCCGATGTGCCCTCCGGCGCTAGCGGGCCTTCGTCAGGAAGTCGTCGCGCCGGTTCTGCGCCCAGCAGGCCTCGGTCTTTTCCGTGCAGACCGGGCGCTCCTTGCCATAGGAGATGATCGTGATACGGCTGGCCTGGATGCCCTGCGCCACGAGATAGTTCATGGCCGCCTTGGCGCGCCTCTCACCGAGCGCCAAGTTGTACTCGGCCGTGCCCCGCTCGTCGGTGTTGCCTTCGATCAGCACGAGGTTGTTGGCGTTCGACTTGAGCCAAGCGGCATTGCCGTCGAGCGTCTTGGCCTCATTCGGCCGGATATCGTACTTGTCGAAGTCGAAGTACACGGTTTTCAGGTTCGGATTCCGGGCGAACTCGCTGGGCCTCACCATCGGCGCCGGCGCCGGAGCGGGGGCCGGGGCGGGGGCCGGCGGTGCCGCCATCGCCGGAGCCGGTGCCGGGGCGGGAGCTGGCGCTGCCTGAGGCGCTGCGGGCGCCGGGGCTACCGCGACCGTAGTGGCGGGCCGCTTCGGGCACCCCACGAGGAAAAGGGCGAGAGCGAGAAGAGGCACCACCAGAAACGCGTGAGCCCGTGGCTGCTTCATAGCGTCACATCCTCCTTAGTCGAGCTTTGGTGAACAATCACGCAACCAGGCCGATCTTATCACGGAAGTCTTGGTGACCAAGCCGGACTTGAAGCCTGGCCGGGGCCCCCTGTCAGGACCTGCTGCTCAGATCCGTCCGACAGCATGGTGTACAGCTGGGTTCCGCCCTGGCGGCTGGACTGGAAGATCAGGTGCCGCCCATTCGGTGCCCATGAAGCGCTTTCGTTGTCACCCGGGCCGGCGGTGAGCCGGCGCAGGTTCGAGCCGTCGGGGCTGATCGCCCAGAGATCGTGGTTGCCAAACCGCGTGGTGAAAACGATGGTGTCTCCCTTTGGCGACCACCGCGGCTGCGTATTGAATCCGCCCGTGGTGAGCCGTCGGAGATTGGTGCCGTCGGTGTCCATCACGTAGACGTGGGCTGGCCCCGAGCGATCGGAGATGAAGGCGAGATCGCGCCCGGTCGGCGACCACGTAGGCTCGGTGTCGATCGAGACGTTCGTCGTGAGCCGCCGGAAGGCGCCGGTCGCCACCGTCAGGAGATAGATCTCGGGGTTGCCGTCCTTGGACAGGGTCATGGCGACCACGCGGCCGTCCGGGCTCCAGGCCGGCGAGGAGTTGATCCCCGCATAGCCCGCCAAGAGCTGCACCGGCCGACGCTCGAAGGGGAAAACCCGGTACAGGAACGGGTAGCCGTTCATGTACGAGGTGAAAGCAAGCGAGCGAGAATCCGGGCTCCAGTTCGGCGACATGTTGATGGACTTGTTGGCGGTGACGGGGGCGGTGCCCGCGCCGTCATAGTCCATCAGATAGAGCTCCTTCACTCCTGAGCGCGTGCTGGCGAAGGCGATCTTGGTGTCGGCGATTCCAGTTTCGCCGGTGACGAGCAGCGCCACCTCGTCGGCGACCCTGTGGGCCGCGCGGCGGGGCTCCGATGCATGCGCGACGACCTTCTTCGTCCCGATGAGACGGAAGTCGGGGGAGGTCAGGTCGTAGAGCCGCATCTCTACCTCGAACCGGTCGCTACGCACGGTCAGGAGCCCCTGCAGGGCCTGCATCGCTCCGGCCGCCGCGAACTCCGCGAG
>Ga0315278_10003118_pt1 | contig 14798 bp, 12 predicted proteins | sample YL17G06_0_MG_FD_203880 | JGI IMG/M metagenome (GOLD analysis project Ga0315278, IMG submission 203880) | Sediment microbial communities from Yellowstone Lake, YNP, Wyoming, USA - YL17G06_0 | ecosystem: Environmental > Aquatic > Freshwater > Lake > Sediment | place: USA: Wyoming | collected... | reverse complement strand
GGGGGGGGGGGGGGGGGCGGGGTGGGGGCAGCGCTCGCGGCCGCCCTCGCCACCCTCCGCGCGCGCGTGGGCGCGCGCCTGCCCTCTCCCTTCCCGCCCCCCGCCGCCCCGCCCCCCGTCCCCTGCGGGCGGGCCCTGGCCCCGGAGCTGGTGCCCATGATCGCCGCGGCCGGCCCGGCCTGGGCGGGCGCGCGGGCGGCGCTGGCGGAAGCGCTGGCCAGCCACGGGCGGCCCGTGCTCCCGGGCGACCAGCCCAAGGCGAGCGCGGTCCTGCTGGCGGGCTGGGACCGTGTCGCCCTGGGCGCGGCGGCGCTGGCTGTCTCGGAGGCCGCACCCGGGGCGGGCCCCTGCGCGGGGTGCGTCCTGGCGGTGCAGCCGGAGGACGTGGCCGACTCGGCTGCCCTGCAGGCGGCGGTCACGCCCTTCCTCGCGCGCTGCCCGGGCGGCGTGGTGGCCCTCCCCCGCGCTCACGAGCTGCCCCCGGCCGCGCTGCCGGCCCTGCTGGCCCTCCTGGGCGAGCGGGGGGCGTTCGAGGACGGTGGGGTGCCCGTCCCGGCGACGGGCGCGCTGGTGGTGCTGACGGCTGCCGCGCCGCCCGCCCTCCAGGGCTCGACCGACGAGGCCGCCCTGGCGTCGGCGGCCAAGGCGGCGCTGGGGGACGCCCTGGCGGGGGACGCTCCGGGCGCGGATGCCCGGTCGGCGGCCCTGCGGCGGCGCATCGACTTGGTCGTGCCGTTGAGGGAATGAATGAGAAAAGGAAAAGGGGTGTGGGGGGGGGGGGAGGGAGAGTGGTTGTGGTTACGGGGGAGAGGAGAGAATCGAGAGTGCGCACGCGCTTAGCGCCTGGTGGATACACGCCTGCGTGCGTGTGTTTGCGTCTGCCCCACCCTGTGCGAAAGCACGTGTGGTGGGTGTGTGCGTGCGTGCGTGGTTGGTTCTTTGCTTTGTGTTGGCGTTTTGTTTTGTTTTGTTCCTGACATGACAAACACACACTCGCACTCGCCTCTCCTCTACCGCACCCCCGCCAGCAGGCGCCCCAGGTCGAGCCGGGCCCACCGAGCCGCCCGCCCGGGCTTGCCAACCTCCGCTCGGCGGGCGGCCAAGGCTTTCCAGCGGGCCACGTGGCCCGCGAGCGCGGGCGTGGGCGGCAGCGGCAGGGACGCGGCAAGGGCGGCGTCCGTGACGTCCACCTCCGCCGCGGCCGTGCGGGTGGGCATGGTGGCGCGATGGTCGCCGTCGGCGTCGATCGCTGGACCGGGGCCGGGGCCGGGCGCCGCCGCGCCTCCAGCAACCCAGGCCGACCACAAGCGGCCGAGGGGCGGCGGCGGCGGCTGGGCTGGGGCAGGCGCCGGGCCGCCCCCCTCCACCGCCTCCGCGCCGCCCCCCTCCGCGCCGCCGCCGCCGCGGCCCTCAGCCAGGGCCACAAACCGGTCGGCGACGACCGCCCAGCACGAGGCGGGCGGGGGCGGCAGGGGCGGCGCGGTCGTGGGCGTGGCGGCGCCAGCGGCAGCCGCGGCCAGCCGCCCGCGCCGGGTCGGGGTCGGCCGGGCAGGCGTGGAGGCCGCGCCCCGGCCCGACCGCGTGGCCCGGCCCGACGACGTCACGCCGGCGCCACCTCCGGAGGCGGTAGGCGTGGCCTGCCGCGGTGTGCTGGCCCGTGTGGAGCGACGGGATGGGGACGGCGCGTCCATTTGCTTTTTTTTTTTTTTTCTTGCGAGAAATTGCTAGAGTGCCAGTTGCGAGCGGAAGCAGAGAAGCACTACTCACTCCCCTCCGCGACGCCCACCCCCTTCCAACATGCATGCCCTCGCCCGCCCTGCCCCGGCCCTGTTCGGCCGGCGGTCAGCCATTACATCGCCTGCATCCTCCTCGCGCAACGTGCGCGCCAACGTGGGCTGGGTGAGTTTCTTAGAAGGGGAGAAAAGAAAACGGCTAGGCGGCGGCGCGAGTTCTCCCACGCCCTGCCGCCGCCGTCGCCCTCCTTTTTTTTCGAGAGCCCGGCGCGGGCTTAGCACGCACTCCGGCCGCCCCGTCCTTCCACGGTGATGCCATGCCCTTTGGTTTTGCTGCAGTGACGCAAGCGGTGGCGCCGTCGCTCCCATCAACACACACCGCATGCGAGCGGCCCCCCGTTTGCCAGAAAAAAAAAAAAGGCGGCTCGTGGCTCACTCGCACAAACCCAACCTCTCTCTCCCCCTTGCCCTTGCCCTGTCTCTCAGGACCCCGAAGGCATCCTCGCCGCCCCCGTCGGCGGCCACATCCAGCGCCGCACCTTCCAGAAGCAGGTCGCCGAGTCGGAGGAAATGCAGGAGCGGGTGGAGGCGGAACGCGCCAAGGCCCGGGAGGAGCTGATGGCAAAGCGGGCGGCCCGCAACCCGCCGGCCGAGGCGCGGGCGCTGGTGGAGTACTTCCTGGAGACCGAGACGGAGGAGCTGGACTACGAGGTCGCCCGGACGCGGCCGACGCTGACGGAGGCGTTCTTCAAAGAACTGGACGCAGAGGTTGGTGAGTTTGAAAATGGAGGAGAGAGAGAGAAGAGGTTTGCATGGTTGACCCGGGTGTGTGTGTGTGTGGGGGGGGCGCGATGCACGCCCCGCGCCCCCTGCACCCCCCCGGCTGCCTGTCGTGTGCGGACCCACCCCTCTCGAGCGTTGAGCCGTGTGTTGGTCAGCGCCCGCAACGCCAGGCCCCGGCAACCACTCTCCTCACGCCCTCTCTTCATCTGCTCCCCACCCCACCCTTTTTCTCTCTCCTCCCCACCAGGCACGGCCCGGTTTGCGACCGTCGTGAATGACGACCGGGTCGCCGAACTGGAAATGCTGCGTGATTTTCTGAAGAATGCTGTCCAGGCCTTTGACGCCCAGGCCGCCGCCCTGGCCGCGCCCGCCGCCCGCATGCGCAAACTGCTGACGGCCAAGGACAAGCGGGCGACGCTGCTGGAGATGGCGGGCGCGAACGAGATTGACAAGGAGTTGATCGCCCTGCTGGACCAGAACGCGAAGGCCGCCAAGGATGCGGGCCAGGAGGAGGCGGCCGAGTTCCTGGGCAAGGTGCGCGATGCGGCCCGCAAGTTCTTGCTCACAGTGTGAGGAGAGGGAAAGAGGTGCCTTTTTTTTGTCGGTGTGGGTGTGTGTGTGCGTGTGTTAACGAGTGAAATGATAACGAGAGAATAAACGTGCCCGCCCCAATGCGCACATTCCCAGAGGTCAATGAGCACGTCAGAGAAAGCCAGGGAAGGCGTGCGGGCGGGCGGGGACAGGCGCAGCACGCCTTCTCCATCCATCCATTCTCCAATCCATCATCCACATCCCAAAAGCGTGTGTGGGTTGAGGTTGAAATATAAAAACAACAAACCCCACCCCGATGAAATAGTCCGTGCGCATGTACACGCTGCCAGGGCGTGAGCAAAGTACACGGAAAACAAAAAAGAAAGACAAATGAAAGCAAAGGGAAATCCAAACAATTGAAAGCCGGGAGGGGCCCTCTCACTCACTCTGAGGTCGGCAAGAGGAGTGACGGCGCCGCCCCCGCAGCGACCACCTCCTCCCTCACTCTGAGGTAGGCAGGTGCAGCGCCGGCGCCGCCCCCGCAGCGACCACCTCCTTCTCCTCAACGCACGCCCCGCCGCGGTCCTCGCCATCCGACCCGCACCGCCCCGCATCCACGGACACCTCAAAGTACTTGCGCCCCGTCGCCATGGCGTCGGGAGAGTAGCTCATCAGCCAGGCAGTCCGGCCGCAGAAGCGTTCGCCGGCGTCCTCCAGCGCGCCCGCCAGGCGCTTCAGGTGGCCAAGGACAGTGGCCGCGGTTGGCGGGCCGGGAAAGGGGGACGCGCTCGTCCAGTTGGCCACGTACACCTCGGCCTTGTTCGCCTTGCACACCTTGAGCGTGTCCGCGTTGGTGGTCGGCGCCGGCGCGTCGCCCGCTTCCGCGACGTCCAGGAACCGAGAAGCGACGAAGTCGCGGCCTACCGCGGCAAAGTCCTTGGTCGGCGCGAACCGGAGGAAGGTCGGCGCGGTGTCATGAAAGTGGAGCCCTTTCTCGTTGGCGCCGCCGGTGTAGCTGTTGAGCGCGAGCGCGGTGGAGATGGCCGCCGACCCAAAGGAGGACGCGTTGACGGGCAGGTACGCGAACACAGCGGGCGCGTACGCCCGGGCGTCCACCCCGGCCGCCTCCAAAGACCGCGAGTGGTGTGACGACTTGCGGGAAAAGGTCGGACAGACTGCGGAAATGCCTGGGATGGGGCAGCCGTAGGTTGGTTTCTTTTTGGCGGGCGCAGCGGAGGCGGGCTGGGGTGAGGTGGCGGCCAGGAAGAGGAAGGCCAGGAGCAGGGGGAGGGTGGGCAGCATGGTGGTGCCGTGCGGCAGGGTTGTTGGGGGGGGAGAGTGGAAAATGAAAATGTGAGCGAGCGCCTTGTCGCAGCGACAAGGCGGTAGGCGCTGTCCTCTCATCATTTCTCATCACATATTTTTTTTTTACTCCCGTCGCGGAACCCGCGCTCCATGGCCCCCTATTCCCCACGATCCAAGACCCCGGGCGCCACACGCGCTCCAAAGTCCCTCAAGGGGAAGGGTCAACCACCGGCCGCCGCCTCTGGCAAAAAAAAAAAAAAAGACGGGGCCCACCCGCCCAGCGCGCACGACGGGCGGGCGCACGACCTGATCGCCCGCCTCCTCGCGGACCCGTCCTTCCAGTCCGCTTATGGCGTCCGCCGGGGCGCATCCGTCCGCACGGGCGCTGTGAGTGGAGCGCTCGGAGCCCGTGGCCGGCCCTTCACGCACCCAGCCGTGGCAGGGCAGGTCGCGCGGGACAGGGGATCGAATGGCTGGACGCCCCGCCGGTTCAAGGACGCACTGAAATCCCACCCAGGGGCTCAGCTCGTGGACTGGGTGGGGCGCGACCGGGTCGCCCTGACCGCGCACGGGCTGGAGGAGGTGGAGCGGGGCGTGGAAAAGGGTTGAGAGGGTGGGTGGCACGCGAGCGCGCGCGCGTGCGTGCCACTCTGAGGCGTGCGCGAAGAGGCGTGCGCGCAAGAACGAGGGGAGTAGACCAGCTCATGGACTGCATGTGTGTGTGTGTGTGTGTGTGTGTGTGTGTGTGTGTGTGTGTGTGTGTGTGTGTGTGTGTGTGTGTGAGCGTGTGAGTATAGAAACAGAGACAAAAAAGCCCGACGCTCCAATCATCACCCCCCACTCAACCCGAGCATGCCATTGGGCGACACCAACGCCGCGTCCGCATCGCCCTGGGCCCTGAGCGCCGCCCAGACAGCCCCGGCCTGGCGCAGGGCGACCTCCAGCGCGGGCGCCGGCGGCAGCCCCACCGCCGACCGCAGGGCGGCGTCCACCCTGTCTGCGAGCGCGGCCCTGGCGCCCTCCGAGAGCAGGCGCCCGCAGGGCGAGGCGGCCGGGTCGGCATACGCGAGCAGGGAGAGCGCGTCCTCCAGCAGCTCCCGGGACGCCCGGTCCATGGTGGCGGGCTGGGGCGGGTGGGGTGGGGGGGGGAGGGGGGGGGGGGCGCCCGGCTGGGCGCCTTCCTCCCAGCGCAGCGGCGGCGAGGGCGCGCGCGCGGCGGCGGTGGCCGTGGTCTGCCCCACCGCCGCCGCGGTGGCCAGCGCCCGCCCCAACACGGCCCGCCCGTACGCCATGGCCGCCCCGTCGTCACCCGCCCGGACCAGCTCCACAAAGGCCTGGACGTCTAGGGCAAAGGAGACGGCCGGGACGGCCGCCAGGGCGCCCGGGGCGGCGGCCTCTGACGCCGCCCGTGCGGCGGCCACCTGGCCGCTTTCCAGGGCCGCCCGGACGGCCGCGCGGGGCCCGGCGGACGGGTCGGCGGCTTCGGCGGCGGCGGCGGTCAGGGCCGCGGCGATGTGCGCGGACGCGGAGGCAGGCGCCTTCGAGGCGGGTAGGGCGCTCGAGGCGTCGGCCGCCCCTCCACCGCCACCCCCGAGCGGCGGGCCCGAGGCCGCGGCCGCCAGGGCGGCCGCCAGCGCGGCCGCCGCCCGGGTCGCGCCCACGTGGCGGCAGTAGTCCAGGGCGAGGGCGGCGGCAGTCGCGCTCGCCCGGTCGGCGCCGCCCGCGGCCGCGGCGGCCGCGGCGAGGGCGGCGAGGGGTGGGGGCGGCGACCCGGGCCCAAAAGCGGCCCAAAACGGCACAGGCGGCGCGGCATCCGCGGCGGGCCCGGGCGCGCTCGCAACGCCGAGCACCCGCCCCGCCGCCCGGGCGGCCGCGCCCGCCACCAGGGCCACCACATCCGCGCCCCGCCAGGGCGACCCCCCGAAATTGCCCTCCACCTCCTCGTCCGGCGTGCGCATGCCGACCGACGGGTGGAGCGGCTGGTCGGCCGGCACGTCGACAAACGCGACCCCCAGGTCGACCCCGTTTTTTGAAAAGGAGATGGTGCGCTCCGCCCGGTTGAGCAGGACGCCCACCACGTCGCCCGCCCCAAAGGTGGGGCCGTACGGCCGGCCCGCCCCGGACCCGCGGAAGGCGTGGCCGTCGTCGCCGTGGTAGCCGTAGGACCCCGCATCCCACCCGGGCAGGCGCTCCAGCTTCACGTCCGGCCCGGCCAGGCCGACGCCGATGAAGCCGTCCCGGCCGCGGGCAAGGATGGCGACCTCCCAGTAGTACACGCCGCAGGTGAGCGGGGCGGGGCGGTCGGACCGGACGGAGGCGGCGTCCTTGTCGGTGGAGCCGGGGCCTGCATTGATTGATGATGAGAGCGAGGGGGGGGAGGGGGGGGGGGGGAGATGATGAAGATGAGGACGGGTGGGCGAGGTGATGGATTGGTCGCCCTTTTCCCCGGGTCAAGGGCGAGGGAGTGCCTACTTTCCCACGCCAGGAGTGGCCAGAGCTGGATATTGAGCACTGGCAAGCAGGCGGAGGCTCGGTGGGAGGCGCACCCGGGGCGTGGGTGGGCGCGGAAACACGCCGAGTCGGGCGCGCCCCCGACAACGGGTTGTCTCTTTCCTCTTCTCTGTCCCACGCCCCGCCATTTCATACCAACATATTTCACGCGCAGGCCGTCGACCTGTAGGAATCGGGCGTTGCCTCGGGAGGCGGACAGGCCGCCGGGCCGCTCCCAGGCGGAGGGGCCGGGGGCGGAGGACATATGGAGAGACGTTGCTGGCGCAGCAAATGAAAAAGAGGACCGCGGCCGCGGCCTTGGGGGCCAGGCGACACGAGCGTGGGCGGTCAGTGAGGAGGCAGTGAGCGAGCAGGTCTACCGCCAGGCCGCCCGGTGCGTGGAGAGCGCGGGCGCGTGGAGTGCAACCGCGCGGTCGCACACAATGGGGGAGTGAGAGCCAATTACAGTCTCGTCTCGTCACACAAACAAATGCGCCCCGCCCTCCACCCATCCACGCCCACCGCCCGGCCTGGCCCCTCCTCCAGTGCCTCCACCGCCTGCCCTGCTGCACACCTGCCCGGGTGGGCACGCGCCTGGGCCCGCGACGCCCCCACCATACCCCTTTGCATTGGACGAGCTTTTCGCCCGGACCTTTCGCCCTCTTGTCCCCGCCGTGGGGCGCCGCTCGCCGCGGCTCCCTTTGACCAGGTGCAGGCGGGCGAGTGTGTGGAGCTTAAGCCAGGGTCACTGCCTGGGGCGGTGTCGGATGCATCATTTGAACCAAGAAAAACTCACACAGTTTGTGCAACACACAGGCCGGCGGCAGACCGACCCGGGGCGACGGATGGCGGTGGACGGCGGGGTGACGGCGCGGGCGTTCCGGCCCGTGCGCGTCGGCAAGATGGGTATGACAGTGGCACTCCAGATCCCTGTGGCGGTGGCAGCTGCCCTCATGCCGACCCTGGCGCCCGGCGACCGCGTCACCTTGATCAGCGCCGGCGACAGGGCGCCGGGCACGCGCGACAAAACCTACCAAGTCACGTTCCGTCAGCAAGAGCTGTTGTATCCGGGCGGTGGCCTGCGCACAATAAAATCACGTTTCGGTGATGGTTGGACCGACTTTGCGGCCGACCTCGCCCTCACCCCGGAAGACGCGATCCAGTTTGAAGTGGTGGGAGAGGGCGGCGGCGTCCCCGACGACGGCTCGCAACTTCCCCTGCGCGCCCTCGGTCGTTCGCCACCAGCCGGACCACCTGCGGCCCTGGCCGCGCACGGGGCGCGTCATAGTCCCCCCGAGCGCGTTGGACAGTAGTAGACTGCAAGTGCCAACCTTGGCGTTCCAAGCCTTCTTCCCGGATTGTGGCGTGGACATGATGGTGGACGTGGTGGTCGAGGGCGCCCCGGACCGGGTGTGGCCGGTCAGGTTGTTGCGGAAATATTGGTACCAAGGAACGCGCAAAACCAGGAACAACTCTTGACAGATTTCAGCTGGCTGGCCAGCCCTGTGGGAAGCCTTTGGCGGCACCCTCCATCCCGGCACGACCCTGGAAATGACCCGCGCGGGCGACGGCTGTGGTGGGCCTGGACCGCCCGTGGTGGTCAGGCGCGCCGTTGATGACGACGACGACCACGGCGATGGCTGAAGCGCCGCCTTCAGAGGCCGGGGGTAGACAGGGCCGGGGGCGGGCGCCCCTCAACTGGGGGGCGCAGGGTGACAGATGGGGGCGAAGAGGTTAGAAGAAAACGACGACAGGTTCGAAGAAAACGACGACTGGCAAAGGCAAAAGCACACACTCACAAACCACTACCCGTCTGGGGCCACCGCGGCCGCTGCCTCCCCACCACCACCACCACCACCACCACTACCATCACCACCGCCCGACTTCTCGGCCGGCGGCGGCGCGGGGGGCGCCACGGCCGGACCCGCCGCCCCCGCCTCACCGCCACCACTGCCACCCGGCGCGTCGTCCGCGGGCGCGGGCGCAGGTGCGGGCGCTAGCTGCTCAGCCGCAGCGGGCGCCGCAGCGGGCACAGGCGGCGGCGCGTCCACGGTCGCCACCCCACCCTCATCCGCCACCCCGGTCTCCGTCCAGGACGCCTCCACCACGCCCTTCACCCGCCGGTTGTACTCCCGCCGGTTCTCGCCGTACAGGCGGGCGGCCTCTGAGTTGGCGGGCGAGTTGGGGTTGGGGTCCGCGAGGAGAGACTAGTGAAAGGGGGGGGAGAGCGGAAATGGAAGAGTGGGCAGGTTGAAAGGTCGCCCCTTCCCGCGGCCGCCGCGCTCCACCCGCCCGCTCCCCCGATCTCGCCGCCTTTGCCACCACACACACGCACCTGGATGGACGTCAGCACGCCGGCCACGTCGTAGATGGGTGACCACTGGTTCTGGAGGATGTCCAGGCAGATCCCGCCGTCCGCGTAAATGTTGGGGTGGAACATCTGGGACGCAAACTTGACGAGCGGTGGCCGGTTGGGGTATTCCTCCGTGAATTCCATCGTCAGCTTGAAGGTGCCTGTGCACGGGAGGGGGTGGATGGGTGGGTGAATGGGGGCGGGACGTGGGAGAGGTTGCGCGCCGCGGTCGCGCTCTTCCTTTTCACATGCTCACACCTCCATCCCACGGCGTGTCCTCCGGCCCAAAAATGACGGCATTCCAGCGCAGGATGTTGTCCGAGGTGGGCGACCCGTTGACTCCCGCGGGCGGTTCGGTCTGGAGCTTGCGGAAGTCGCGCATGAGGCGCTGTGACGGGGAGAGAAGAGAGAGCGCGCGTGAGAAGAAGAAAAAAACGGGTGCGATAGCGGGGAGAGAGCACGCGGCTTGCCACACCCCCGTCCTCCTCCTCCCTCGCAACACACCTTGCGCGCGGGCGTCGACATTGCGCGGGGCGTGTGCTTGTGTGAGGCGTGTGCGTGGGGCAATGCGTGCGAGTGGGAGGCGGCACGCGCGGGGTGTGTGCGCCAAAGAGTCTGTGTCGTTGTCGTTGTCTTCTCTTTCCGCATTGTTTTTTAACCTCTCCATTCACCCGCCCTCATCCACCTTCAACGCCCACACATTCCCGCGCGCCCGGCACACCACGCGCAGGAGTTTGGTGGTGGCCGCGTCAGCCAAAGTCACACCCGCAGCAGCGAGCGCGGCCACAAGGTCGGCCTTGCGTACGCCGCCGCCGCCCCCACCACCGGGCACGGGCGGCGGCACGGGCGCGCGCGAGGCGAGCAGGGCGACGAGGACCGGGTACGCCGCCTCGCCGCCCTCCCCGCCACACCCGCCCCGGGCCAGGGCGGCGGCCGCGGCGGGCGTGCCCGGGCGGGGGACGTACAGGCCGGCGACCCCTTCCAGCGCCCCCACCGCGTCGAGGGCGGCCCTCAACGAGGCCTCCGGCGCGCAGGCGGCGGGGGCCAGGGCGGCCTCCCCGCCCGCCAGCGCGTCCCGGACAGCGTCCACGCTCAGCGTGGCCCTGGAGGCGAGGAGCGAGGCGACCAGGACCGGCAGGGCCGCGGCCGCGGCGGGCGTGGCAAGCGCGGCCGCGCCCGCCGCGGCCGCCGCAGGCGGGGGCGGCCGCACGACCACGGTGGGCGGGCGTGGGGGCCCGCCCGCCAGGCCGCCACCGCCGGGCTGGATCCAGGGCGCGGGTGCGCCCAGGGCGGAGGCAGGGGGTGGGCCGGCGCCGCCGCCGCCGCCGCCGCCGCCGCCGCCGCCGCCGCCCGGGCTGGCGGCGGGGCCTCCCCCTCCTCCAGCCGGGTCGCCGCCCTCCTCCCCTCCTCCTCCGCCCCCGCCCCCGCCACGCCCGCCTCCCCCACCCGCCACGCCCCACGCGCTGAGCGGGGGGACGGGGGCCGCGGCGGCCGCGGCGACCGGGTCGGCGGCGGGCGGGGCGAGGGCGTCGAGGTAGGTGAGAGGGGGGACGGAGGTCAGGGGCGCCCCGCCGTCACCACCACTCGCGCGCGCACCGCCAGGGCCGCTGCTGAACAGCGCGTTGAAGGCCGCGAGCGCGCCCGGCGGCGTTCTCGCGGGCGGGCGGCCCCCAGCGCCCGCCGGCAGGGGCGGCGGCCCCGACCGCACCGGCACCCAGGCCTCCCGGGCCTCCACGTCCGCCAGGTGGGCGTACGAGGCCTCGCGCGCCTCGACCTGGCGCTCCGTCTCCCGCCGGTTGACCCGCACGGTGACGGGGGTGAGGGGCTGGGGGGTGGGGAGGGGGGGGGCGTCGAGGAGGGAGGCGGGGCCACCACCGCCAGGCGCCTCAGCCTTGGCGGCGGCGGCGGCGGCGGCGGCGGCGGCGGGCCCGACCACCAGCCCCGACCCGCCGCGCCCGCCCAGGCAGGGCAGGAGGGCGAGGCTCGCCCCGGCGGGGGCCAACAGCAGGCGCCCGCCCCGCAAGGCCGCCAGCACCTTGCGCCCGCCGGTCGGCGTGAGCAGGCCGGCCAGGGTGACCGTGAGCGGGGATGGCGGCGCGTGGGCGGCGGCGCCGTTGGCGGCGTGCAGCGCCGCGACGCGCTGACCACCCCCGTCCGGCCGGTGCGGGCTGCCGCCGTCGGAAGAGGTGGTGGAGGCGCGGTCGCCATCGCTGCTGCTGCTGCTGCTGCTAGTGCACGCCACGTCAGCGTCCGCACTCTCATCGTCCGTGCCCGTGTCCGGGACGGGCACGCCGACCGCCACGACGTCCGCCTCGTAGCGCCGCGCGCGCGGCTTGACGCGCGCGGCCAGCGGGGACAGGCACCGGGCCGCGACGCCCGGGTCCGGGCCCGACCGGGACGCGCGGGCGGTGGAGATCAGGGGGAAGGACATGACACAGACCTTGATGGGAGAGACAGAGAGTAGAGGGGAGGTGAGGCGGGCAGCACGGGCGGGGGGGGCGGGCGGCGTGAGGAAAGGGGGAATGGGACGGTCGGGTCGGGGGTGGCTAGCAGATCGGTCCCCCCCTCTCTCCTTTATTTTTACCTCAGTCTCCGCTCCCGCAGGCTCACACAGCACCAGCTCGTACTCAGCCACCACCTCATCCTCCTCCTCGACGGCGGACCGGGCCGGGCGGGGCGTCGCGGGCGCGGGGTCGACCTCCATTGGCGCCACCGGCCGCCAGCCTGCCGGCGCGGGCGCCTTGCCCTTGGCCGCGGAGCGCGGGGGGAGGGGCATTAAGGAGATGGGGGGTCGCGCGCCTGAGCTGTGGGTGAGACGATGGGCTGCACACGCCACGGTGCGAACACTGCTCTCGGTCAAGCGCGGCCCCTTGTGGACCGGGTTGTGCCGGGAAAAGTGTGAACTTCTTCAGACACGCTCTGTTTTTTGCGTTGTTCTTTTTTGTTTGAGGGAAGGGCGCCCCGCCACCACACGCCATGTCCAACGTCTACTCCCTGGAACCCCCCACCAAGGGCAAGGTACGAGCAGGAGTCACGGCCGTCGAAGCCTCAGGCGGAGGGGATGGATGGTGGCACGGAGGCACGGCATTTTTTTCTTTCCAATGCAGAATCGGGCTACGCTCTCTTTTCAACCCGGCCCTCCCCATTTCTATCCATGCAGCAACGCCGCACCCGCCTTCCCACCTGTTCCCGCGATTCACACCCCCTCCTCACAACACCCCTCCCCATGACTAGGTCCTCCTGCACACCTCGCACGGCACCCTGGACATCGAGCTCTGGCCGAAGGAGGCGCCCCTCGCCTGCCGAAACTTTGTGCAGCTTGCCCTAGAGGGTGCGTACGACGGCAGCCCCTTCCACCGTATCCTACCGGGCGTCGCCATCCAGGCGGGCGGCACGGGGGAGCCCAGCATCTATGGCACCCCGTTCAAGGATGAATTTCATTCGCGGCTGCGCTTCAAGCACCGGGGCCTGGTCGCGTGCGCCGGCGGCGGCGGCGGCATGACCACCACCAATGGGCCCCAATTCTTCGTCACCCTCGCCCCGGCCCCGCACCTGGACAAGAAGCACACCATTTTCGGCAAACTGGCCGGCGATTCCGTGTACGCGGCGGCAGCCATCGGGGAGGTGGAGGTCGGGCCGGACGACGCGCCCGTCCCGCCCGGGCCGGCGATCAAGGGCGTGGAGGTGGTGTGGAACCCCTTTGACGACCTGGTCCCGCGCACGACGCGCGTGGCGGCCGCGGCGGCCAGGGTGGTGGCGGTCAAGGCGGCGGCGGCGGCAGCAACGGCGGCGGCGAGGCCGGCGGCCACCAGGAGGGACGCCAAACTGCTGTCGTTTGGGGATGAGGAGGAGGAGGAGGAGGAGGAAGAGGGAGGCGAGGGTCGTGCTGGTGCCGGTGCCGCCGCCGCCGCGCCGGGCGGCATGGTTTCCGCCCACGACGTCCTGGGCGGGGCAGGTGGGCGCCTGGCCGCGCCCGACGTGTCGGCTGCCGCGGCGGCGGAGGAAGCCGCGGCGGCCGCGGAGGAACGGGCGGCAGTGCGGGCGAGGCTCGACGCGCGCGCGGCTGCGGCCGCCGTGGCCGCGGTGGGCAGAAAAGTGACTGCGGCCGCGCCTCCTGAGCCCGCCGCTGCCGGCCCGGCCGGTCTTGCGCCGCCTGCCTGCCTTGCGCCTCCTGCCTCTCTACCTGCTGCGGCTGCTGCCGCCGCTGCACCCGGCCGTGAGCAGCAGGCGGGAGAGGACGGAGAGGAGGCGGGCGCGGCTCACAAGCGACCTCCCCCTGCGACCACCACCACTGAGGACCGCCGGGCGGCCGCCCTGGCCAAAGCCCGCCCCGCCGCGGCGCGCACTGACAGGGGAAAAGTCAAGGACGCCGAACTCCTTACCTCCTGGCAGCGCAAGCGGGCGGCGTACGCCGCCCGCAAGGCCACGGGCGGGGCGGCGGCGGAGGATGCGGCCGTCGCGCGCTTGCTCGCCTTCCAAGCCCGCCTGCGGGCGGCCAAGGAGGGAGGGGGGGGAGGGGGAGGGGCACCAGATGCGGCGCCTGATGCGCCTCCTGCCGCCGCATCTGCTAGTGATGGCGGGCCCCTCCCAGGCCGGGCGGACGCCTACAGGGCGGGCGACGTGGGGCTGGCGACGCTGGCGGGGCACCGGCTGGCGGGGGCGGGTGGGGCGAGGGGAGGCGGCCTGGGCGAGGACCCGCTCGCCCGGGACATGGAGGATGATGATGGGCTGGAGACAGTGGACCCGCTGGCCAAGCGGCGGCGGGGGTAGATGAGGGGACCAAGCGGCGGCGGTGGATAGAAGAGAAAGAGGAAGGAGAGTCTTTCACACAGGAGGAGTCTTGTACACCATTTCTTCCCTCTCTCTCTCCTCATTTTTGAAGGGTGCGCAGACAGGGGGGGGTTGATGAGCGCTTAGAAGGTGGAGAAACACACGCACACATTTAAGGGGGCGCGCACGCGTTACAAAGGGGTGGCGCGGCCGTGGGGTGAACGAGAGAGAAAGGGGAGCAAAGAATGAATTTGAGGTGGTCGCCCGCGGGTTGAAGAGGAGAGGAGACACGGCGCACGCACCCTAGGCCAGCGCTGCCGCCAGGGCGGCCGCCAGGCGGCGCCCGGCGCCGCCTGGCTGCACCGGCGGCATCATGGCGTCAGCCACGGGCTGCCCAGCCACCGGCCCAGCCCCGGCCAGCCCGCCACCCGCCGCGGTGGCCGGGAACTCCCCCGGGCCCCTGCGGGAAGGGCCGCGCTGCGCCGCGCGGCCCGCGATGAAGGCGGAGCGGGCGGCGGGGTTGCCGCCGCTTGACGCCGACGCGGCCGCCGCGCCGCCGCCGCCACCGGCGGTGATGGCCGAGGAGACGGTGCCCCCGCCCCCGGCCGCGGTGGCGGTGGCGGCGAAGGCGGCGGCCAGGGTGAAGGAAAGGAGGCGCATGAGTGATTTTGGGGTGACACACACAAACGGGAGCCGAGAGAGGTGAAGCGGGGAGAGGGGGACACGCCGGAACGGGACGGAGGGGGTGAAATGAAAGAAGTGACGGAGCACAAACCCTCGTTCATTTTCCTTTTTTTCATCTCTCATGGCGTCCGCCGCCGCCGCCGCCGCCG
>Ga0315278_10003117_pt1 | contig 14798 bp, 22 predicted proteins | sample YL17G06_0_MG_FD_203880 | JGI IMG/M metagenome (GOLD analysis project Ga0315278, IMG submission 203880) | Sediment microbial communities from Yellowstone Lake, YNP, Wyoming, USA - YL17G06_0 | ecosystem: Environmental > Aquatic > Freshwater > Lake > Sediment | place: USA: Wyoming | collected... | reverse complement strand
TATAGACACATTCATTTGATCCTCCTAAACATCATGTGATGAATTCCCATCCTGAAGGCATCCTTTTGGTGAGGTGTTCCATGTGGAAACGGAAACGGGAACCTTTTTGCTATGGGTGCACTTTTCCAAACACCCGGGGTAACATAAACTGCATTGGGAAACATTGAACCAATTTTTCCGGTGACCTCCTTGAGTCTCCTGTTCATTCGTGATTGGGTAGGTATAGGTGTATATTCGATAACAACCTCACAGGTGGTTGGGTCCTGGTATTTTTTGTAAGTCAAAATTGAATTATCTAAATCCTCAGGCAACAGGTTACCTGATTCCAATAGGTTGCCTAATTCATCGATCACTGCATAACCTGTAGTCATGCCTGGGTCAATTGCAAGGATGATCATATCCTACCTCCTCAACATTTCTAATAAATCAACATCGGTAAGGTTAGCGATGTCAGACAATTTGTTGCTCAAATTTTCCTCAACAAAATCCTCAACGGTTCCCGGGCAGTATAATGTTATGCATAACACAGAATGATCTTGACCAATTCGTTGTGTTCTGAATGATGATTGAAACAAGGCGTCTGCATCGAACCATCTGTCTAAATAAACAACGGTGTTTGCCTTCGTCAACGTCAAACCATATTTACCAATACCCAAGGACAGGACGAGTATATCAATTTGTCCTGCTTGAAACCTGTCAACAATTGATTGCCTGTCCACCTCATTTGTTTCCGCCTTGATAATTTCAAAGGTACCTAAATTGGGATCCTGTTTCAAACGTTCAACTAACAAATCTGCTGTGGGTTTCCAATGTGTCCAAATGATCATCGGGGGTTTAGCATAACTTGTCTGGATCAACTCGATCAAGGTATCCATTTTTGTTGAGTCATCAGGACGTCCCGGATCAAACGTTGCGACATTTGAGACAATTTGTTGTAGGCGGGTCAATTGGGCAACCTTGTTGGGTACCGGTACAGGTCCTGCCACCAATTCTGCAATGAAATCTTTTTTGACATGATCATATAACCGCTGTTGGGTTTTGGTTAATTCAAGTTCAAACGTTTCATAAATGATGGGAGGTAATTCCAAAACATCGGATTGACTGCAAACAAAAATGATGTCTTGAAACTCATCTTGCAGGTCAATATTTTTATTCGTGCCTATAATTGTCCACCCCCATACTGTCCTTTCAATAATACAATACTCCTCAGCGAAACGCCAATAACTTTTGAATTGTTTAGGCATGAGTATTTTGAATTGACTGTATAGGTCATCGGCAAAACGTGTGATGGGTGAACCTGACAACATCCATACCTTGTAGGCATTCATTGCAATCGACATCAACGGTCGGATCTTTTTAGCATGTCTGTTTTTGAGTATTACAGATTCATCAAATATGATCAAGTCATAATCGTTGAGATAATGTTCAGGGTGCCGCCAGGCGGAATCATAATTTGCAATGACCCAACCACTCAAGTCATCAGGTGTTTCATTATGGTATACCTTTGCATCAATCTGTCCCCATTTCATACATTCCTTTTGCCAATTTCTCAACAAGGTTAGAGGTGCAATGACGAGAACATTTTTATAACCCATCAATTGGGATGCAATGATTGACACCGCCGTCTTGCCTAACCCAGGTGACAAACATACCATTGAACCTGGGTGGGGTGACCGGACAAGAAAATCAATCGCCTTCCGTTGAAAAGGATACAGGTCTTCTGTATAATCATACCTGGGAAATTTTGGTGTACCTACAACGAATTCCAACATCCGTGGGGTGCATAATTCAAATAAATCACTCCCCTGAAACCTTCGTTCTAATTGTTTGAACGTTGCGAGGATGCCTGGTAATTCCCAGGCACCCTCCTTGGTTTTATGACCTCCCATATTGTGAAGGATACTCATAGCATGGGATGAGGTTATACCATCAATCACAACATGGGTTCCATCGTAGTCGATCATTATTTGGTTCCTCGTTCTGCATACTCATAAATAACATCATACGCCCGTTCCATCGTTGATGCCCGAGGTCCAAACAAGACACCTTTTGCACGTGCAATATCTGTACCCGACCGCCTAAAATTTTCTAGTTCAGTAATCGAATTGTATAACCCCCAACCTGTCCCACGGCATGCCTTATTGTCCATGCCTGTACCACGTCCATTGAATAATTCTTGAACCATTTGCCTAAATTGATCCTGGGCACGGGATTGGTAATCAAATTCGTTTTGACGTTTCACCATAACTTCATCATCCGGAACTTCGTTGATGGGTTTAGGGTCAGGATACACCTGGGTGAGTATTGCAGGAACAACCTTTTGGGAAGGTTGATATTGGGCAAACATTTTGAATGCCTGTTCTAAAGTTTCCGCGCGCCGTTGGGAACGTTGCACAATACCAGTTGTCCACACCTGCAACCTTTTCCTAGCATCCTTGTTGTGAACAATTCTATAAAATTCAGTACTTGCCGCCCGTGCGGTGATCAATGTATTCCGACAAACAGTCCTGACCGGGGTCACCCGCACCTCAATTGCTGCATATCCGTTATAGGGTGAAACCCATAACAGGTAAACATCAACCTTGTCTCCTTTTACATTGATCCCAGGCAATTTTGTGGTCAGGAAAAACAATTCACCTGCCCCCAGGCATCCCATCGTCTCAACATGAAGTTTGGTTGAGGAGTCAAAAATTTCACAAATTTCTTGAGGTTCGATCAATTCATAATCCGACTTGACCACACCAAACACTCGATCCTCAGGATCATCCGGAACAGGTTCCCGAACAATAGCACGGTATCCTGAAACAATAGGACCCCTTGTGTTCGTGCGTGTTCGCAATAATAAGTCCCGCATGACAATTGAATAGGGGGTCATGCCTGACCATGCTTCAACCGCCCTTTGCGGGACTTCGGATATCTTGCCTAATTCGTGCCAAGGCAATTCACGGTAAGAGAAAAAACGTTCATTGAATAAATCAGCAGACATATGGGTTCCTCCTGTCGATCAACAAATGGTTATTTGGGTAGACAAGAATTATAAGGTACGGGTGAATTCAGTTTGCTAAGCGTTGAATAAGAATCTCATTAGAACAAAATTAAAACCCACGTTGGAATTAGTTATTTATTTTGTATTATAGATAATACAAAATAAATAATTATTTCCAACGATCAAATGGGCATCGAAAACAATACCTGCCCGGGAGGAGCGGGCAGGCATGTCCATCAAACCTCGGCGGCAAGGTTATCTGGTTATGAAAGTAACTTGGGTTGGTATTTCAATTTATCAAGAACACGTTGCAACAAGATATTATAGAGTCCTGTTGCATATGCAACAACAGGTCCCGAGGCAATGATCAATGCACCAACCCATGCCCAAATAGCATTTGCAATTTCATTTGACGTTCCAATCAATACTGGGAACGGGGGAAACAATGCAGGTTGGAATAGGTAGGTCAACCCGAGTGCAATAACAAACAGCGAGGTGGTCAACCATGCCCGATGAATTGTTATACCCTTCCAAGTGAACAACCAATTGATACCCCATATCAATAGTACAGCAACAATTGACATGACTGCTTCTGGGTGTTGAGCGGCAATGCCTAATCCGGTAAGGATCAAGGCAATAACGATTGAAACATAATCCTTGACTTCAAACTTTTTCATTTAGAACCTCCTTTAGGTTTCCTACTCCTCCGGTAGGTGGATGTGACTTCGCCTTGTTCAATGTTTGCGGGTCGGGTTGCTTCGTGTACTGACACCGCTTCTTCTAATAACGATAGGCGGGCATTGACAGTTTCCCCCAATTCTTTTATTTCCTTTGAGAGTAATGATATTGAAACCTCATTTGCCTGACGTTGTTCTGCAATGAAACCCATAAACTTGTCTAGCATTTTGTCGAGGAAACGAAGGAACAACACAACAACATAAACCACAACACCCGCAAGGGGAATTTGAACTAACATGTTGTAAACAGTTTCTGGCATAATATTTTACCTCCTTCCTAGACCATGGTCAGGTCATAATCATAAGTCAGGTCGACTGCCCCTGCGGAATTATCATAGGATTGCAAAAAGTGACTAAACAAAATTCCTGAATTGACTGTACCTGATGCTGTTGAACTTCCAAAAATACCACACTCCTTGATGTTGAATGTAGAATCCGCCTTAGGATAAAATGCGCTGAACGTTGCGACTGCACCTATAACTACTCTTGTCGCAAATTGTTTCCGCCTGACTTCGGTCGTTAATTGGGGATCAGCAATTACCGGTGTTGTTATACCTGTACCAATTGCGTGCCATGTTAACCCAACCGCCTCAAGGTCTGCTGATAATTTAGCGAGAAGGTTTCGACCTAAAGTCACCACAAGGTTATTGACATCATTCTCAAAAATAAGTAACCCAGGTACCTTGAGCAATTTTGATTGTGCAACATGCAACGGGTATCCTTGATCAAGGAGTGATTGAATAATCCCAGGTTCCCATGCCCGCATTTTGCAATGACCTACTAAATTGCATTTTGATTTTACAAGTATTTTCATTCAATCAACTCCATGTAAAGAAATCCCAGATGATTGGGTTTGCATCTGAAGCCCATTTGTAGGGAGGTGCTGTTGTTCGTGGACTATCAGGTGTTTCTAGTAAGGTTATACTTTCTGCCCATTGCAATAATTCATCAAGGACCTCATTATCGTTCCAAGGTTCAGATGGTTTAGCGTTCCTTGAAATTTCAAGCAAGGTATCAATCAAGTCGGGATTGTAAACACCGCACTCAACATCATAACCCACTAATACCTGGCCGGGTGCACCACCCCGATCATTCATAGTTACTTTTTGAATGATGTAGGTTCCATTTATATTTTTAGTATGATCATAAATTGCCAAACGTTGTCCCGCTCGCAATCCTGACTTAAATGTTTTGAATGTTATAGTAGGATTAGCAATTGATGCTGCTGCTAACCTTGCCTTGCCTACTAACCTTGCAGATTGTTTGTCGATCAAGTTAGGGTCATTGATGTAATCATAAAACCATCGTCCATATAAGGCATAACTAGCATCGTCTCGAACACGAACACGGAGAGGAATTTCATACCGTCCAAATATCCTTACACCACTTTGAAGGTTAGGGAAATTGTTTTGTTGTTCAATAACTTTTTCCTCATAATAAAATAACACTTCAGTCGTTGCACCCAATACACTGATGTAGGCAACCTTGACTGTCATTGTTGTCCAAATGGGTGAGGCGTCACTGCCGTCATTGCGTGATACCTGCAATCCACCCCCAGACGCCGGACCTCGCATCCGATAAGGCAACAACACCCGGTTACTTTTTCCTGTTCCGGGTAGGTATATTGTTTGATCATCACTCAAATATATACCACCCACAACCTCAACTAAATTGACTATACCTGTCCCGTCTTCCTGAACCTCTAAATTTTGGCATGGGAAGGATGTTACATAATTGGGTTGTGATGAAATACTAAAAGGTGATTGGGACGTTTCATTTTGGAAAAAATGTAACTTCTTATCATAATCAATATACCAATCCGCATTAGCAGCACTTGCTAATTCATCTATAATCTCACGCAATTTCTTCCGGTTGAATTGTTTATTACTGTGGGTAACATATGCAGTAACAAAAGTGGTTGAATTTATTTCAGGAAAGTAGGTTGAGAATAAATCATTGAGTATATAGGCGTCCGTTTTATTTGCGTAGGCAACCTTTACAATAATATGATCCGTATAGGCGGCATAATCGCCACACGAAACGGCAACACGATCATTAGTAACTATACCTGACCGTTTAGGTTTTATAACAAACCCACCAAATAATTTTGTAGGACCATCCGTCAAAATAACTTCCTGCCACTCAACAACATTTATACCAGACATATTGATCAACAGGAAATCCAAACTGTCCACCTGCCGGGTCAACACGTTGACAACACTAAAGGATGGGTTGAATAGGTGGGAGGTCATATCCTGCCCACCTATAGTCAACTTGATGAGTGCATCATTCGGGTAGGTCATGACGTTATCCTAACACCTTGCAATGCTAATTTATTTGCAATCGCCTGAGCAATGGCATTAGGGTCATCACCGGTTATATAGAAAGTAATGTTGTTACCACCTGATCCTGAACCGCTCAAGGTGCCTGCAACGTTGCCTAATTCAGGTGCGGTTAGGTCGAGTCCTGCAGTGAACCTAGGCAACCCATTGCTCGACAATAACCTAAGTGCATCATTGATGCCTAGGAGTCCTAATTCAAATGGTGTGGGGGATCCTGGTGTCAACCATGAAGGTAATTTTATATTCTTTATTTTGTCGATCATTTTTTGGATCCACTCAATGACCTTTGAAATTGCATCACCAGTTGCCTTGAAGGCGGGTACTACCTTATCATTCAACCAACCACTGAATGTTTTGAATGTGGGCAACAATGTATTTTGTATCCATTCATTGATTGATTGAAAAATAGGAGTTAGTTTTATAAACAGGTAAGTTCCTACAGCAATCAAGGCTGGCAATAAAATGTTTTGCCAAAGTCCTGCAAGGACACGAACCGCTAACCCAACAACTGCGCTCAACAATTGACCTATTGCTGAAAACAATGGGAAGACGGACGTTGAAAGAAAATTCCATACAACGATCAAGGCAGGCAACAAAACATTTGTCCACAATGAACTTAACACTTGAATTGCGACAACGAGTACCGCACCCAGGAAATTTGCTACCTTTATGATCACCGGCAGGAGAACTGTTTGAAACCATGAAATGCCTTCTTGAATTGCAGGCATCAATGTACCATTCCACCATGCGGTAATTGAGGCAATTGCATCGCCTACAATTTGTTGTATGCCTCCCCAATTTTGTGTCCAGGCGGTGTACACAAGGTAAGCGATTGCGCCTATTGCTGCCATGATCAACAGGATAGGGGCAAGTGCAGTTATGATTGGGATTGCTGCCGTCCATGCCGCAATAGCGATTGAGGCAAAAAATGCGACAAGGGCAACACCTATCATTGCTGCTGCTGCAACGAGTACACCCTTGTTGTTCATTAACCATTCAAAGGCACCTTGTATTGCTGCCCCTGCCCGAGGTAACCAATTGACTACTTGTTTGACGAAGTCAACAAGTCCTGCTGTAAAATCCTGGATAAATTTCATGACTTCAGGTTTTTGTAATTGGGTCAACAATTGTTGACCGACATCAGACAAGGTGGGTATCAAACCCAACCCAATGGTGTCCTTCATTAGGTCAATCGTGTTGTTGAATATTGCCATTTTACCGGCAGCCGTTTCACCCATCTTTTGGGCAACACCACCAATTGATCCATTCAAGGCATCGAGCATATAACGTTGGGCACCTGCAAGATCACCCGCCTCCTGCATCCCCTTAATCATTTTTTCTTGTTCATCAGTAAACACAATGCCCGCACGTTTCAAACGACCCAACCCACCTGCAGGATCAGCAAGGGCAATGCCCAAAGTACTTGCTGCCGATGTTGCATCCGTGCCCATAACTTCAGCAAGGTCTAATGTTGATTGTAAGGCATCAGGAAAAACGTCCTTACCAATTTGGGTGAATTTAGCAAGGACTGTTCCTGCACTTGTTATAAGGTCATCCTCAAAACGTGTAGTCAATGCAGTCGCCTCGGCATAATCAGTTACCATGTCCGTTGTGACACCTGTAACCTTGCCTGTGTTCGCAAGGATTGCCTCAAGGCGGGCACCTACGACTTCAGCATCCATGCCTGATGTCAATGACTCTTTCAAGGCATAACCTAAACCAGCAACTGCTAAACCAGCAGCAGCAAGTGCACCTGTAACAATAGCACCCCCGACCATTGCAATACCACCCGCAATTGATGACCCATAGGTCTGGGCATTGCTATCAGCATCCTGAAGACCTTTTGTATATTGCGAGGAATCTAATCCCAACGTTACAAGTAATTCAGAAATGATCATGCCTTGACCTCGCCTCCTAACACTTCAGTTATTACACGTGCAAACATCAACATTTTTTCTGTGTTGTCTTGTTCTTCGTTTGAACTAACAATAGGCATAAAATCGCTAGGTGAATAAGGTTTCTTTTTCTTTTTAGGATCCCGTACCGAATTTGCAACGGTACTTGCTATCATACCTGTTTGGTACCATGTTTCACCAAAGTGTTCAATTTCATAATAGGCATGCCATTCAGACAATTCATGACTATCAATTGATTGTAACAATTGCCTGACTGTCATGCCCAAGGATAAGGCCAGGAAGAAATAAAATTTTCGTCCTGGCCTTTCCATTAGTTTTTTGTGAGTTTCTCAACATCGTCTTCCCTGAGTCCCGACAATTCCTGGGCAACCTTTGCGACCCGATCCAATGCAATTGCAGATTTCTTGCCTAACAATTCAACATCACTTTCAGTAAATATTGCCTTACCCTGTTGATCAACAACACTCAGGGACACTAATCGGGCACGAAAATTGCTAAGGTTGACGGACATCTTTTTGCCCTTTTGAACCAAGGTGGTCGCCTCAAGGTTGTCCCGTTCCTCACCTGTCAACGTGCGAACAATCACCGACCCGTTCCATTCAGGAACGTCAACAATTTGGGTAGGTAAATCTTTTGCATCAAGTATTGCTTGTCGAGAAAGTAATGCCGCCATTTTATTCTCCTTATGCTAATGTGGGTTTGCCTGTGATCTTCAAGGTTGCAGATGCCTGCAATGAACCCTCAACAGGTTCCTTGGGTTCAAATTTTGTGACGAAGGCAGCGAAACCCCAGGTGACAGGTGAAGAAGATGGAAACACAATCTGGAAATTCCGTTTCGTTTTGTTCGCCATATCCTTGAGTAAACCATTTGAATAGGATTGGGTCGCATTGCCCGGAAGGAAATTCAAGTCAAAGGATACCTCACCCGCATCCAATAACGTTGCAACAAATTCCTTCCACCCATCAGTCGATGAATGATTGGTAATGTCTTCGGTTCCCAATTCTAATGAAGGTCCTGAAATGTCCTTGACTTCAGCAATGGTAGTATAATTTTCAGGACCCCCACCATCACCTAATTTGAGTAACGTGCCAAATGAAGTAGTTCCCATGTTATATTACCTCCGAATGATTGGGTGGTCGTGATTGTGACTCATGTCCTTGAACATGTTTTATCATTTCCTGTTCAAGGAACATGTCAATAGGACATAGATCACATTGAAACATTGGTATACCCTGCCATGTAACTTCATGATACTTTTTGGTATACTCAACAGGTTTAGGTACCTCAACAACAGATACCTCCTCAATAACAGGTTCTTCGGGTTCGTTGAATTCATCAAGTAACTTTTTAGGCATTGTTCACCTGCCTATGACTGCAACGTAACAATACCAAATTTTACGGCAACATTGCTTGCAGTCAAATAAACAAACCCGTCTGCCTGTCGCCATCCTGTCAATTCAACAGGACCAAAAATGCGGTACTCACCTGCGGGTACACTTATCGTGGTAAGGTCACCCAACCTTCCGTAAGGATCACCAATACTGTTGATGGTAACAGTATACGGCGACCCACCGGTGTTGTGAATGATCACCAGGTCCTTGCCTTGTGCAATGAATTGGTTTCCGTTTGCGGTGTCGCAGGCAGTCATTGTTAGTCAAAGTCGTTTTTGCCATGTCTAACCTCCATACCAGAATGTAATTTCAAGAAGTGGTGTAAACAACCCAACCGTTTCCTGGATATCATCAAAAACATTTATAACTTTTATTCCTGTTGCCTTGAAGTCACCCATTGAAACGGATTTACCATGCAGGGTATTTTTGAGTACCTTTGCAACATGTTTTGCCTGGGCATACCCATTACCCCATATCCTGAATTGAAATCTTACTCTTTGTAAATTAGCATTGCCTGAATGGGACATCTCGGGGGCATCGCTTACCAATTGATAGGTAAGGCAAGGCGTCACAACATTTTGGGGTATAACCATCGGATATATTCGATCACCCACTAATGAATGTAACTCCTCACTCAATTTCAAAAAAATTACTAAACCTTCCTCGATGTCCATTAGGTTTATCCTCTGGGAATTGCGCCTGACCTATATAACCCAGACAGTACAACTGCTTCAATTTCTTGTAGGTGTTCATCAGCAGCAGGACGCAGGTAAGGACGTGCAGGCATGTTCACCGACATGGTCACAATACGTTGCCCATCGATGAAAAATACTAGGGCACCTGATGCCTTTTTGGGAACAATGATGCCACCAAATTCATGAATAGCAGCATATTCCACACCTGTACCCACAGACACTTCTGCTAATGTATCCTCAACCTTTGTTGTTTGGGTTTGTATTGAATTCATCAAATTGCCTGTTGGGTGCTTGTTCAATTTGTCCCGAACATTTATTTTAGCATAACCTTCAATGATGAACCCACCATCCCTTATTGCGGGCACCATTTGTTCACCTGAGGCACCCCGGGCAAGTTCACTCAAGGTTTTAGATAATTGATCAAGTCCTTGAAGGTTGCTACTCATACGGTAACCTTTTGCAATTGAACTTGAATTCCCGTCCGACCTTGTTGAGGTTCCTGGGTTACTTCATAAATCATTCCTACAGCATTTGGAAACCCAAGGCATTGAGTCATCTTGATCCTGTTTGTTACTGCAATGACTGTACCTGAAGCAAGTCTCAATGTTGCATCAATCGATGATGAGGTCATTATTTTTGTCCACAATTCGTTACCACCTGCAGGTTTGAACCCGCATGGTATTTCCTCACCATCAGCATAAGATTTTGTTGATGCACCAAAAGTGTCCTGACCTTCTGCTAATGTTTGAACAATGCAACGATCAAACAAGGTTTCCTGTTGTGCCTGTTGTAGCAAAAGAATCTCGACATCATCAACGGGTTTCATAATCCGTAAGTCCTATTTGATGCATCCTCAACAGGTGGGAAGGAGTAATCAGGTTGCAGGGTTATTGAAGTTATTTTCCTTCGTTTCCTGCATTGCTTTATTTGAGCAATTGCATGATCATATGCCTGGGAGCGAGACAAACTAGCACCGTCTGCACTCATATCATAATTAGGTGCTAGTTTGCTCGCCTTTTCTTCCCAAATGTCCGCTGCTGCTAAATAAAGATCAAACGTTTGAACCCATATAGGGTTGAGGATGGGGGTTGAAGTCAACGAGGACATAAAAGGTTTCTCACCGTTCCTATCGGGAATAGGATGACTAATAATAAAATTTTTGATGTCATCATCCGAATAGGTGGTAGGAGACGTTTCGTCCGTTAACCTGCGAACCCGGTTTACTTGTTGATCAGTAGCAGTAAGCGTCATGGGTGACTCCTTACGCCGTTATCAGGCGGCGGGTTTACGAACATACTCAACAAACATATAACCTTCAAGTCCCGTTGTATCACCGGAACCAGTGAAGGTCAAATATTGACCTGCCGCCCAAACCGCAGGCGCTGAAATTTGAGTTTTGGCAGTCGCCTGAGGTGCATGACCATTATACCAGGTGTCACTCGTCACACTACCCACGGCAAGATCATTGAGGACATCGGTGCCTTTTGTCGTTGCATTGGCAGCAACACCTACACCCAAGTTTGCCGCACCTGTTGATTTTGTTTTGAACCAAAATGAACTTTTAGTAATCAGCAGGTCAACACCTTCGGGGTTCAACACGGCACCGATAGCACCAGCAGTGGCACCCACAATGCCTACAAAACGAACTGCTAAACCAGGACCTAAATCCTCTTGACTAATTGAAACAGGGGACATTTTATTCTCCTTTTATCCCGGGTTGGGAAGGTAAAATACATCGACATCATTTCCATTGAGTGCTGAATTCAACAGCACGCAATTTTGGGAAAGGACAGTCGTTGAAATTGCAACGGTCGGCGCGGTGCCTTCCTTTGCCTTGTTGAGGAAGGCAAACAGGACAGTGTTGAGATCGAGTTTTTCAGGCAAACCTAATTTGTTGCCCATCCCGACCACCAGGGTATCATTGGTGCCTACAATTGACCAACCTACACCGGTGATGCTGGTAATCGTTTTGAAACACTTTACACCTTGAACCGTTGCATCAGCAGACGGGGTAATCGTTTCAGTGAGTACGGCACCTGATAGGTCGGTGCCCACAACATCGATAGTACCCAAGGTGTCTGTCGTAACAACAGTGGTATGGGTGACCGTCACATTGCGGGCACCTACGTCGGGTGCTGTGTTCGCAAGGGTATAGGCACCTACCTTCATGTTCGTTGATGTTACATAACGGTTGGTAGACAAGGCCGCAGGAGCCACCCAGGTGATCTTGACTGCCTTTGATAATTCAACCAATAATCCAGGCACATCTGTTTGTGCCCTTTGGGTTACTTCAACATTTTCAGGAAACAATGGAGACATGTTGATCCTCCTTTATGCCGTCAACACTGAAAAGGCGCAACGATTGGCAGCAACTGCCTGCATACGATTAATGGGATTGGGCAGTGAAACACCCAGGCGGATAACACAACGAAGAGCAATCATGTCCTGTTGGGCAAGGTTGTAAATGATGTTACCACCTGCATCCTGAATGACCGCCTGATCAAGAACCTTGAAGGTCATATCCTGGCGCATTGCATAAACCAATTGGTTCCACTGACCGGAGATCAACAATGACTTTGAAGAATCAATTGAACCGTTCAATGGGAAATTGATAGGCGACCCATCAAGTTCATAAGTCGTTTGACCTTGCATAGTGGGTTTGAACAACGGAACACCATCGGTGGAACGCACGTTGCGAAGTTTAGTCCTCATCGAAGTATGGGCGAGGTGACCGCTTGCCATGAACCCGTCCGCTTCAATTTGACCAATGACACCTGCAGTACCTGCACCCGTCTCGCCCAAAAGTGCCTCATACATATCTGTATAGGCGGCGAGTGAAACAACCTGGGATGCCGTGTTTGCAATTGCGACAATACCCGCACCACCTAGGTCAGTCGTCCAGGAGGCAGGAATATTCGTTCCATAAAGAACCGCCTGATCAATTGCCACTCCGATTGCTTCCTCGATACTCGGGCGAACCTCACCCCAAATATCATAATCAACATCATCCAAAACTGCTTCGGGCACAGGCACGATGGCAGCAATTTCTTCTGCATCAATGTACTTGTTTGCCCAACTGACATCAGTCGTTTGCTTGAGGCCAGTATCACCTGAAACAAAATAAGCAGTCGCTAATGCCGCCATGACCGGCATTCGGGATTGTGCCCGGGACATGTTGGGTAACCTGCGGGCAAAATTCAACACCGCGGATTTCTGTGGGACTGCCTTGATAATTTCCCGAATGACTTCCTCAGGAATAAGAGGTGAAGATTCGGAACGTGAGACTACATTGTTGTATGGCATTTTTAATTCTCCTTATTATGATTAATTTGACTGTCGTCCTGATGCCTGCCTGATAATATCATTCATCGTTTTGGCACCTGATGGCGGGTTACCAGTACCTGATCCTGCATTACCAGGAGGACCTTGCCTTGACATAAATAATTCTGGGTTAGCTTCCTTCAAACCATTAAGGTTTACCCGACCCTTTTGATCAATGAACCCACCTTCCTTAGCAGCGAGGTATGCTAATTTTAGATTACTAACGCCTGCCCTATGCGCCTCATCATAAAATCCTAACATGGTATCACGTTCAGACAGGTCGTTGATTGTTTTATCAAGAGCAATTTTTGCCTCGCTACCCTGCTCGAGTTTTTTGGATGCATCTCGCAATGTTTTCTCGAGGTTACCACGGGTCTCCCGTTCTGTTCCTAATGCTGTTTTCAATCCTGCTATGTTTCTGTCGATCAATTCAACAACTTCTTTAGGTTGTTTTGCAACCCATTCCTCATAGGTTTGAGGAGGTGGTGCCTGTTGCTGTTGACCTTGACCACCTGCACCAGGATCACCCTGGGCACCTGTGGTTGTTCCGTTTGTGTTCGTTGTTTCAGGCATCTCGCCGTCTCCTAATTTTCTTTTGGGCATCCCGCCCAAATGGGTTTGAATGTTTGAATTATATCACCGAGGGCACTCTATATGGTTACCATAGGTATAAGCATCACCTCATCTCTTGATCATTATCTTCTCGATAACAGTACCCGAGGTGCAACATGAAACGATGCAAGGCATCCTCCCAACCTGGATCCCCCTGTTGTGTTGTGACGTTTTCAACCCAGTAAATACCATTGGGTGCTGTATGGCCAACGGGTAAGGTTACCTCGGTGGGCAATTGATCATCAAACAAATTATTATTGTTACCGATCCTTACAAATTGGGTCATGGTGATATCTTTCCTAATAGGTCTTCCATAACATTCAACGACCGCCACCCACTTGAATTTTTGCCTTGTGCAATGTAGGAGGCATAGGTGTCTGCAAAACCCTCACCCTCGTTTGTTTTTGAATAATTAGTATGTTTGTCAAATTTTGGATCATCCCCATATAAATTTTTCCATATGTTCCTATCCTGTCTGTCTAATCCCCATTCTGCAACATGTCCCACTTCATGTGAAACTACCCAAACGTCAACGAGACCACTTTGACCTGACCAACTAAATACAGGCAAATATATTTCATTGTTTGCAGGATTGAAAAACCCACCCACATGATCACCACTTCTTTCTAACCCCTCGTCCTTACAAATTTGTTTCCAACTCTGCATGTCCGTATAAATGTTTATACCTGCTAGATTACCAATTGCGTTTTCATCCTGCAATTGAGGTACCCGGGATAACATTTCCTCAGCCTTGGTTGAAATTTCAGAAGGTCCATTTTTGCCTTGAATCTCAACAG
>Ga0315278_10003116_pt1 | contig 14799 bp, 13 predicted proteins | sample YL17G06_0_MG_FD_203880 | JGI IMG/M metagenome (GOLD analysis project Ga0315278, IMG submission 203880) | Sediment microbial communities from Yellowstone Lake, YNP, Wyoming, USA - YL17G06_0 | ecosystem: Environmental > Aquatic > Freshwater > Lake > Sediment | place: USA: Wyoming | collected... | reverse complement strand
CACCATTGATCGCAGCTCGCTTGGCATGACGTCCAACGCGGGGTGCTTCTTCCAGAGGCTACGGGTCCTTTCTGCGGTCTCCCGTGCCGCCTCGACCACCGGATGTTCCGGTAGGCCGGCCTGGTTCGCAAACCTCTGAAAAAGCCCCACGTCGACTGAATGCATCTGCCTGGATCCGCCGAGACTCAGGGCCATCCGCGTGTCTGCTGGCAGGTAGGCAATCGTGGGAACAAAGTCGTATGCTGGGGCAAGTTCAGCCGACCTCCCATCCCGGTAGATGATGGACCAGTTCTTCAGGTGCATGTCGGCGTTGCCGATGAGTGCGGTAAACGCGAGTCGTCGAGCGAACTCCGTGACGCTGGGCAGGCCGCCCTCCGCCCAAAGGACCGAGGCGATGTTCTCATAACTGGCATTTTCGTACCTACGCTCCGGGAATACGTCGAAGACCTGCGCGAAGTCCTCGATATGTATGTGCCGATTCTGAGGTGTTCGGTCAAACCGTTGCACCGCCAAGGCCTTACCCAGGCGCTGGACCTCCTCGGGGACATTGGTTAATCGGCTTGGTTCAACGAGCCGGACCTCAGGGACCTCGATGCCCACACCTCTCGCCAGCTCCATCATGGCATACTCCACCTCCGGTACTGACGGGTACCGCGGAGATGGCAGTTTGACGATCCAAGCGCCGCCCATTCCTCCGACGGGGATCGTCAGTCCGCCATCGGCCTCCATCACCGCCGAGAACTTCAGTTGAACGCCGGCCAGCGAGAAGCGCAGTATGTCTTCTGGGGGCACTGCGGCCGCCATTGGGTCTCCGCTGGTTGGCGGCAGCTGCATTCCATCCGGGGGCCGGACGATGACTGCCCCGGGGAGGTCCTGACCCAGGAGCCACAGGAGGAAGAATTCGCGCTCGTCGTGAACGCCTCCAATTCGCGCCAGGTACCGTCGCAGGTGGCCTTCCGGTAGGAGGTTCGAGAAGAATGGGGCCACCCGTGTTCGTGTCGGACGGTTTGTGGTAGCCACTCCCCCACCAGATGTCTTGAACGACAAACTCAAGGCCGGTCTTTGCTCGTCTTGAGCGTAGCCTTCGTCGAAGACAAATAGAGATCTGTCGCCGGGCAAATGTGTGATCGTGCCCACGGCTGTTTCGTTGAGTAGAACCTCCAGGACGCTCACGTCTGGAGTTCGCCTCCTCGCTCGGTCAGGGGTAGTCCCCGTCAACTGGATAACCTGTACAGGAATCGGGTTTCCGGATTCCCGTCTCTCTCCTCGACCAGCTTCCGAACAGCCGGCGCCCACTTTCTGGGCACCAGCATGACCTCCATGTCTACCAGTCGGGCCAGCTCGATGAGGCTCGATGTGCGGAGGTCGACCTTTCCGGTCTCAAGCCGGGACACATGGCTCTGGGGGATGCCGAGTTGTGCGGCCAAGGCAGCCTGTGTCAGACCCTTGGACTTTCTGCTGGCCGCTAGGGCTTGGATGATGGATTCGCTGTTTGTTGTCATGTTATATCCCATAATATATAGCTGGTAAGGTAATATCTATTATAGTATATATGTTATAAACGTATACTACTTCTGTCAATATGTCATAATATATATTGAACGCAATATATATGCAATAATGTATACGTTGGTATGTTGCTTACCAGCCGCTTTCAGGTCCTAGCGGCTCGCGGTCGGCCGCGACGATCCGGGGGCGGTCCCACCCGCCCACATCAGCCAGCGCCAGATCAGTTGAGAATCGTCTTCATACTAGCCAAAATTAAGGGCACGCCTATCGGAATTGGCCGTCATCGCACTTGGCTGGGAGCGCGTCGCCCCCGACTCGTCCTGGAGCTTTCCGGCCCGGTCCGCACTTCCGCCGCGTCACTCAGGGGTACCAGCGTCGTCTGCGACCTCGAGGATCGCCGCACTCCGAACCGCGTGAATGTACTGTCACGGCTTCCCCTCGGGGTTCGGGCCCAGGGGCACAAGACTGGAGGGGCATCCGGGAACCGTGGCCGACTTCAGGCAATCTTCATGTCAGGTTCATGAAGGGAATAGTAGAGTACCCCGATGTACCACGCAGTAATGAGGGGGCGCTGCCGGATCGCATCGGCCGGCTCAGCGACCGCCGCTGACCGGCCCGCTCAATCTCCGTCATTGACAGAAGCCTGACCGGGGCTCGGTTGTCACGCCTCCCGAACCTCAACAAGCTTTTTCCCCGGCTTCCCCTCCGCGGAAAGCTGGCGACCGCCTTTGTTGCCATCGCGGCGGTCCCGCTGATCCTGGTGGCGGCCCTGACCGTATGGATCACCGTGGATCGCCTCCGGGAAACGGCGCGTCGCGGGCTGGAACACGATTTGTTCTCCGCCGTCGAGGATGCGACGCGGGCATTGTCGGAGGTGGACAGGAACCTCAGTTTCGCCGCCGAGGATGTCAGCCTGCTCCTGTCCGAGGGAAACTACTCCGCGTCGGCCTCGGTTGTCCGAGGGCTGTTCCGGCCGGCCTCTTCCCTCTTCCGGGTCCGGGTCATTTCACTGGAGGGCGACGTGGTCCTGGAAGCGACGCCATCCGCTCTGACCGTCAACCCGGAACAAGCCAACGGGCTATTCTACCTCCTGCGCGGGAAGGACATTCGGCGCGGCGAAGCCAGCTACCTCCCGGTGGAGGTCAGGGCGGAAGGACTGGCAGGGACCCCTGGGTCGGTTCCCGCCATGGCGGTCCTGCACCCCGTCTATGATGCGGGCGGCCGCCTCCAGGGGATCCTGGTCGGGGAGGCTCTGGCGGCTCGCCTCTTCGAGGGGCTCACCGAGACCCAGCCGCTGGTTCCTGGCACCACCTTCCTGGCCGATTCGACCGGCCTGATTCTGTTCCACTCCGCTCGCAAGCCGGACTGGAAACAGCTCGTCATCTCCGATGAGCAACTGGCCGACACGACAGCCGCCGACCTGCTCGCGGCGGCTGCAACCGCGACGGGCCGGGTGACCAGGGTCGGGGCCTCCCTGGCCGGCTTTGCCCGGATCCCGTTGTCGTCCGTGGCCGGGGCGGGCCACCTGACCCTGGTCCGATATGCGTCGCTGGCGGAAATCTATGCCCCCATCGGCGATTTCCTCCGGTGGACTGCAGTGGTTGGCCTACTCATCGTGGTTGCCGTCGCCGGGCTTGCCCTGGTGGCGGCCTCGCAGCTGTCCGAACCAGTCTATCGACTGTCCGAGGCCGCGGGACGACTGGCGGCCGGCGATACCCCTTCCCCGGTGCTGCTGGAGACCAACGACGAACTCGAGGACCTTGGCAACAACTTCAATCGCATGGCCACGGCGCTCGACGCGCATCGGCGCGGCCTCGAAGCACTTGTCCTGTCCCGCACCCAGGCACTGGAGCAGGCCAAGGCCCGGCTCTCGGACGTCCTGGCGCACTCAGCGGACGGGATTGTGGTGCTCGACCATGCCGGCCGCATCCAGCTCTGGAACCGAGGGGCGGAGCGCCTCTTCGGCTGGACGGCGGCCGAGGTGCTGGGTCAAGCTGCCAGCCAGTTCCTGGCGTCACCGAACGACGGCGCCGCGGAGGCGGCCCTTCTCGCGTCGGGGCTCGCTGAAACGGGCGCCGTGGTGAACCTCCCGACCCGACGGCTTTCCCGCGAGGGGAAGGTCATACCAGTCAATCTGACCCAGACCGCGATCGGTGGCTCGACCGCTGAAGGCCAGGGCTACTCGCTGATCTTCCGCGACAACTCGATGCAGGAACGGCTGGAAGATCAAATGAAGCGGTCGGAACGGCTGGCTGCCGTGAGCCTCATGGCCGCGGGACTTGCCCACGAGCTCAACAATCCGCTGGCCATTCTTGGCAATCGCATCGAGGTCATGCAGGCCGAACTCCTGGATGAAGTGCACACCGGTCGCATCCAACGGGACCTGGAAGTCATGCAGGGCCACGTGGCACGTCTCAGCTTGGTCACTCGCGATCTCCTCCGGTTCGCCCGTGAGGAGGACGATCCGCTCCGGCCCACGGACATCGGCGGCATCATCGGGCAGACGGGCAAGCTGCTGGAACGCACACTGGTGACCCGCAACGTGTGGTTGGCGCTGGACGTGCCGGAGGACCTCCCGAGTCCGAACGCCAGGGGCCGGGAGATCGAAACGGTTCTGCTTAACCTCCTTCTCAACGCCGCTGACGCGATGCCGGCCGGGGGCACGGTGACGGTGAAGGTCAGACCCTCCGAGGATCCGCGGGGTCTCGCGATCACGGTCCGGGACGAGGGCCACGGCATCCCGGTGGAACTGCAGGGACGGATCTTCGAGCCCTTCTTCACGACCAAGGCGCCAGGCCGAGGCACTGGGCTGGGCCTCGCGGTCTGCCGGAGCATCGTCGAATCCCATGGGGGCTGGCTCACGGTCGCCAGCGAGCCAGGGAAGGGCAGCACTTTCATGGTCCGTCTCCCCCTTCCTCCCGGAGCACTGGCGTGACCGCGATCCGCGTCCTGGTGGTGGACGATGAGCCCGACATGCTCGAGAACTGCCGTCGGCTGCTGGAGCGTGCGGGCTTTGCGGTCCGCGTCCTGTCCGAACCCACGACCGTTCGGCAGGTCCTCGAGGAGTTCCGGCCCGAGATCGCGCTGGTGGACCTCCGGATGCCGGGGGCGGATGGGATGACCGTCCTTGCGGTCGTGCTCGCCGAGGACCCGTCGATCCCCGTGGTGATGATGACTGCCTTCGCCACTGTGGGTTCCGCCGTCCAGGCCATTCGCGAAGGCGCCTTCGACTACCTGGCCAAGCCCTTCTCAGCCGAGCAGCTGGTAGCCACGGTCGAGCGGGCGGCCCGATATCGTGGCGGCGGTGCAGCCCCGGGGCGCGGGGCCGTCCAGGGCGGCGCCACCGAGATCATCGGCACCAGCCCTTCCATCGTCCGCCTCCAAGCTGAGATCCGCAAGGTCGCGGCGAGCCCGGCCAGCGTCCTGATTTTCGGTGAAAGTGGAACCGGCAAGGAACTGGTGGCGCGCGCCATCCACAATCAGAGTGCCAGGAAGGCCCGGCCCCTCCTTCCCATCGACTGCGCGGCCCTGCCCGAGCAGCTCCTGGAGAATGAGTTGTTCGGCCATGAACGGGGCGCCTTCACGGGTGCGGTGGGCCGCAAGACCGGACTGCTGGTTGAGGGGTCCGGTGGTACGGTGTTTCTGGACGAGATCGGCGATCTGAGTCAGGTCCTGCAGGCCAAGCTGCTCCGGGTTCTGGAGGACCACCAAGTACGCCCGATCGGGAGCACGACCTATGTCCCCACGGATATCCGGGTCATCGCGGCCACCAACGTGGATCTGGGGGCGGCCGTCGCCAGCGGCCGTTTCCGGGCCGATCTCTACTATCGGCTCGACGTCATTCAGCTGCGGCTTCCGCCGCTGCGGCAGCGTCCGGAGGACCTAGAGCCTCTCTTCCAGTACTTCCTGGCGACGTTCGCTTCCGAGCTGGGGCGGCCGGCGCCCCGGGTGTCGCCCGAGGCCTGGGCGGCGCTGACCCGCCACCCGTGGCCAGGCAACGTCCGCGAACTCCGGAATCTGGCCCAGCGATTGACTGTGCTGGATGACGACGGTCGGGTGACACTGGCCGACCTGCCCGACGCCATCCGGGGCTGGTCCGATGCCGTCGCGGGCGAGGCCACCGGGGTGCCCCCCGAATACGACGCGGCTCGCGAGGAGGCGATGCTGGATTTCCGACGGACCTACCTCCGACGCCTGCTCGACTACCACCGTGGTAACGTGACCCGCGCCGCGATGGCGGCCGGCGTCAGTCGGAGGACGCTCCATCGATGGCTCGCCGAGGATGGATCGGACGTGCCCGACCCGGAGGACTTCGCGTGAGCGCGCTCCTGCTCTGCCTCCTGGCGCAGGTTCAGGGCGGCGTGGTGGAGGGGACCGTGCGGGTGCGCGATGCCCGGCCCGCGGAGGCGGTCGTCTACCTCACCAGCCTGGACGCGCCCGCCCCGGCCCCGGGCCCGGCGCCGGAAAGGCGGTTGATTGACCAGCGGGACTTGCGGTTCACACCCAAGGTGGTCGTGGTGACGCCTGGATCAAGCGTCGAGTTTCTGAATTCCGACCCGATCCTCCACAACGTCTTCAGTCCGGACGGGCCGGGGCCGGGGTTCGACCTGGGCACCTACCGGCAGGACGAGCGGCGTGAACGGACGTTTGACCACGAGGGGTCGCAGGTCATCCTCTGTCGGATCCACCCCGAGATGCTGGCCTACGTCGTGGTGGCACCCTCCACGCTGCGCGCCCTGACCGGGCCGGAGGGCGGTTTCCGGATCGTCGGGGTTCCGCCGGGCCGCTGGCGAGTCCATGTCTGGCATCCTCGGGCGGCCCCATTTACGCTCGATGTAACCACCACGGAGGCCGGCTCAAGTCCGTTGACGCTGATCTTGGAACCGCGCCGCCGCCACGGAAGGGCGTCCCCATGATTCTGCTGCTGCTCGCCATGACGACCTCGCCGCGGGTTCCGGCGCTGCGGACGTCGACCCACGCACCGATTCGGTTCCTGGCCCGGGTGGGGAGTCACGGCATCCCCGCCTTCAGCCGAAAGTACCGCACCTCCTGTTCCACCTGCCACATTGCCGCCCCGAAGCTGAATGTGATGGGCGAGGCGTTCCGCCTGAACGGCTACCGGTTCCCGGACAACGACCAACTGCTCAGGAAGGACGAACCGGTCCCGCTCGGGGAAGAGGAGTGGAAGGCGTTGTGGCCTCGCGCCATTCCGCCCGGAGAACTGCCCAATGTCCTTCCCCTCGCCCTGCGCATCCAGAACGACATCCAGTTCCTGAAGGATGGCAGCGGTGCGCTCTCCACCAGTTTCCTGTTTCCCAGCGATGTCTACCTGCTCGGGGCCGCGACCCTGGGCGGGGGCCTCGCCGCCTTCATGGAAACGGAGTGGAACCGGGAAGAAGGATTCGAGGTATTGCAGGCCAAAGTCCTCTTTCAGGATCCCCTGCCGTTCCTGCCCCCACGGTCGTTGAACCTCTGGGTCGGGCTGCAGAACTTGTTTCTCTTCACCTTCGCCGACCGGCAGATTGACCGGGCAGGCCGCCTGGTGTTCCGATGGCAGGAGTTCTCCGCCACCCAGATGCAGCCAATCGATCCCGCCGGGTCGGCTTCCACGGATGCCTTTTCCCTGCGGGCCACCCAGCCCGCCCTCGAGGCAAACGGGATTGGCTGGAGCCGGATAGGCTACGCCGTGGGTGTCTCTCAGGGAGCCTCCAGCGCGACGCGCGACAACAACTCCGCCAAGGACGCGTACTACCGGGTGCGCTGGAAGATCGGGGGACTTGGCCTGGATGGCCGGTACGCCCAGGGAGCGAAGCCCGTGCTGGGCGGTGGGGGACAACTACTGGACCGGTCACTGGTGCTCGAGCAGTTCGGCTACTGGGGCGAGGAGCCGGTCGCCGGTGGCGCTGGGGACCGCCACCGGCACTTTGGCGTGGCGGCCCGGGGCCTTCTGGGCCCTCTCGATGCCGGGGTGGGATACGTCCTCGGGCGCTACGATCGTCCCTGGGGGACGGAACGGGAGGCTGGGCTCGAGGTGGCCAGCGTCTTCGCCAAGGTGGAGTACCTGGCATTTCCCTGGCTGATGCCAACGTTCAAGTTCGAGGACTTCCGCGCGGATCCCCAGGGGCGCGACGCGGCCGCCATCGAATCACAGCGCCAGACCCGCCTGATGCCAGGGGCCGTGTTCCTGATCCGGCAGAATCTCCGTGGCGTCGTGGAAGCCGAGTTCTTCACCCGGCACGCACCACAGGCTCCCGACAGCGGATTCCCCCGGACCCTCTGGCTCCGGTTGGACCTGGCGTTCTGAGCCGCTCAAGTGAGACACCCGGTGGCACACCTGAGCCATCGGCCGTCTCCCCTGGGGCGTCGAACGTCCGCCACAACTATTCACTTCTCCATAACTGACAACGCGTTAGCGGCACCCCCCCCGTAGAAATCCGGGGTATGCCGTCTGCTCTCTCCTCGGGCAGCTGCCGATCTGTCGGCGGTTGACCAACAACCCGTAATGGAGGAGCACATGCATCGCAGTCTGGTCCTCGCTGCTACTGTCACCGGCTTCACGCTCGGGCTCAGCGCCATGGCCATCCCGAACCCACCGGCCCCCAAGTCCAAGGCCGTGGTGGTCAAGGCCGTGGATCTCTCGGCGACGGCCTTCCGCTTCGAACCAACCGACATCACGGTGAACCTGGGGGATACGGTTCGGTTCGTCCAGACGACGGCGATGCCGCACAATGTCGAATTCAAGGTGACGCCACCCGGTGCCAACTTGGGCGATGCCCGCATGGGCCCCTTCATGTTGGCCCCGGGGGAGAAGTACGAGATCGTGATCGACAGCCGCTTCACGGTCGGGAAGTACGGCTTTGTCTGCACGCCGCATGAGGCGATGGGCATGAAGGGCACCATCACTGTGACTGCCGGCGGCAAGTGATTCCTAGCGTACGCGGAGCGTGATCATGTTCACCGTTCGTCTGCTGCTGGTGCTGGGAATCGTTGCCGTTGGTCCCGCGGGTGTGGTCCGGGGCCAGGAGGCCGGGAAACAGGGGCCTGCCGCCGAGATGGCCTGGCCCCCGCCGCCGGAGACTGCCCGCGTCAAGTGGGTGGGCGCCCTGCGGAACGAAGCCGAGCTGGGGCGGAAGGAGTCGTTCTTCGCCCGCCTCAAGCGATCTCTGGCCGGCGTCAGCCTGTCCGGGATGTTCACAATCAGCCGGCCCTATGACGTCTGGGCAGCGGACGACCGCCGGGTCTTCATCACCGATGGCATCACGCCCGCCGTGATCGTGTTCGATCGCGAGGCGAAGCAGGCCCGGTTCCTGGGGGAAGGTGTCCCGGGGGGACTCAAGAAGCCGATGGGACTGACGGGTACCCAGGCAGGCCAAGTGCTGGTTGCCGACCAGGTCGGCCGCCGGGTGGTTGTCTTCGACCAGGCGGGCAGGTACCTGAGGAGCTTCGGGGGGCCGGACGTGATGCTCAATCCGATCGATGTGGCGGTCGATGAGGCATCGGGCCGGTACTACGTCGTCGACAGCTACCTGCATCAGATCCTGGTCTACGATGAGCGGGGCCACCTGGTGGAAAGGATCGGCCGGCGCGACGGTGATGCGTCATCGCGCCTGGCCGCTGCGGCGCCGCGGGCGCACGGCGATGTCCCGGCGAATGGCGGGGGCAGCGAGGCTGCGGCCTCCGAGGCGTCCGTGCCGGGTCACCCGGCGGGACATGGAGGCCCTCTCCGGTCCGAGACCAGGGATGTCCTGGACAACCGGGGTGAGAGCGATGCGGAGTTCAAGTACCCCGTCGCGGCGGCGGTGGGTCCGGATGGAACGCTCTGGGTCGTGGATCAACTGAATTTCAGGGTACAGGCATTCAGCCGAGACGGCAGGTTCCTCAGCCGCTTTGGCCGGGTCGGCACGACGCCCGGGTCGTTCGCCCGGCCCAAGGGAATAGCGGTTGACTCCGAAGGCCATGTCTTTGTCGTGGATGCGGCCTTCAACAACGTTCAGATTTTCGATCCTGACGGCCGTCTCCTTCTGGCCTTCTCCGGGGGGGGCTCCAATCAGGGCTATCTCCAGCTCCCCATGGGTATCAGCATCGGGGCCGGCAACCGGGTCTACGTCGCCGACCGGTACAACAACCGGATCTCCATGTTCGAGTATCTCCCGGTTGCCGACCGCGGTCCCGGAGAGCGGTGACCAGGTTGCCCTGCCGCCGGAAGACCGTACCCGTGCTTCGGGGCATCCTGCTCGTCTTCGCCGTCACTTTCGCCAGTTCCCATCGCCTGGGGGCCCAGTGGCCCAATGGGCTCACGGTGGACCAGACGCCTCACAACCTGACCCGTCCGGCCTCCAGTCCGGATCCGGAGATGGCGGGTCGCATCCGGAACTACGGGGAGCCCTGCGTGTACTGCCACACCTCGCACGGGGGACCCTCCTGGACGGGCTCCCCCAGGGCGCCCCTGTTCAACAGAAACCGGCCCAACGCGGCGTACCGGATGCCAGCGTTCTCGGGGCAGCAGATGCTTCAGGACGCCTCTCCGTCGGACCGTTCCCGGCTCTGTCTGTCCTGCCATGGCGGGACGATCGGGTTGGACAATATCACCAACCTGCCGAACACCTACTCGGGGCCGGGGGCAGCGAACCGGACCATCGACGAATGCGAGGATTGCCACAGCGGCGGCAACCCAGCCGGCGGCCTCGACTGGGAGGGCGTCTGGTTCAGGGAGGACATGCGAAAGCAGCATCCCTTCTCGGTGCTGTACGATCCGGCCAGGCGGCCGGGCCAGTTCCAGACCGCCATCGGCGGGAGCGTCAACGGCCTTCCCCTGGTCAACGGCAAGGTGGAATGCGTCACCTGCCACGAACCGCATTCGCAGCGATACCGCTACTTCCTGCGGGCCAGCAACGTGGGCAACGCCCTCTGCCTCCGGTGTCACAGCGCGGTCCCGTCCAGCCCAGTGCATAGCAACTGATGCGACCGCCCCCCACACCGATCGCCATCCGGCGGGTCTCTTCCCGGGGCCGCGACCCCCCCCGGGGATGCACGGGTACCTTCGGGCCCGTGGCCCGGAGCTGCGTTTTCATTCTCACAATGGAGGATCCAATGCACCGTACCATGACCCGCCTGCTCGTCGCTGCCCTGGTGTCCGCAGCCGCGCTGGTTCCGGGGGTGGCTAAGGCGCAGACCGACAACGTCACCAGCTCCAAGCACAACATGAGCACCCGCTCGGGGCTGACGAACTACGGCGAGGTCTGCGTTTACTGCCATACCCCGCACGGCGGCCAGATCCAGAATGCGCCCCTCTGGAACCGGGGCTTCGGTAGCGGGCCGTACGCTATGTACAACAACGCCTACAGCTCCACCATTGACATGACGGTGGCCGCTTCACCCCAGGGTGTCTCGCTGGCGTGCCTGTCGTGCCATGACGGGACGATCGGGCTGGATGTGATCATCAACCGGCCGAACGTGGATACCAGTCGGGTGGGGAGCGGGAATACCATGCCGGTCAACGCGGGCCAGTTCTTCGCGAACCTCGGCACCGAGTTGCGGAACGACCATCCGATCTCAATCACTTACGACAACGTGGTGGATCCCGCCTTCAATGCTGCTTCGGGCGGTAAGGTCGGTAGTCAGCTCCCGTTGTACTCGGGCCGGGTGGAGTGCGGCACCTGCCATAACCCGCACAACACCACCAACACTCCGTTCCTGCGGGTCGCGAACAGCGCCAGCAACCTCTGCAAGACCTGCCACATCAAGTAATGGTCATGCCATGAGGCGGGACGGACGAGGACCAGGTCCAGGGTCCGACCGGTGGGTGACCACGGCCTTGCTGACCAGCTTGTGCCTGGCCGCCTGCCGGCAGGCCCTGAACACGGTCTTCGACGTTCCACTGCCGCAGCCGACGACGAGTTCTGCAGCATCGCCGCCGGCCGCCGCCCAGGCGGCGGCGCCCAGCCTGGTCCAGGTGGCTGAGGATAGTTCGCGGCCCGACATCGAGCGCCACCTGGCACCGGATTCTATCGTAGCACGGCTGCCCCGTGACCACGCCGGCAACATCGACTGGGTGGCGGCTCTCCGTGACTCGGTGATCCGGCCCCGGCCCGGGTTGCCCGGACGCAACCGGCCCATCGGCCCCGGATTCGAATTCGCGTTCGATTTCACCTACCAGGGGCCGGATACCACCTTCGACGCCGTCTTTCCCCATTCCAGTCACACGGAGTGGGTGGCGTGCCAGCAATGTCATCCTCGGATCTTCCCCTATCGGAACACGCCGGTCACCATGACTGACGTGTTTCAGGGCAAGTTCTGCGGGGAGTGCCACGGGAAAGTGTCCTTCCCGGTACTGACGGGCTGCGAGCGTTGTCACCGCCGGATGCAGCTGCCCGCCGGCCGGGCAAAACCAGACCTGATTGGCACCATCCAGATGGCGCGGGTCAAGGCCGATTCGGGCAATTCCACCGGCGTCGACGCGGAGGGGCTCCCGCCAGCCCGTTTCCCCCACGCCGTTCATCGGATCCGGTACCGCTGCAAGGCATGCCACGTCGATCTCTTCGAGCCAAGGAAGGGTGCCAACCTGGTCACGATGCAGGCCATCTCTTCCGGCAAGGCGTGCGGTGTCTGCCATGACGGACAGACGGCATTCCAGGCGGGATTTGGGGCCTGCGAACGCTGTCACATTCCACCGGCGGCGCCGGTAGCCAGTCCCTGACATGCGACATGCCCCGGTGTTCGTGGGGTATTGGCCGCTGCTCCTTGGTCTCTGCGGCAGTCCGCTGCTCGCGCAACGGTTGCGGGTTGGCGGTGGCACGGGCGAGATCGGGACCAATGTCCGTGGGGCCCTGCTGGGATATTCGAGTCGGGGCCAATCGGGCTCCCTGGAGGCATCCGAGTGGCTGACGCTGCCGCTGTCCGGGACCATCCTCGACGCCCGGCTGCTGACCTGGCAGTTCACCTTTCGACCCGAGTGGCGTCAGGCGAGGTATTCGTCCGCCCCCAGCGGGGAGGAAGGCCGGGTCCTGGGGTGGCAGGGATCTCTCCAACTCTTGGCCGGTTCACCGGTCTCGCTGGCCCTGTCAGGGAGCAAGACGTCCGGGAAGACCGAGGGCGGCTTCAACGTCCGGAGCGACAACGGGTCGGAGTTCCTCGGGGCGACTCTCGCCTGGCAGCAGAAATGGCTGCCTGTCCAAGTGAGCCTGACCCGCCAGTACCTCTCGACCGGGTGGGCGAACTTGCTGACGGGGACCAGTCTCCGGAACATCTACGATGTGCGAAGCATCCGGCTCAACGCGGCCAATTCGAAGACCAGTGTCCTCCTCGAACGGCTGGACAACGACGATCGGGTCGGCTCCAACGATTTCCTTGCGGGTAACGCACTCCTGGCCCATTCGGCCCGTTGGGGAAGGGGGAGCAGCCTGCTCTCCACGGCGGAAGTAACCAACCAGAGCGGCTACTACGTCTATCGGCGGCGCCAGTGGACGGAGCAGTTGAGGCTGCAGCACGGCGCCGGGGTGAGTTCCTCCTGGACCTGGAGGCGGGCAACCAGCGCCAACGCCGAGCGGCAGGCCACGGTCACTTTTCTCGGGGCCGCACTCGATGGAAGCGTCGGACGCTCCGTCCAGGCAGGCCTCTTCGCCTCGATGACCACATCGGGGTTCGCTCGCGGCCAGGAGCGCCTCACCATCCTCAGCTCCCGGGGAGGGTTCGACTTGGGCCGAGGGGGATTCCGTGTTTCCGGGTCGGGCTCGCTCGGGCTGGAGCACCGCCGACGTGAGGGCACGGCCGACTTGCGAGTCCCGGTCCTGCGAGAGGCCCACACGGTGCCCCCCAGCCGGCATTTCCTGCTGGACCGCCCGGACCCGGATCCCTCCAGCCTGCTGGTCCAGAGCGCCGACCAGTTGACCAGATACGAAGAGGACACTGATTTCTCCGTGACTGGTGCAGGCAGCCTGCTTCAGTTGGACATTCCCTTCGGGAGCCGGATCCAAACAGGGGAAACCGTCCTGGTGTCGTACCAGTATCGGCTGCCGGGGGGATTCTCGGACCAGGCACTGGTCGCGGACGTGTCCGTGCTGGCCTCCTACGGGGGATTCCGGTTCCGCCACCAGCAATCGGTTCGGAACTCGCAAATCCCCGATCATCTCGACGCGGTCCGCGGCCGTGGTGACTTCAATAGCGCCCAGACTGCCGTGGAATTCCGGACCCCATCACCGCTGGGCCATCTGTTGGCTGAGGCGGGCCGAACCGCCCGATGGCGACCCGGGGATGACCATGAGGAATACACGGTCAGCGCCTCGCTGACCCAGGACAGGCTAGGCCGCGGAAGCGGGACAGCTGGCATGTACTGGAGTCGCAGCCGGTCGAACCACTACCAGGTCTCCACTCTCTCAGGGCAGGGTGTGATGGCCTGGCCTGCCATGACCACCTTATTCCTCCACCTGGGACTCGAGGGGATGCTCTGGAAGGAGGAGAGCGGAGTGACCGAGCGTTTCCTCGGTGGGTCTTTCGATGGCGAATGGCAGTACGGCCAAACCACCGTCACGTTCAGATTTGAGCATCACCGTCGGGCCAGTGAGGTTTCCTCTGTCATCAACCGTATCTCCGCCCGGCTGTCGCGTCGGTTCTAGCCCCGCCGGGAAGGAGTTGCCTCGGATAGATAGTGGCCATGTCCCCCGCCCCCAGTTCCCGCTCCAGCCAATAGCGGTCGGCGAGTGCCGCGGCGAGACCTCCGGGGATGGCAGACATGGGGCCTGCCCTCAGATGCGGCACCGCGGGGAAGGGTGCCAGCCAAGGAGCAGTCCTTGCGAGCAACTGTCGTCGGCGGCGGCGGGGGTTAGGCATGGGCGGGGGTTAGGCATGGGCGGGGGACCACGGGCGGTGGCCGCGGAGGATGGCGTTGAGGATGACGAGCAGTTTCCGGGCACAGGCGGCCTGGTCTTCGCGCTGCTGGGGGGCGAGTACAGCACCTGGAACTGGTACACGCTCCGGCGGGAACGGCGCCAGGAGCTGGCCCGGATCGACAGCCTGAGCCGCCAGGTGGATTCGCTCCGGAAGGAAGCGGTCGCGGTGGAGACGGACCCCAAGGTCCAGGAGCGGCTGGCGCGGGAGCTGTACGGGATGCTCCGGAAGGGTGAGCTCGTCTACAGCATTACCCGGGACGATTCGGCCGTGGCGGGAAAGGGAAACCCGCGTCAGCGGGGGCGGATGGCTGACCTCTCCCGGCGCGATGGCTAGGATAGGCCCCCTTGGCTGGGTAGCTCAGCTGGTTAGAGCAGGGCACTCATAATGCCGGGGTCGCAGGTTCGA